>Ga0299913_10000046_pt1 | contig 50975 bp, 33 predicted proteins | sample RVTome_9_FD_201360 | JGI IMG/M metagenome (GOLD analysis project Ga0299913, IMG submission 201360) | Soil microbial communities from uranium-contaminated site in the Upper Colorado River Basin, Wyoming, United States - RVT155D38 (version 2) ... | reverse complement strand
GCCGCGATGATGGCGCTCGCCGAGAAGGACGAGATCATCCAGACCAAACAGGTCGAAACCGCGGCCAAGGCCCAGGTCGAGCAGATGAAGCTCGACGCGGTCGAACGGCTCGCGCAGTTCAAGGCGGAATCTGAGATGCGCCAGGCGCAGGCGCAGATTAATGCCGACAAGCAGCTCGCCTTGCTCGACGCCAAGATGCGCGAAATCGAGCAGCGGCTCGAGCACGCCCACGAGTTGAAGATGCAAGCCCTGGAACCGACGCCGGTCATCGCGGCGCCCGGCGCCGCCCGCCCCGCCGCCTGAAAGTCGATTTGAGCCACCGAGGGTGCAGCCCGCATCCTCATCATCGCCGGATTCTGCTGACCTTATGAGTAACGACATCACGATCGTTTCGACCACGGACTCTGACGAACAGGTGCAGGCCGCGCTCGGCGCCGCCCCGCCGCCAGCCGACGCGCCGCCGCCGGTTGACCCAAAGAAGGTCGAGACGCCGCCCGCGGAACCGCCGACGGCGCCGGCCAAGGCGGACAACACGCCTGCCGAACCCGAGCCCGAGCCCCCGACCGAGACGCCGGAGCAGCAGGCCGAGCGGGAGCAGCAGGACACGGCCCGCAGGAACCGCCGCGACAGGCGGAAGAAGTCGATTCAGGGCGAGATCGACGAGCTGACGGCGAAGAAACACACGCTCCGCCGCGACGTCGAAGCCGACGAAGCTCGCCTCGTGCAACTCCGCGAGCAGCGACAGACGCTCGAGGGCGGCAGCCCGGCAGAGACGCCGACGCCCGAGCCGGCCCCGAAGGCCGCGGACGCCCCGCCAGAGTTCAGCACGCCGCAGCCGAAGCTGGACGACGTCGACAAGGACGGCAAGGCGCTCTACAGCGACTACGACGGCTGGATCCTCGCGCTGACCAAGTGGTCCACCGCGGAAGCGAAATTTGTGGCCGAGCAGATCGCCACGACGAAAATCTCCGAACGAGAACGGGCCGAACGCGAGCGCATCGATCGCGCGTCGGCCGACCGTGCGCAGACGGAAGCCCTCGACACCTACCAGCAGAAGCTGGCCGAGTTCCGCAAGCGCACGCCTGATTTCGATGCGGTATACGCAGAGGCCAAGGAGGACGTGCAGGAGATCCAGCAGCGGCTGGGCCCGGCGTCGCTCGATGTCATCGACCTGTATACGACGCGGGATGCCGACCACGGCCCGGCGATCGTGCACTACCTGGTGACACACCCCGACGAGATGGAACGGATCGCGGCGTTGCCGGCGCCGTTGCAGCTCGCCCAACTTGGTCGGTTAGACGAACGCCTCGGCAACGTCACGCACGGCTCGTTGCCCACGGTGCCACCTGTAACGCGAGCTCCTGAACCCATGAGGCCGTTGGGTTCGAGTCCGACGCCGGCTGTGACACCGGATCCCGACAACGAGACGTACCGCGAGTACACCGCCCGACGCAACCGCGAAGAACTCGCGGCGGCCGGGCGCTAACCCACGGTCCACGCTCCCCTCGGTTCCCCCGGCGGTCATGGCCAGGCCCTGAATCCATTTTTCTGAGGCAGCCATGAGCAACACACTTCTCACGATTTCGATGATTACGAAGGAAGCCCTTCGGATCCTCGAAAACAATCTCGCATTCACCAGGCGCATCAACCGCCAGTACGACGACAAGTTCGCCGTCGAAGGCGCGAAGATCGGCTACGTCGTCAACGCGCGCAAGCCCGTCCGGTACACCGTGACGACCGGCGCCGCCCTGAGCATTCAGGACGCGACCGAAACCCAGGTCCCCGTGACCCTGTCCACGCAGGACCACGTCGACTTCTCGTTCTCGAGCGCCGACCTCCTGCTGAGCGTCGACGACTTCAAGAACCGCTTCCTGCTCCCCGCCGTCTCGGCGCTGGCGAACAAGATCGACAACGAAGGGCTGAAGCTCTATCGGGAGATCGCCCAGCAGGTCGGCACGCCCGGCACCACGCCGAACGCGCTCCTGACCTACCTGCTCGCCGGCGTGGCGCTCGACAACCAGGCCGCCCCGATGGACGGACAGCGGTCGATCGTGCTCACGCCCAAGATGCAGGCGTACATCGTCGATGCCCTCAAGGGCCTCTTCCAGCAGTCGTCCGCCATCGCCACCCAGTACGCCAAGGGCACGATGGGGACGGCGGCCGGCTTCGAGTGGGCGATGGATCAGAACTGCCCGACGCACACGATCGGGGCGCACGGCGGCACGCCGCTGACGGACGGGGCCGGCCAGACCGGCGCGGCGCTCGTCACCAATGGCTGGACCGACTCCACGCTGGTCCTCAAGCGCGGCGACGTGTTCACCATCGCCGCCGTCTACGAGGTCAATCCGCAGTCGCGGCAGTCGACGGGGGACTTGCAGAAGTTCGTCGCCACGGCCGACGTGACGTCCGCGGCCGGCGGCGGCGCGGCGACCATCCCGATCAGCCCCGCGATCATCACCAGCGGCGCGTTCCAGACCGTGACGGCGTCGCCCGCCAATGATGCGGCGATCGTCGTGTCGGGGGCGGCCTCGCTCGTCCACCCGCTGGGGATGGCGTTCCACCGGGATGCCTTCACGCTCGTCTGCGCGGACCTGCCGGTGCCCCGTGGCGTCGACATGGGCTCGCGCGTGAGCGACAAGCAGCTCGGCATCTCGCTGCGCGTCGTGCGTCAGTACGACATCAACACCGACGCCTGGCCCTGCCGCATCGACGTGCTCTACGGATGGGCGACCCTCCGTCCCGAGCTCGCGTGCCGCATCGCCGCGTAACACACCCCTGACCTGGGGCGGGGCTCCCGGAGCCTCGCCCTGGTGATGTGGGCCCGGTTCCACTCGTTTTTGTTTTCTCTCTGAGGTTCACATGGCACTTACACGCACGACTCTCTCGCAGGCAGCGCCGGCCGACACGGATCGGCTCGTGCTCGCCAGCATCACCGCCCTCGCGGTCAATCACACCATCCTCGTCAACGGCGAGCGGATGCGCGTCCTCGAGGTGCCGTCCGCGGCCACCTTGCCGGTGCGCGTGTTCCGCGGCGTCGACGGCACCAAGGTCAAGGCGCACCCCGTGACCTCGGGCGTGGCCTTCGGCGCGGGCTCCGACTTCGGCAATACCGTCGAGTCGCAGCGCACGCGCCAGGTCAGCTCCTACAACGCGGCCGGGGCGATTGCCCTGCCGTCGCCCGGCAACGATGCCGTGGCGATCATCAACGGCACGACCGCGCGGGCGATGACCCTGGCCGATCCCGGCAAGGACCAGGATGGCGACATCCTCATCATCGTCGGCGACGGCAAGGCCGCGCACACCGTGACCTACACCGCCGGCCTCGGCGATGGCGGCTCGGGCCTCGACGTGCTGACGTTCGACACCAACGCGCAGATTTCGCTGGCGTTCATCGCCGCGAACGAAACGTGGGTGCCGCTGCCGTCACCGATGTCGGGCACGCTGACCGGCGCGGACGCAGCCGTCGCGTAGTTCGGTTCGTTTCGGCATCCGGAGTCGGGCCCGCCAGCTCGGCTCCGGATCGTTCCCCCGCTCCCGTTTTCGCGCAGAAGGAACACTCGCTATGAAGAACAGGCTTTGGTTGCTCGTGTGTGTCGTGGTCGTACTGCTCGCGCCCACGCGGGCCTACGCACAACTCGGCGCCCCCCAGGCCCTCACCGCCAACGGGACCGTGTGCTGGGATGCGCAGCCGCTCCCGAGCCTCACGATTACGGCCTCCGGCTCGTGGACCGGCACGCTGACCCCGACCGCCACCCATTCGCTCGATGTGGCGCCGGCCGCGATTTCGCACGCGGTCAATGACGCGACCGGCAGCACGGTCGCCTCGATCACCAGCAACGCCCGCCTCGCCATCCAAAACTTCGGGTACGCCCGCATCTGTGTCACCGCGACCTCGGTGACCGGGACCGCGACCGTCATGGGCTCGCGCGGCTTCGGCGTCACTGGCTCATCGACGCTCACCGGCGAGGTGACCGTCGGCGATGTCGGGATTACCTCGATTGCCGCCGGCGACACCAACATCGGCAACGTCGATGTGGTGAGCTCGGCGCTCCCCACCGGCGCCGCGACCGGCGCGAAGCAGGACACCGGCAACACCTCGCTGTCCTCGATTGACGGCAAGCTCACCGCGGTCGACACCGGCGCCGTCGTCGTGGCGAGTTCGGCGCTGCCGTCTGGCGCGGCGACGTCGGCCAACCAAACCACCCTCGTGGGTGCCGTGGACGGGATCGAGGCCCTGCTGGCCACGATTGACAGCGATACGTCACGCCTGACCTCGTCGGCGGAGGGCCTCGCGCCCGGCACCGTCGGCGCCACCACGTCACTCGTGGTCGCGGGCATCTACAATGCCACGCCGCCAACGTTCACCGATGGCGAGCGCGGCGCGATTCAGTTCAGCTCCGCCGGCCGTGTGTTGGTGGAACTGCCGGCGGGTGGATCGGGTTTGACCGATACCGAGCTGCGCGCGACCGCCGTTCCGGTGTCTGGCACGATCACCTGTACCAACTGCTCGGGCACGGGCGTCAGCGTCAACGAAGACGTCGCCAGCGGCGACGCCGACCCAGGCACGCCCGCCTACGCGGTGCGCCAGACCAGCCCCGCGAATACGTCGGGGGCCGATGGCGACTACGAAGCCCTGCAAATGGCCGCCGGGCGATTGTGGGTCAGTGCCCTCATTGATGCGGCGCTGCCGGCCGGGTCGAATGTCATCGGCGGCGTCACGCAATCCGGTACCTGGAACGTGGCGAATACCGGCACCTTCGCGGCGCAGGCCGCTCAGGCCGGCACCTGGACGGTCCAGCCCGGGAACACGCCGAACACGACCCCGTGGCTCACCACGATTTCGGAAGGGGGGAACCTCGCCGCGGTCAACGCCTCGGGCCAGCTGTCGATCACGTGCGCAAACTGTTCGGGGTCCGGGGCGAGTTCGTCGGATGACTCGGCGTGGACCTTCGGCACGACCTCTGGCGCCGGCGCGATGTTTGTCGTGGACGACGCCGGGACCAACGCCGTCACGGAAAACAGCATTGGCGCGGCCCGCATGTCTACGAGCCGGGTGCCCTACGCCAACCTGACGAACGCGGCCGGCACGCTCTTCGCGACCCTTCGCGATACGGGCGCCAGCGATTCGCTGAACGTCGCCATCGTGGATGCGGCCGGCGACCAGATTACGACCTTCGGCGGCGGCACGCAGTACGCCACCGGCGATGCCGAGGCCACCCCGAGTGGCACGGTCGCGCTCGGATTCGACGGAAGCAACGTCCGCGCGCTCGCCACCAATAGCAGCGGCAACCTCCAGGTGGTGTTCGCCTCGGCGCAGGCCGTGACGCAGAGCGGCACGTGGAATGTGGCGGATATCTCCGGCACGATCAGCCTCCCGACCGGCGCCGCTACCGCCGCCAACCAGGCCACGGTGATCGCCGCCGTCGACGGCCTCGAGGGCGTCCTGGCGACGATCGACGCCGACACGGGCGCCATCTTGACCGCCGTCCAGTCCAGCACGCGCACGGACAACTACACGACGACCGCAGACGGATCGACGGTGGACGCCACGGCTCGAGCCCTGAAGTCCTGGGCGATCCAAGTCAAAGGCGTCGGGGCGGCCCCGACCTCGTGGACGGCCGAACTGCAAGTGAGCCTCGATGGCACCAACTTCGTGACGCTGCTCACCCACAACGCGACCGACGGCAGCGTCGACGCCATGAGTACACCCTTTCCCGCCCTCTACTACCGGACGCGCGTGACCGCGCTGGTCCTGGGGACGGCCACGTCGATCAACGTCACTGTCGTAGGGATGCCGTAAATGACGCAGTACATGTTTGGCGTTTACAAAATCGGGCTGGCGCTTGACCAGGTCAGCCTGCCGGGCGGGACACAGAACGCGGCCTACAGCCAGACGCTGACGGCGACGGGCGGCGCCCTGCCGCTGGCGTGGTCCGTCAGTGCGGGGACGCTGCCGACGGGCCTGTCGCTCAACGGCAGCACCGGCGAGATCAGCGGCACCCCGACGGTGGTCGAGACGCAGGTCTTCACGATCCGTGTCGAGGACGCCGGCATCCTGTTTGCCGCCCGCCAGTTCTCGATTGAGATCGCGGCCGAAGCGCCCGATCCTCCGGCCGACCCCGTCGTCACCACGACGAGCCTGCCGAACGGGCAGGTGAACGCCACCTACAACGAAACCCTTGAGGCCAACGGCGGGACGCCGCCGTACGCGTGGTCGATCGTAGCCGGGGCGTTGCCGACCGGGTTGTCGCTGTCGGCGTCTGGCCAGATCACCGGCACGCCGACGACCGAGCAGACCGCGAACGTCACGGTGCGCGTCACCGACGACGTCTCGGCGTTTGGCGACAAGGCGCTCTCGATCAGCATCAGCGCCGTCGAGCCGTTGACCATCTCGACGTCCCAGCTCGCGCAGGGCGAAGTCAACGTGGCGTACAGCCGCACGCTGAGTGCGAGCGGAGGGTTCACGCCCTATACGTGGAGCAAGATCGCGGGAAACTTCCCCGCCGGCCTGTCGCTCAACGGCAGCACTGGAGAGATCAGCGGAACACCCACGACCGTTGAGTCTGAAGCGTTCACGATCCGTGTCACTGACGACGAGAGCGACACAGCAGACAAAGTGTTCAGCATCGAGATCGTCGCCGAAGGCACGTTGGAAGGGCCGCACGATTTCTTCGACGAACTCGTGGCGATGCCGGAGCACGCGCTCTCCCATAGTCTGCGGACTCCGGAGAGCATCATCGCGGCCCAGCCTGGCGGCGACGAGACGCATTGGACCTATATCTTCGGCAGCGACACGCACCCGGAGGCGCAGGACGCCGCGCGACTCGAGTTCACGCGCGGGCTGAGCAAGTCGACGCAGCAGCTCCAGACCGACATCGGGTCGCTCGACCTCACCACCGGGAACGTCCTGATCGTCACGGATTTTTACTGGACCGAAGATTTCAAGAAGCTCATCAACCAAACGCTGAATCATAAGTTCTACAACGTGCGATCGCGCGGCGGGATCTGGCTCGAGCCGCGCGTGCATTACGCGATCAACGACCCTGACCCCACGCTCGCCAAGAACCAGGTTCGACATTACGTGCTGAACGTGAATGGCCTGCGGCCCGAGGGGCTAACCAACAACGACCCCTACACGCCGCAAGGTCCGGGCGCGTTGCCGGTGGAGGGGTTTGTCTACAACCAAAGCACGTGGACTCGGACGTGGATCTTCCTCGAATTGGGCACCGGCGGCGCAACCGGGTTGCCGGGCACGGAATTTCCCGAGTGGAGCGACACGTACAACAACGGGAACCCGATCACGACGACGCCCATCGCAACGTCGACTCCCAGCGGAGGCAACACGATCGTCGACTGTGGTCGCAGCCACTGGCTGCATTCCAAAGGTCAGCCGGACGGCGTGTTCGTGACCATCTCTGGGCATTCGGATGCGGCAGTCAATGGGGTGTGGCTGACGGGGCCAATCGCAGAGCGACTGAGTATGAAAGCCCCCGGCGCGGAGATTGAAAGCGGCGGGGTGATCAAGCGCGGGATCGGGAGCTTTATCAGCGACGGGTTTGAGGTGGGTCAGACCATCGAGTTCTACGACCCCCTGCGAGAGCTGCTCCACACCAAAGAATTGGCGGCTGTGGCGGAAAAGACCCTGACGGTGACGGACGCGACGGGGATGACGCCTGCGGCATCCAACGGCCAGGAACGGGTCGTCGTTCTCACCGACGACAGCACGACGTTCACCATCCCCGTCTCGAGCGGTGGCGGAACCGGTGGCCAAGTCAGCATGCACTACTACAAAGCCTCCATCTGGATTGCCGACGAGTCTCGTGATCCGGCGCGGATTCTGTACAGAGTGCCACTGGGCCTCAACAGCGACGGGTTCCTGAAGCAGTTCGATCACGAAATGAATACCTCGGCGCCGATCCTGTCGAGCAATGGCGCGGCGATCAAGGGGTGGTTCATTCCGGAGTCGCCGACGGTGGCGACGCCGACCGTGATTACAACGCTTGGGCCGCACGACTTGGAAACCGGGCACCACTCACGAGGCAGGGTGCAGATCGTCGGCTCGACGAACGAAGAGGACGATCCCAACGGGGCCGCGGGTGAGATCACGCACCATCAGTTTTATCCGGTGACGGTCATCGACGACACCCATTTTTCGATTCCAGTCACCGTCACCAAGCCGTTTATCGCCGACGGCACGAAATGGCCGACACAGGGCAATTTCGGGTATGTCGTGAAACTGCAATACGCCTACGCGCGGAACATCGTGTTCTTGCGGAACCTGGATCCACTGGACGTGCACGAGGACAACGAGGCGCTGTTTCGGCGCCCGGTAAGGTAGCGGAGACGCGATGTCAACACTTCTTCAGTCGGACGCGCTCTCTATTCCTGGCGGGTCGCAATCCGCGAATCTGAGCTTTGGCTCCAACGTGACCGCTGGCAGCTTACTGTCCGTCGTGCTGCAACTGAGCAGCATCACGATGACCGGCCTCACGGTGGTGGACACCCAGGGGAACACCTACCAACGAGCCCTGGCAGACAAAGTCGGCAGCAACCCGCCCGTCACCACGAGCAGCCATTGGTGGACCGTGGCGAGCACCTCTGGCGCGTGCCAAGCGCAGCTCGCGTGGACTGGGGCCACCGGCGGCGGTCTGGTGATTTCGGAGTGGGACGTTGACGGGACTGGCGACATCGGCGTGATCGACGCGGACAGTTTCGAGGAAACCTCCAACGTCACGGCTCATAACAGCGCGCCGGCTCCTGGCCTATCGGCCGACGCCGACCAGGTGATGATTAGTGGTGGCATCGTCGGTGGGACGGGCATATTTGCAGCCGCCGGGTCGGGTTGGACGCTACTCGAAACGGCTGGTCGCGCTGGCGCACAGTATCGCCTGCCGACCGGCACGGTGACTGACAACCAAGGGCCATGGACCAGCGACCTCACGCGCCCAGCCACTAGCTTCATGGTCGTGTTCGGTCGCACGGCCGCTCCGGAACCCGAAGTTTTCCAATACCCGCCCGTTCGGACGCGCGGACTCAATCACAGGTTGAACTAGTCATGCTGCAAATCACGATCGACGAACCCACGAGCGCGCGGCGCCGGATTCCGTTCATGCTGGAGTTGCCGGCAGACCGCAACGAGGTGCAGGAAATCGACCTGGGGGACATCGACACGGCCGACGACTTCCACCTGACGTGGGACGGGAACGAATCGTCGCAGATCGAGTTTGCGGCGGATATGTCGTCGGCCATTGAAACCGCCCTCGAAGCATTGGCCGGCATCACCGCCGGGGATCTGACCGTCACCAAGCAGTCGGGCGTGCACGTCTACGATGTCGAGTTTGGTGTCACGCTGGCCGCGACCGACGTGCCGGCGATCTCGATCACGAACCCGACCGGGTTCACGCCCGTGGGCGTCACCGAGACGCTGCATGGCGGGGTGGCCGGAGCCCCGGCGCGAAACGTGGTGTTGGTAGCCGATGAGATCCGCGTCAGCGTGAACGGCGCCGCGAACGCCGACAGCCTGGGGACCGTGACGGAGATCGGGCACGGGCTCTATTACTACACGGCGACGGCCGCCGAGGTAGATACGCTCGGGTTCCTCTCCGCGACGATTGTGCGTGAAGACCTGGCGCTAGTCTACGGCGTCGTGCAGATCGTCCCCGCCGAGAGCGCCCTCGGGTCGCCCGTCCTCCGGTCGTTCACGGCGCAGGCCGGCGGCGCGAGCACCGTGACGGCCGACGCCGGCGCGAGTGCGGTCACGAACTTTTACGCGCCGTCTCTTGCTTACATTCGGACGGGCACGGGCGCTGGTCAGGCGCGCCTTGTCCACGCCTCGGACGGCTCGACAAAAGTGCTGTCTGTCGAACCGGCATGGGCCACGATCCCCGACGCGACCAGCGTGGTGGATCTGCTGCCCGTGCCGCCGGCGTTTGCCGATGTCGTCCGTGCGAACCACACCGCGACAGGGACGTTCGGTGGGGATCTCGCCACGCCGGAAGACGTGGCCGACGTGCTGGTCCCGGCGGTGCGCGAGGACCTGGATCCGGAGCTGACCAAAATCAACACGCTGACCTTCGTCAGCGACAAGGTCCGCGCGACGCTGCCGCCGACGACGGCGAATCCGTAAGCCTCGACGTGTGGGGTGTGGGCCCCGGTGTTCTGAATCTAACAGGAGTGTGTCCGTTGAAAGCTGCGCAGACCCCGTACGTGTACCAGGCATATCCCAAGTACCTCTACCACCCGAGTGGCGAGACGCGCATCGTGCAGAACGCCCTCGAGCACCAGCAGCTCGCCCCCGGCTGGTACGACACGCCGGCGGCCTTCACGGGCGGCGTCGTGCCGGTGACGTCGACGGCGGGGATCCCGGTGGGTGTCATCCCGACCCTCGACGTCGCGGCGCTGCGCCGGTTGCTGGCCGAGGCTGAGGCCCACGAAGCGGCCGCGAAGGCCGCGGCGGAGCGCCAGGCCGTCGCTGAGGCCGCACGAGTGGCGGAAACGCAGCAGGCGGCAGAGGCCACGGCCGCAGCCGCCGACCAGGTCGTCACCGCCCGTCTGACCGAGCAGACCAAGGAAGCCGCCGAGATGCAGGCCGTCTACGAGGCCCCGGCCGCCGCGCTGATCCAGGCCACCGCTGGATCGTCCCCCGAGAGCCTCACCCGGCTCCGCGCGATCGAGTCGGCCAATCCCAAGGGCGCGCGGAAAGCCGTGCTCAAAGCCGTCGAGATGGCGCTGGCAAAGCTGGCACCCGCAACCCAGGAGTAACCGATGACCGCGCGCGAGCTCGTTACGGACATCTTGCAGGACCTCAACGTCGTCGGCGGGGACGAAGTCCCGTCCGATCACGACGCCCATCTGGTCCTGCGCAAGATGAACCGTTGGATCTCGAGCCTCCTGCTCGAGAACCTCGCGCTGTTCTATCTCGCCCGCACCGAGCACCCGCTGACGGCCAACGTGGCGAGCTACACCGTCGGAACGGGCGGCGCCATCAACATCACTCGGCCCGATCACTTCGACCAGGTCGGCTTGATTCTTGACACCGCCGCCACCCCCCCGTCGGAACTGCCGGTCGAGATCCTCACCGATCAGCGGTGGCAGGACGTCCTGCACAAGAGCCTCACGAGCACGCTCGTGCAGGCGGTGTACTACGACCGCAACTGGAACGCGGGCCTCGCCACGCTCTACCTGTGGCCGGTGCCGACCGTGGGCAACACGGCGCTCGTGCTCTACCGGCTGGCGCCGCTCACCGAGTTTGCGGACCTGAACACCGTCTACACGCTGCCGCCGGGCTATGAGCTGTTCTTCGAGACGAACGTCCTCGAGCTCGTCGCGCCGACGTTCGGCAAGCAGGTCACGACCGACCAGGCGAAAGCCGCAGCCGCGGCGCGCGTGCGCGTCAAGCGCGCGAACATCCGCCCGGTGGAGATCGGCGTCGACGCGGCCCTGCTCGCTCGCGGCAGCAGCTATGCGTTTGACATCCGAACGGGCGGCTTCCGGTAATGCCGGTCCTCACCGGCTTTGTCGGCTCGGCGTACCGCTCACAAGGCGGGCATCTCGACTGCCAGGAACTCTATAACTGGTATCTTGAACGCGCCGAGTCGCGCGAGGCCCGTGGGCCGCAGCAGCTCCTGCCCTGCCCAGGCTTCGACCTGTTCTGCGAACTGCCGACGGGACCCGTCCGCGCGATCTTCGATCAGAACGGCCGCACGTTTGCCATCGGCGGCGAGCTGCTCTACGAGATCGACCACCTCGGCAACATCACGCTCCGCGCGCAGACCACCCTCGAGGCCCCGGACGCGCCCACCGTCACCTCGACGCCGCTCCCGACCGCGCTCGACGCGCCCGCCACCCCGATCGTGCAGGTCGGCGGACTGCCGGGCGAAATCCCCTACGGCTACCAGATCACCGCGAAAAACGAGTACGGCGAAACCCTGCCCTCAGTCGAAGGCACGACGACACTCGGCGCCGAGACGCTCAACCCGCTCAACTACCTCCTGGTCACCTGGAGCCCGGTCACCGGCGCGACGCACTACGTCGTCTATCGCACGACGGGTGGCAGCCCCTCCCCGACGCGCCTCCTGGCGACCGTGCCGGCCAACACGCTCCAGTACATCGACGCCGGCGCGCCCGGGGAGTCCGCCAACGTCCCGACCAGCAACACGACCGGCGGCACGCTCGGCTCGACGACCTACGGCTACCAGCTCACCGCCGTCATCGGTGTGGGCGAGTCCGCCGCCAGTCCCGAAGGGACGACCCTCACCGGCCAACTGGAGCTCAGTTCGACGAAATACAACGAACTGACCTGGAGCCCGGTCGCCGACGCCGTCAGCTACAACATCTACCGGACCACCGGCGGCGTCTCTCCGCCGCGCCTGATCGGCTCGGTCGCTGCCAACCCCGACCTGGAGAACACCGACGACCTGACGTTTCGAGACATCGGCGCCGAGGGGGAGTCGGTCAGTCCCCCGACCTCGTCGACCGCCGGCGTGGCGACGATCGACGACGACGGGGCCCCGGTGCAGATTTTCTCGAGCGGGTCGGGCGGCGCCGGCAAGCAGCTCCTGCTCGTCGGCGGCGGCGGCGCGTACTGCTACGACCTCGCCACCAATCGGCTCGCCAAGGTCGTCGAGAACGCGACCTCTGGCGGCTACATTGGCACCTACTTCGTCGTGCTCGTGGTCGACGGGGGCACGTCGACGATGCAGTGCTCGGAGTCCGACGACGGGTTCACCTGGGATCCGCTCCAGATTTACCAGCGCCAGATTGCCGCCGACTCGTGGCTGGCGATGGCGGTCACGCACGCGGAAATCTGGCTCGCCGGCTCGGAGACGACCGAAGTGTGGGTCGAAACCGGGATCGACGCGATCCGCTTCGCGCCGGTGCGGGGCGTCTTTCTCGAGCAGGGGATCATGGCGCCGAAGTCGTTCGCCCGGGTCAAGGGCTCCCTCGTGTGGGTCGCGCAGAACAAAGACGGCGCCGGCTCGATCTACCGCACCGAAGGGTATCAGCCCGTCCAGATCAGTACGCGCGGGATTGAGCGCGAGCTCGAAGCCCTGGAGACGCTGGCCGACGCACACGCCTGGACCTACGAACAGGAAGGGCACACCTTCTACGTCGTCAGTTTCCCGCACGACGACGTGACCTGGTGCTACGACACGCTGACGCTCGAATGGCACAAGCGCGGGTACTGGAATCCCAATGACATGCACTTCACGGCCTATCGGCCACAGTGCCATGCCTTCGCGTTTGGCGGCCTCGGCTTCGGCACGCACCTGGTGGGCGACCGGCTGACCGGGCGGATCCTGCGCATGAGCGTCAATCTCGGCCGCGACGTCGACGGCGTCGAGATCCGCCGGATGCGCGTCGGGCCGCACCTCCTGACGCCCGGGCAAACCCTGATCTTCTACGACGACATCGTCATCGACTTCGACGTCGGTCTCGGCGTCGAGGCGGGCGCAGACATCGAGCAGCTCGGCGGGTTCGCCAGCGGGCCCGGCGAGAACCCGTTCGCCATGCTCCAGTACTCCGACGACAGCGGCAAGACGTGGCGCAATGAGCACTGGCGCAGCGCCGGCCGCGCCGGCATCTACCACCGCCGCGTGAAATGGAACCGGATGGGCTCGGCCCGCATGAGCCGCGTGTGGAGGCTGGTCTGTACGGATCCGATCCCCTGGCGGGTCGCCGGCGCGCACTGGAACGGACAGGTGACCGCGGCATGAGCGCGCTGCGCCACATTCCACAGCGGGGCCGCCTCGTCGACGCCAATGGGCTCGTAACGCCCGAATGGCTCTCGTATCTCAGCGAGCTGACGACGATCGTCCTCGGCCTGCAAACCGCGGCCGCCGACGCGCCGCCGGCGCCGACGACCACCGGCCTGACCGGACCGCAGGCGGCAATCGATGGCAACGTCGCCGTGTGGCTCAACCCGACGACGCTGAAAGATGCCGGCAAGTCCGTGGCGCAGATCGAGGCGACGGCCGCCGCGGCGGCGTTGCAGGACGCCATCGCCGCGGTGACGACCGCAATCGCGGCCACCAGCAGCCCGTATGTCGACCTGGTCGAACAGGACGCGCCGCCCGATCCAGAGCCGGACACCGTGCGGCTCTACGCCGAGGACGACGGGGCCGGCAAAACGCGCCTGATGGCGCTCTTTCCGACCGGTAGCGCCATCGAACTGGCGATCGAGGCGTAACACGCCGGGAAAAGTGGGTTTGTAAACGGTTGCGCTGGCCCCGATCCTAGAGGCTCACCGCAACCATGATTCGCCGCGCCGCCTTGGCGGACGTCGTTCGCCTCGTCGAGCTGGGCTCGCGCTTTCTCCGCGAGACGGCCTACGCCACAGACATCCCGGTCGTCGATCCGGTGCGCCTGGACCAGTGGGCCACGCAGATCGTCGCGGGACAGGCGGGATTGGACTCCGTGGTGTTTGTGGATACCAGGGAGGACGTGATCGTCGGGATGATCGGGCTCTTTATCTATCCGAGCCCGCTGACCGGCGAGATCGAAGCGATTGAGACGTTCTGGTGGGTGGAGCCGGAACATCGCGGTCGCGGGCTGCGCCTGATTGTCGCGGCTGAACAGTGGGCACGAGAGAGTGGGGCTCTCACGCTCCGAATGATCGCGCCGACGCCAGCGGTCGAGCGCCTGTACGAGCGTTTAGGGTTTCGCCGCATTGAGGCGAGCTACGTGAGGGCCATGCCATGAGTTTCTTGTCTGCATTCAAAGGCGCGTTTCGCGGTGCCGCCGGTACTGTGTCAGGTGCTGCCGGCGCGATGGGCGGAGCGGCCTCACGGGCCCCCCGGGCCGTCGCCGGCGCGATGGGCGTCCCCTTCGGGCGCAAGCCTCGCGGCCACGCCTACGGCCACACGCGCGTCACGGACGCGCCCCCCGCGGCCGACGCGCCCGAGGCCGAGGGCGTTCCTCCCGGGATGCGGCGACGCGCGGGACGCGCGACGACCCGCGGCACCCTCGGCGGCCTGTTCGCTCGGATGGGGAGGTAACCGATGGCCATCGGAACAGGACTCGCCATCGGCATCGCCGCGGCCGCCAGCGCCGGCTCGCAAATCTACGCGGCCAAGACGGCCAGCAAAGCGGCCAAGGACGCGGCGAAGATTCAGACCCAGGGCGCGGATCGCGCGATGGGCGCGGTCGACAGCGCGCTCGGCCCGTGGGTCCGCAAGGGCCGCGAAACCGCCAGTACGCTCGGCCGGCTCACCGCCGCGCCGCCCGGGTCACGCTTCGCCGCGCCGGATCCCACGATGGCGCCGCCCGCGCAGGGCCCCTCCACCGGCGCCCGGCCCATGCCGCAGGGCGGCACGATCCGCGGCCTCGCACAGCCCCGCGGCGGCCCGATGAACACCTGGTCGCCAGGCGGCAACAGTCCGCCGCAGCGTCAGCCCCCGCAGCTGCCGCCCGGGATGCCGGGCGTTCCAAGCCTCCCGCCGAGTGGTGGCGGCGCCGAAATGATTATGCTGCGCGCGCCCGATGGCTCGACGCAGCCCGTCCCCGCATATCTGGCCGATCGCTACATCCAGGCCGGCGCCGAAAGGATCGGGTAACGCCATGAGCGATTGGTTCCAACAGACGGCGAGCGGCTGGGACGACGGCGGCGGCGGCTACGCCGGCGGCGGCGGCCCCCAGGATCCGTACAACGGCGCCCCGCAGTACGCCGGCAACGATCCCTTTGCCTACACCCAGGGCTCGCTGCTGACGCCGTGGGAAGGCCGGTTCGACGGGTCCCAGTACGGCAGCGGCGGGAGTGGCGTCGCGTCGTTCCAGCCGTTCAACTACAAGCCGTTCAACTACACCGCCGCACGGCCCGAAGGCTTTCAGGAACGCTACAACGATCCCGGCAACTTCGTGTACGGCGACTACCAGTCGCCCGACGCCTTCAAGGCGCCGACCGCCGAGGACATGCAGGCCGACCCCGGCTACGCGTTCCGGATGCAGCAGGGGCAGAAGGCGCTCCAGGCGTCGAAGGCCGCGCAGGGCGTGCTCCGCACCGGTGGCGCCGCCAAGGCGATGCAGCAGTACGGCCAGGAGTACGGGTCGCAGGAGTACGGCAACGTCTACAATCGCCGCGCCGGCGAGTACGACCGGAACCAGCAGGAAGGGCGCTTCTCCTACGGGACCAATCGCGCGAACGCCGCCGAGAATTGGGACCGCAACGTCAGTAATCAGCGCACCGCGCATCAGATCCGCCAGTACGACTGGCGCGGCAACGCCGACGTCGCCCTCGAGGGCAGCCGTCACGGGTACGACGTCGCGCAGGGGGTGTACGACCGCGGCTATGCGCACGCGCAGGGGAACTACGCCGGCGAACAGGCCAACCGACAGGCGCGGGCCTCGGCCGGTGCGGCCGGCGCCAACCGCGACTACAGTCGCGGCCTCGCCGAGTACCAGATGGCGCGCGACGAGTTCTGGACCAACCAGGACCGTCAGTACTCGATCCTCGACCGCGAAGCGCAACGCGGCTACGGCGCCGCCTCGGACTACGCGGGCGCCGCCTCCAACCTCTACACCGACCGGGCGAATGCGGAGGCCTCCGGGGTCGTGGGCTCCGCCAACGCGCGCGCCGGCGCCGTGAGCAACATCGGCGGCACGCTCGGCGGCCTCGCCCTCTACGGGGCGCAGCAGGGCGGCTATGCGCAGCCGCGCACGTCGCCCATGCCGGGCACGCCCTATGCCGGCGGGTACCTGCCGACCGGGTACTGGGGGTAGTCATGCCACACGGCTACCCGCTGCCGAAGGTCCACCAGTACTTCGACAATAACGGCGACAACGCCGCGTTCTACCTGCTGTACACCTACGCGGCCGGAACGTCGACGCCGAAGGCGACGTACCAGGATTCGGCGCTGACGATCGAGAACACCAACCCAATCGTGCTGGACGACTACGGCCGCTGCACGATCTTCGTCTGCGGCGGCGAGGGCTACAAACTCACGTTCTTCGACACGGTCGGTAATCTGATCTGGACCCGCGACAACTGGTCGGTCCCGGCCGAAGCCGAAGCCGTGATTCCCGCGGAGGTGCCGATCGGCGGCATCGTCGGCTGGGGCGGCGCCGCGGCGCCGGACAACTGGCTGCTCTGTGACGGACAGGAGGTCGACCGCACGACCTACGCCGGCCTCTTTGCCGTCATGTCCACCACGTTCGGCGTCGGCGACGGCTCGACGACGTTCGCCCTGCCGGATCTCCGTGGTCGCTTCCCAATGGGCGTGGCCGCCTCCGGTACCGGGAGCACCCTCGGCGCGACGGCCGGCGCGATCGACCACGTCCACGCCGGGCCGTCACACACGCATCCCGTGGCGTCGCACACCCACGTGATGACGCACACGCACACCGTGCCGCGCGATGGCTGGGGCGGAGAGATCAATGAACCCCCCACAGCGGGCCGTCTCCAGTCGGGCGGCTCTGGCGTCGGGGCCGAAGCGTCCACCATGCAGGCCACGATGGACAACACGACCGGCGCCGCCAGCGCGTCGGTCACGGGCGGCACGGCGCTGACGACCGATGCCGATGGCACCGACGACACCGGCACGGCGAACCCGCCGCTGCTGGCCATCCACTTCATCGTGCGAGCCGCGTAATGGCTCGGCCCCCGATTCCTCCCGCGCGGATCACGGAGTTCCGCCCGTCGCAACCGTTTGCCGCCGGCATCGCCAGCCGGCAGACCGGCGTCGTGCGCCCCGTGACGCCACCAGACGACCTGATGGTCGAACGCGACCGTCCGCCGTCGCACGGGCGCGCCGCCCACGAGGCCGCCGATGCCTAAAGCGCCGGGCTGGACCCTCCGCAAGCCCCTTCCATCGGTGCCAAGCTCCACCAGGAGCACGGGCAGCAGTATCACGCTGCCGGTACCGGACGGCACTCAGGACAACGACATCCTGGTCCTGAGCCTCGCGCACCGGAGTGCCGCCTACGCGACGATGCCCGCGGGCTGGACGCTGATCGAGCAGGAGATCAGCGGGGTGGTCCGCGGCGAGATGTACTGGCGCCGCGCGTCGAGCGAGCCGGCCGACTACGTCATCACGGGCCTCGATACCATCTCGGTCGGCTGGATCGAGGGCTACGAGGGCGGGCTCTTGAGCGGCGACGTCGTCCTCGCCTCGAGCAAGGTCGCAAACGCCAGCGGCCGCTGGGGCGCCCCGTCGCTCGACAGCACCGGCACCCCACGCGCGCTGCTGGTGACGCTGTGTGCATACCCCAGCAACTCGCCCACGACGTTTGCGACCAATTACGTCCTCGACAACACCACCGTCGAAGACGTCAACGAAGTGTACTGGCACGACGCGGATCTCGTCGGTGTCTCGTCGCGTCAGGCCAACGGCAGCACGTCGGGGGGCGGCGTGCGCCTCCACCTCTCGGATGCGATCAAGGTCGTCGAAGGGGAGACGGGCGTTCCGCGCGCCGGCAACACGCTGTTCGACAGCATGACGTCGGTCAGCATCCAGGCGCTGCTGATTCCCGAAGAGGCCGCCGAGACGAGCGGAACGCGCTATTACCTCGCGCATCGGCTTCCGCCGACGCTGCTCCGTGGTCCACTCCACGGCGATTGGCACACCGGCTTCGAGATCGGACCGCGTGCCTACGTCACCACGTGGCCCACGCCCTACATCCTGTCGCAGCGCAAAACCGACGCCGGCAAGCTGTACGCGCATCAGTACCACCGCGGCGGCGGTCTAGTGAGCGTCGCCGGAGACGCGGTGCTCTATGGCCGGTGGATGACGCCACCGCTCGAGGCGCAGTCGCTCACCGGGACCTTCGACCTCCTGAACTACGTCAGCGCCGGCTGGATCGAAGGGACGACCGCGGGCACCAATCCGGACGTGCGCTACAAGCTGCACGTCTACATCACGCAGGGGCAGAGCACGCTGGTCCGCGAGACGTTGCTCGACGAGTACGTCGACTCGGTGGCGTGGACCGCCAACGCCAACGCCGGGGCGGCGCCCACGGCGGTCGCGCAGGCGCTCGCCTCCGCACAGGCCGTCAGCGGCACGATCCTCGAGGGCGACTCGGTCATGATCGAGCTCGGCGCGCAGATCGTCAGCGCGACCACGCCGCTCAGCATCACCCTCCCGGCCTCCAACTACGTCGAGCTGCGCACGTCGCGCGGCGCCGGCTCGCGCGCCAGCACGAGCGCGATCAATGCCGTCACCCGGTCGCCGGTCGGCGCTCCCGATGCGGTCCTCGGTGGCGGCCACGGGACGCTGAACGCGCCGTATGTCGCGTTCTCGCAGACCCTGGTCGAGCAGGCGCCCCCGTCCAGCACCGTCCCGACCAACACCACGCGCGGCGCCGCCTCCGTGATCCCGTCGACGCCGCTCCCGTTCACCGAACAGCTCGACACGACGCAGATCCCGCTGCCGTGTCGGCCCGTGTGGTACACGCATACCGTCACCGAGCCTGGGAAATTCATTTTCCACACCTTCGGCTCGACCTATCAGCTCAAGATTCGGGTCTATATCACCGAAGCCCCCGACACCGGCACCCGGTTTTACGGGGACTTCGAGCAGCGCCTGGGCACCTCCCTGACCGGCGTGGTCATCAATGACGTGCAAGTGGGCGACGTTATCGAGATCCTGCTCAGCACGGAAATTTTTGACTTCTTGGCCGCGCCGTCGTGTGGCGGCGACCTGCACGTGTGGGCGGGCTACGCCTCGCCCCCCGCCGACGACGACGTGATCGTCGTCTCCGCCGGCTTGTTCGCGCGCTTCCGCGGCTCGCAACTCGTCGACCTCCTGCCGTCCGATTCAACCTGGACCGGCCTCGCCATCGACTACACCGGGCTCCCCGTGGTGGATCTTTCGTCCAGTGAGTCGTATCCCGACAATGTCGTGACGGCGCATCGCCTGTTGGCGGGGTATTACACCAGTCCCTCCAGTGGCAAAGGCCTGGTCGAAGTCACGCGGGTGGATTGGAGCGACTGGCGCTATTTCTGGTCGGGTGGCGAACTGTCGTACTACCTCACCACGCAGGGCGCCGCCCAGCGGTCGGCCTCGTCCGTCGCGGTCGCGCCGGACGGGACGCTCGCGATCGGGTACTTTGGCAACGGATTTCAGCGGATCGCCGGGGCCTTCTCGAGCTACCAGGATCAACCGGCGACCGCCGCGTCGGCCGACATCAACCTCACGCACGTCAGCGAGAACGACAGCGGTGGGGACATCCCCGGCCACGTCATCGACCCGGCGACGGTCTATCCCGCCACCCTCGAAGCCGGCGGCACCAACTACTGCGAGTTCGACCAGGACGGCACGTACCTCTACTACACCTCCGGCGGCTGGTACTGGCCCGTCGGCGGCCAGAATGTCTACCGGATGGAGGTCGCCACCGGCACGGTGACGCTCTTTGCGACGGTGCCTGAGGGGCCCGGCCCGAACCCCGGGCTCAAGGGCCTCTTCCCCTTGCCCGATGGGACCGTGCTCGTCTGCAACGGCGGCGAAGTCGTGCGACTCGCCACCAATGGCTCGGTGCTCCAGACCTACACCCCGGCGGAAACCAGCCTCGCGCAGTCGCTGGCCGACGTCGAACCGACGACCGACGGGACCGCGTTCTGGTGCTGGGACGAAGCCAATTCCGCCTTCTGGAAATTCAACATCACCACCGGCGCGCAGCTCGATCACTTCGAGGCGTACCTGGGCTCGGGATCCTCGACGAGCATCGTCGTCTATCGCATGTCAACGGACGGCGTCGTGGGGGAACTGCCGCCAGAGCTGACCGTCGACGCCGAGGTGGACGTCGACGGCGAAGTCGCCGCCGAAGGCACGCTTCCCTGCGGCGAGGATGAGGCCACGCTCATCGGGAGTTACGAGACAGATTCGGAAGAGACGCCGACGGTCGCCTGGACGCAGGAGAGCGGGCCCGACGACGCGACGATCGCGGACCCCGCCGCGCTCGAGACGCTCGTCAGTGCGTTCCCCACGCACGGCGTGTACGTCTTCCGGTTCACGGTCACCCTCCCCGTTGAGGGCGGCGATCCCGTGGTGGCGTACGCCGAAGTCACGCTCACTGTTGAGCCCTGTCCGCCGGAGCTCTCGGCCGGCAGCGACCGCACCATCTGCGTCGAGACGGCGCCGCACGTCATCGACCTCGAAGGCACGATCAGCGGCGACGATGGCGACAACCGCGAATGGACGCAGATCAGCGGGCCAACCGCGACGATCACCACCCCGACCAGCCCGACCACCGCCGTCACGCTCGCCGGCGAAGGGGTCTACGTCTTCCAGTGGGCCGCCACCAACGGGGCCGCCGAGGCCTCCGACACCGTCACGATCACGGTCATCGAGTGCCCCTGCGTCGGCTACCCGCTGCCGCTCATCCATCAGTGGTTCGACCAGATCGCCGAACCCGCGCACGACTACCGCTTCTACACCTACGCACACGGGACCACCGTGCCGCTGGCCACGTATTTCAACGAGCGCCGCACGATCAAGAACCCCAACCCGATGGTGTTTGACGCGGCCGCGCGCAACACCATCTTCATTGAAGGGGGCGTCCGGTACGACCTCGTGATGAAGGACGGGGCCGGCACCGTCATTTGGGAGCGGGACGACTACAGTTGGCCCGACACCGAAACGCCGCCCGCGATCGCACCCGAGCACGTGCAGCCCGGCACGATCGTGATGCACACCAGTCACACGCTCCCCGCGGGCTGGCTGCGCTGCGACGGCGCCACGGTCAGCCGCGCCACCTATCGCAACCTGTTCAATATCATCGGCACCACGTTCGGCACCGGCAACGGGGCGACGACGTTCAAGCTGCCCGACCTGCGCCAGCGGTTCCCCTTCGGCGTGGCGACGTCAGGCACCGGTGATGCGCTCGGCGATCGCGCCGGCGCGATCGATCACGTGCACACCGGACCGGAACACTCGCATCCGATCGCGACGCACACCCACGGCCTGGCACACACGCATCCGGTGCCGCGCGACGGGTGGTTCGGTGTCGTCAACACCCCGCCGGTCGCGGGCCGGCTCCAGGCGGGGGGCTCCGGCGTGGGCGCCGAAGGCTCCGCCACGCAGGCCGTGACGAACACCACGTCGGGCGACTCGACGGCGGCCGTCACCGGCACCACCGCGCTCACGACCGGCGAGAGCGGCACGGCGAATACCGCCGCGGCGAATCCCGCCCTGTTGGCGCTGAACTTCCTCATCAAAACCTGAGCACACGACTATGCCCCTGAATCCTTCGATCGCACTCCAGGCCGGCCAGGGGGTCCAACAGGGCCCCGATATGTTCGGCACGCTCCGCGGCCTCAACGCGATGCAGGATCGCCGCGAGCTCGAAGAAGGCCGCCGCATCCAGAACGAAGCGCGGCGCCGGCTGCTCGAGGACGACTACGCCGTCCGCGAATCGCTCCAGCGCACGGGCGATCCGGACCAGGCGATCGGCGAACTGTGGAAAGCCGGGCGGATGGGCGCCGCGTCGACACTCGCCAAGCACGTCTTCGCGCAGCGCGACGAGCAGGCCAAGGCGCTCCAGGCGAAGGTGGAGGCTGACGGGGCTCGCTTGAAACAGTCGGCGCAGATCCTTCAGGCCGTCAACGATGAGCCCAGTTTCCAAATGGCGCGCAGGGCCGTCACGCAATTGTGGGGCGAGCAGGGCGGCGAAATCGCCGGCTACCTCGGCGACAAGTACGACGCCGACCGCGTGAAACAGGTCGTCGCCTACGGCTCGACCCGTGGCGAGCACATGACGTCACAGCAGAACGCGCTCAAGAACTTTTTCGATTGGGAGAAGCACTATCTCGACGGACTCAAGGGCGGCCTCGATAACGAGAAAATCGAGAACGACATCCGTGCCAAGCAAGTCGAAGGCGCGTCCAACATGCTCGCCACCGCGACGTCGCAGGAGGAATGGGACGCCTTCCAACGGATGCTGAAGGCCGGCGGCTACCGCACCGAAGTGCTCGGCCTGTTTGGTAACGCGTACTCGCCGGCCGCGGTCGCCCGCGCGAAAAAGCTGGGGCTCGATGGCGCCCAGGAAGCCTCGATCGTCAACCAGCAGAACCAGACGTCGATGAGCCTCGAGCGGCTCGCCAACGAGAACGAGCGGCTGGATCTCGCCCACCAGCGCGAAGGCCGGATCGCCGCCGGAGGCGGCGTCACCGGCGCCGGCGGCCGCGGATCGACCCTGACGGCCAATGCCCGGGACGCCTCAGCGGCCAAAAAGCTGAGTAATTGGACTGAGTTTGAAGCGGACCTCCGGACTCGCTATTCTCGACGTCCCGATGGTTCGCTCGGTCGGAGAGACAAGTCCGATCTGACCGAGAGCGATCGCCACACGATTGCCTCCGAAAAACTCCGCATCGAAGACAGCCACCGCGAAGGCGCTGGCATGGGGCCCTTGCTCGACACCGAGCGGGCGTTGATGCGGGATCCCGCGAAGAAGAGCGATCTCGCCAACGTGCGGCGGAAGATCCGCGCGCTGACCGGGATGGACAAGACGCCGATCGAGCAGGCCCTCGATCTCGCCCGGCAGATCCAGAAGGAACAGGACCCTCAGACACGCGAAGCCCTCCAGGTGAAGCAGCGCGCACTGCTTCAGGCCTACGGGCTGACGCTCCAGTAACCCGCGCGCACGGAAACGGGAGAACGTGGATCCACTCTTTACCTACGGCACCCTGGGCACGCTCGCGCGCCTGGGCGTGCTGCAACCGGACGAACTCGGGGAGATCGACCAGTTCATCGGGACGGTCCGGCCGTCTCGACGACCAGGCGGACTCCTGCCCGCGCTCGACGAACCACAGCGCCCGGCCGATGAAGGGCTCCTGCGGATGCCCGTGCGGCAGCCGCGGCCGGCGATCGCCACCACGCCAGACATCTCGGTGCCCACGCCGGCATCCGTCGAGCAACTCCTGCCGGATCCCTTCGACGAGATCCTCCAGTCCCTCACCCCGCCCACGACGCCGGCCGCGCCCAAGGCCCCAGCCGCGCCTGCCCGTCCCCTGCCTGCCGCTGCCCCCCCGCCGCCGGCCATGTTCACCGGCGGCACGCTGGGCTCGCTGGCCAAGCCCCCCCGCAGCGCCTACGGCGATTTCGCAGACCAGCTCTCACCCGCACGGCCCACCAGCCGCGTGACGCGCCAGGATCCGCTCGAGAGCGGCGGCCGTCCGGAAAAACCTGTCCCGTCGATCCTGGGCGCCAAGACCGTCGAGGACGCGACCGGCACTTACGCCGAAGATGTGCTCGCGCAGTACACCCCGCGGCTCGACGCCCTCAAGCGCGAGCACGGCAGCCTCCTGAACACCTACAACGCGCAGGTCGCTGCCTCGCAGACGGCCCAGGCCGGGCTGAAGGCCGAGAGCGACCAGCTCACCGCGGCGCAGACCGCCCTGCAACAGCAGGTCGCCGCCTGGGAAGCCGCCGGCAAGCCCGACGCCGCCTACGGTCGGCTCAAGCAGGCGGAAACCGACCTGCTCCGGCGGGTCGATGCGTTCAACGTCCAGGCGAACGCGATCCAGCGGCAGTTCGCCGGGCTGGACCCCCTCAGGGAACGGATCAACGGCCTGATCGGGCAAACAAACACGCTGGCCCAGGAAGCGAACGCCCGCACCAAGGGGCTCGCCTCGCGGAACCCGGTCTACCAGATCGCTCCCCCGGGGACGTCGATCGCGCAGATGACCGAAGCGGCCGGGTTGGCGCACGAAGCGCAGCAGGCCGGGGGCGCACGGAAAGCCGAACCGTGGCGACCAGGCGCCGTCCCTGCGCCACCGACCAGCGTCGGCGGCCACATCGCCGCCGGACTGGCGAACCCGCTCGAATTGCCGCAGCAGGCGGCGCGCGGGCTCTACGCCGGTGCGATCGGGATGCCCGCCGCCGGCATGGCGGCCACCGCCTCGATGCTGAACCCCGACAATGCGGCGTACCGCGAGGGAATGGCCGTCTCGCAGCAGGGCCTCGAGGCCTTCGGACCGCCAGTCGTCGAGGACGTGTTGTCGAACCCGGTCGATACCCTCGGGAACCCGGCATGGTGGGCGTATCAGGGCGGACAGGCGACCGGGTCGATCCTCTCGCTCGTCGGCGCCGGTGCCCCGGGCCGCTCGATGGGGATGTCCGCGGCCGCGCTGCTGAAGGTGACCCCCAAGGTGGCCGCACAGATGGGTGCCGTGGGCGGCGCGTCGAGCGCGGCCGTTGCCGAAGCGTGGCTCGAAGGCTCGCACGCGTACGCCGAGGCGCTGGAAAAAGGCAAGACCCCCGACGAGGCCGCGGCGATTGCCGCCAAGGTCGCCGGTGCCAACGTGGCGCTCCTGGGCGTCACGAACCTCCCCCTCTTCGAGCCCGCGCTGAAAAGCGCGCTGGCGACGCGCTTCATGCGGGCGCTGTCCGAAGGGGGCCAGGAAGCCGGTCAGGAAGTGATCGGCATGGTCGCCCAGGGCGAACCGCTCCATGCTGGACAGATCCTCACCAGTGGGATCGTCGGCGGCATGGCCGGTGCCGGCTTCCCGCTCGGTCGTACCCGAACCGCCGCCTCCGCGGGCGGCCCCGAAACGCAGGACCCTTCGCAGGTCCAGGGCCAGCCTGGCCAAACGGATGTGGCTGCGCGGCCGTCCGTTGTACCCCCGGCTGGACCGGGCCCCACGATCCCGGTTCCACCCCCTGTTGATCCGCTGGGGGGTTCTGCGTCCTCTCCTATCTTCGAACCGCCGACCGAGCGCGTTTCGAAGATTCCGGCGGGGACCTCCGAACAGTTCGAGCCCGGCGACCCCCTGCGGGAGATCACCGCCTCCCTTGAGCCGATCTCCGAGAAGAACCCGACCGCCAAGGCGGCCGACCGTGAGCTCAAGGACCTGCTCCGCACCAAACAGCCCACCGACGGCAACGCCCTGCTCGCCGCCAACGCCGAGTACGAACAGGCGCGCGCCGGCGGCGACCCCGCCACTATCCCCGGCAACGAGCCGACCCCGTGGCAGCGAGCCACGCAGTTCAACGAATCGTGGGGCGGCTGGACGAAAACGACCGAGACGGTCACCCCAACGCCGGACTGGCTCGCCTCCCAGGGCTTCGTCAATCGCCCCAAAGTCGAGGCGATGAAGGCGGCGCCGGCGGACCGGAAGACCGATCCGATCATCGTCCGCACCGCCGACGGCACCCTCATCCTCGACGGCCATCACGGCCTCGCCGCGGCGATGGAACAGGGCCAGCCCATCAAGGTCCAGGTCTACGAGCAGTCGGCAAAGTCGGCAGAAAATCGGGACGAAGTCGGCAAAGTCTCAGTTGACATCGCGCACCAAGTCGGCGCGTCGATCGACTACAAGGGGACCCCCGCGACCGTCGTCGAGGTCATGGGCAACCGGCTCAAGATCCAGGTCGAAGGCGAAGGCCACCAGCGCGTCGTCCGCGCCGAGGATTACCCCGCTGTCGGAACGGTCGGAACGGCGCAACAATCCGTTGCTCAAACGCAACAAAACGTTGCTCAGCCGGCGCCAGTCGCGCCGAACACGTGGGCCCCGAAGTCCGATCGGCTGACGAAGGATCCCGCCGTCGCCAAGCAGTGGAAGCGGATGGCGTCTGAGGCGAATAAGGTCAATCGGGCGATCTCGCGGGTCGCAGATGCGGTGCTGCGCCATCACGAGGCGCCGGACCCGAAGGACCTCGCCCTACTCGACGAGGCCACGTCGATCTACGACGAGTTTGAACGCTTCTTCAACGACCACGACATTCCGCAGCCCGACAACTGGTCGACGTGGCAGCGCATCCAGGACGACGCGCGCCACCTCAAGGACCGGCTGACGAGTCAGGGGCACTTCGCTGATCCGACACGGCCGCTCGGTGAGACGAAAGCGCCGGCAGCCGGAACGAAACCCGCCCCAGCCAAGACGGCGAAGGCCTGGGATGAGATGACGGAGTCCGAGCAGCTCGACTCCATGCTCGCCGAATACGAAGCCGAGCAGCGCGGGGAGCAGCCGACGCAGGGCTCCGCCGTCGAGAACGCGCAGCCGCGCCGCTCGCCAAACAACCCGCATCTGGTGATCCCTGACGACGTGCGGATCGAGGGGGATCTCGACTCGATGGTGAAGCTCCCGGCGTGGAAGAAGGACCACGACTACAAGCCCACGCCACCGCTGAACGATCGGAACATCTACAGCCGCGGGAAAGACGGCCCGGTTCTGCACATCGGTCGAACGGATGGCAAGCCGACAGGCCGCTTCACCTACGAGCAGGCCACGGGCCAGCAGGAACCCGAGGCTCGCCCGGCCGCCGGCACGATCCTCTCGGAAGCCGACTACATTAAACGCTGGTTCGACACGTCCGACCTGCGCGAGCGGATCAGCGAGTTTCAGGAGAAGAACAAGGGCAAGAAGCTCTCGAAGAAGGACACGGTGGCGCTCGCTCGCGCCAAGGAAGATCTAAAAGAGCGCGCGGCGCGCGGCGCGATCATGTACCGCGTCGACACCGGGATGGTCGAATCGTGGGGTTCGATCAAGGGCGAGCGTCCGCTGACTGAGCTGACCGAGGTCGAACTCCAACAGACCAGCGAGGTTCTCTACGCCCTCTCTCGGCTTACGGGCACGGCGTCGGCACTGCGGGTCATGGGCGAGCCCTACGAGCCAGCCAACGAGGCGATCGAGGACGAGCTGACGCGGCGACGTGACGCGGACTACGCGGCCGCTCCGGTCATCGAGATGCCCGAGTCGCTGTCTCCGCGCGACAAGCACGGGATTCGGCGCAAGCCCAAGATGCAACTGATTCGGCATGCGGGCAAGACATATGTGCCGGACTCCGACGGTCACGGCGGCATGATTCGTCACCGCAAGGACGGGGCCCCGGCGGATTACCGCTACCGGGACAGCATGGCGGCGTACGAAGTCGTCCCGATCGACCAGTACAGCAACCCCGATATTCCCCCGCGCACCGAGGCCGAGTACGACGCTTCGTTGAGCGCCGCGACGGCGCTCCAGTTCCAGCGCTTCGATGACGCTCAGGAGTTGACCCCGACCGACGAGATCCTCGCGGAACTGCGGCAGGGAATTGTGTGGGATACCGCGCGTGGTGATTCCACCGGCGTTAAGGTCACGGTCGGCGGCGAGACGTACGTCGCAACCGGGAAGCGCGGGACGATCATCTTGCCGCCGCACGTCACCGAGTGGAGCGACTACGCGCTCAAACACATGGACGACGGGGATCTCACCAGCACGATCGCAGAGTTGCGCGAGGTTTTCGCGGAAACCGGCGAGGCCGGGAAAGCCGGCCAGCTTATCAAGCGGCTGAAAGCCGAGCAGAAGCGCCGGGAGACAGAGCCGCAGGAACAGCTCGCCGGCGAGAACGCCCCCGAGGTGGCCGACGTCGAGGAACCGGAAGGTCCAGACAAAAACCCCAACGACGAGGACGACGACGCCGGTACTAATTCTAATAATCCCAACGCGCCGATCGTGTTCCGCTCCGGCAACACCCGCGCGCCGGCGGACCTCGAGGGCTACATCAAGGCCGGGCAGCCGGTCGGGATCACAGCTCAGGCACAGAAAGCCGTCGTCGACCGTGCGATCGAGTACGCCAAGAGCGGCGGTAAGGTCTTCATCGACTCGGGCGCGTTCGGTAATCCAGACGTCGACTTCGACGCGGGGCTCACGATGTACCGCGAGTTCGCCCTGGCGCTCGGCTCGACCGAGTTGACCGCCAACGTCGCGGTCGTCGCCCCTGACAAGGTGGGCGATGCCGACGCCACGCGCAAGTTGCAGACGCAATACCAGGATCAGATCCGACTGCTGATACACGACGGCCTGCGCGTCATTGTGCCGGTCCAGGTCAGCGATCTCATGCCTGCGCATGTGGCCGATGCGGTGCGGACATTCCCGAAAGCTCGGATCGGTCTGCCGGGAAACAAGGCCGCGATCTCGATCGAGCAGCTCCGCGAGGTCCTCGGGCAACTGAAGCGCAGCCAGCTCACGCCGGCGGGCTTCCACTTCCTCGGGGTCGGCGAGAAGAACCCGCAGTTCGCCAAGCTGACCTTTGAAGTGCAGCAGGCGTTCCCCGACGCGCGGATCACCGCCGACAGCAACCGCACCCGGGCGCTGATGGCGCCGGGACGCCCCGCGCACACCGACGTCGAGAACCTGACCGACGAGCGGGCCGAGAACGACATCGACTCGGAGTGGGACAGCGACACCACGGAGCTGGCGGGATACCTCTTCCGCGGCCAACGCAATGCGTTCGGGCCCGCGGAGATCGAGCAGCTCGCGGCGTCGATCGGCGTGTCGGCCGACGCGCTGCGAACCGAGATGACCGCGAACAAGGTGCAGGCGCTGGTCGACGGCACCGGCCTCGAGGACGCGCTCATGCTGGCGCTGCACGGGATCGCCAAGGCACGCGGCCTGAAACGGAACCGGCCGGGCGCCCGCACTGACGTCATCGCCAAGCACGACGCGAAGAAGCCGACGCTTGCTGAAACGCTGGCCGCGTTTGCCGAGGCCTACTCGGCCGATCGGATGAATGACGGGCGACCCGTCAAGACGCTGACTCACGAAGGGAAGCTCTACACCACCATCTCTATCCTTCGGCGCGGTGGCGAGATCCTCGCGATCGAAGCGCGGGCGCTAATCCCCCTCGCTGACTGGACGGGCGCGCCCCCGCTCGACACGAAGGCCAACGGCAAGACCAAAGCGCAGAAAGCGGCGGGGTATCCACGGAAGGTCAAGCAGATCCGCACCGGCGACGAGTTCGTGCTCGGTGACAAGATCACCATCGAATCACCGGCCGAAAAAGAGCGGCAGCGGCAGGAACGCGCCGAGGCTGAAGCGCGACCGAGCGAGTACTCGAAGTCGGCGCTAAAAGCCGCGTTCAACCTGAGCGATGAGCAGACCGAAGCCGTCGACACCCTGGTCGACGCGATGGGGCTCGACACCGCGCAGATCCAGGTCGTCAAGGGGGGCACCCCTGGCGTCGGCGCGCTCACGAGCGACGATTTGTTCTCGCGGCGCATCGCCGAGCTGGAAGCCGCCGCCGATCTCTTGGACACCGGCGAGCAGCAGCCCCGGCTGCCGGGCGCCGGCGACGTCCGCGAGGCCGAAGTCGCCACGCCCGAGTTCGAGGACAAGTTCAGCCTGGGCGCACAGACCTCGCAGGCCAAGCCGAAGCAGGACGCGCTCTTTGGCGATCTTGCGCCGGATCCGAAGGCGAAGCCGAAGAAGGGCAAACCCGCCGATCCCAACCAGGACGTGCTGTTCCAGCGGGAGGCGGCGCCCGTGCCGTTCCCGGTGGCGGATCCGGCTGAAGCCGTCCGGCTGTTCCGCGCCCGCGACGAGTCCAAGGGCCGGCTCCGCGACATCCCCGTGGATCGCCTCGTCGCCACCCAGGACGCCGTGCAGCCGTCGATCGTCGCCCGGTACGTGGCCGAGGGACCGAAGCACCTCGACGCCATGCCCGCCTCGTGGGAGATGCGCTATGGGGCCGACGTGCCGATCGCCATCGAACACGAGGGCCGGTTCTACCTCGCCGACGGGACTCACAAGTCGGCCGCCGCCAAGCAGCGCGGCGACACCACCATCCAGGCAATCGTCTACCCGGTCCGTGACGCGGCGGCCGTGCTCTTTCAGGACCAGGCGGCGGCACCGTTCTACTCCCGGCTCCAGCGCGCGGTCGAAGAAGCGCGGCAGACCCGGGCGACCGGCTCACAGTGGAAGGGAATCATCAAGAACGCCAAGATCGGCCAGTCGGCCGACGAGTACGCGTTTGCCCACGTCGACGACCTCGACCCCAACACGCTCTACACCAAGCAGGAAGTCCTCGACTACCTGAAGGCGAACGAAGTCACGATCGTGCCGGTCGTGTTCGGAGACGATGGCGCCAAAACCAGCACGATCGTCGAAGAGAGCCGGCTGACCGAAATCATCACCAGCCACGGCTACGAGGTTGTCGGAGATCCGATCGAAGTCAACAACGCGGAGGCGCTCTACCTCGAGAAAGACGGGGAACCCGTCGAGGACCAAGAGTTCTTTGACGTCGGTGGTCTAGCGCCGCCCGACTACGACCGGCGCATCAATGACCTGACCGCGGCGATGCACGCCGCGATCGAGGCGAGCAACGCGTACGGTCGCACCCCCGGTTTTGACATCAACGAATACGAACGCCTGCGCGAAAAAAGCAACGCCGTCGCCAAGGAAATCCAGGCGCTCAGGCGGTCCGATCCCGTCCCGGCCGACGTCCGCACCGCCTTCGCGCAGCTCGTCGCATTGCACCGGCCCGACCCGTTTACCAGCAAGGCCAGCGACTACCAGGAGCCCGGCGCCGACGAGTCGACCTACCGCGAAGTGCTGCTCACGGTGCCGTCGTCCAACGGAAAGGTCGACCCGGCCGCCGTCATAGCACTAAAAGCGGCCGAGCAACAACTCCAGGCCGCGCAGCGCACGTTGGAACAGTCAACGCTTCAACGGTCAGGAAATCTCCGCTATGAGGATGGGACCGGCCTGACCGACGCAGACTACGACGAAATCGCCGTACTCGCTGGTGATCCAGACTTCCAAAACGATCCCGAGCACATTCGACTCGGCGAGGCCGTCATGGCCGCCCGCCGCGCGTTTGAACAGGCGCGTGCTGCCGCACAGCCAGGCGCGGCGACGGAGCAGGCCCTGGTGAACGAAGCCACCGCCCTCGGCGCGGAGTGGAGCGCCAACGAGCGATGGTTCGGGACCGGGACCGGCGACACCCGAGAACGCTACCGAGCGAACAGGGACGAGTACGAGCGTCGATTGGCCCGACGGACGGAGATCGGTGACCGCCAAGAAGCGATCGCACGTGAACTGCAAGCGTTGAATGGCTGGCGCGACGGCCACGACTTCTACGACGACGTCGAGGAAGCCAAGAACCCCATCGTGCGCGTGCGCTTCAACGTGCGGACCGCTCCGATTCGTCAGTGGGAAACGAGGGACGCGGACGGCGGGACAACCCTGCACAGCACGGCCGACGGCGATCGCGTCATGTTCCTCGAGGAAGTCCAGCCGCCGAAGGATACCGCCACGATGCCCCGCCTGTTCCAGAAGAACTGGCGCGAGCTCGGGCTGAAGTGGGCGCTCCGCTACGCGGCTGAGAACGGCCTCGATGCCGTCGCCTGGACGACCGGTGCAATGCAGGCGAAGCGGTATGGCCTTGAGAAGCACGTCGACGAGATCGTGTGGAACCCGCGTCATCCGTCCATTCTGGATGTTGGCGACCAGATCAAGCCGGGCCAGCCGCAGCGCGTCGAAATCCGACTCAAGAACGAAACGCAGATCACGCTCTCGGTCGAGCCCGATGGAGTCATCAGCAGCACCACGCACAACGGGAGCGCCCTGCGCGGGAAACACGTCGACGAAGTATTCGGGAAAGAGATCGGCGGCCGCATTCTCCGTGAATACATCGGTGGCGCGATCGCCGGTGACGGGTTGAAGTTTGGTGGTGAGGGGCTCAAGAAGCTCTACGACCGTGACCTGGTCAACGTCGTCAATAGCCTCTCGGTCGTGAAGCGCAACGGCGTCAAAGTCGGAGCAGCGTCTATCGCGATCGAGCAGCCGCAGAAACGCGGCGCACAGGTATTGGCCGTCCGCGGCGGATTCAACGTGCTCGCGGATGACAACTCCATCCTGTTTGGCGCCACGACCCGCGACGAAGCCGAGCAGTGGCTGTACGACAACCAGACCGGAAAACACGGCAACGCGAAAACCGCTGTCCCCGGTATCCAGCTCACCCCCGAGCTGCGGCAGGCGATCATGGGCGGCCTCCCGCTGTTCCAGGGCGCGCAGGGCGCCGTCGAGTTCAGCACGGACGGCAAGGCGCTCATCCGCGGGTTGGAAGCCGCCGACGTCTCCACCGCGGTCCACGAGCTCGCGCACGTCGCCCGCCGGCAGCTCCTGAACCGCAACGTCCCGGCGGAGCTGCGGCGCGGGATCACCGACGAGGACATCCAGACGGCCGAAGAATGGGCCGGCGCGACGAAGGGGATCTGGACGGTCAACGCCGAGGAACGGTTTGCGCGCGGGTTCGAGAAGTATCTGCACGACGGGCAGGCGCCCAATAGCACGCTCGCTAAGGTGTTCCAGGCGCTGTCGTCCTGGTTGCGGGACGTCTACGCCATCCTGCGGGGCAGCCCGATCGACCTGGCGATCACGCCGGGGATGCGGGGGGTATTTGACCGCCTCGTGACGCGGACGGCCCGAAATGAGGCAGAATCAGCGCGTGGCGCAGATCCCGCCCCGGGACGACCTGCTGCAAGAGGTCAAGAGCCTCGAGACGTTGGAACGGCTCGATCGGATAACCGCGATCGACCGGGTGCTCAAGAAGTACGGCCTGACGCACTTTCCCGCCGCGCCGCCCAGTACTACACGTCCACGGTCCTTCCGGACGCTCAAGCGCAGGGCTTCGACGGCGATCCTACCGACCTCCGCCAAGCGTACGACGCGCACCTAATCGCGGCGCGGGCCTTCCTGGCCGACATGCAGGCGCTCGACGACGAGTCGTCCGACGACGCGCTGCTGCGCGACATCCTCGCGGTCGGCGGCCTTCGTCCCTACGACCCCAACTACGTCATCGGGGCCCCAACCACGAAGCTCCGCGGCGAATACGAAAGCATGGTGGCCGGGTTCCGCGCCCAGGGGATCTTCGGCCAGCGCAGCCCGTTCCGCACCGACGGCCTCGCCCCCGACGACCTGTTGGGGCAGCTCCAGCAGGCCGGCCAGTGGCAGGAGTTCGGGGACGACGTTGAACAGCTCAAGGAGCGGCTCAACCGGATCTCGCGCGGGATCGAGCGGAAGGTCTACACCCACGAGGACCTGCTGGGGGCGCTGCGCGGCTCCGGCGTGATCCTGGGCGAGCCGTGGTGGGAAGACGACTCGTTCAACGTCGAGGACTTCACGGCGATCGATGTATCCGATACGACGATCGACGTAACGGGTGTAACACCGTCGACGCCCGAGCGCGAGGCGCTGATCGAGCGGATCCTCGACGCCGCGGCCGCACAGGACGCCCGGTTCGAAGGGGAAGCCATCGAGTCCAAGGACGTGAAGGGCACCGACGGGAAGTGGTACCACGGCCGCTCCAATTCGATGCCGGTGGGCGTGATGATGGCGATGCCCCCGGAAACGCGGTCGATGGGGTGGGTCACCCTCACGCGGGACAACGCCACGGTCGGGAACCGCTATCCCTCGAAAGAGGCGTGGACCGCCGCCCGCGACGAACGGCGCGCGAAGAACCGCGCCGAGCTGCGCGGACACCTCGAAGCGTCCGACGACACCAAGCTCCAGTCACAGGCGCGCTACTTCCTCAAGGACACGGCCCCCGGCGAGGCGATCCGCGTCGACGACAAGGGCCTCGACACGGACGGGAGTCGCTGGTACGTCACGTCGGCTCCGCACGAACGGAACGGCGTCCGCCTGGTTGGTATCCAGCAAACGGGCTCCCGCAAGAAGCCGCGCGAGGTCACGATCGACAAGTTCTTCGAGATGCGCGACGCGCATCGCGCGAATCGGCCGCAGGAGACGGCGCCGACGCCGGCCGCGACGCCGTCCGCACCGTCAATAAATATTGACAGTCCCGGCGCCGCCCAGGTCGTTCACAACGCCGAGCGCAGCTCGATTGAAGTGAAGTTCCCAGCGAAGCCTTCAGACGAGGTCCGCACCGCCCTGAAGGGCATGGGCTTCCGGTGGGCCAAGACCAACGGCCACTGGTACAAGAAGGTCAAGCTCTCCGCTGTCGACGCTAACCTCAAGGCCGTCAACGAGATCGTCGGCGCGGTATCAATTGATACCGCCGGCCCGACCGGCCCGATCGTCATTCCCGGCCTGACGCAAGTCGCGATCAGCAAGGGCGCCGCGGCCGACCAGTTTGAACCCGGCGACCGCGTCATCATGGACGGCGATGCGGCCTGGGTCGGCACCGTGGCGACCCCAGCGAAACGCGGCGACAACCTGCGCGTGAAGTTCGATCGAGAAAGCGATGCCGTCACGGCGCGCGACATCGACGCGCGCAAGGTCGAACCCTACAAGGATCCGGCGCAGTTCGACGCGGCCGCGCGAGGTGTGGCCTACGCGGACATGACCGAGGCCGAGCTGCGCGAGTTGCTCGAGGTCGGCGTCGGCGACGAGCAGGCCAAGGCCGCCACCGAGCTTTCGCGCCGCGATATGGCGAGCGACGGCAAGGGCACCACCTTCGAGGTGGGCGACAAAGTCGTGCGCCATGACCAGGGCGACCCGACCGTCTACACGATCAAGGCCATCCACCCGAACGGCATCCGTATCGAATCCGCGCCCGGGCGCGGGATGGCGGTGTCGCCGGTGAACATCCGTCGCGCAACCGCCGAAGACCAGGGCTTCAAGATCGGCGGGTTCTACAACGACGCGCCGAAGAAAGCCGAGGCCGCAAAGCCGCAGACGGAGAACGAGCAGAAGCGCCAGGAGCTGATCGAGCAGCTGAAGGCGCAGCGCGCCGCCCGGGGCGATGAGCCGTCCGACACGCTGAAGCAGGACGACACGCCAGCGAAGCCGAAGCCGCCGCAGTTCAACCGCGAGGACCTCGCGCTCCTGATCCGGCTGCTGAATCTGTATCGAGCGGACGGATTCGCGTTCGACGCCGCGGTGCGGCAGTTCCAGGCCGACTACGGGCCGTCGGCGCGGCTGCTCGACCGCATGTTCGAGATCGGGTGGAAACAGGCCAACCAGGAGGACCGGAAGGTTGTGGACGTGCTCGGGGTGTATAGTGCAGCGCAGGGAGGCACCCCTGATGGCCGAACCAGCGACCGACCCGAACGTGATCTCGACGGACCTGCCGCCGGTGAGTCCGGAGGCCCCGCTGGAAGGGCTGGAGACGGACGTCCTGCGCGTCTGGATGGAGAACAGCTCGAACGTCCGGAAGATGTACCAACTGGATCCGCAGCGAGTGGAACAGGCGGTACGCGACGCCGTCCAACGGGCGTTGGTGCAGGAACTGGATCTGCGAGCACAGGGGCTCCGCCCACACGAAGTGGAGGAACACACGCGCCCAGCGATGTGGACGCCTCCGACGTTTCAGCTCCCGACGTAGCGATCGCGGAGACGCGCGGCCAGGCGCCGCTGCACTTCGTCATCCAACAGACCGCCGATCTCACCGCCGGCGGATGGATCACCAAGCTCGATAACAACATGGCGGCGCTGCGGCTGCTCAAGCAGCTCACGCGCGAGGGCCGCATGGCCACGGCCGACGAACAGGCCGTGCTCGCCAAGTACATCGGGTGGGGCCATTCCGAGCTCGCCCCGATCGTCGGCCTCGATCCACAAATGGCGGCCGAGCGGCGCGAGCCCCGCAAGCGGCAGGCCCGCGAGGAACTCGAAAGCATCCTCACGAAAGAGGAACTGCGCGACGTGGGCGAATCGATCGTCAACGCGCACTATTCGTTCCTCGATCTCCCGAAAACGCTCTGGTCGATCGTCGAGCGGCTCGGCTTCCAGGGCGGGTCCGTTTTCGAGCCAGCGGTCGGGATCGGCCACTTCTTCGGCACGATGCCGAGATCGATCCTCGCCCACAAGCGAACGCGCCTCTTCGGCATCGACAAGGAACCGATCGCCGCGGCGATCGCCAAGCAGCTCTATCAGGGGGCGTCGATCAAAACGGGGCCGATTCAGGAACAGATCATCCCCGACCACTACTACGACCTGGTGATCTCGAACGTCCCGTTCGGCAAGATCGGCGTGTTCGATCCCGGGTTTGTCTCCGGGGCCCGCGCGCTGCTCGCCCGTGCGATCCACAACTACTACTTTGGCAAGGCGCTCGACGTCGTCCGCCCGGGCGGGCTGGTGGTGTTTGTGACCTCGCGGTTCACGATGGACGCGCAAAACGACCTCGTCCGGCAGTACATCGGCGAGCGCGCGAAGTTCCTCGGCGCCGTCCGGCTGCCCAACACCGCGTTCAACAAGACCGCCGGCACCCAGGTCGTCACCGACGTGATCGTGCTCCAGAAGCTCGAGATCGGTGAGGCGGCCCCCATTGTCATTCCGGGCGTCTCGCCCAATGCCTGGATGAAGTCGGTCGCGCGGGAGGATCTCCCACAGGTCCTCCACGATGACGGCGTCTACGGCCCGCCGCGCGTCAACGAGTATTACCAGACGCATCCCGAGATGGTGCTCGGCACCCAGGACGCCAGCGGGAAGATGAACAATCGCCCGAACCGCTACAACGTGGTGGGCGAGCTGACCGCCGAGCAGCTGGCGGCGGTCGCGCAGCGGTTTCCGGCCGGGGTGTTCACGCCGGCCAAGCAGGCGCCGCGCAAGCTGGCCGAGGCCCCGCCGAGCGATAACAAGCAGGGCTCCTTTGTCATCGAGAAAGGGAAGCTCTACGTCTACGACAAGGGGACGCTGAGCCCGGCCGAGATCAAGACGCCTGGGGCGTTCGACCGGATCAAACGGTTCATTCCCATCCGCGAGGCCTACCAGCAGACCCTCGACGTGATGACGCGGCGCGGCGCGGATGCCGAGCTCGAGGCCGCGCAGCAGCAACTGCGCAAGACCTACGAGGCCTTCGTCGACGAGTTTGGCCACGTCACCACGACGTTCAACGCGCGCATCATCGACCGGGACCCGAACGGCTCGCGAGTCCTCGCGCTCGAAAACATCAAAGTCACGAAAGACGAGAAGGGCCGAACGGTCCGCACGGTGCTGGGCCCCGCGCGGCGCAACGGAAAGATGGATTGGAGCGAAGGCGCCGACATCTTCACCAAGCGGACCTACAACCCGCCGCAGGAGCCGACGTCGGCCGCCTCGCCGCGGGACGCGCTCGTCCATAGTCTCGCGTGGAAGGGGCAGGTCGACCTTCCGTGGATGGCGACGCTACTCGGCCGGCCCGAGGCCGCGGTCCTCTCGGCGCTCCAGAACGAGCTGTATCAGGATTCGGTTACGCGCGCCTGGGTCACCAACGACGACTACCTCTCCGGGGATGTCGTCTCGAAGCTCGCGCAGGCCGACGCCGCGGCGCAGACCGAACCGGCATTTGCCCGCAACGTCGAGGCGCTCACGGGCGTCCAGCCCGTCCCGCTCACCGCCGAAGAGTTCGATGCGCCGTTTGGCGCCACGTGGATCCCGGGGAAAATCTATCAGCGGTTCATCCGCGACGTCGGAAACAGCGCCGACGCAACCGTGCGCGTGTCCAACACTGACCAGCGCACCACGTTCTTTGTCGAGGCCCGCGGGGGCTCGCACGAGTTCCTGCCGGAAGGCTATAGCTACGCCAAGTGGGTCGAGCTGGCCCTCAACGGCAAGCTCCCGACCGTCAAGACGGTCGTCGGCGAGGGGAAGGACGCGCACGAGGTCATCGACCACGAGCGCACCGAACAGATCCGGCAGTCGCTCCAGCAGCTCCGCGAAGCCTGGGTGGCGTGGTGGCGAGCGGATCTCGGGACGGCCGATGCGCTGACCGGGATCTACAACGGGATGTTCAACCGCGAGCGGGCCCGCGAGTTCGACGGCCAGCACGTCATCCTCCCGAACGCCAATCCCGACATCAAACTGCGGTTCTGGCAGCAGAACGTCATCTGGCGCGCGATCCAGTCCGGCAACACGCTCCTAGCGCACGCGGTCGGCGCCGGCAAGACCTACGCCCTGGCGGGCATCGCTGGCGAGATGAAGCGCCTGGGCCTCGCGCAGAAGCCGATCCTCGTCGTCCCGAACCACCTGGTCGAACAGTGGCGCCGGGATTTCGTGAAGATGTATCCCACAGCCCGGGTGCTGGTGCCCGCCAAGACGGACTTCGACAAGGCCAACCGGCGCAAGCTCGTGGCGCGGATCGCCAACAACGAGTGGGACGCGGTCATCATCGCGCAGTCGCAGTTCGTGCGCATCGGCGTGTCGATCGAGACGCTCAAGGCGTTCATCCGCGAGCAGGAGGATCAGCTCCTGGCCGACGGCGCCGACCAGATGCGCATGAGCGCCGAGCAGTTCGCGGAGGCGATCGAACAGTACGCCACGGCGCTGAAAAAGAACAAGACGGTGCTCGGCGGCCGCGACGTGCCACGCAGCGTCAAAGACATCGTCCGACAGGTCCTCACGCTCCGCACCCGGCTTCAGAAGCGCCTCGACCAGCAGGACAAGGATGCGCCGGTCGTGTTCGAGCAGCTCGGCGTCGACGCCATCCTGATCGACGAAGCGCACCTCTTCAAGAATCTCTATTTCTCGACGAGCAAAAACAATATCGCCGGGCTCCGGGGCTCCGAGTCGCAGCGGGCGCAGGATATGTATCTGAAGGTCCGCCTCATCAATCAGGCCTCGGGCAGCCGCAACGTCCACTTCGCCACCGGCACGCCGGTCAGCAATGCGCTGAGCGAGGCGTACACGATGTTCCGGTATCTCGGCCAGGAGACGCTGTCCCGGCTCGGGATGGGGGGCTTCGATGCCTGGGCGAATAGCTACGCGATCAGCTCCGCCGAGCTCGAGCCGACCGCGGATGGGTCCTACAAGGAGCGGATTCGCCTCCGCAACTGGGCGAACCTGCGCGAGTTGTCGAAACTGTTCCGCCGGTTCGCCGACGTCCTGACGCCCGAGTTCATGCGGGCGGAGATGGAAAAGCAGGGGATTCAGTTCCCGAAGCTCGCGGGTGGGAAACCCACCACGATCGGTGTGCCGCCGCACCCGAAGATGCCGGCGTTCATGGCCGACATCGCCGGCCGCGTCGCGGACATCAAACGGGGCGGCGTCGATCCGAAGGATGACAATCACCTGAAGATTTCTAACGACGCCACCTTGGCCGCCATTGACATGCGGCTCGTCGACGCGACGGCGGGGGACTATCCCGCCAGCCGGATTCGCACCGCCGCCAAGGAAATCGCGCGCATCTACCGCGCCTCGACGGCCAACCTAGGCACGCAACTCGTGTTCATGGATGTGGGCGTGCCGCAGAAGAAGGCCCTGAAGCCGCTGGGCACCGTGCTCGACGGCAAGACCACCCCGAAGGACGTCGACGTCGACGAGAGCGCCGAAGCGGAGGACGAGGCCGAGGGCGAGATCCGCGACGTCGCAAAAGAAGCGCAGGACGAGATCGATGCCCTCACCGCCCGGGCGCTCGACGTGCCGCTCTACGAGGAACTGAAACGGATCCTCGTCACGGAGCACAAGATCCCGGCGCACGAGATCGCCTTCTTGCAGCAGGCGAAAGACAGCATCGAACAGGGCCAGCTCTACGAAGCGGTCAACGCGGGCACCGTGCGGGTGCTGCTGGCCTCGACCGCCAAGGGCGGGACCGGGATGAACGTGCAGACACGGCTCAAGGCCCTGCACCACCTGGACGTGCCGTGGCGCCCGGCTGACATGGAACAGCGCGAGGGGCGCCTGCTCCGCCAGGGCAACCAGAACGCCGAGGTCGAGGTCCTGCGCTACGTCACGATGGGCTCCTTCGACGAGTACAAGTGGGGCCTGCTCGGCACCAAGCAGGGCTACATTTATCAGTTCCTCCGGGGGGAGCTGACGACGTTCGAGGACATCGACCCGGCGCAGCTCGACATGCAGGTCGCCCAGGCGCTCGCCTCTGGCGATCCCAACGTCATGCGCCTGCTCAATCTCGAGCGGGACGTCAAGGGGCTGCGCGCCCGCTACACCAACTACGAGCGGCGCCGGCAGGCCGCGCTGCGCGATCAGAAGGCGGCGCTCGATCGCCAGGAGAAGCACGAAGAGCGGATCGCCGCGCTTCAGCCCCTCGCGGCGGAAGCCGAGGCGTGGCGGCAGGCGCCGACCATCTCGCTCACCGCCGAGCCGACCAGCTACGGGTCCCTCCAGCCGCGGCGCACGCCGCTGACGTTCGACTGGAGCGACACGGAATCCCGCAAGGCGTTCCAGTCGGCCCTGGTTGGGATGCTCAGTAAGAAGCCGTTTGCGGACGACTTCGAGATCGGCCACGCCGGGCCCTATCGCCTGCGGATCCACCAGGTCGAAGGCTTCCTCGCCGACGCGGACGGGACCGTGCGGGTCACCGACCTGACGCAGCGGGAACGGACGACCACGATCACCGTCGAGACGCGGACCAACGCGGAGTTGCCGCCGGCGGCGAGTCCAAAGGTGCGCTCCGAGCACGGTGCGGTGACTCTCGGCACGACACCCAACTTTGACGAGACGAACCCACCCGACTATCGCCGAAGCCTCGACGCGTACTTCAACGTCGGGAAGATCGCGGAAGTGATCGAGAACTCGCAGCGGATGGTGGAGTACGCCCACGAGGACCTCGCCAAAGCCGAGCGCGCCCTGGCGGGACAGTTCAAGCAACTCGACGAACTCAACGCGAAGGAAGCGGAGCTCGCCGAGCTGCGCGGGATCGTCAGCGGGAAGAAAGCGGCCGCGGCCGACGAGCGGCAGAAGACCCCCGAGCCGACCGACACGGAGCCCGACGAGGACGAGGACGACGACGCTGGCGGCGTGGCGCAGATGCCCGGTCCGCAACAGCAGCGCGCGGCGCTCCCGCCCAAGCTCCACATGCAGGCCACCCCCCCGGCCACCGCACCGAAGCGGCGCCGGCCGATCAGCGCGCCCGACGTCATGCACGCCCTGGGCGACGTGACCGAGGCGGCCGGCAAGCGGATCGAGATGCGCGTCGGTCGGCTGCGGAGCGGCCGGGCGCTCGGGCATTGGGACACCCAGCAGCACGTGATCCGCACGCGGACGGCGAATAACATCCCGACCGCGGCGCACGAAGTCGCCCACGCGCTGCAAACGCTGCTCCTGACGACCCCCAACGGCAAGACCCCCTGGGTCAAGCCGATGGTCGACGTCCGGATCCAGCGCGAGCTGGTGGCGCTCGGCCGCGAGCTGTATGGCGCGAGCCGCCCAGTCGGCGGCTACAAGAGTGAAGGGTGGGCCGAGTTCGTCCGCATCTGGATGACCGAGTCCGATCGGGACGGGAACCCGCAGGACGTGGCGACGAAAGCCCCGCTGACGTTCGCGTGGTTTACCAACGAGTTCAGCACCAAGCACCCCGAGGTGCGCACCTCCCTCGACGCGGCCAAGGCCGCCACGACCACCTGGCGCACCCAGGGGGCGCGGGCGCGGGTCCAGGCGTCGGTGGTGGATCCCGGCTCGCCGATCGAGCGGCTCAAGCGCACCGGACGTCGCGCGCTCAGTTTTGTCACCTTTGAAACGTGGGTGGAGATGGCGCAACCGCTCCATACCCTAACGGTTGAAGCCGCCAAGACAAAGACGGCCCCAATCAGCCCGAGTAACGATCCGTCCTTCACGCTCTCGGCGCTGCGGACGACGCACGCCGCGCGCCTCCGGTACATGGTTGAGCACGCCATGATCGACCTGGCGGGGAATCCCGTCGGCCCCTCGCTCAACGAAATCAAGCCGATGATCCGGGGCCGCTACGACGACTTCGTGATCTACCTGTGGGCCCGCCGCTCACGGGCGCTGCTGCTCGACCCGATGGGACCCCGCAATCCCGGGATGACGCTCGCGGATGCCGAACAGGTGATCGCCGAGCTCGAAACGCCGGCATTCCAGCTCGCGGCCGCCAAGGTCTACGAGTGGAACGACGGGGTCCTCCAGTACACCGCCGAAGCGAGCACGAGCTTTGCGCGCGTGGTCAAGCTGATTCGGCAGCGGGATCCCGGCGACTACGTGCCGCTGCAACGGGAGTTCGATGAGCTGGATCGCGTCTTCACCGCGCTCGGGAAAGCGACGACGACCGACAGCACCGTGAAACGCCTGAAGGGGTCCGGCCGCCGGATCAAAGATCCGTTTCCGGTGATGCTCGCGCAGGCGGAGCGGAACGTCCGACAGGCGCACACCCGGCTGGTGATCGAACAGATCCTCAAGATCGCCAAGAACACCGAAGGCCTCGGCCATCTCATCGAAGAGGTGCCGATCCCCGAGCGCCCCGTGGCCTCGCGGACAATCACCGAGTTGCTCGACGAGATCAACCGGAAGCTCTACAACCAGAACCCCGGCGGGCCCCTGGTCGCGCCGACCGACGACATCGACAGCGATGCGCTGACAGAGGTGGTCACGTTCTTTGCGCCCGTGGAGCGGCCGACCGGGAAAGACCCGATCGTCCCGTTTGTCGACGGCGACGGCGCCGTGCGCTGGTACTACGTCAACGGGGAGCTGTACAACACGCTCCTGAGTATGGACGTGTATCGGCTGCCGGCCGCCCTCGAGCTGATCGCCGGGAAGCCGGCGGCCGCGCTCCGCGCCGGGACGACCGGGCTGCGCGCGTCGTTCGGGCTCATCACCAACCCGGCCCGTGACTTCCAGACGTTCTACGCCAACACGCAGTCCAAGAAAAACGCCGGCGTGCTGTTTACCACCTGGATCAAGTCGTTTGGCGAAATGGCGCTCACGCGGACGACCGGCTACACGACCCCGTGGGTGGATGCCTGGATTCGTCTCGGTGGCGAGATGGCGCAGCCGCTCGGGCAGGACACCGCGCACACGCGGCGCGCGGCGCGCGGCATGTCACAGGGGCGCGTCGTGCACGCGCTCGATCCGCGCACCTGGTTCGAGTTCTACCGCGACCTGGTCCAGTTCCCCGAAGGGGCCGGGCGCGTGGCGGAACTGAAGCTGCTTGCCGCCGAGATGGGCTGGCAGCCGGGACAGCCGATGACGCTCGATCAGTCGTTGCAGCTCCTGCTCGCCAGCAAACAGGTAACGACCGACTTCACCGCCGCCGGCGAGTTCGCGCGGGTGATGAACCGGATGGTGCCGTTCCATAACGCGGCGATTCAGGGCCCGCGCGCCAACCTGCGGGCGATGCGTCGGAACCCTCGTCGCTTGGCGATGGTGGCGCTCCAGTTCGCGGCGCTTTCACTGGCGCTCTGGTGGCGGTACAAGGACGAGGAATGGTACCAGGACCTCGACTATCGAGATCGGTTCCTGAATTGGTGGTTCCCGACGACCGTCAACGGGACCGAGGAACTGATTCGGATTCCCCGGGCGTTTGAAATCGGCCTCGTGTTCGCCGCGCTCCCTGAGATGCTGGCCGATCTGTGGTATCGGCAGGATCCGGCGGCCGCGTCGGAATACTTCAAGACGGTCTTCGATGTCGCCACGCCGCCGGTCGCCCCGGTGCTGGCAGATGTGACTTACGAACAGGCCCGCAACCGGCAGTGGCCGGATCGCCCGATCGTCCCGCGCTCGCTCGAAGACAATCCGCTGCCGGAACAGTTCAACGAGTACACGACGCGGGCCGCGGTCCACCTGGGGCGGTTGTTCAACGCCTCGCCGCTCAGGATCGACCACGCCCTCCGCAACACGATGGGCCCGGTGGCGATCGACGTCCTGACGCAGCTCGGGATGGGCACCCCCGATTCCAGCCGCGAAACGGAACCCGCGGATTGGGCGGTGATTGGACGCCTGTTCCAACGCGGCGGCCGCACGGGGGTGGATCCGAAGCCGATTGATGACTTCTACGCCCTGGTGATGGAAGCCCGTACGCTCGCGGCCTCCGACTTCGTCGAAGAAGCGCCGGACCAGCGGGAGGCCCGGTTGCAGCTCGAAGACGCCGCCAAGGCGATTTCCGCGCTGCTGACCGTGCGGAAGTATTCGACGTCGGTCCCCGAGCGGCGGGACCTCACGGCGGAAGCGGCCGACATCGCGCGTGAGGCACTCGAGGCCGCGGACCAGGAATCCATCAACCGTCGCTACTTTGCCGACTTGCGCAAAGCCGCGCAGGCCCGGCGAGAGGCGGCGCGCTGAAATGCGCCGGAAACGACTCGCTTTGCAAGGGGCCCGACGACCCGTTTACCGTAGTCGTGCTCCCCATAACGTTTTGAGACTCGCATGAACTGACGCACCGCTGCGCCTTCCTAGACCCCCGGCAAGGGGTGAGCTCCCGTCCGGCCTGGACGGGCGGCTGCGACCGCCATCGCAGCTACCGGAAGGATTTACAGAGGCCGCAGGGATCAAGGCCACCCGCTGATCGCCGGTAAACCCGGCGTCGGTGGAGTGGCCTTTTTCTTTTCGGCTTGGGGTTTGGGAACGATGGACGGACTGACACACAACGATTTGAATGCCCTCGGGGACCGCGTCACGACCGCATTCCGCTACGAGATGGCCCTCCATCGGGAAGAAGCCCGCCGCATCGAGCGTGGCATCTACAAGCGGATCGACGAGCTCAAGGCCCGCCAGGACGTGCAGAACGGGCGCGTCAACACGCACGTGGCCGCGCTCGCCGCGCTCGAGGAATCGCTCAACAGCCACACGGGCCGGGCCGACCGCATCGAGGAACGCCAGGACAGGTTCGCCGTCGACGTCGCGGCCGTCTCCGAGCGGACCCGCTTTGTCACGTCATCGCTCGGGGCTGTGTCCCTCAACAAGAAGCAGAAAGCCGCCCTCGTCACCCTCATCACTATCGTCCTCGGCGCCGTCGTCGAAAGCCTCGTCCGGCACCTCCCCCTCTTCCAATGACCGAACATACCTTCGACGGCCAGTACATCGATCCACTCATCCAAGCCCCGCTGCGGGCGGCGATGGCGAACGAGGATCCCCGCTGGTTCACGACCGGCCCACGGCTCGTCGACCACCCCGCGGATCGCGGTGGGCTGACGTATGGCGGGATCACGGCCAAGAGCTGGGGCGCCTATCGGGGCCTCGGTCGGCCGGCCACCGCCACGGAACTTCAGGCGATCACCGCCGAACAGGCGATGGCGTTCTACTACCGCGAGTACGTCCTCGCCCCGAAATTTGACTGGCTGCCCGATCAACGGCTCCGCGCGCTCTGCATCGACTGGAGCTTCACGTCATGGCACGACGATCCCTGGCGGGCAGTACAGAGCTCGCTGAAGGCCTCGGGCCACTACGCCGGCGCGCTCGACGGCATCCCGGGCCCGGCCACACGTGCGGCGCTGCTGCGCGCCGATCAGCGCGCGCTCTACCGTGACGTGTTCAACGCGCGGATCCGCTTCTATCTCGGCCTCGCCCTGGGCGAGCGGAAGATGCGCCGCGTCCTCGAGGCGGACCCCTCGCTCCAAGCCCACAATCTGCGCGGGTGGATCAACCGGGTGTTGGAGTACGCGCTGTGACCGCGCTGCTCCTACTCGCCCTGGTCGTCGGCGCGGCCCCGCCCGTCGCCTGGCTGCTGCCCGTACGGCCGTTTGCGCTGGCGCCCCGCGGCATCACCGTGGACCTTCAGGCGTGGGTCGCGCGCCATCCCGACAACCGCTGGGTGCAGCTCGAGGTGTGGCTGGACGACCTCCGCGTGCAAGCCTCGGGGTGGTCGATCGACGGCGCCGACGCGGCGGCGATTCAGCCGACGAGCAAACCCCTCACCACCACGCACCTGGCCCCCGGCCGCTACGAGCTGCGGGCGCGCGTCTGTGCCGCCGTCACCGACGACTCGGGCTGTGCGCGGGAACGGGCGCGCGCCACGATGCCGTTCCACGTCTGCGGCCCCGTCGAGACGCCCACCGGAGGACTGCCGCTGATGCGCGCCGCCCAGCCCCCGGAGGCGTCCCTGGGACGTTTCCCGAATCCGCCCATCGTCGGCATGACCGGCGCGTGTGGCCTTCCCTGAACTGAACCTGCACATCCTCTCTGGAGAACACGAAAATGATGCGAACCCTGATCCTCCTGGTCCTCTTGCTGCTGCCCGGCGAGCTCGTCGCGCAGCAACCGTTGCCCGAGGCCGTCTGCGCCTCTGTTCACGCCGAGCGCGCCAAGTTTGGCGCCATCACGGACAAGGCGCAGCTCTCGGAGATCCTGAACCGGGTCGCCTGGGCGCACCGCGCCGATGGATGGGGCTTGAGCACCAAGACCGGCGGCAACCGCTGTCCGTCGCCCGGTACCGAGACGGGGACCGAGATCGCGTGCGACATCCTGGCGCACCGCTCGGACGGCCGGCTGCACGATGTGCTCGGCAGCGCCGATGTTGGCGCCCCCAGCACGGCGCGATGCCCCGCGTCCACGCCGAAGCCGCCCGCGAATCGCCCCTGGGCGCCGCCGTCGAAGCCGGCCAGCGCACCGGAGCCGACCGATCCCACCGACCCCGACCCGGAGCCCGATCCCGAGCCGGCGCACGCGGATCTCGCCGAGGCGATCGCGCGCGTCGAAGCGGCGCAGGCCGCCCAGGCGGCGCAGTTGAATCTCGTGCTGGCCGCGATCGCGGCGATCCCGGCGCACCAGCTCCCCGAAGACGTGGGCGAGCGGCTCAAGGAATTGACGGCCGCCGTGAATCAGGAGCGGATCGTCGTGTTCAAACTGTTCGGCCAGAACGTCACGGCGGTCGTGAAAGAAGGGAAGAAGTAGCCGTGCTGCACACCGAACCCGTCCTCCTACTCACCGCCCTTCGCGCCGGGCTGCTCTGCCTCGTGTCGTTCGGCTTCGAGCTCAAACCCGAGCAGATCGGCACCGTCATGCTGTTCGCCGAGGCGGTCTTCGCCATCCTGACGCGAGGCCAGGTGCGACCCGTCGACCGCGATGGGAAGCTGCGCACGCCACCCGACACGCGTGGCGCCGCATGATGTCTGAGCACCCCCCGGTGGTGGCCGACGCCTGGGGCCGTCCCCTACTGGCGTCCGAAGATCGCGCCCGCATCCGCGAGGCCTTCCAGGGCGTCGTCGGCCGCGGGGCGCTCGTGTGGATTGTTCACCCGATCACCAAGGAAACCCGCGGGCACGTCGCGGCCAGGATCGGGGAGACGTGGAAAGTGGCGGCCGGCGGAGGGTTCCGCTGGGAAGGTAAGAAAGCCGACGCCTGGTTCGGCATCGAAAAGGTCTGGTAGCAGGGCGCTACCGTTCAAGACGCTGACGACGAGGCGGTCCACGCTCCATTTCGCCCCTCCCCGAAGAACGACGAACACGGAGGCCCGCCGCGGTCGGACACGGCGGGCCCTCCGACACCTGACATTCCACCGCATTCTACTCCCGACTCCCGTCCCCTCTTTCAAGGGGGGGGGCCTACCTTTCTCTATACCTTACAAGGTATAGACGACGCCCCAAATGCCGTGAATGTATTGACTTTTAGGGCACGGTAGGACTATCGTTTTCCCCCATGCCCGCCAAACCGCCCCTGACCACCCTTGAGCAGTACCGCCGCGTCCACGATCTGAGCTACGTGAAGCTGGGGCGGCTCATCGAAGCCACCACGGGGTGCGCCCGCGATCCCGCGACGTGGCGCCGCGTTTGTGAAGGCGTCACCGATCCCCGTTCGACCACCGCCGACGCCGTCAGCCGATTCCTCGAGATCAAAACCCAAGAGTCCGCCGCATCCTGAGAGGACGCATGTCATGGACCCGCTCGTCATCAACACCGCGCTCGTGGGAGTCGTCGCCATCCTCGTGGGAGTCGTCGCCATCCTCGGCTGGTGCGCCGCCGCGTACAACCGTCGGCTGGGGCTGGCCCGCGAGCTGGACGCGGCGCGTCGGAGCCACACTCACCGCGAGCCAGCGCGGCCTCTGGTGCCGGCTGGCGGGGCACGCCTGGGGCCCCTACCCGGTCGTGAAGAGGAAGCACGAGCGGCGGCTATGGCTGTTGGAATGCAGCCGGTGCGGCCAGGACTCGCCGGGGATCCAGGTCTAACCACGCTCGCGGCCTACAAGCGCGAACTGGCGAAGGAAGGGAGGGGCCTCGACGATCTCCGCATCGAATAATAGTGACCTGCGCTGTCACAGCGCCCGTACACACTGCGGGGCTTCGATGCGGCAACACCGAAGCCCCTTGAACCCTGAACCCCGAATGACCAACACAGTTTACTCCAACCGCAGAGAAGGTTCACCGATGGCTACTGACACCCCCAAGGGCGGAGCTTTGGTCCGCCGTGAGAACGTGCTCGTCCCCGAAGTCATCACCAACCCCGCCGAGTTCAAGGAGCACCTCGATGCGTGGAAGCAGCGCGGCTACCATATCCTCACCCCGCAGGCGGATTTTGGCTCGCTGCCGCCCGGCTGGAAGATCATCCCAGCCGTCTGTTTCCTCAACCCGAATCCTGATGCGGGCGACGTCTACCGCGATCGCCTGTTCTGCGGGGCCGATGAAGTCGCCCCGTCGAAGACCGGCCTCCGCAAGATCGCGCGCACCGGCGGACTGTCGTGGGAAACCAAACGCACCGACAGCAACACGGTCCAGCGGTATTGGGCCGCGTCGGCGCGCATCGAGTACTGGGGCTTCGATGGACAGCGTAAACACGCCGAAGCCTCGTACGAATGGGATCTCCGCGACGGCGCTGCCCGCGTCTACGGCATGAGCGACAAGGAACTGCGGCGCGCGCTGATGAACGGGTGGCGGCGCTGCGAAGCCGGCGCCATCAACGCGGCCATCCGCGAGTACGGCCTGAAGCAGAAATACGCGGTGCAGGAACTGCAACGGCCGTTCATCGTGATGAATATGGTGTTCGAGATCGACCGGAACGATCCGGCGCAGGTGCGGATGCAGGCGCAGAGCGTGCTCGGGGCGAAAGGCCTACTCTTCGCGGGCACCGACGAGCCCTTCCACCCGACGCACGCCAACCCGGAGGCGACGGTCGGGGAACGCTTCGATCCGAAATCAGCGCAGGAAGAAGAGATCCCCTTCGAGCAACTCGAACCTGAGAAGCCGGAGGAACCCGCAACCCCACGTTTCAAGATCCTCAGTGTCGCCAAGGTGAAGGACACCGACGACTATTTCGTCACCGCCACCGACGAGAAGGGCGTGGAGAAGCGCCTGCACACGTCGATCTATGCCGTCGCGGCCACCTGTAACAAGGCGAAGCTGGAGGGGAAGTCACTCCCGATCGTGACTGATCAGAACGAGATCGTCGAGATCGAGGCCGAGGCGAAGGACGACGGGCGATGAGCCGCTTCCCCCGTCGCGTTCGCCCGGTGCGCCGCAACATCCTCTCCAGCACTGACCGGCACATGGCCGACCGCGCCCGCATAGCGGCCGACGTCGCCGGCGCCCGGCGGCTCTACTTCTACCAGCGCGCCATGAGCGTGAGGACGCTATGAACGGCATCTACCAAGATTCACGCCGCGCGGCGGTGATCCCTCTGCTGTTCGGCGTCCTTGCGCTGCTGGCGTTGATCCAGGGCTGGTTGCTGTGCATCTTCGTCGTGCTCGTGCGGATCAGCGGGATCCTCGAACGGATGGCCGCGAAATGACGCGCCAGAAGCCGATGACGTTCGCCGTCGCCGCTCGCATGTTGGCGCACGCGGCGCTCGAGTACACCGGCGTGCCCGACGGCCGGGGCGGCTACACGCATCCGACCGAGATATTTCTCGACGCCGACATCCGGCTCTATAACCTCGCGCGTGAAGTTCTGCGCCTACTGCCGAAGCAGCGACGTCCGACAGGAGCCAGACGATGACCGACGACATTGCGCAGACGCTGGCGGCGTGCCGAGACGAAGTGGCCGACCTGCGGGACAGGCTGGCGTTCGCGGAGTCACAGGTACGGGCGCTGCGGGACTCGGAGCTGTACCGGCAACTGGTGGCCGCAGAGGCACGGCTCACGGAGATTGTCGCCGAGAACAAGAGGCTGCAACACCGCGCCGAGGCCGATTCTTTGTCTGCCTCTGCGGCGAGCGCCGCGCACGCCAAGTGGTATCAGCGTGCAATGGAATTAGAGCGCGAACTCGCGGAGGCCCGAACCGAGCGCGACGGATTAGATGCCGACTACGGCAATCTCGTGAAGGAATACGAATCCGTGTCGCGCGAACTCGCGGAGGCCCGACAGGGGCGGAGCACGCCGCCCCGAGGTATCTGCGATTGCGGCCATGCCGTGACGGAGCACAGCGAACATGAGCACGTATGCCTGATGTTCCGCTGCGGCTGCACAAAGCGCCGTGCTGACGTGATAGCCGAGGCATCCCCTCCTACGCTGGGAGTGGCAGACCCCGAAGGCGCGGAGCCATCAGGAGGAACGAATGGCTGACAAAAACCCTAACCGCTGCGTTTGCGTTCTTTATGGATGTCCAAAGAACCACGATCACGGCGATTGGTGCTCGACTTGTCCCTGCACAATCGCCCCGCGTCCCACATCAGGAGAGGCGGAGCCATGACCGCACGCCTCCGGGGTCTGACGGCGCGCACCCTTCGCCTCTCAGCCGCGCAGCATGGACGGCGGTCGGTGCGGTTGCTGCGCTCTGGTTTGCGAACGGGCCCGTGGCTC
>Ga0299913_10000045_pt1 | contig 51435 bp, 50 predicted proteins | sample RVTome_9_FD_201360 | JGI IMG/M metagenome (GOLD analysis project Ga0299913, IMG submission 201360) | Soil microbial communities from uranium-contaminated site in the Upper Colorado River Basin, Wyoming, United States - RVT155D38 (version 2) ... | reverse complement strand
CATCATCATGTCATCCGACATCACGGCTGGACCATCCACCAGCTCCAACCCGGCAGCTACCAGCTCACCAGCCCCCTCGGCCACAGCTACACCAGCCAACCCCGAGCCCCCTAACCCGACACGACCGGGACTCTCAAGCTCCCGGAACCGCCTCCACCACCGCCCGAGCATCCCCGACCGTCACGATGTCCCCTGGCTCGACGCCGCGGCGGAGGAGGGAAAGACCGACTCCGTCTTCAGCCGAGGTGAGCACACCGACCGCGTCTCCCTCGGCAGTCACCTCCGCACCAACTTTCGGCGTCGTCCCATCGAAGCGAAGGATCCTCAGATGGTGGTTGACCCGCCCCCCACGGCTGTCGAGACGGGCCACCAGCTCCTGGCCCAGGAAGCAGCCCTTCTCGAACGAGATCGACGACGCGACCAGACCGGTCTCCTGGGGGATGGTGGAGTCGGTGACGTCGACCCCCATGAGCGGCTCCCCGGCTTCGATTCGAAGCGACTCGTATGTCGTCGCCTCGACCACCGGGAGGTCCGGCTTCTCCCCCACCACCAGCGTTCTGGCGAGGCTCGACCAGGAGACGTCGGCGATCAACGAGGTACGATCCCCGTACCATCGGCCCGGCTCGGCCTGGTTGGGGCCGAGCACCAGCCAGACGTCTCCCGGCACTTGTTCGATTTCGACATCGACCCTGATCCGGTATCGGCCCAGCTTCGCTGCCAGGTCCTCGCCCCGCCCCGAGTCGACCACCAGACCCACCTCGGTATCGCCGCGAAGCACCCAGAGCAGATGATCGAGCTTTCCCTGTGGTGTGAGCAGGAAAGACCTACGCACCCAACCCGGCTCGAGATCTGCGATCTCCTGGCTGATCAGGTCGTTGAGGAATCGGATCGTGTCGGCGCCGCTGAACCAGACCAGGTCGGGAGCCGTGGGGGCGAGCTGTGGCTCGGCGAGCGTCATCAGATCGTGGCCAGGTCCCGAAGGAACGGAATGCCCAGCATCAGGTCGGAGAACCAGTTGGACAACGTGCTGATGTTGCCGGTCACCATGATCACGCCGAAGACGGCGAGGAGGGCACCGGACGCGATGTTGATCGGGCGCAGGTAGGGCTTGAGTCGCCCGAACGCCTTGAACAAGCCGAGCCCGGCGAGGAGAAAGGGAACCCCGAGGCCGAGTGAATAGGCAAGAAGCAGTCCCACTCCCCGACCCAGGGTCGCCTGGAGAGACGCCGTGGCGAGGATCACGGTCAACACCGGGCCAATGCATGGCGACCAGGCGAAACCAAAGGCCATCCCCATCACCGGCGGGGCCCACCCGCCGAGTCGGCTCGGGCGGACGTCCAGGCGGCGTTCCCGGCCCAATCCAGCCAGAAACCCTCGCTCGGAGATGGCCATGGTGACCATCACCAGGCCAAATACGATCACCGTCAGCCCGGCCAGCCTGGTGAATGTGGTCAGGTTCTCCACCAGCCAGGTTCTCAGCCCGGTGGCGATGGCCCCCAAAGCCACGAACACGACGGTGAAGCCGGCGATGAAAAAGAGGATGACCCGGCTCATCCGCGCCGTCGACACCTCCCCCGCCTCGAGTTGGCTCGCCGAATAGCCCGACATCATGGAGAGATAGCCGGGGAGCAGTGGCAGCACGCAGGGAGAGACGAAGGAGATGACTCCCGCCCCGAAGGCGATGAGGACTTGCAGGATGTAGGCGGCAGAACCGACGTTCTCGAACATTGTGATTCCCGGCGAATTAGCCGAAGTGTGCTGATGATCGCACGCGGGGCGCTCTACTCTCGACTCGTGGCTCCATGGTTCCGACGCGCAATGGACCCGCTGCTCCCGGTAGAACGGTTCACCTCCGCCGACCGCAGGATCGTGTTCATCATCTGGGCAGCCGGTGTCATCCAGGGCTTCGCCCAATCCCAGGCCTCGGCCACTTTGCCCTTCACCCGGGCCGGGCTCGGGCTCAGCGAAGGAGAGATGAGCCTTCTCCTCGGTATTGCCCGCCTCGCCGCGTTCGCAGCCCTTCCCCTCGGCTGGATAGGCGATCACCGGGGACGCAGGCGGCCGCTGTTGATTTCGGTGACCCTGGTGGTGGCGGGAGGCACCCTGGCCGGGCTTGCCCTCGAGTCGTGGCAGTTCGGGACGGCACAAGCGATTCTCAGAACCGGGACCGCAGGCATGTCCGGTCTGGCCATCGTCCTGATGGCCGAACAGGTCTCTCCGCACATCCGTGCCTACGCCATCTCCTTTTACGGAGCCGCTGTTTCATTCGGCGGCGGTCTCGCCTTGATGACCCTCCCCCTCGCCGACGGCGGGGGCGACAACTGGAGGGTTCCCCATCTGCTCATCTCCCTCGGGTTGCTGGTTCTCCCCTTCCTGGTGAAAAACGTCCCCGAGAGCAGGATCTTCATCGGCGAGCACGAGCAGGGCCATTGGCGCGAGCTGGCCACCGGCACATGGGCACTTCGCTTCTGGGTGGTCAGCATCATCGCCTTCTTCGTCTCCGCCTTCTCGGCGGTCGCTCTTGCCTTCTCCACCACGCGCATGATCGAGCATCTCGGTCTCAGCACCGGCTCGACCGTGCTCATCGCCTTGCTGGGCGGGACGTTGGGTGGCCTTGGCTTTTTCGTCGGGGGCCACATGGCCGACGCTTGGGGAAGGCGAAAGACCACGGTGGTGAGTCTGCTTCTGGCCCTCGCCGGGGGCCTGGTCATCTACTGGTCGGAATCGATCCCGGTGATCGCTGCGGCAGTGATGGTGTCCTCGTTCGGCACCTTCGCCTTCGTGCCGGCAGGCGGCTCACATCGAACCGAGCTGTTTCCAACGGGGCTCCGGGCCAGCGCCAACACCGCCGCTACGAATCTCGCCCTCGTCGGCTCGGCGGTCGGCCTGATCACGGGGATCTACACCATCGACCGATTCGGCCTTTCGACGACAGTGAGCATGCTCGGGGTGGGGATGGCGATCGCGGCCGCGCTGACCCTGATCCTGCCCGAGACACGTGGTCAAGACTTGAGGGCGATCCCCACCGCCCGTCGATAGGTGAAGAGCAAGACCAGGCCTCGAGCCACCAGCATCGCCGCGATCGCCCACCAGATACCATCCAAGCTCGCTCCCAACGACGTGACGGTGAGCAGCAATACAAGCGTCACGGCGCCGAGACCGGTCGATGCGATGATTTTGCCGAAGGCGAGCAGCCCGAAGAAGATGCCGTCGGCGACGAACAGAGGCGCGGCGACCGGCATCATCCAGCCGGCGACCTCCCCGGCGGAGATGGCGAGGGCGCCCACCTCTGGGTCGTCCACCAAATGCTCCAGTAGGGGGACGCCGACCATGAAGGCCACCAGGAGCAGCATGCCGGTGAGCAGACCCCAGAGGAGGAGGCGCTGGGAGAGCCGGCCGACGCCGGCCCGGTCACGAGTGCCGACCGTTTCCCCGACCATCGCCTGGCCGGCGATGGCAAATGCATCGGCCACCATGGCCGCCAGCAGCCAGACCTGCATCACCACCTGATGGGCGGCGATCTCCCCCGCGCCGAGTCTCGTCGCAGTCGCCGCCGCGAAGGTGAGCCCAAAGAGGAGGAGCCCGGTCCGAATCGAAACCAGGATCCCATTCCGACCCAGGGCGAGGATGGTCGGGATCGCCTGCCGAAGAGCGGCAGGCCGGTCGGCCATGCTTCGCGCGGCGATCAGCCGGAGAAACCAGATCGCACCGGCGTACTGGGCCACCAAAGTGGCGATGGCCGCTCCCTCGATCCCCCACCCCGCCCCGAATATGAGAAGGGGGTCGAGCAAGAGGTTGACCAGATTGACTCCGACGGCGACGTACAGCGGCGTTTTGGTGTCCTGGTAGCCGCGGAACGCCCCATGACCCGCAGTGACCAGGAGCACGGCCGGGGTGGCGAGCCCTCTAATCCGGAGATATGCGACGGCTGGGTCGGCGACTGCCGGGCCGGCCCCCATCAGTGAGACGAACCACGGCGCAAGGATCTCGATGACCACCGTGGTGATGAATCCGAGGATCACCGCCAAGACCAGGGCGTCGCCAACCCATCGTCTCGCCTCCGCAGGGGCTCCTCGCCCCAACGCTTGAGCCACCAAGGGAGTGGTGGCATACGCAAGGAAGTTGAAACCGAAGAAGACGAACCCGAGGATCGCCGTGTCCACCCCGAGGGCAGCCAGCTCTTGCACCCCCACCCTGGCCACGAAAGCGGTGTCGACCAGCGTCAGCAGAGGGTCGACCGCCAGGGTGCCCAGTGCGGGGATGGCAAGACGCAGAATCGCCCGGTTGGAGACGCGAGCTGCTGTCACCGGGGTGTTGTCTTGTCCGCGAAGTAGAACCGCTCGGGAAACTCACAGAGCCCGAACAGCTCACACTCCCCACAACGGGGACGCCGGGCGTCACAGATGTCGCGCCCGAATTGGATCACTCGCATCGAGACACCCGACCACTCCCCCTTGGGGAAGATCGCCATCAGGTCCTTCTCGATCTTGACCGGATTGGTCTCGGCAGTCAGGCCGAGTCTGCGGGTGACCCGTCGCACGTGGGTGTCGACGGCGATGGCCGGGACCCCCCATGCCTCGGCGAGCAACACGCTGGCGGTCTTCCGCCCGACACCGGGCAATTTGACCAACTCGTCGATGTCCATTGGCACCTCGCCGGAGAAGAGCTCGTCGATCGCCTGGGCCAGCTTGATGATCGATTTGGTCTTCTGTCGGAAGAACCCGGTCGAGTAGACGATCTTCTCGACGTCTTCGGGGTTGGCCTCGGCGAGGTCCGATGGCGTGGGGTATCGGTCGAAGAGGATCGGCGCCACCTTGTTCACGTTCTCGTCGGTGGTCTGGGCGGAGAGCACGGTCACCACGAGCAGCTGGAACGGGCTCTCGTAGTCCAGGGCGGTGCCGATCGACGGGTAGCGGCGGCGCAGGCGGTTGAGCACGGCGCGCGCCTTGCCTTTCTCGGCTCTGGTCGGCACCAACCCGTCGGCTCTCGTCAGCGGCATGACCCGGAATCGTATTGATCGACACGACCCTCGCTCATATTTTCAGACCTGGTCTACGTTGGTGGGACACGCCAGGAATCGACTCAGGAGAAATCAATGAGATCCGACGCGCGTACCACCCCCTCTCGACGCCGACTTGGCGTTGTCTCACTACTTGCCGTGGCGATGGTCATGGCGATGGCAGCACCCGTATCTGCCGCCGAGCCCGACCCGGGAAGGATCGTGTTCTCCTCGGACCGCGACGGTGACCCGGAGATCTGGGTCATGGGTGCCGACGGCGCCGACCCGGTGCAGTTGACCACGGCGGCCGGCGACGACATCGAGCCGGTCTGGTCGCCGGACGGGTCTCGCATCGCCTTCGCCTCGAACCGGGACGGCGATCACGAGATCTTCGTCATGAACAGCGACGGCAGCGGACAGACCCAGTTGACCAGCAACGCCTTCATCGAGTCACAGCCTTCCTGGTCGCCTGACGGGTCGAAGATCGCATTCACCTCGGACCGTGACGGAAACAACGAGGTCTACGTGATGAATGCCAATGGCGGCGCCCAGACCAACCTGTCCAACAACGCCGCGGCCGACAGCGACCCCGCCTGGTCACCGGACGGCGCCACCATCGCCTTCGCCACCGATCGCGACCTCAACAGCGAGGTCTATTCCATGAATGCCAGCGGGGGCGCCCAGACCAACCTGTCCAACAACGCCGCGGCCGACGGCAACCCTGCCTGGTCACCGGATGGCGCCACCATCGCCTTCGTCACCGATCGCGACGCCGACGAGGAGATCTACGTGATGGCCGCCAATGGCGCCGACCCGAGCCGGCTGACCGACAGCGCAGGCGTCGACACCGAACCGGCGTATTCCCCGGATGGCTCGATGATCCTGTTCCGAACTCAGCGGGACGGGAACGACGAGGTCTATCTCATGGGCGCCGACGGCTCGGGACCGGCCAATGTCAGCCAGGACCCTGCCATCGACACTCATCCCGACTGGGCGGCGCGTGTCGATACGGTGGGTCTCGTGGATCCGGCGACCGGCGAGTGGAGACTGCGCAACCAGACAGGCGCCATCACCACCTTCTTCTACGGAGACCCCGCTGATGTGCCCTTCATGGGCGACTGGGACTGTGACGGGGTAGACACTCCGGGGCTGTTCCGTCTCTCGGACGCCTTCGCCTATGTGAGGAACTCCAACTCCCAAGGAGTGGCCGATATCCGCTTCTTCTTCGGGAACCCCTCCGACATCCCCCTCGCTGGGGACTTCGACGGGGACGGATGCGACAGCCTGGCCCTGTACCGGCCTTCCGAGCAGGTGTTCTACATCATCAACGAGCTCGGCTCCGATGATGGCGGGCTCGGCTTCGCCGAGTTCTCGTTCCTGTTCGGCAACCCCGGGGACAAGCCATTCGTCGGTGACTTCGACGGAGACGGGATCGACGAGGTCGGTCTCCATCGCGAATCGACCGGTTTCGTCTATTACCGGAACACGCTGACCACGGGTGTCGCAAACAACGAGTTCTTCTTCGGCGATCCCGGCGACCGCTTCGTGGCCGGTGACTGGGGGCTCATCGACGGGATAGACACACCCGCCATGTTCCGACCGGGTAACACCACCTTCTACTTCCGACACACCAACACTCAGGGCATCGCCGACAGCCAGTTCATCTGGGGCGAGCCTGGCTGGCTGCCGGTGGCGGGGGCTTTCGGCCTCGACTGACGGTTGAACAACGAGTGAACATGGGCCGGGGGCCTACTCTCCCCGGCCCATGTTCAGCACTGATCGCAGCCGGGCGGTGTTGGCGCTGCTTGTCGCCTCCTTCGTCTTCGGAGCGACCTTCGTCGTCATCAAGGCAGCGCTGGGGCAGGTCGGCCCGCTCAGGTTCGTTGCCTGGCGATTCCTGATAGGTGCCGTTGCCCTCGCCATGTTCGCTCTGCCCCGGGGCAGGGGCATCTGGTGGCACGGCACGATCGCGGGTGTCGCTCTGTTCAGCGGCTACGCGTTTCAGACGGCGGGTCTCGCCGAGACCAGTGCCAGCAACTCAGCGCTGATCACCGGCCTCTATGTGGTCATCACCCCGTTCCTGGCTTCGCTGTTCGCCCGGAGGAACCCGAGCCTGTGGAGTGTGGGAGGCGCTGCCTTGTCATTCGGCGGGCTGATCCTCCTCACCGGAACCGACGGTCTCAGCTTTCAAAGGGGGGATCTGCTGACGCTCGCCTGTGCGTTCTCATTCGCCTTCCACATCGTCGCCCTCTCCCGTCTCGCCCGCCACCATCCGGTCGTCCCCTTCACAACGGTCCAGCTGGCGGTCACCTCAGCTCTCGCCTTCCCCACCTCGCTCCTCCTCGAAGGCCCCGGACTGCCCCCGGGCACGGTGTGGGGCGCTCTTCTCCTCACCGGTCTCGGAGCCAGCGCCGGTTGCTTCGTGCTCCAGATCTGGTCGCAGACGGTGGTGGGCGCCACCACGGCCGCGGTGGTCCTGGCCGCCGAGCCCGCCTTCGCGGTCGCCACCGCGTGGGTGATTCTCGACGAGAGACTCAACCTGGCCGGCTGGGTGGGAGCGGGCATGATTCTCGTCGCCATATACATAGTGGTGACCAGGCAGCACGACAGGTCGTCAGTCGAGGCCGAAGCGGTGACCCCGGCTCACTGACTCACCTGGTAGTCGTCGGACCGCATCCGGCGGGCCAGCCTCATCAGGAGTCTGATCCCGAGCACCGAGAGAAACAGGCCCAGAGTGAGGAGGATCCCGATCTCGGCGGCGGTGGTGAACGGGTTCTCGCAGGCTTCGATCCCGTTGGGGCACAGACCCCACCCGGTCCCCCCGTCGAGGAGATCGATCAGAACGAGGATCGGGATCAGGGCGATGCCGATGGCGGTCGCCGAGAGCAGGAACACACCGAGACGTATCAGGAACACAGCCACTGCAACGAGACGGTAACCGGATCCGGTTCCGAGTCAGGCATACAATCGTCGACCCGTGACCGGCTACCACCAGGAAGAGTTCACCACCGAGGAGAGTGCCGTCCTCGGCCGCTTCTTCACCAACCTCGACCTTCCGGTCTTCGGCCTGATCGGCTTGCCCGAGGTGGTCAAGGGAGCCCTCTTCGCCCGGTACTCCCGTTCGCCGAAGTCGTTGCGACGACTCCTGCTCGACGAGTTCGTGGCCGACCCCGAGTCGGGCATCGACGCCATCGCACGTGAGGTCGACGACGATCCCCTCGTCGCCACCCGCAAGGCCGAGCAGCTCTATCAGCGTGTCTTCTTCGACTACGGAGACGACTCGGTCGCTCAACTAGGGGGAGCACATCTGGCCTGTGAACAAGCCTCGAACCTCTTGACCAAGGTGTTGGAGTGGGGACGTCTCGCCGCATACCTGGAGCAGTCGACTCGGTATATCCGCTACGACGCCCGCCTCGGAGATCGCTACCGCTACTTCGTCCCCCCCGAGATCTCGGACTCCCCGTATGGGGCGCGGTACCTTGCCCACATGGAGCGTGTGTTCGACACCTACTCGGGCATGGTCGCCGGGATGATCGAGCTCTACCAAGGTCTCCACCCTCGAGGGGAGGGAGATTCGACGATGGTGTGGAACTCCACGATCCGGGCGAAGGCATGTGACACGGTACGGGGCCTGCTCCCGGTCTCCACGCTCTCCAACGTCGGCATATACGGCACCGGTCAGGCCTACGAGATGTCCCTGGTTCGGATGCAGGCGAGCCCGCTGCGGGAGGTGCGGGATTACGGGGCGATGATGCTGGGCGAGCTGAGGAAGATCATCCCCTCGTTCCTCACCCGAGTCGACCTGGAGGATCGGGGCGTTCGCTGGTCGCAGTATCTGTCCCAGGTTCGCTCCGATCTGGAGGGGGAGGCCTCGGCATTGCGTGGCCCCAGCGACATCGGGCCCTCCGTGACGCTGGTCGACTGGGACCCGGAGGCGGAGCTCAAAATCGCGGCCGCCGCTCTCTATGCCGTCTCCGAGCTTCCCGAGGCCGAGCTTCTCCAGCTGGCCCGGTCGATGACGGAGCAGGAGCGAGCCGGCATCTTCGCCTCCCTGGTCGGCGACCGAGCCAATCGCCGGCACAAGCCGGGTCGGGCCATGGAGCGGACCACCTACCGGTTCGACGTCACCTGTGATATCGGTGCGTTCCGCGACCTGCAGCGTCATCGACTGATGACCCTCGAGTGGCAGAGATACACCACCCGGCTCGGCTACGACCTCCCCATCGAGGTGGAGGAGCAGGGGCTCGCCCGTGCGTGGGACTCGGTCATGGCGGAGTCCGGCGCGCTCTATGAGGATCTCCGAAACGATCTCGGGCCCGACGTGGCCCAGTACGTGGTTCCGTTCGCATTCAACGTCCGCTTCGTGATGGAGATGAATCCCCGGCAGGCGTTCCATCTAATCGAGCTGCGGAGCCAGGCGGCCGGGCATCCCGCCTATCGCCGGGTGGCACACGGCATGCACCGGGCGATCGAGCAGGTGGCCGGGCACCGGTTGATCGCCGGTGCGATGAGTCACGTCGACTACAGCGATGTCGAGTTGGAACGGCTCGACGGAGAACGCAAGGCGGAGCGCCGCCGCGAGGCCGCCCGAACAACGTAGGACGCAGAACGTATAACGTCACGGTATGGCCCAATTCGATGTCGACGCCATGCTCCAGCGTTATCAGGAGCGCGCCGCCGCGGTGAAGGACCGTCCGCTCCCACCGGTGGCCGGTGACGAGCGCAAGCTGTTCGTCGAGCGGGCGCAGACCGATTACACCGACTACGCCCTGATCGGTAGCGCCAGGTGGAGCGTGGAGGAGGGCGAGCTCGTCCTTCGCATACCTCTGAGCAGCTCCGGCTGAGGCCGCGCGGGGCCCATGCTCGACAAGCGCTTCGTCCTGGTATCGGGGAAGGGAGGCGTGGGAAAGTCGGCGGTCAGCGCAGGTCTCGCCTTGCTCGGGCAGCGCAGGGGCCTTCGTGTGCTGGCAATGGAGATGGGATCTCCGGGGGGCCTCTCCTCACACTTCGGGAGCGGGCCGCTCGAATTCGAGCCACAGGAGCTGAGACCCGGTCTCCACGCCATGCAAATGGTCAGGGCCGACGCTCTGCTCGAGTACCTGGCCCTGCAATTGGGGGTCAAGGGGATAACCCGGTTCGGGCCTTTCGCCCGGGCGTTCGACGCCTTGGCCACCACCGCCCCCGGTATTCGTGAGATCATCACGATCGGGAAGGCGATCTGGGAGGTCCGGGAGGATCGCTGGGACGTCGTCATCGCCGACGCCCCTCCCGCCGGCCAGATCGGTTCGTTTCTGCGGGCGCCGCTGACCATCTCGGAGCTGGTCCCCTCGGGGCGGATCCGCACCCAGGCCGAGATCATGAAGGACATGCTAGGCGACCCTGAGTTGACCGCTCTGGTCCTGGTCGGCCTGCCCGAGGAGCTCCCCGTCACCGAGACCGAGGAGACGCTCGACTGGCTGGCCAAGGAAGACGTGGTGGCCCCGCCGACCGTGATCGCAAACCGCGTGCTCGACGAGCTCACCGACCCCGACACCCCGCCGGGGCCGGTGGGCGAGGCGGCGCAACTGCATCGCTCACTGTGGGCCGAGCAGCAGATCTGGCTGGAGCGTCTTCCCCCGGACCACACCTTGCCCTACTTCCATGGCCTGTTCACACCAGGTGAGGTGGCGGCCCGCATGGCCGACGAGCTGGAGGTGATCACATGACGCGAACCGTGGTGATCACCGGGGCCGGTGGGGTGGGCAAGACAACGGTCGCGGCCGCGCTCGGTGTCAAGGCGGCGCGTAGTGGCCTGCGCACACTGGTGGTGACGGTGGACCCGGCCCGCCGCCTCGCGACCGCGCTCGGGGTCGAAGAGCTTGGCAACGAGCCCCAGCCACATTCCGACGAGCCCGACCTCTGGGCGGCGATGCTGGACGCCTCTGCCTCGTGGCGGGCGGTGGCCACGAGACACGCGGAGCCCGAGGTCGCGATGCGGTTGGCCGACAACGAGTTCTTCCGCGCCGCCTCCGAGCACTTTCCCGCCTCGCAGTCATATGCAGCCGCCGACCAGGCGGCCACGTTCGTCCAGGCCCAAGCCTGGGACCTGGTGATAGTGGACACCCCACCGTCCGGCGGCGGGATCGACTTCTTCGCTGCGCCGGCACAGATGGCCGACCTCGTCGGTGGCCGACTCCTGAGATGGATCACCGGGGGCCCGCTCCCCGGGCGCAGGGCCTTCTACAACCTTGCCGCCAAGCCGGTCCTTCGGATCGCCGACTCGGTCCTCGGCTCGGATCTCCTGGAACGGGTGGCCGAGTTCCTCCTCGACCTCAGAACCACGTATGACGGCGTGGCCCAGCGGGGACGCGAGATCGAACGGGTGCTCGAGTCCGCCTCGGTGTTCGTGGTGACTACATCGGATCCGGCGCCGGTGCGCGAGGCGATCAAGTTCTACCGCGAGCTGCCCGGTCTGGCGGTGCGCCCGGCAGCCGTCATCTTCAACCGGATCCTCCCCGACTCCTGGGCCGAGGCCACCGCACCCGAGGGCACCTCGATCGCCCTCGAGCAGAACCTGGCTCGTTGGAGCGCGGAGACCCTGCGACAGCGAGACACCCGTGAGGAGTTCTCCTCCCGCTATGGGGCCCACATCGCCACCATCCCCTGGTCCCCCACCCCGCCCACCGACCTCGACGGACTGGGCCGGTTGCTCGACGACGCGAGCCTCCCGTGGGAAGCCGTCGGGATCGACGCGGCATGAACGCCCCTGGTCTTTCCAGCGACCCGATTTATCCTCTACGCGATGGCCTCAGCCGCAGCATTCTTCGATCTGGACCGAACCCTGATCTCCGGTGCCTCGGCCTTCCCCCTCGGGGTCGAAGCCTGGCGCCAGGGTCTCGCCTCCAATCCTGACATCGGCCGCTGGGCGGTCTCGGCCCTGAGTTTCCGCATCATGGGAGACAAAGGCAACGCCACCGACGACGTGAAGGGGGATTTCCTCAGTCGCATCGCCGGCTCCTCGGTGCAAGCCCTGGAGCTCGTCGGCGCCGCGGTGCTGCCCAAGCTGGGGGCCAGGGTGCGCCCCGAGTCGCGCAAGTTGATCAACCTCCATCACGAATCTGGGAGGGATACCTGGATCGTGTCGGCCGCCCCTCATGAGATCGTCGAGCCGCTCGCCCGCTCGCTGGGGATGACCGGCGCCATAGGGACCAGGGGGCGTGTCGTCGCCGGGCATTACACCGGGGAGCTCGACGGGCCGTTCGTATACGGCTCCGGGAAAGTGGAGGCGATCGAGAAGATCGCAGCCGACCTCGGTTACGACCTGGAGCGTTGCTACGCCTACTCCGACTCGATCTCCGACCTTCCGATGATGGAAGCGGTGGGCCACCCGGTCGCGGTCAATCCCGACTCCCAATTGGAGGCCGTTGCCCACGAGCGAGGCTGGCCGGTGGTCATCTTCGCCCGAAAGACCAAACGGGCGATCGCCGCGAGTGCGCTGGCGTCGGCTGCAGTCTCGACTGCTTTCGCCGCCTACACCCTCGGTCGCAAGCACGGGCGATCGACGGCCCTGGCCCAGGTGGCGCAACGCCAGATCTGGCCCCGTCGGGGCTGAGGGCCGGTCCCCCGCCCCACTGCGGCCCGCGTCAGAGAATCGCGCTCGGGCCGAGCAACTCCTTCAACTCAGCGAAGAGGGCGGTGCGCGGCTCGACCCGGTGGGCGTCACTCAGCTTGAGCACCTTTACTCCCTGTTCGCTGGTCATGTTCAGATAGACCGGGGCCGCGCCCGGGTGGTGAGAGAGGATCGTCTTCAAACGCGACACCAGCTCGGGGGTGAGGGTGGCTGCCGGCGTCCTGAGGCGGACGGTCGAGTCGTCGCGGATCTCGAGCTCTTTGATCTCGCGGGCCATCACCTTGACCTCGTCGCCACGGTGGTCCAGATAACCCGAGACGATCACCACGGCGTCTTCGACCACCACGTGGCCGAAATCGTTGACCGTTCGGGGGAAGGCAACCACCTCGACCGAGCCTTCCAGGTCCTCGAGTTGAAAGAAGATCATCGGGTCACCGTTGCGGGTCCAGCGACGGGTGATCCCGGCCACCAACCCTCCGACGGTCACATTGGCCTTATCGGTCAACTCCTCGAGCTGGCTGATCGTCGTCGTGGTCGCCGCGGCAAGCGACTGACCCACCGAGAGCAGCGGATGGTCGGAGACATAGAGACCCAGCATCTCCTTCTCGAAGGCGAGTCTGATCTTCTGCGGCCAGACCAGTTCGGGGATCTCGATCGCGCCCTGTGACACCGCTTCGCTGTCTCCGGCGAAGAGGCTGAACTGACCCATGTCCTCGTTGCGCCGTCGCTCCAAGGTGGCGTCGAGCACCTGCTCGAAGACCAGGGTGAGGCCTTTGCGTGGATGACCCATCCCGTCGAAGGCACCCGCCTTGATCAACGACTCGACGGTCCGCCTGTTCAGAGCGGACACGTCAACGCGGTTCACGAAGTCCTGGAACGACTCGAAGGGCCCATCCCTCCTGGCCTCGACGATCTTCTCCACCACCGCTTCCCCGACGTTTCGCACCGCTGAGAGCCCGAAACGGATCCGTCCCTCGCGCACGGTGAAGTCGGAGTCGGACTCGTTGACATCCGGGACCAGGACCCTGAGCCCCATTTGGCGGCACTCGTTGAGGTAGACGGCGGTCCGGTCTTTGTCCTTCTTGGTGGCGGTGAGCAGGGCCGCCAGGTACTCGGCCGGGTGGTGGGCCTTGAGGTAGGCCGTCTGATAGGCGACCAGGCCGTACCCGGCACTATGCGACTTGTTGAACCCATACCCGGCGAAGTGCTCGATGAGCCCGAACAGCTCCTTGCCTGACTCCTCGCTGTGGCCCTGGGCGACGCAGCCGGCTACGAACCGCTGCTCCTCGGCCTGCATGACAGCCTTGATCTTCTTGCCCATGGCCCGGCGCAGCTCGTCGGCCTCGACCATCGAGTACCCGGCCATCTCCTGGGCCACGGTCATCACCTGCTCCTGGTACACCATGATCTGATAGGTGTCGGCCAGCTTGGCGGTGAGCGCCGGGTGCAGTTCCTCGATGGGAGCGCGCCCGTTCTTCCGGTCGGCGTAGAGGTTGTGCATGTTGGCGCCCATCGGGCCGGGCCGGTAGAGGGCGACCAGGGCGATGACGTCGTTGAACGAGTCCGGCTTCAACGACCGGATCAGCGATCGCATCGCGGTGCCTTCCAGCTGGAAGACCCCGATCGTGTTCCCCGACTGGAGAAGCCGGAACGTGGTCTCGTCGTCGAGCGCGATGTTGTCGATGTCGGGTCTGGTGCCGCTGGTCTCCTCGACCAACTCGAGACAGCGCTCGATGATCGATAGGTTGCGCAGCCCGAGGAAGTCCATCTTGAGCAGACCAAGCGCCTCGACCCCGTACATCTCGTACTGGGTCACCACCTCGGCACCCTCGCCTTTCTGCTGGATGGGGACGATGTCGATCAGTGGCTCGGGGGCGATCACCACGGCCGCGGCATGTATCGAGTCCTGGCGGCGGAGACCCTCGAGACCCCTCGCCGCGTCGACCGTTTCCCGCACCGCAGGGTCGCTCTCGTACAGATCGCGGAGGCCCTGTGCGTTGGCGTACCAGTCCTTGACGGTCGAGTCCGCCTCTTGCGTTGGCGGGGTCATCACCTGCTCCAATGTCGCCTCCCGACCGAGGATCGAGGGGGGCATCGCCTTGGCCACCCGGTCGCCCACGCCGTAAGGGTGGCCGAGCACCCGGGCCGCATCGCGCAGAGCCTGCTTGCCCTTGATCGTGGAGAAGGTGACGATCTGGGCCACACGGTCCGGGCCGTACTTCCGGGCCGCATATTGGATCATCTCCGCCCGGTACCGCTCGTCGAAGTCCATGTCGATGTCAGGCATCTGGCGTCGGCCGGGGTTGAGGAAACGCTCGAAGATGAGCCCGTAGGCCAGCGGGTCGAGGTCGGTGATGCGGAGGCAGAAGGCGACGATCGACCCGGCCGCAGAGCCACGACCCGGGCCCACCCGGATCCCGTTCTCCCTGGCATGCCGGATCAGGTCCCAAACGATGAGGAAGTAGGCGGGAAAACCCATCTCCTCGATGATCTTCAACTCGTGCTCGACCCGGTCCCACACTTGCTCGCCAGGGTCGGGCCCGTATCTCTCCCGGGCCCCGGTGTCGACCAGCTTGCGCAGATAGCTCACCTCTGTCTCGCCGGATGGGACCGGGAAGCTGGGGAGCAGGATCCTCCCGAACTCGATGTCGACACTGGCCCGCTCCGCGATCCACAGGGTGTTGTCACAGGCGCCGGGATATTCCTCGGCAGGGAACAGCCGCCGCATCTCCTCGGCAGTCTTCAGGTAGTGCTCGTCGCCCTCGAAGCGGAGACGCCCGGTCTCCTCCCGCAATGACCCGGTCTGGATGCAGAGCAGCACGTCATGTGCCTCGTGCTCCGACCGTCTCGTGTAGTGGGCATCGTTGGTGGCGAGGAGCGGGGCGTCGATCCGACGCGAGATCTCGAGCAGATCGGGCATGATCGCCCGCTGGGCCCCGAGCCCGTGATCCTGGACCTCGATGAAGAAATTGTCCCTGCCGAAGATGTCCTGGAACTTGCCGGCTGTGGCCAGGGCTGCGTCGAAGTCTCGGATCTGACCCTTGTTCCCCTCCTCGCTGGCCGAATCGGGAGCGAGAAGCTGAGGAACCATCCCACCCAGGCAACCCGAGGTGGCGATGATCCCCTTGGAATGCTCGGCCAGCAGGTCGAGGTCCATGCGGGGCTTGTAGTAGTAGCCCTCGAGAAAGGCGCGAGACGACAACTGGAGCAGATTGCGATACCCCGCTTCGTTCTCGGCGAGCAGGTTCATGTGGAACCGTTTGTTGGCAGACCCGACCGGGCGGTCGAATCGGGAGCCATCGGTGAGATAGGCCTCGATGCCGATGATCGGCTTGATACCCGCGCCCTTTGCCGCCTTGACGAAGTCGACCACTCCGTAGAGCACCCCGTGGTCCGTGACCGCCATGGCGGGCTGTTCGTCCTCGGCCGCGGCAGCCACCACGTCCTTGATCCGGGCCGCTCCGTCGAGCATCGAGTATTCGGTGTGTACGTGGAGATGGGCGAATGACACGGCTGTCATTCAAGGTAGCACAGGCAGGCCCTGCCGTCTCAGCCTTGCCGAGATATCGAGTCCCGATTCGCCTCGCCGGGCAGAGGTGGACCGGCGACCAGCCTCTCGACGACGACCAGTGTCAGAAACATGATGCCAAGGCTCACCCCATGGGCCAGCGCGAAGCCGTCGCCGAGTGCCACCACGGCCGCCCCGGCCAGCTCGGTCGTCTCCCCTGACAGTGCGGCTCGCACCAGGCCGATGTCATCCACCGAGGTGGCGACGGTGGCCAGGAGGACTCCCCCGGCGAGCCCTCCTCCCATCGACATTCCGACGGTGCGCATGAACGCGTGCGCAGAGGTCGCCCTGCCGGCGAAGTTGTCGGCGACGGCCAACCGGACCATCTGTAGCGCGGCATTCGTGACCGTTCCGACCGAGAGGCCCATGGTGAAGAAGCCGGCGTAGACAAGCGGCAGCGGAGCCGATACGGCCACCGCCGCCCAGGCGCCGCCGATTGCGGGGATCCCTAGCCAGGCGCCGGCCCGGAGCACCGATCGCTCCGAAACTCGGTCGGTGGCGCGGCCGGCGACGTTGGCCGCGACCGTCCAACCGATGGTGAGCCAGAGCACAGACCAGGCTGCGCCGGAGGCACTGGCGCCACGCGCGCCACGCACGTAGACCGGGAGATATGCAGACAGCCCCATGACCGCGGTGAGAGTGAGCGAGGCGGACAGCGCGAGATGGCGGTAGGGGAACTCCCCGATGAACCGGGGGTCGAGCAGCGGATCCCTCCGACGCTTCATCCGATGCCATGAGAGCCCGCCGAACGACACGGCAAGCGCCCCGAAGAGCAGCGAGCCCGACCCCAGGTCGGATACCGCTGCAAGAAGTGCCCCCACCGTCACCACGAGCATCCCAACACCGACCCAGTCGACCCGGAGCGGCGCCGGCTCGATCGCGGACGGGAGAGACCGCCAGCCCGCGGCCAGGGCCAGGACGCAGATCGGCACCATGATGAGGAAGATCCAGCGCCACGAAGCCGCCTCGAGCAACAACGCCGCTATCGCCGGGCTGGCGAACCCGAGGACCCCCCACACGTTGGAGTTGGCGGCGAAGGCACGACCCATCAAGTGGCTTGGGTAGACCAGGGCAACCGCGGCTACGCCGACCGAGATGATAGCTCCACCTGATGCGCCCTGGAGGACCCGGGCCGCCACCAGGAACGGCATGGAGGTCGCCCAAGCTGCCGCCAATGAGGAGACGGCGAAAGCGATCGTCGCCCAGCGAAACACGGTGGAAGTGCCGAGCGAGTCGATGAACGATCCGGCGATCGCGGTCATGACCCCCGAGGAGACGAGGAAGGCGGTGATGACCCAAGGGAGGAGCCTGACCTGCCCCAGGTCGGCGGTGAGCTCGGGCAGGGCCGCAGTGACCGCCAGCCCCTCGAAGGCGACGATGGCGACCGTGGTGAATATGGCTACCGCAGCCGGCAGGAACTGGCGCGAGAGAATGGAACGGGGGACTGCCATGAGGTCGTCAAGGATGGCACGCTCGAGACCGAACCGGCCGCGGGCTACAAGAGAACGATCACCGCGGCCAGGGCGGCCACTGCGAATCCGACCGCCGAGCGCAGCCGCACCGCGTTTGGCCCGCTGATCCGACTCCAGACGACCCCGATCAGGAACCCGGCCACCAAACCGCCGAGATGGGCCTCCCAGGCGATGCCCCGGAAGATGAAGGGCAGGGCAGCGTTGATCAGGAGCAGGAATCCGAGCTGGCCGAGGAGCGCACGTCCTTGCAACGTGTCCCTCCGTCGTATCGCCCAGCTCAACCAGATCCCGAAAAGCCCGAAGATGGCGCCGGAGGCGCCCACCGCGGCCCCCTGACTGCCCAGATAGAAGAACACGGCGCCTCCGACTCCGGCCGAGGCGAGGAACAAGCTGACGAAGGGCAGAGTCCCCACCCCGCGTTCGATCTGCGGGCCCAGCACCCAGAGAGCCCACATGTTGAACAGGATGTGGGTGAGCGACCCGTGCAGCAGCACGACTGTGAACAATCGCCACCACTCTCCTGCTGCCACGAGCTGATTGACCTGAGCGAACCATGCCAGCAGCTCGTCGCCAAGCCCGACACCGCCGAGCAGTTGGAAGATGACGGCCAGCGCGATGAAAGTCATCGTGGCCGGAGCTCCCGATGTAGCCGAGGCTCGTCGCCGCGATGCGACCGGTATCACTTCCTGGACCCCCTCCGACCGGAGGCACTCGGGGCACCGTTGCCCTACCGAGGCGTCCGTGGAGCAGGCCGCGCATATGTGACGCCCACAGCGGCTGCAGCTGAGCATCGTCGGGCGGTCGGGGTGCCGGTAGCAGACCGGGACTGCGGTGGTGTGATCCTGGGTCACCGCCGGAACGGTAGAGGCGCCATACGGCTACAGGTTGGTCATCGCCCCCAACGAAGCGAGGACACCGCTCAAGTCGGCCGGGAGTGGTGCGGTGTAGGACACGTCTTCCCCGCTGGAAGGATGCCGTAGCCGGACCGTCCTCGCGTGGAGGAAGATTCGGGGGGAGCTCACCATCGTGTTCAGCTTGGAGTAGGTCCTGTCGCCGATCACCGGGTGGTCGATTGCAGACAGGTGGACTCGAATCTGATGTGTCCTTCCCGTCTCCAGAGTGACCTCGATCAGGGTCACGTCGGCGTCGGGGAACTCCTCGACGACCTGGTAGTGCGTCACCGCCGGTTTCCCACCGGCGACCACGGCCCGTCTCGTCGGCCGGTTCGGGTCGCGGCCGATCGGGGCGTCGATGGTCCCTGTGGGAGTGGCGAATCTGCCGTGGACGAGTGTGTCGTAGACCCGGCCGATGCGCCGTCGGCCAAGGTCCGACCGCAGAACATCGAATGAGGCGTTTGTCCGAGCCACCAGCAAGACACCGGACGTGTCCCGGTCGAGACGATGAACCAGCCCCCAACGACCCGGGTCGCCTACCCCCTCCAGCTCCGGGTACCGGTGGAGCAGCCCGGCGGCGAGGGTGGGTTGCCCGGTCCCCGCCCCGGGATGCACTACCAGCCCGGGTGGCTTGTCCACCACGATGAGGTCGGGATCCTCGTGGATCACCCCGAACTCGACCGGCTCCGAGCGGAGCTCGACGACCAGCTGCGGCTCGGGTGACTCGATGACGGCCCCGGGGGCGACCCGATCGGCAGGTTTGGCCGGCGACCCCTCGACCAGCACGCCGGCGTCGAGGAGGGCCCTCGACTGAGCCCGGCTCAGCCCGAGCAAGTCGGCCAGGACCCGGTCCACGCGCTCCCCGCCGAGTCGCTCGGGGACTTCGAGCCTCAGCGTGTCAGCCACGCATGGACCACCAGCAGGGCCACCGCGATCGTGATCGACATGTCGGCCACGTTGAAGGTCGGGATCCACCACAGATCGACCCAGTCGATGACTTTCCCGTCGAGCAGCCCCGGGCCGCGCGAAATGCGGTCGACGAGGTTGCCCAGCGCTCCTCCGACGATCAGCCCGTAGGCGACTGTCTCCATCGCCGGGCGCTCGAGCCGGATCGACCAGAGGAGGCCGATGCTGACGACGACCGCGGCCACCCCGAGGAGAGGCCCGGCGTCGGGGAGCAAGGAGAAGGCGGCTCCGGGGTTCTCGGTGTACCGGAGCAGGAGGAAGTCAGGGATGAGGACCCGTGGCCCCTCGGCGAACTCGATGGACGCCCAGCGCTTGGTGAGGGCGTCGACAGACACCACGAGGGCTGCCAGCCCGACAGCCACGGTGTATCTGCGGATCAACCTCTGCGTGCGCAGTCGACGCAAAGCGTGGCGTAGGGCAGGGCGTCCAGCCTGGCCAGTGGGATCGACTTGCCGCAGCTCTCGCATATGCCGTACTTGCCCTCGTCCATCTTGGCCAATGCCCACTGCACCTTGCTCAACAGGTCGAGCGTGTTCTGCTCGAGCGACAGCTCCTTGGCGTACTCCAGCTTGGTGGAGCTGGCCTCGGCGTTGCCCGGATCGGGGCTGCGGTCCGAGGAGCTCTCCGACATACGAGCCTCCTCCAGCTCCTGCTCGTATTCGTCTATCAGCTCCTCGAGCCGTACTCGCTCTTCTTCGAGCCTTGCTCGGAACTTCTCGACCGTTGACTTCGCCAGCTGTCGTGCCACAACATCCCCTCGTAAAGGGCGGGAACCCTACCAACGCCCGGGCGCTATTGGGAAAGTTTGGCGAGGACCTCTTCCAAGCCGATGCGCCGGGCCAGGAACACCTTGTCTCTCGCCGTCGCCCCGCTCACCAGCTCGACCGGAACCCCGAGGCGCTCGGCCAGAGCCCGAGATACCTGTTGGTTGGCCCGTCCCGCTTCCGGTGGCGCCGCGACCCGTATCCTGACCCGGCCATCATGCCATCCCTTGATCTCGGTCCGCGATGCACGCGGCACCGCCCAGACCCGCACCAGCACGCCGTCGGGATGGGAGAGCGCAGGGGCTTTGTCCACCGGCCCACGCTACCGGTCCATCGGGGGCCCAACCTTCGAATACCAGCCGCCCGGTCGCCTCTACCATCCCTTCTCCCATGTCATCGGACCGAGAAGAGACGCCAGACACCGCGGCCACCTTTGCCCGCGTCGGCCCCAGCGTGAACCTCCCTGCGATGGAAAGGGAGATTCTCGAGCTGTGGAGGAGGACCAAGGCGTTCCAAGAGTCGGTGCTGAGACGACCGGCGGACAACGAGTACATCTTCTACGACGGTCCGCCCTTTCCCACCGGGAGCCCCCACTACGGGAACCTCCTCGCCGGTGTGATCAAGGACATGGTGCCCCGGTACTGGACGATGCGCGGATACCGGGTTGAGCGGCGTTTCGGTTGGGACACCCACGGGCTGCCGGTCGAGATGGAGGTGGAGAAGCGGCTCGGCATCTCCGGCCCCAGAGCGATCGCCGACTACGGGATCGATCGGTTCAACGAGGCTGCACGCAGCTTGGTGCAGGCAAACACCGAGAACTGGGAGGTCCTCACCGAGCGGATCGGTCGCTGGGTCGACTTCGACAACGACTACAAGACCATGGACGCCGAGTACATGGAGACGGTCTGGTGGGTCTTCAAGCAGCTCTGGGACAAGGGGTTGGTGTACAAGGACTTCAAGGTCCTCCCCTACTCCTGGGGCGCTTCGACACCTCTCTCCAACTTCGAGGCCAACAAGGACTATCGCGACGTCGAGGATCCCTCGATAACGGTCCGCCTCGAGGTTCTGGAGGATTCGGGGCCGGTCGCCGCCGGCGACTTCCTCCTCATCTGGACCACCACCCCCTGGACCCTTCCCGGCAACCTGGCAGTGGCGGTCGGCGAGGACAACCTGTACGTGCGCGTGGCGGACGACGGGGATCATTACTGGATCGCCAAGGAGCGGGCTCCCACGGTGTTCGGCGCGGATCACCAGATAACCACCGAGGCGACCGGTTCAGAGATGGTCGGAGCCTCCTATGTGCCGCCATTCGACTACTTCGTTGGAGAGCGCGACCAGGGTGCCTTCCGCATCATCACCTCCGACGAGGTCACCGTGGACGAGGGCACCGGTCTCGTCCACATGGCGCCGGCCTACGGCGAAGCCGACTTCTATGCCCTCAAGGCGGCTGAGATCGCGGCTCTGGTCGACCCGGTCGACGCAGAGGGAGCCTTCACCGCGGAGGTGCCCGAGGTGGCCGGGCTCAACGTCAAAGAGGCCGACGCGACCCTCATCCGCCTGCTCGAGGAATCGGGCAAGCTCGTCCATTCCACCCGCATCACCCACTCCTACCCGTTCTGTGAGAGGACGGGCACACCCCTCATCTACAAGGCAATCCCCACCTGGTTCGTCAGGGTCGAGCAGATCAAGGACCGGATGGTGGAGATCAACGACAGCATCCACTGGGTTCCCGACTACGTGGGGACCCGCCGCTTCGGCAACTGGCTGGAAAACGCCCGGGACTGGGCGGTCAGCCGCAACCGCTACTGGGGCTCGTGCATCCCGGTCTGGGAGTGCAGCCAGTGCGAGGAGTCGGTGGCCGTCGGCTCCCTCGACGAATTGGAGGCCCTCTCCGGGCAACGCCCCGGCGACCTCCACAAACACGTAGTCGACCTGATCGGGTGGCCCTGCGCCTCTTGCGGTGGCTCCATGGTCCGCGTGCCCGAGGTCCTGGACGGCTGGTTCGAGTCCGGGTCGATGCCCTACGGGATGCTCCACTACCCGTTCGAGAATGCCGAGAGGTTCGAGGCCGCCTTCCCGGCCAAGTTCATCGCCGAGGGCCTGGACCAGACCCGGGGCTGGTTCTACACCCTGATCGTCCTCTCCACCGCCCTCTTCGACAAACCGGCATTCGAGAACTGTGTGGTCAACGGCCTGGTTCTGGCCGAGGACGGGCGCAAGATGTCGAAGAGCCTGAACAACTACCCCGACCCATCCGAGATCTTCGAGGTCATGGGCGCCGATGCCCTGCGCGCATTCCTGATCAACTCACCCGTGCTTCGTGCCGAGCCGATGCGCTTCAGCAGCGACGGGGTGGCCGAGGTCGTGCGGACGGTGCTCCTCCCGATGTGGAACACGTACAGCTTCTTCACCACCTACGCCGAAGCCGACGGGATCACCATCTCGGACCTTGCTGGCGCGCCCTCGCCGGCAGATCGCCCTGAGATGGATCGTTGGATCCTCTCCGTGTTGCAGAGCCTGGTCTCAGAGGTGAACGAGCAGATGGAGGGCTACTACCTGTACAACGTGGTCCCGCCCACCCTCGGGTTCATCGACCATCTCACCAATTGGTACGTGCGCCGCTCCCGCAGGAGGTTCTGGCGGGCGAGGGGGGAGTCGGGCGAGGGCGATGCCGACAAGCTCGCCGCGTTCGCCACCCTGTACGAGGTCCTCACCACCTTCGTCGAGGTACTCGCCCCGGTGCTCCCCTTCATCACCGAGCACCTCTATCAAGATCTGGTGGCGCGTCATCATCCTGGTGCGGCCGCCAGCGTTCACCATCGCGACTTCCCCGACGCCGATGCCACGCTCATCGACACGAGGCTCGAGGCCTCGATGGAGGTGGTGAGGGAGGTGGTGAGGCTGGGGCGCAATCTCCGCAAGCGGGAAGGTCACCGGGTCCGTCAGCCCCTACCCCGCCTCACCGTTCTCACCCGGGATCCCGAGGTCGCCGCCGCGGTGGCGAACCACGCCGGTGTCATATCAGAGGAACTCAACGTCAAGGAGGTGATCACCTCCGCGGACGAGTCGGATTTGGTGTCGCTCTCCGCAAAGGCGAACTTCCGCACCCTGGGCCCCATCCTCGGACCGAGGATGCCCGAGGTGGCCGCAGAAGTGGCGGGATTGGGTCACCACGACCTGGAACGTCTCCTCGACGGTGGCACGGTGACCGTCGCCAGTCACTCGTTGGGCAAGTCCGACGTGTTCGTGGAGAGGACACCGAAGGAGGGAACCATCGTCGAGACCGGAACCGACTTCGCCGTCGCTCTCGACACCCGGGTCTCCGACGCACTCTTCCTCGAGGGGCTGGCACGGGAGATCGTCAGCCGGGTGCAGAGGATGCGGCGGGAAGCCGGGCTCGACGTCACCGATCGCATCGCCCTCGAATGGTGGAGCGAGGACCCAGACGTCAAGGCTGCGATCGACACCCATCATGAGCTGATCGGCGTCGAGTTGCTTGCCTCGTCCATCACGGAGACCTCCGAGCGGCCTCTGGCGACGATCGATCTCGATGACCGGGTGCTCGGCCTGGCGATCTCCCCGATCCGGGCCAGCTGAGGCCGGGTTCCCCCGTGACCGTCGGTCAGATCTCCTCGTCTTCCTCGTCGACGGGGACACCTTCGATCTCGGCGGAGCCGGCATTGTCCTCCGGTTCGCCCGTGTCGTCGATGTCCAGCGTCAGACCGCCGTCCGCACCGTCGTCGTAGCCTTCTGGCTCGGTTGCTTCGTCGGGGCTCTCCACGCTCTCGGGGCTGTCGTCCGGGCTCTCCGACTCGGGCTCTCCTTCCTGGTCGACCCTGCCGGCAATCGTCCCCTGGGCACCTGCCACCGCGGCGTCCATCTCGTCCAGCTTGTCGGCAACGCTGGTGGCAAGCACGGCGAGCTGGGTCCGGACTCCGGCCACCAGACCGGTCATGTCGGCCATCTCGGCCTCTATCGCCGCCCTTCTCTGCTCCCGCTCCCTGGCGAAGTTGTCGGCCTCGGAACGGGCATCGCCGACCGTCTTCTCCGCCTCGCTGCGCGCCTCCTCGAGTATTCGATCGGCCGCCTGCTGTGCCGCCACCAGGGCCCGCCCCACCGCCGACTCGTCGATCTCTGGAGCCGACGCCGCGGCAGGCTCCGCCAGAGACGTGGCTGCGGGCGCCGCGACCGCCCCTGAGCCTTGCTCCAACTCCGCGATGCGCGCCCGGGCGCGCCCGAGCTCTTCCTCCAACTCGCGGACCGCCACAACCATCTCGTCGAGGAAGTCGTCGACCTCGTCGAGGTCGTAGCCGCGCAGAGCCGTGGAGAAGGTCTTCTTCTCGATGTCGGCCGGTGTTATCGCCATAGCTGTGCTCCCCTTGGTTCTGCGGTGAGATTACGAATGAACTGGCCTCGGTCCAAGGATCAGAGGATCCGCCCCACCAAACCCATCAGGAGCCGCAGCCCGATGATGAGCACGATCGGCGAGAGGTCCAGCATCCCCCCACCGAGGCGAACCGGCGGGATGACTCGCCGGAGAGGGAGGATCACCGGGTAGATGATCCGGTCGAGGAACACGTTCACCTTGCCCAGGGGGTGTGTGGACGAGGTCGGGATCCAGGAGAGGATGACCCAGGCGATGACTGCATAGAAGTACAGCTGAAGGACAAGGATCAGGATGCCGGCGAGGTCCACGGGTCAGTCGTCGACGTCGTCGAGTTCGTACGCCCCCAAGTTGGAGAGACGCCGCTTCTCGTCTCGGCTCAGGGTCACTCTCGGAGGCAGGACGACCACCAACCCGTCACCGACCTTGCGCATCGAGCCGTCGAGGGCATAGATCAGCCCCGAGGAGAAGTCGACTACCCGGCGCACCAGGTCGTGGTCGGCCTGACGCATGTCGAGGACGACCGGCACGCGGTCACGGACCCGGTCGGCGAGGATCCGGGCATCGCCGAACTCCTCCACCAGGATGACATCGGACTGCACCTCTACCGGTCGCACCAGGCCGATGGTGTTCGTCCCTTCCCGCATCTGGGGGCGTGTTGCCGCCCGGGAAGTCGGGGGAGGCTCCACTCGTCTGCTCTGTGGGATCGGTTCGACACGGCGTGGCTCCACCCGGCGGCTCGGCTCCTCGATCTGGCCGGTTTGGGAGCGCTCGGCCGTCTCCGAATCCATCTGGTCCTCGTCAACGAGCCCCAGGTAAACGAGAGCTTTTGAGAACAGTGAGGACATACCACTCCGGTCAGGTGCGTTCCCCAAAGATAGCCCGGCCAACGCGAATAATTGAGGAGCCTTCCTCCACGGCCACCTCAAAGTCGTCGGTCATGCCCATCGACAGCTCCTCGACGGAGGGATGGTCCCGGGCCAAGTCGTCGCGAAGCGTGCGCAAGAGGGCGAAGTGGGGCCTCTGCTCCTCGGGGTCGTCGGTGATCGGCGGTATGGCCATCAGCCCGAGCACCTCCAAACCCATGTCCTCGATCGTCTCCAGCGTCTCCCGCGCCTTTGCCGGCATGACCCCCGACTTCTGTGGCTCCTGGCCGGTGTTCACCTGGAGGAGGACCGGTGGGGGCAGGTCATTCCCCTTGGCCCAGGCGCCGGCCAGGGACTCCCTGTCCATCGAGTGGAGGAGGTGGGTGATGGGGCGGACCAATCGGGCCTTGTTGGTCTGCAACGCACCGATGAAGTGCCAGCGGATATCGGTGGGGAGCACAGCCGCCTTCTCCGTCATCTCTTGAGCCCGGTTCTCGCCGAAGTCACGGTGGCCCAATTCGTAGACCGCTTCGATGTCGGAGACAGGCTTCGCCTTGGACACTGCCACCAAGGTGACCTCGGCGGGGTTGCGACCGGCCCTCGCCGCCGCCGACGCCACCCTCGCCACCACTTCCTCGTAGCTCATGGGATCCACCCGATGCTGGCATGACGGAGAAGGGTGCGGTCCTGACGGTGGCTGTACAGCCCGGGATCGTGGCTCGTGCACGCGCCCGAGACCCAGACGTCGATCCCTTCCAGCTGGCGCCGCAGCGACGAGACGAGGTCGACCGACCTCGTGCCCCATGTGGTCTCCGTTAGATCGAGGGGAAATCTCTCTCCGACCTCCGGCCCGACCTCGAAGCAGCAGGGCCCGATGCCGGGGCCGACTGCTGCCCGCAGGGGGGCATGGCCCCGCGCCGTCATCTCCGCGCGCAGGGCGGCGACCACGCCGCCGGCCGTGCCCCGCCAACCGGCGTGAGCCACACCGACCGCGGACGCCGACTGCAAGACGACACCGAAGCAGTCGGCGGTGAACACCGCCAGGGGCAGACCGGCAACGTCGGTCCACAGCGCGTCCGCCTCCCCGAGCTGACCGGGCTCGGCGGCCCGGAGCGTGGTGGTCCCGTGGACCTGACGTACTGTGGCCCAGCTTCTGGAGATCCCGAGCCAGGAGGACAACGACGAGCGAGCCGTCATGTCGCTGCGCTGGTCGCCCTCTCCCCTGTCGGTGAAGGCCACCCCGTCCACCCCCGGGGGTCGGTTCATCCCTGGACGAAGGTGGGGATGTCGAGGGCGTCATCGCCCTCGTCGAACCCTGTGTACGGCCGCGTGGTGGAACGACCGGGCACGTGCCTGGGCTGTCTCCTCGCCTCGAAGCCTGCAGCGATGACGGTCACCTTCATCTCCTGGCCGAGGTCGTCGTCGACAATCGCGCCAAAGATGATGTCGGCCTCCGTGTCGGCGTGGTCGGCCACGACCCGGGCCGATTCGGTGGCCTCGTGCAACGTCATCGACGACGGACCGGAGACGGAGAGAAGGACCCCCTTGGCCCCCTCCATCGACGTTTCCAGCATCGGGCTGGATATGGCCCGCTCCGCCGCCTGCCGGGCCCGGTTCTCCCCGGTGGCGCGCCCTATGCCCATCACCGCCGACCCGGCGTCGGACATGATCGTCCTCACGTCTGCGAAGTCGACGTTGATCAGCCCGGGAGTGGTGATGAGGTCGGTGATGCCGGCCACACCGCTCATCAGCACCTCGTCGGCGAGCCTGAACGTGTCGGCGATGGGCGCGCTGGGGTCGCCGACGTCCAGTAGGCGGTCGTTGGGAATCACGATCAGGGTGTCGACCGCATCTCTCAGATCGTCGATTCCCTGTTCGGCGTGGACCGCCCGCCTTCTCCCTTCGAATCCGAAGGGCCGGGTCACCACTCCGACCGTCAGGGCACCGACAGAGCGGGCCACCTCGGCCACTATCGGTGCGCCGCCGGTGCCGGTGCCGCCACCCTCACCGGCGGTGATGAAGATCATGTCCGAACCTTTGAGCACGTCCTCCAACTCGGCCTTGTGCTCTTCGGCGGCGGCCCGACCGATCTCCGGGTTGGCACCGGCCCCCAGACCCCTGGTCACCTCACGACCTATGTCGAGTTTGACGTCGGCGTCGCTCATGAGCAGAGCCTGGGCGTCGGTGTTCAACGCGATGAACTCGACACCGCGTATGCCCGCTTCGACCATGCGGTTGACGGCATTGACGCCGCCACCGCCGATCCCTACGACTTTGATGACGGCTAGATAGCCGCCGCTCGACGAGTTCACGACAATTCCTCCAGTGGCAATCGAAAGCTGAAGTAGAGGTTTACCGTTCGCCGGTGGGTTAGTAAAGTGGCAATCTCTAAGCCTCAACTAGACGTTCAGGCTTAGCCGCGAGGTTGCTCAGGGTGACGAGACGGCGGGATGAGTGGGAGCGATCAGGGTGAGAATCGAACCCGGAGCGGGCTCCTCCCGGAGCAATGCGGCAAGACTCAGAGCCTTCGCAGTCATCTCGACGGCTCTACCCAACCGCACCTGGTAACCCGAAACCTCCGCCCAGAGCTCCCCGTCGGCCTCGACCCGAACCAGGGTCCCCTGCTTCAACTCCTCGGGCAGGGCGGCGGCGAACTGGAGTGAGCCGAGGAGACGCCTCGACCACTGGTCTTCACCAGTGTCGGGCCCCAGATCGATCCGGGGCAAGTTCGCATCCGCTTCAGAGGCAGAGAGCAGCTGGACTCCGTCGACGGCCAGCCAACCCCATCCTTCCTCCGTCCTGAGCCAGGCGACCGGCACCCGCTCCTCCACCCTGACCAAGACCCCTCCGGGCCAGTCGACCTCCACTTCAGCTTCCCGAATCCAAGGGTCCATCTCCAGGGCGGACTCGATCTCTTCGGCCCTGATCAGGATCAGCGGTGTGCCGGCGATCACGTCGTGTTCCACGAGCACTCTTTGCGCGGCACTCACCTCGATGCCGGTCGTGGTCACCTCCTCGACGCTCAACAACGGCGAGAGCAGGAGCCAGACCGCACCACCGATGAGCCCGATGACGAGGAGCAGCCGGACCAAACGCCCTACCTTGCGGCGGGCGCGATCCTCTGCGACCTCGCGTCTCCGTTCGGCTAGCCGTGGGTCAATGGTCATCTTCGAATCCGACGAATTGGATCTCCGGCTCCAGGTTGGTGCCCGTCTCCTCGAGAACGCGGTCTTTGACCGCCCGCACCAGACCGCGTATGTCACCCGAGGTGGCAGCTGGCCCGGCGACGAAGAAGTTGGCGTGTTTCTCGGAGACCGCCACATCGCCCACCCTCATCCCTTTCAGCCCCAGGGAGTCGATGAGCTCCCCGGCTGTGATCCCGCTCGGGTTCTTGAACACGCTTCCCGCGTTGAAGGTGCCACCCGGCTGGTGGTCACGCCGCCAGCGGGTGATTCGACGCAACTCGGCCCGACCGGCGACGACATCCCCTGGCGCCGCCGCGAACACGGCGTCGACCACCACTTGAGTGGCCCCGAGGTTCGAATGCCGATAGGACATATCGAGTGCGTCCGGGCCCGGCTCGACAACTGTGCCGTCTGCGAGCTCGACGATCCTGGCCCGAATCAGCCGGTCCTTGGTCTCCGTGCCGAAACACCCGGCGTTCTGCCGGATCGCGCCGCCCACCGACCCCGGGATACCGACGAAGAACTCGAGACCGGCCAGACCGGCGTCGACGCTGGTCCGGGCCACCAACGCCAGCGGAGCCGAGCCCCCGGCCAGCACCGTGGTGCCCTCGACCTGCACCGTCCCGAATGCGGGGCCGAGACGGATCACGATGCCGTCGAAGCCGGCGTCGGATACGACGAGGTTGGAGCCGCGTCCCAGGACGAGGGTTGGCAGGTCGATCAGGGCACCCGAGGAGGCCAGCTCACCGAGGGTGGCAGCATCGGGCACCTCGACGAAGTAGCGCGCCCGCCCACCCGACTTGTAGGTGGTGAGGGGCCCGAGGGGCACATCTTCCCTGACCAGGCCCGAGCCCAGCAGCGCTTCGAGAGAGCTCATGCCCGTTCGGCCAGCAGCATGGCCAGCTCGGTGGGTACCAGCGTGATGTCCCCGGCCCCCATGGTGAGGACCAGGTCGCCCGCTCTCACCCGGTCCGCCAGGTACGGGGCCAGGTCGGCACGGTGAGGCACGTAGTGGACGCTGGCGCCGCGCCGGCGCGCCGAGTCTGCAACCAGCTCCCCGGTCACACCGGGGACCGGTTCCTCGCGAGATCCGTAGACGTCGGTCACCACGATCTGGTCGGCAGGGCACAAGGCAGCGGCAAACTCGTCGTGGAAATGGGCGGTCCTGCTGTAGAGGTGGGGCTGGAACACCGCCCAGACCCGCCCTTCGGCGAGATCCCTCGCCACCGTCACCGTTGCCGACACCTCGGTGGGGTGGTGGGCATAGTCGTCGACCAGGGTGACCCCCGAGACGGTCCCCCTCTGCTCCCAGCGCCGTCCGACACCTCGGAACGAGGCCAACCCGGCGGCCGCTTGCCCGATGTCGCGCCCCAAAGCGCCCAGGAGGGCCAGGGCGCCAGCGGCATTGATCGCCACATGGGCTCCCGGGCGGCTGAGACTGACGTGAGCCCGCTGCGAAGGCCCCACCAGCTCGAAACGGCTGCCACCGTCATGCCGGGTCAGGTCGACGATCCGCCAGTCGGCATCCCGGTCCACGCCATAGGTGACCGCACCAGCCCTTTGTCCTACCTGGCGCGAGCCCGGGTCGTCGGCGCAGACCACCACGGGGCCGTGCACCCCTACGGCGACGTCGACGAAAGCCTCCATGAGGTCGATGTCGGTCCCAAAGTGCTCGAGATGCTCCGTCTCGACGTTGGTCACGATGAGACCTTCGAGGTCGAGCCTCTCGAAGGTGCGAAAAGCCTCGTCGGCCTCTATCACCAGCATGGGGTCGGTGCCATGGTGCCCGTTGGTGTTCCAATCGACCAGGTCACCGCCGACGATGAAACTGGGGTCCTCCCCCGCCGCCCTGAGGGCCGCGACGAGTAGTGCTGTGGTGGTGGTCTTGCCATGGGTCCCGGTTGCGCCGATGGTGCTGATGCCGGCGGTCAGGGCGGCGAGTAGATCGGGACGGCGCCAGATCGGGATCCCGGCCTGACCGGCGGCGACCAGCTCGGGGTCCTGCTCGGGCACGGCGGAGGAGGCGACGACCAGGTCGGCGGTGCGCGCGATCTCGGGGTGGTGGCCGGCAAAGGTGGCGATGCCGAAGTCCTCGAGACGGTCCAGGGTGGATCCACCTCGTTGATCGGAACCGGACACCTCGTGGCCCATCCCTGCCAGGACCTTGGCTATGGCGCTCATACCCGCCCCACCCGCCCCGACCAGGTGGACCCGGTGGTAGTCGAGTCTCATTGCACCGTTTCCAGCATTGCGTCTGCGATTGTGATCGCCGCATCGGGCTTTGCGATCTCGAGAGCGCGGGCGCGCATCGACTCCAATCGCTCAGGGGAGGAGAGGATCTCCCCGACCAACTCTGGCAGCGCTTCGATCCGATCCTGGGCGAGGACGATGGCAGCACCGGCCTTGTCGAGAAAGGCGGCGTTCGACTCCTGATGACCGGTCGAGCCGAACCGTCCAGGGACGAGGATGGACGGAGTGCCGGTGACGGTCAGCTCGGCCACCCCTCCCCCGGCTCTGGCCACCACCAGGTCACAGGCTGCGTAGAAGGCCTCCATCCGCTCCTCGAACGGCTTCCGACGCCAGACGACCGCGCGGGTAGGCGGCCCCGCCCGGAGGTCTGCGTCACCGGTGAGATGGAGGACCTGGATCGGCTCACCCTGCCATGTCTCGACCAGGCGAACGATCACTGCGTTGATCGAGGCGGCTCCCAGGGAGCCGCCGAAGACCCCGAGCACGGGCCGGTCTGGTTCGAGGTCGTATCGAGCCAGGGCCCCGGGACGAAGCGACTCCCGGTCGAAGTCTGCGAGGGCCCGACGCACCGGGTTGCCCACCCATTCCCCTTTCGGCAAGCCCGCGGTGTCGGGGAATGAGGTGAAGCTGCGCGCCGCCCAGCGTGAGGCCACTCTGTTGGCCAGCCCCGCTGCGGCGTTCTGTTCGGCGATGAGAAGGGGTACCTTGATGCGTCGGGCTGCCAATGCTGCGGGCACCGTGACATAACCCCCCATCCCCAGAGCGACTTCGACACCGCGTTCGACCATCTGACCGGCTATCAGGTCACGGGCCCGCCACACCACCCGGGGAAGGCTCAGGTTGCGCACGCTCAAGGAGCGTTGCAGACCCATCAGCTCGAGACCGAGGAAGGGAAATCCCGCCTCCGGGTAAACGGTCGCCTCGAGTCGGTCGCCACCCACGAAGAGGACGTCCTCCCGACGCACACCACGAATGGTCAATGCCTCGCCGACGGCAAGGCCTGGGAACACATGACCACCGGTGCCGGCTGCGGCGATCAGGAAGGTCATTTCCTCGACTGGACTCCGGACTGGGCGATATTGACCAGTATCCCGAGCGACGCCATCGAGACGATGAGAGCCGAGCTGCCGTATGAGACGAAGGGTAGGGCGATGCCGGTGATGGGCATGACCCCGAGAACGCCTCCAATGTTGACCAGGGCCTGGAAGGACAACCACGAGGTGAGACCGGCCGCCACCATCCTCCCGAATCGGTCTGGTGCCCGGGCTGCCACGAGCCAACCGGCGAGGGCGAGCACCACGAACAGCCCGATGACCGTCAAACCGCCGATCAGCCCGGTCTCCTCGCCGATGATGGCGAAGATGAAGTCGGTGTGAGCGTTGGGCAGATAGAACCAGCGAGCCCGGCTCGCCCCCAACCCGACTCCGAAGAGCCCCCCGTTGGAGAGGGCGTAGTAGCCCTGGATCAGCTGATAACCCTCGCCACTCGAGTTTCCCCAGGGGTCGAGAAACCCGACTATTCGATCGACCCGGTACTGGTCGCTGAAGGCCAGCACCCAGGCGGCGGCGACCACCAAGACCGAGAGCAACAACACATAGCGCAGCGGTGTGTCGCTGGCCATGATCACAGCCAGGGCGGCGGCGCCGATGATCACCGTGGTCCCCAGATCGGGCTGCATGATCACCAGGCCTCCGAGAACGCCAACCGTGAACAGGACCGGGACCAGGAAGTGGCCGAACCTGGTCAGCAGCTTGTGCTTCTTCTCCAGGATGTGGGCGAGCATGAACACGATGGAGACCTTGGCCAACTCCGAAGGCTGGAAGCTGAAGCCGCCGATCTGGAGCCACCGCTGCGACCCTCCGATGACCGGGCCCACCACCAGCACCGCCACCAGCAAGCCGACGGTGGCGAAGAAGGATGGGACGGCCAGACGCCGGTAGAGCCGGTAGGGGACCCGGCTGGTGACCAGCAGCCCCACCGTCCCGATGCCGACACCCATCAGCTGCCTCTTGAAGTAGTAGAACCGGTCCTGGGACTGATCGATGGCCACCACCGACGAGGCGGACTGGGTGGCTCCCAGGCCGATGACGACCAGCACCACGGCGAGGACGAGCAACATCGTGGCCGTCCTGTTGTTCGCCTTGAGCCTCTCCGCCCGGTCCCGGGCCGCGGCCCGCATCCTGGCGATCGAAGTCACATTCGCGGTCATCTACCTGTCTCCTCCGATGATCTCCTGGACGAGAGCCGAGAACCGCTCCCCTCGCTCCTCGTAGGAGCGGAACTGGTCGAAGCTGGCACATCCCGGCGCCAACAGCACGGTGTCGCCGGGCCCAGCCAGCTCGGCCGCCATCTCCACCGCCCGCTCCAACGTCTCGGCGAGCCGCCCACGTTTCCCGGCCGCCTCGACCAGCTCCGGGCCCACCGCGCCGATTCCGAGCAGCATGCGCACCCCTGGCTCGCGGGCGATGGGCGTCAGGTCCAGCCCCTTGGACAGACCCCCGGCGATGAGGATCACCGGGTCGTGGGCGCGGATCGAGGCGATGGCGGCATGCGGGTTGGTCGCCTTCGAGTCGTCCACCCAGCTCACGCCCCGGCTCCGCGCCACGGTGACGCGGCGGTGCGGTCCGGGAGAGAACGACTTGGCCGCAGTGGTGACACCTTCTGCGGTAGCCCCCATGCGCAGGGCGAGAGCCGACGCCGAGGCCATGTTCACCAGGTGGGTCGGGTCGTCAGACGTCAGGTCGGCTATGGCTATTGCCAGCTCGCCGACGACGAGGAGATCGCCGTCGACCCCGCCTCCTCCTGCGGGTAGGTGCACACCCGAGACGGGGAACAGCTCGCTCCGGGCCCCTTCGACGAGGGTGACGGCCCCTTCGTCATCGATGTCGTAGACGAGCAGGTCCTGGTCCGTCTGATTCATGAAGATCCGCGCCTTGGCCGCCCGGTACCCGTACTCGGAGCCATGCCAGTCGAGATGGTCCAACGCCACGTTGGTGATGGCCGCGGCCGCGGGTCGGAACGTCTCGCAGAAGCGGAGCTGGAAGCTCGACACCTCGACCACGACTGCCTCGTGGCCCTGGTTGACATGATCGGAGAGAGCCGAGCCGATGTTGCCGGTGGCGGGTGCGTCAATCCCCGAGGCATCGAGCATGGCGGCCGTGGCCTCGGTCACCGTCGTCTTCCCGTTGGTGCCGGTGATCGCCGCAACCGGAATGTCGAGGTGGCGCCAGGCGAACTCTATCTCGCTCCACACGGGGAGCCCCCACTCCAACGCCTCGACGATGGGCAGCGACCGCTCGGGAAAACCGGGGCTCGAGATGACCAGGTCGACTCCGTTGAACAGGACGGGGTCCCAATCTCCCGTGGCCACGGCGAAGCCTTCCTCCATGGCCCGATGCGAGCCCTCGGCGGCGTAGACCGTGACCGCCATATCGTCGCTGCGGGCGAGACGCGCCGCGGCCAGACCGGACACACCGGCACCCAGGACCAGCACTCGAGTCACAGCAGACCCTCCAGAAGGAGGAAGTCGCCGTAGAAGAAGCCAAGACCGAGGGCGACGCCGAGCCCGGTGAGGATCCAGAACCGGATCACCACCGTGGTCTCCGGCCATCCGCCCATTTCGAAGTGGTAGTGGAACGGCGCGATCCGGAAGATGCGCTTGCCGAAGAGTTGGAAGCTGGCCACCTGGAGGATCACCGAGAGCGTCTCGGCGACGAAGATCGACCCCAGCACGACCAGGAGGAGATTGGTGTTGGTGAGCAGGGCGAGGGCCGCCAACAGCCCTCCTATCCCCTGGGATCCCACGTCGCCCATGATGATCTTGGCCGGAGGAGCATTCCACCAGAGGAAGCCGAGGATGGCGCCGAACATCGCCGCCGAGACGATGGCGAGCTCGAGCGGGTCCACCGCTTGGTAGATGTCGGGGTTCCTGAACTGCCAGAAGGCGATGACGGTGTACGAGGCCACCACCAGCGCCGAGGATCCGCCGGCGAGCCCGTCCATCCCGTCGGCCAGGTTCACCCCGTTGGCGGCGCCGGTGAGCATGAGGAGGACCCAGATCACGAAGAAGGCGCCGAGATCGATGCCGAGGGGACGCACGAAGGACACCTCGGTCACTACCCCGGCCATGGACGCCCCCCAGGCGAAGAGGGCCGCGATGGCCAGCTGGCCCCCGAACTTGGCCGTTTTGGACAGCCCCAGGCTGCGCTGGTTGGAGTACTTGAACCAATCGTCGAGGAGCCCCACCACCGCCATGCCGCCCAAGGCAAACACGGCCAGGAGCCCACCGGAGTTGAGAGGCAAGAAGTCGAGGGCAATCTGGCCCGAGGGCGTGACCAACCTGACGTGGGCCAGCAGATACCCGATGATCGCCGCCGACACGAAGACGACCCCTCCCATCGTCGGTGTGCCCTGCTTGTGCCCGTGCATCCCGGAGATCTCCTCCTGGATGAACTGGCCGATCTCCTTGCGTCTGAAGAAGCGAATTGCGTAAGGGGTGCCGAAGATGGACACGGTCAGACCGACGGCCGCGGCGATGAGCAACGAGATCACCGGGACATGCTCCCCGAACCAGGGCCGGAATCGGTGGATCCCCCCCGGGCCGCTAGGATCTCCCTGGCAACCGTTCGGTCGTCGAAGGGGTGCACCTCGCCCCCGATCTCCTGACCGGTCTCGTGCCCTTTGCCCAGGATGAGGACGACGTCTCCTTCCTCGGCGGCGTCGATGGCCCGTTCGATGGCACGATGCCGGTCCACTTCGAGGATGACGTCAGGCCCGGCTCCCCCGGTCAGCTCACGGAGAATCTGATCGGGGTCCTCGGAGCGGGGGTTGTCGCTGGTGAGAATGGTCACATCGGCCGCAGAGGCGGCCCGCCCCATCATCGGCCGCTTTGCCCGATCACGATCTCCCCCGGCTCCGACCACTGCTATCACCCGGCGGGCGCCGGTGGACCTGGCCACCGATATGACCTGCTCGATACCGCCCGGTGTGTGCGCGTAGTCGACGATCACACTCACCGGCCCGTCTCCGGACACTCGCTCGAGTCGACCGGGAACCGTCCTCAAGGTGTCGAGGCCGGGGCCGATCTGATCGAGCCCCACTCCCAGGGCGAGGCAGCAACCAACCGCCACCAGCGCGTTCTCCACGTTGAACGCCCCGAGGGGGCCCGAGGTCACCGGATAGGTACCCCATTCCGTCACCAGGTCGAATGACGAGCCGCTCCGGGAGATCACGAGACGCTCGGCCCGTACCTCCCCATCAGCGCCGACCGGGATCAGAGGTGCTTTCACCCATCGGGCCATCTCCGCGCCGACCGGGTCGTCGACGTTCAAGACCGCGGTCCCCACCTCGTACTCTCGGAACAGCCGCTCCTTGGCCTGGCGATACGCCGCCATCGTCCCGTGAAAGTCGAGATGGTCCTGGGAGAGATTGGTGAAGGCGGCCACTGCGAACCTGGTTGCAGCCACCCGGCTCATCTCCAAGGCATGGGAAGACACCTCCGCAGCGACTACATCGGCGCCGAGCTCCCTCATCTCGGCGAGTAGCCGCTGGAAGTCGGTTGCCTCTGGGGTAGTGCGCGAGGTGGGGATCACGATCGATCCCACCCGTGTCTCCACGGTCCCGATCAAGCCGGCCACCTGACCGGCCGAGGCGAGAAGCGACTCGACATAGTGGGTCACGGTTGTCTTGCCGTTGGTCCCGGTGACGCCTACCACGGCGAGACCGGTGGACGGGTCGCCGTGCACCTGAGCGGCCATGGGGCCCATCGCCGCCCTGGTGTCTTCAACCACTACCTGACCCACCGCGACCTCTCGTGCGGACTCGACCGCAACCGCCGGCGACCCGGCTGCGACGGCGTCGTCGATGAAGGCGTGGCCGTCGTGACCGGCGCCGCGGACCGCAACGAACAGGCTGCCGGGGCCGGCAAGCCTCGAGTCGTGAGTGACGTCGGAGAGCCAGATCTCGGCGTCGCCCACCACACGACCACCGACACGCCGGGACACCTCGCCGAGAGTGCTACCCCGTGGCGCCATCGGGGGTGACTCCCAAACGGTGAAGGGCCTGCTCCATGACCTCGGCGAAGACGGGAGCGGCCGAGGCGCCTCCGGTCCGATACTTGAACGAGGGTGCATCGATCAGGACGGCCACCACCACCTGGGGGTCGTCCATCGGGGCCATGCCCACGAACGATGCCCTGGTCACCTCGGTGTAGCGGCCGTCTTCTCCGAGCTTGTTCGCGGTCCCGGTCTTGCCCCCCACCCGGTATCCCTCCACGCTCGCGTTCTGTCCGGTGCCCTCGGCCACGACGTTGGCCAAGAGCTCCTGCATGAGGAGCGCGGTCTCCTCGGAGACCACCCGCCGCGTCTCGAGCCCGGTCACGTCTTCCCGACCGTCGACGTCGGTCTTCGAGGCGACGATGTGCGGTGCGGTCCAGACGCCGTCGTTACCGACCGCGGCATATGCAGCCGCCATCTGCAACGGCGTCGCGGCCACGGAATACCCGATGGCAGCCGAGGCCCAACAGGTCTCGCATCCCGCCTCGAAGTTGAGCGTGCCCGGTGCCTCCACCGAGTAGTCCACGCCGGTCGCCGACCCGAGCCCGAACTGCTCGATATAGGAGATGAGCCGCTCCTGGCCCAATTTCTCGGCCACGAGGATCGTCCCCACGTTCGAGGATCTGGTGAATATCTCGGCAACCGTCATGCTTGCCGTCTCGTGCTCTTCGAAGTCCTGATAGCAACCGAACAGGTTGTCGTCGGCCGAACGACATGCGTCCTCGCGTAGTTCCAGGCGGTCGGCGACGTCGGGTATCACCGTGCCCGCCTTCACCTCACCTTCCTCGACGGCCGCGGCCACCGTGATCAGCTTCTGCGTCGAGCCGGGCTCGTAGATGCTGCGCACCACGAAGTTGGCGAAGTCGTGGCAGGTCGGCTCGGCGGTAGGGTCGCAGTTCTCGTCGATGGTCCGACGGGTCTGTGGGTCGAACACCGGCGCCCCGGTCATGGCCAGGATCCCTCCTGTCTCGACGTCGAGGACCACGACCCAGCACGACTCGGCGTCGGTGCGGTCGACGGCGGAGAGACACGCCTGTTGCGCCTGGTACTGCAAAGGGAGGTCGATGGTGGTGTTGAGGTCGGTCCCGGGGACGGCGGGGACGATGTCGCTGATCCCCTGGGGGATGATCCGTCCCTCAAGATCGCGTTCGAAGACCGCCTTGCCAGGGACCCCGCGCAGCTCCTCGTCGTAGTAGTACTCGAGGCCCTCCTGACCGTTGCCGTCGATATCGACGAAACCGGTCACATGAGACGCCACCTCCCCCGCGGGGTAGATACGGGTCGCCTCCGGATGCGCGTAGAGACCTCTGACCTCGAGAGCGGCGATCTGCTCGGCCACACCAGGCTCCACCTGGCGCTTCAGATAGACGAAGTCACGATCCGAGGTGAGTCTCTCGTAGAGGGCCTCCGAGTCGACTCCGAGCAGCCCCCCGACCTGCTGTGCCACCCACAACGGCTCCTCGACCTGGCTGGGGTTGGCCCAGATGCTCTGCGCCTCGACCGTCATCGCCAACAGCTCGCCGTTCCGATCGAAGATCTTGCCGCGCTGCGGAGCGAGGTCGCGGGTGACCAGTCGCTGGGTCAGGCCCTGGTCGGCCAGGTCCGCTGCCTGAACCACCTGGACCTGGAAGAGGCGATAGGCCAGGCCGAGCCAGGCCGCCACCAGGCACAACCCGATCAGAGCCACCCGCACCTTGGACGGGCCCCGTTTGGCGGCGGCCTTGGCGGCAGCCACCGTTCAGGTCCCCGACCGTGACTCCGGGGGTTGGGAACGACCTGTTCCCTCCGTGAGCCCGGCTCCAGCGCGCCGTCGGGTCGTCATTGTGTTCCGCCTTCGTCGTTGGAGGCCACCGCCGGGCCCCCGAGATCCACCAGGAGCTGTCGGGTGTCACCGGGAATGACCAGCCCCATCTCCTCTGCCAGCGGGGCGACCCGGGCCGGGTTCTCCAGACGAGCGATCTCCAATCGCAGCTGCTCGTTCATGGCCGCCTGCTCGGTCATCGCTCGGTCGAGTCGGTCGAGCTCGAAGGCGGATCTGTCCAGGGAGGTGCGAGCGAATCCCAGGCCGAGGAAGGCAACGACGCCGATCAGGACCATGACCATCCACGGGGCGAGGGCGGGACGGTGGAGTCTCCGGCCCCGAAGGACTCGCAGACTCTCATCGGGCACGGGATGGCGGAGAGGGCGGGCGGTGGTCACGCCGCCACCTTCTCGGCGCCACGAAGCACCGCCGAGCGAGCGCGGTTGTTGGCCTCGACCTCCTCGGCGGAGGCGCGGATAGGCTTGCGGGTCAGGAGCCGCAACTCGGCGCTGTTGCCGCATCCGCAGACAGGCAACTCCGGCGGGCAGGTACACCCGGTCGCCCCACGGGTGAAGCGCCGCTTGACGATCCGGTCCTCCAGGGAGTGATATGAGATGGCGAGGATTCGCCCGGATGGCTGGATCAGCTCGATGGCTTGGTCCAGTCCCTCGGTGATCGCCTCCAACTCCCGGTTGACCGCGATCCGCAGGGCCTGGAAGGTCCGTCGGGCGGGATGTCCCACCCGACGGCGAGCCGCGGGCACCGCCCCGGCGACGACGGTGGACAGCTGGCTGGTGGTCTCGTAAGGACGTCCGGCGACGATCGCCCGGGCAATGCGCCGGGCCAGCGGCTCCTCGCCGAAGCGTCGGATGACATCGATGAGCCGCTCCTCGGGCCACTGGTTGACGATCTCGACCGCGGTGTGCGCTGCATCGGGGCCCATACGCATGTCGAGCGGGCCCTCGTGGCGATAGGAGAAGCCCCGTCCCGGCTCCTCGAGCTGGTGTGAGGAGACTCCGAAGTCGAACAAGACGGCGGCGACCGGCGCGTCGGTGGCAGAGGCAACCAGGTCCCCAAGCTGAGCGAAGTTCCCCTGGACGGCGAGCACCCCGAGAGCCCCGGCGTTGGCCAGGGCCTCGGGGTCACGATCTATCGCTATCACTTGCACATCTTCTCCGAACTCTTCCAGCAAACGGCGACTGTGCCCCCCACCGCCGAAGGTCGCGTCCACCACGATCCCGGGCAGGGCGGGGGCCAGCAGGTCGACCACCTCCTGCGCCAGAACCGGCCGGTGAAAGTCCCGGTCTTGGTTGTCCCGGTTCTGGCTCATGGCCAGCCCCCCGGGCGCTGGTACCAATGAGAAGCGGGCGGAGTCAGGGGCCTTCCATTGGTTCCGGGGGGCTGGCGATGAACCAGCCAGATCGAGCTGGGGGTTACTCGTCCTCCTCCAGATAGCTCTGGTCACCGGCGGCCCTATCGTCCAGGTACACCGTCTTGTTCCACAACTCGACGTGGTCGTACACCCCGATCACGGCGATCTCCGAGGCGACCTGGAGATCGGCGAAGTCGCGTAGGTCCGGTTTGACCAGGACCCGGCCCGACTTGTCGAGGGTCTGCAGGTCGGCGCCGGCGAACACGGTCCGGGAGAAGCGGCGACCGGAGCGATTCTGCGGCATCTCGGTCACCTCGGCTGCCCTGGCCTCGAATTCACCGGCCGGGAAGAGGATGAGTTGACCGTCCTGTCCCTTCGTGACGACACAGCCTTCTTCGAGACGACGGCGAAAACCGGAGGGCATGACCACTCTGCCCTTCTCGTCGAGACTGTGGAAGTACTCACCAAGGAACACTTCTGTTCTTCTCCGTCCGTCCTCATGTCGCTGAACCCCTTCTCACGGGTCGTCCGCCACTATGACCCACTTCGCCCCACTTGTCAACCTTTTCCCCCACCCGGGCCCATATCGCATTCAGGTCGGACCACCGGGGGGGGCTCCGCAGCGCCGGGGAGCGCCCACCACCGTGGGGCACGCGGGCAGCAGGCTCAGCGCGGAGCGAGGAGAGCCGCCACCAACCTTTCGGGAGGAGAGGCGGGGGGATGGGGCGGGTCGGCGTCACTCAAGGGGCGATGCCACCAGGCGACGTCGTGCCATTCCCCCATCTTGTGCCCGGCGCGAGGGAAGACGCCGATCAAGGAGAAGCCGACAGATCGGTGCAGCGACTCGCTGGCTGGATTGGGAAGGGCGGTCCCAGCGTAGGCGTTGGCGAAGCCCCACATCTCGGTCAGCTCGAGCAGGGTGGAGTAGAGGGCGCGTCCGAACCCACGACCCCTATGTTCCCCATCGATGTACACCGTGGTCTCCACCGACCACCGATATGCGGGGCGATCCCGGAACGCCGCCGCATATGCGTATCCGACCACGACATCGCCCTCCTCGGCCACCAGCCACGGGAATCCGGAGACGACGTTGTCGATGCGCCGCGCCATCTCCGCCGGCCCGGGAGGCGCGAGCTCGAAGGAGATGGCGGTGTCGCGGACGACAGGCTCGTAGATGGCGGCTAGCCGGAAGGCGTCGTCGACCGTCGCCGGGCGGATCCGGGGCACACTCAGGCGACCTCGAGATAAGGGTGCCAGGCGGGGTCGACCTGGTAGCCGGTGGAGGCGTAGATCCAGGCGTAGCGACGGGGAGGTCCCGGCTTGGTGCTGAGCCGTAGCCCGGCCTCGACCGGGAGGCGGTCTCCCTTGGAGATGTTGCAGGGCCGGCAGCAGGCGACCACGTTCTCCCAGGTGTGATCGCCTCCCCGGGATCGGGGCAGGACGTGGTCGATCGACTCGGCAGGGCCACCGCAGTATTGACAGCGGTGCCCATCACGCCCGAACACGGCTCGGCGCGTCACCGGGGCGGACCGTCGGTAGGGGACCTTCACAAAACGATTGAGGCGGACCACCGAAGGCACGTCGACGATGAGGCTCTCAGAGACCCAGGTCTCGTCCTTGCCCACGACCACGGTTGCCCTCTGATTGAGGACGAGGACCACCGCTCGACGTGCCGTGACCACCGAGAGCGGCTCATAGCTGGCGTTTAATACGAGAACCCGTGCCATCAGAAGCTTTTTCTACGGATGGGACGTTACCAATCCGTGTGGGACATATTCTCGTTTCCCACCATGGCATCGGAGTCGACCACGCCGATCGCCCGCCCCACCGCGAGTGAGATGGCCATGGTCCAACCGTCCACGATGTCAGCGCGGCCGGTCCTCTCCTTCTTCCCGTCGGTGGCGACCACGCTCAACACACCCTTGTCGGAGAGCGAGACGCGGGCGACCTCGAGCGGGATCCTGCCCAGGACCTGACACCAGGCATCGGACAGTCCTTGGGCGATGGCCATCGGAGTGGACGGCACCAGGCGAAACGATCGGATGGCGGTGCCGACGACCTCTACTCTCGCTCCGTCTTTGACCGGGCTGATCCTGACATCGACCCCCAGGGCGGCGCGAGCCTGGGCGAGACGGTTCCCGATCTCCATGGTCCCCTGATCCGGCGACCTGACTCCATAGGCCACGAGCAGGGCGCGCACGCGTTCCAGGACCTCGGCCTCGTCGGCGTCCTCGTCGAGCCTGACCCGGATCCCTGCCTCCACGTCCTCCAGATTCAGCGACACCGAGGCCACTCCGGGTATGTCTTGAAGTCTCTCGACCAGCTTCTCTCTCATGAAAGTGCCCGCATCCTTCGACGCCACGAAAGATATGACGCCACATCCTCCTGTCGGGTTTCCGACATGCCCTCGCCGTAGGCGGTATGAAACCTCCAGGCGATGTACTCGGAGGAGGGAAGGAACCCACGATGACGGCGCATGGCGACACTTACCCGCAACGCCTCCCACAGCAAAACGGGCCTGGCGACCAGCGTCAGCAGGTCTCTGACCAGACCCCGCCCGATGCTCATGAATCGATAGACACTCCCTCTGCAGACTCTAGTGCCCAAAACGGGGGTGTCTCGGTAGAGTCGCGGCCCAAGGAAGCGATCCGGGAGCGTCATTTGTCCGAAGTATCAGCGCAGCAGATAGAGGCGTTCAGCGAGAGGTTCGATCGGATCGCCTCCAATGTCGAGAAGGTGATCCAGGGAAAGCGCGACGTGGTCGAGCTGGTTCTGCTCGCTCTGGTCGCCGAGGGCCATGTGCTCGTGGAAGACGTGCCGGGTGTGGGCAAGACCCAGCTGGCCAAATCGGTGGCGCGCTCCATCGACAGCCTCTTTCAGAGAATCCAGTTCACCCCCGACCTCCTCCCCTCCGACGTGACCGGCGTCTCCGTTTGGGATCGGAACCGCAACGAGTTCGAGTTCAAGGCGGGCCCGATCTTCGCCAACATCGTGGTCGGGGACGAGATCAACCGGGCCAGCCCCAAGACCCAGTCGGCCCTTCTCGAAGCGATGGAGGAGCGGCAAGTGACCTCCGACGGCGTGACCCGCCCCCTTCCCCTGCCCTTCATGGTGATGGCCACGCAGAATCCGCTCGAGCACGAAGGCACATACCCGCTGCCCGAATCCCAGCTCGACCGATTCATGATGCGAGTGGTCATCGGCTACCCCAGCCGACAGAAGGAGCTGGAGATCCTGGACACTCATGGGGTCCGCTCCACCTTCTACGATCTGGAGCCGGTCGTGTCGGTCTCGGAGATCGAGGAGATGATCGCCGTCGCCCGCAATGTGACGGTTTCACAATCGGTGAAGACCTACATCGTCGACCTGGTCGAGGGGACACGGAGTCACGCCGACGTCCTGCTCGGCGCCTCGCCCCGCTCCGCCTTGTTCCTCCAGCGCCTGTCACGGGCACGGGCCGCCTCTCAGGGCCGGGAGTACGTCACCCCCGACGACATCAAGGCGCTCTCTCATCCGGTGCTCGAGCACCGGATGGCCCTCCGGCCCGAGGCGCAGATGCGCGGCGAGTCGCTGCCCGAGGCCATCGACGAGCTGATGACGAGGCTGCGTGTGCCTGGGACCACCTCGAGGATCGCCACCTGATGCCGACCCTGCGAGGCTGGGCTCTCTCGGGCGCCGGTCTCGCCCTCGTCCTGCTGTGGTACGCCCTGGGTGAGGTGGAGCTCCTCCTCACCGGGATCATCCTCCTCCTCGCCCAGGCGGTCGCCCTCGTCTACGTGAGGAATCGTCGGCCTCAATTGGAGGTGAACCGGCGTCTCGGCTCTTCCACGGTCCACGACGGGGAGACCACGACCGTGACTCTCCTCGTCGAGAACCTCTCCCGGCACGCCATCAGCCACCTGACCATCGAGGACGACGTCAACCGACTCGGTGTCGCCACCTTCGAGGTGGCTCGGCTCAAGAAGAGGGAGTCGACCACCGCCACCTACCGGGTGACCTGCCGCCCTCGGGGCGTGTACCGCGTCGGCCCCACCAATGTGCGCACCAACGATCCCCTCGGGCTGGCGGAGATCTCCGCGGGTACAGGGCCGGTGGACAGGATCGTGGTCTACCCGGCCGTCGAGGAGCTGACCGGGTTCCCCATCGTCCGGGGCCAGGACCCGGCCATGCAGGCCTCCCGCCCCGAGCACGCCAGGAGGGGAGGCGAGGATTTCTACACGTTGCGCGAATACCAGCAGGGCGACGACTTGCGCCGGGTGCATTGGCCCTCCTCGGCCCGGACGGACGAGTTGATGATCAGACAGCTGGAGACGCCGTGGCAATCACGCGCACTGGTCCTGCTCGACGTGCGCACTTCGAGCTACGAGTCCCAGGATGCGTTCGAGAAGGCGGTGTCGGGAGCGGCCACCATCGTCACCCACCTCGTCGGGGCCGGCTTCGACGCCGACCTCTGGGCCGGGGACGCCGACCCGATCGACGCTACGCGCTATACGTCGGCGATGGAGCGATTGGCACTGGTCCAACCAGACCCCGCGATCGACATCGCCGCCGTCGCCAGTCGGATCCGGCAGAAAGGGGGTGGCGGCGCTCTCGTCATCGTGACCGGTGTGGCCGACCGCGCTCTGCTCAGCGTCCAGCAGCTCCTGGCCGGTGACTACCCCACCACGGTGCTGATGACCGCTTCGGCTTCCACCTCCCAAACCCTGGTCGGCTTCCACAGGATGGGCGTCGCCACCATCTCGGTCACACCGGACGGAGCTTGGGCCCCGGCCTGGATGGCTGCAATGAGGAACTCATGGACAACGGTCTCGGCCGGCTAGCCGGCATCGCCGCCTTCGTCCTGATGCTGCTTCGGCTGGGGCGTCTTCTCGACTCTGGCGCCGAGGCGCCGGCTTGGCAGCTGATCATGGTCGCCTCGGCGTTTCTCGGCGGTGTGATCTGGTGGCTCCTCACCCAGACGCTCAGCAACCGGCGCATCGTCGTCGCCGTCTTCGCACTGGCCGGTCTCGCCCTGTTTCTCCGAATCTCCGTCTCCCACACCCTCTTCGCCGGCTTCCTGCCCACCCCGGACACTCTCGGCGCCCTCGGCCGGGAGATGGCACAGGCGCTCGACCTGATCCGATTCGGGGTGGCCCCCGTCTTCCCCACGTCGGGCATCGTCGCCATCCTCTCACTCCTCATGTGGCTCACCGGCGCCGCCTTCGTTTGGGGCGCCACGGGCGGCCCGGCCATGGCCATGTTCGGCCCCGCTCTGGGTCTCTACCTCCAGTTTGCCGTCATGGACAGGGTGCCTGCGGGAAGGGGCTGGATGGGGGCCGTCGCCGCCGTGATCGCGCTCTCCCTGGCCTCGATCGGGATCGAACGCCGGCAAGAGTCGGGGCGGGTCCGCGATCTCGATGGTCGCCCCTTGGCCCGGCGGGCCGGCAGCATGGCCCTGATCCTGGCTGTCCTCGTCGCCACCGGTTCCCTGTTCGTCGCCGACCGCGCCTCGTCGCTGGTGCCACCGAACGGTCATGTCCGCTGGCGGTTCGGGGGCGGATACGGGCCGGGATTCGGCGGCATCACCTTCGACCGCCTCGCCGACCTCCAGCAGAGCATCATCAGGCGCTCGAACGCCACCGTCTTCCTGGCCACCCTCGACCCGGAGGCTCCCCCCGCCAACGAGATCTACTGGAGGATGGAGAGCTTGGACGTGTTCGACGGCACCGCCTGGCGCCCTTCGGCCGACCGGGCAGACTTCTACCAGCCGGGGATCGGGGGTGGCGACCCCGATCACGCCTACCGGGGCACGTCCCAGGAGATCACCCAGAGGGTGAAGATCGTGAATCTCAGGTCGCAGGTAGTCCCGACGGCTGGGGTCGGCCAGTTCTTCCGCTCCGAGTCGGTCAACGTGGCCGCCTTCCAGATCACACCCGACGGGTCCGTCATCTACCAGGCAGAGTTGGACGAAGGCGATGAATACGAGGTGCACGCGGTTCTGACGCTCGACGGCGAGGACCTGGGCGCCCTGGCCACCCTGCCCGATGGGACGCTGAGCCCTCTCTTCGCCAAGGCGGCTGAAGACGGGGCCACCTCACTTCGGCCCGGGGCCACTCCAGGCGATGTGACCCCGCCATCCGATATCGACAGGTTCACCGAGTTACCCGAGATGCCATCGGGCGTCCTCCAGTTGGCGAGGCTTCAGACGGCAGGGGCGGCGACCGCATTCGAGGCGGCATGGCTCCTCCAGCATTGGTTCAGGGACAGCGACGAATTCGAGTACTCGACCGACGTGTCGACGGGTCATGCCAGCCTCGATCTTGAGGATTGGCTCACCGACGAGTCGAGCCTCAACTACAGGGTCGGGTATTGCGAGCAGTTCGCTGCCGCCATGGCCGTCCTCGGGCGCGCCGTGGGCATCCCGAGCCGGGTGGTGTGGGGGTTCACCCCGGGCAGCGCGGAGCAGCAGCCGGACGGCACCGACGTGATCGTCGTCCGTGACAACAACGCCCACGCCTGGGTGGAGATGTGGATGGACGGCTTTGGATGGGTCCGATTCGACCCGACTCCGCGGGGTGACGGGGCCACCCCCGAGAGCGTCACCGCCCAGTTCGACCCGGCCCCCTACCTGCCCCCGCCCGGAGAAGGCCCGATCACCGTCGATCAGCCCGGGTTCTTCAACGAGGGGGATCCCTTCAGTCCATTCGACGAAAGCGATCTGGGTGTGGCGGGTGACCGGGGAATCGAGATCACCTGGGTCTGGCTCCTCGTCCCGTTGCTGGTCCTGCTCGTCTTCCTCATCCCATTGCTGAAGGTCTTGCGGCGACGGACACGACTGAGAAGGCTCGCCGACGGCGACATCACGGCGGCGTGGGACGAGATAGTCGACCGTCTCACCGATCTCCGCTTCCCGGTCCCGTCCCATCAGACGCCACTCGAGTTCGCCCGCGGGACGGACCGCTCACTGGTCCCTCTGGCCTCGTCGTACTCCGCAGCGGTCTACGGCAGTCGCAACGGGTTGGGCCAGGTCTCCGACCTGACCCAGGTGGAGAGTTGGATCAAACTCCGCTACGAGGGCGGCGAGCGAACCATGGCCGCCTTCAATCCCCGCTCCCTGCTCAACCGGGAATGAGCGTCAACCTCCTGCGGCCGTCCGCTCGTCGCTGATGTCATCCTCGACGCGACGCAACATGTCGAGGAACCGGCTCCGATCGAGCTCGAATCGGGTCACGTCCTCCTCGACCTCACGGGCGATCTCGTCGATGGCCACGAAGAAGGCGAGTTGGCCCTGGCGCAGGGCATCCATGAGCTCCCCCTCGTCGGAGCCGACGTGAAAGATGGTCTGGCCATCCGTGACCAGCTTGACCTCGGCGAGATGGTCGTCCATCTCACCTTCCCGGCGCAGGTAATCCCAGGCGCGCCGCACCCGTTGCAAGGACATGCCGTTGTCGAGGAGGCTGCGCACCACCCGTAGCGCCACCAGGTCGCGGAACGAATACAGGCGACGCACTCCTGGCCTGCCGCCTGTTGTCTGTATCGAAGGTTTGACCAGTCCTACTCGGTCCCAGTATCGGAGCTGATGATGTGTGCAGTTCGTCAGCCGACATGCCTGCTCGGCCGTAAATGACTGGTCCACGCTTCCCTTCCTAAACCAACAGACCCGACCCAGAGTCGTGAGCCGTCATGTCCTTCTCCTCAAGCGGTGGAACCTCCCGAGACTACCGCTGGGGGCGGGAACAATAGCCGGTTGGAATCAGTCGCGACGAAAGGGATCCTGCCAGCCGGAGCCGGGCTCCTCACCCTGCCGCTCGTCCACAGTGGTTCGCCATGCCCGCGACCGGAGCCCGGCAACAAGAGCGGCCGCCGACCCGACCAGGAGAGCGAACCCGAGGAAGGCGATGACTGTGCTGGTGGCGAAGAACGCGATCACGACGGCCAGACCGGCCAGCATCCCGACCGCGGCGAGCCGGATCCCGATCCGGGTGGGCTTGGAGATCTGCCGTACGGCGCGGGCCAGCTCCGGATCTTCCTCGTAGAACTGTCGCTCGATCTCAGCGAGGATCTTCTGTTCGTGATCATCGAGGGCCATCTCAACCTCTCAACTTCGATCAGCACCCATTGACACAATACACCTGACCCGGAGACAGTTCACTCGCCGGCTTCTTCGTCGGAGTCACGCCGGCCGAGGAGACGAGCCGGCTCCACCGAGTGCGCGCCAAACCGCTCCCTCACCTCCGAGACGGCGTCGGCGACTCTGACCCAGTTCGGGTCGGTGCCCAACAGGAGCTGCCTTGGCTCCTGACTCGATTCGAGCCCCGACCCGCCGAGACCGAGCAACCGGACCGGACGCCGGGCATCGACTGTGCCCATCAGCTCGGTGGCCGTGGCGTAGAGATCACGCGGGCTGTCGATCAGCCCGCCTGCGGTGACACTGCGGGTGATGGTGGTGAAGTCGTCGTATCTGACCTTGAGGGTGACGGTCCGCGCCGCCAGACCGGAGCGGCGAAGACGATCGGCGAGACGTTGGGCATGGGCGAGCAGCGCGGTCTCGACGACCTCCTTGCCGACCAGGTCCCGCTCGTAGGTCTCTTCCACCGAGACCGACTTGGCCTCACTGTCCGGTACCACCGGGCGAGGGTCGATGCCGCGAGCGAGATCGAGCAGATGCAGGCCCTGCGACCGCCCCATCGCCCCGAGAACCGTCGCCTCGGGAAGCTCGGCCAGGTCGCCGATCGAGACCACGCCGAGACGCTGCAATCCGGCCAAGGTCGCCGGCCCCACCCCCCACAACGCCTCCACCGGGAGGTGGTGGAGGTACTCCAACTCGGTCTCCCGGGGAATGTGCCTGAAGCCGTCGGGCTTTGCCGACTCCGAGGCCAGCTTGGCCATGAACTTCGAGCTCGCTATCCCCACCGAGGCGGGGAGCCCGAGTCGAGTTCGGATCTCTGATCTCACCGCGACGGCGACGTCGACGGGCGTCTCGAAGTGACGCCGCAGCCCCGACACGTCGAGGAAGGCCTCGTCGAGGCTCAAGCCCTCGACGAGAGGTGTGAACTCTCGGAATACCTCGAAGACTCGAGCCGACATCTCCCCGTACCGGCCATGCGAGGGCGGGACCACGATCAGGTCCCGGCAGAGCCGGAGAGCAGTCACCGTAGGCTGAGCCGAGCGCACGCCATCGACGCGGGCTTCGTAGGAGGCGCTGGCGATCACCCCGCGATTCCCGGTCCCGCCCACGGCGACAGGTCTGCCCACGAGGGAAGGGTCGGCCAGCCTCTCCACCTCTACGAAGAAGGCATCCATATCGACATGGAGGATCGGCTCGGTCCACATGCCCACTCGAAGTTACCCGTGGACGGACCGGCTTCCGGCCACAATGCAACGCCATGGCTGCATTGGTCCATCTCGTTCGCCACGCCGAAGTGGACAACCCGACCCACCTCGTCTACGCCGACCTCCCCGGATTCGGCTTGTCGCCCCATGGCGTCGAGCAGGCACGAAGGGTGGGGCGCTACCTGGGGCCGAGGGCGGTAGTTGCGATCTGGTCCTCCCCCCTGGAGAGGGCGCTTCGCACAGCCGAGGAGATTGCTGCCCGCACCGGCGTCCCGGTCAAGGTGGATCCCGACCTCACCGAGTGGGAGGTGGTCCGACGCTGGAAAGGCCATTCCTGGCGCGACGTGCCGCAGGCATTCCCCGGTGAGCTCGAGGCCTATCTCGAGCACCCAGAGAACCTCCCCTTCCCCGAGGAGACAGCCGAGGATCTGGCGGAGCGGGTCGCAGCCACAGCGAAGAGACTCGACTCGGAGCATCCCCATGGCGACGTGGTCATCGTCTCCCATCAAACGCCGATACAGGCGGGCAAGCTGAAGCTGATCGGAGCGTCGCTGTCCGGGCTCCATGAGGACCAGCCGGGTCACGGGACGGTGGTGACTCTTCGCCCGGGACCGGCGTGGCGAGTGGAGACGGTCTGGGAGCCCGGCGAGTCACCCCGGTTCGGTGAGAAGTCGGGGCTGAGGGTCCTTCAAGCTGCGGAGACCCCCGAGGATCCAACTTCGGCTTGAGCAGGGTCGCTGCGACACTCTGCCCGTGAAAATGCCCCTCTTCTCCGCCGTCCCCCTGCTGGCGGCCATCCTCTGGGCAGGTGCTTTGGCCGCCGCTCCCGGGCATCTCGCTCCGGTTTCCATCGTCCTCGTCGCGGTCGGTTCAATGGCAACGGCGACCGTTGGGATGGTGGGGATCACCGTCACCGGTGGCCGTTGGGCCCACCGAACCGCTCTCGGCTCCCTGGTGGCGACACTGGTGCTGGCTGTGGTGCGCCCCGTAGACGGCTGGTGGGTCGCAGCCCTTCTCTGCTCCCTGCTCGGGGGTGTCGTGCTCCTCTCCCCCACTATGACCCGAGGGATCCGCCGGCTACCCGCAGCGAGCGGCCCGCCGTTGCGGGCGGTGCTCATCCCGCTCTTCCTCATCGGATTTCCCTTCGTGCTCGGTCTCGGCGCCTGGGACCGTCCCTCGGCCGGTACCGCGGTGATCGGGTCTGCCGCACCGCTTGCCGCGCTCTGGTATGCCCGGGTCCTCCCCGGAGGCCTGCTCGCGGTCCGGGTCGGGTGGCCCGCACTCGCCGTCGGGCTTGCGTTCACTCAATGGGTGGTCCCCGCCCTCGTCTCCTTCACGGCAGGAGTGGCCGTAGCCCTCCTGGCGTGGCACTCCTCGGTGAGGGTCGCATTTCACCCGCCCCGCACTCTGGGGACCGCCCACCCGATTCCTCCCGAGCTGACCCCACGGGAGGTCCTCGACACGGCCGAGCTCGACGAGAGAGGCCGACCCAGGCGGTGAGACGCCGACCCAATCCGTGGATCGCGGTTCCCTCCGTGGCGCTGGGCCTGCTCGCAGGTGCCTTGGGTTGGGTGGTGACCGATGTCAGCTGCCGTCAGCCCGACGGGAGCGGCGGCTTCACCACGTGCACCGGCTGGGCGGCGCTGGCCGCGATCGCCTCGTTCGCAGTGGTGACCGTGGGAGTCGCATTGATCCTGGTGCTGGTCTATCGCTCTCTCGCCGAATGGAGAGAGGGAAGCGGTCGTCAGTAGTCAACAGTCAGTAGTCGGTATTCGGTATTCGGTATTCGGATATCTGAATACTGACCACTGATTACCGACTACTGATCACCGACTACTCACTGATCTTCAGCTTTGCTGAAGATCAGAGAGACGTTGTGACCCCCGAAACCGAAGGAGTTGGAGAGGGCGTGCTCGACGACGGCTTCCCGCTTGGTGTTTG
>Ga0299913_10000044_pt1 | contig 51783 bp, 30 predicted proteins | sample RVTome_9_FD_201360 | JGI IMG/M metagenome (GOLD analysis project Ga0299913, IMG submission 201360) | Soil microbial communities from uranium-contaminated site in the Upper Colorado River Basin, Wyoming, United States - RVT155D38 (version 2) ... | reverse complement strand
CGCCGGGCCAGACCCCGGTGGCGGCGCAGGGCGACCGTGTGCTGCTCGAGGGCGACGACATGCTGGGCTGGTGGACGCCGTGGACCGGAGAGGTGCGGCGCATCCCAGGACGGCGCGGGCTGGCCGCCGGGCAGACCACGACCGTCGTGTGCGACGCACCATGCCGCACGGTCGGCGTGCTGCACCGTGACGGCACCCGCGCGGCTCGTCTGCGCATGGCCGAGCCGGTGGCGGCGGCCGCCGTCGCACCCGACGAGCGCGCGATCGCGTTGCTGACCGCGTCCGAGCTCGCATCTGCAGCGGTCGTCATCGTCGACCGCGACGCCGAGGCGATGCGGACGGTGACCAATGGTGTCGACGGCAGCCTGGCAGCCCGAGGCCTGACGTGGAGCCCCGACGGCCGGTGGCTGTTCTTCCCCACAACGACCGGCCGCGTCGGGGTCGTCGACCGTGCGTCGGGCCGGGTCAGCGTCGTGGACGCCGATGTCGGCGCGTTCGACGCGCTCGCGGCAGGCCCCTCCCCTCGTAGGTGCGTGACCTCGCCGGCTGGCCGATGGGCCAACGCCGTACGGGGCACCCCCGTCCTTCCCGATCCACCAGGTGCGGCGGGGGATGCGTCCGTGCCACGGCCCGACCGGACAGGTCGGCGACCCGCTCGGCACGGCGCCCACGATACGGTCAGCGGAGCGGACGCCGGGCCCGGACCCCAGCCCGGTTGGTGGCGGCGGCCGCAGGTCGGGACGAGCGAGCGCTGCGGATGGAGCAGGCGATGACGGTGCGGACGATCCGGATGCTGGCGATGCTGTTCTGCCTGTGCCTGGCGGTCAGCGCGTGTGACATGGAGGACGTCCTGCAGGTGGCGCAGCCCACGAGCGTCGACGGCGGGAGCCGTCCCACCGACGGGGACACGCCGGACGACGTGGATGGCACGGCGGGTGAGGATGGCGCCGAGGATCCCGTGGCCGAAGGCTCCGCGACCGGCAGTGACACGAGCACCCCGGATGGCGGCAGCGAGGAGGATCCGCTATCGGACACCGGCGCCGGGGACCCACCACAGGACCGGACGACCCCTGCCTGCGACCACACGATCGCGTCCGGCGTGGAGGAGGCGGACGGCGCCTCGAACTTCTCGGACGTCGCTCACGGTGACACGGTCTGCATCGCCGGGGGGACCCGCGGTCCGCTGGAGCTGCGCAACTTCCACGGTGCCGACGGCCGGACGATCACGTTCGTCAACGACGGCGGGACGGTCACGATCCGGGGCGACGGCGGCGACTACGCCGGCATCGAGATCGAGGACAGCGACCACATCCGCGTGACCGGCACAGGTGTGGAGCGACGCTGTGGTGCGAGCATCACCGCCGGCGCCCAGCGCTGCGGGATCCGGATCCTCGGCGCAGCACGCAGCGTGACGGGCAAGGTCAGGACGGAGCACATCCGCGTGGACCACGTCGAGATGGGCGACACGACCCAGTCCGCGGTCAGCATCAAGGACAACTCGATGGGGCGGGGCGAGTGGGTCGAGCGCGACGTCGTCCTCGATCACAACTACATCCACGACGTGCACGACGAGGGTGTCTACATCGGCAGCTCGGACTACGCGACCGGTGACTACCACGTTCTGCACGGCGTCCATCTCGCCCACAACCTCGTCGTGAGGACCGGCCGGGACGGTCTGCAGGTCGGATCAGCCACCCGCGACTGCACGATCCACCACAACGTCGTCCGCGAGACGGGACGCAACGACGAGTCGTCCCACCGCGCCGGGGTGATGAACAATAAGGGCTCGGTCTGCGACATCTACAACAACTCCATCGCCGACACCGCGGGCTGGGGGATCTACGTCCAGGGCAACGGTGGCAACGAGATCTACAACAACGTCGTCGTACGGGCCGGCCGGGCAGTGCGGGACGGCGACGGCGATGGTGACGGGATCAGCATCCACGACGGGTCGAACGTCAGCAACAGCATCTACGTCTGGAACAACACCGTGGTGTCGTCACGCGGCGACGGCATCGGATGGGGCAACGACGCTGGTTCCGACAACCAGATCAGGAACAACATCGTTGTGGCGTCCGGCGGCGTGAACATCGACAAGGACCAGAACGTGCGGGTGTCGACCAACCTCGCCGCGCAGTCGGCCTCCACCGTCGGGTTCGTCGATCCGGCCGCTGATGACTACCGCCTGGGTGCCGGATCACCGGCGCGGGACACCGGTGGGAGCCTGACCGCGAGGGGTGTCGTCGACGACTTCGACGGCGTGGCTCGACCCCAGGGCCCTGCCTACGACATCGGGGCGTTCGAGGCGTCATCCGGCTGATGCGGCGGGCAGTCCGCCAACCGCACGCTCGGTCCGGCAGCGACCGCCCTCGGTCCGCAGCTGCCCCGATCGACGGCCGGCCGGTTCCGCCGCATCGCTGTCATGAGCGCTCGGGATCCGTGAGCCGTCGTGCGGACGGGCGAGGCGTCCTGCGCTCGGCCCACTGGCGTCCTACCTCCCACAGCCCCATCCGCAGGAGGTTGCGTGGCACGTCGACCAGCCAGAAGACGACGCGGTCACGCCACGACAACCCGACCTGTTCAACGCGATAGCCGACCTGCGCCATCCGATGGCCGGCGACGACGTGGATGAACGCGATCTCACGCGGTGTCAGGTCGTGCCGGTAACGGCCGATCGACGCGGTGGTGAACTCGCGGGCGACACGACCTTCCGGCGTCCCGCCGATCTCCTCAGGCGCGACCTCGAGCATCTCGGGCGTGAACGGCATCCCGACGAACGAGCAGACCTCCTGCAGGACCTCGTGCGGCGTCGAGACGAGGTCCTCGTACCGCACGACCGTGTAGCGCCCCGGATGCCGCGCCTCGTTGCGCCGGGCGTGGTGCAGTGACCAGAGCCACAGGGCGGTGCCGGACCCGACGCCCCCACGTGCCGCGCGTCGGTGCGTGGCCTGCGACGCGTAGCGGTCGCGCGGATCCCTGATGACCTGCACCATGACGGCGTCGGGGTACGCGTCGAGGATGACGTCGGCGTGCTGCTCCGAGTCGAGCGACTTGTCCCCCCAGCGGGACTTCCCGACGCGGCGGAGGTGGTGCTCCTGCAGCGCGCCGAACAGCCGGGCGTACGTCGCCCCGGTCGGGCGGACGCTGTCGAGCAGCGCATCACGATCCGGATGCAGCGCCTGGATCCTTGTGTAGCGCAGCATCTCGGTCACGCAGCGTTCGAGGTTCTCCGGCCGTTCGAGGCTGCCGAAGCGTCCGTGGTAGTACGACCAGAAGTTCGTGCGTCGCGAGATCGCCACGTCCGGATGCCCCTCGAGGAGCTCGCCCAGCAGGCCGATGCCGCTGCGATCGACCCCGGCGAGGAAGATCGGGCCGCGCAGGGCGCTCATCGAAGAACGTGCGGACGCCTGCCGTGGCTCATCCCACACGGTCATCCGTCGCCGCCCCGGGTGACGGTGACGCCGGCGAGCCGTACGACCCTCCTGTCGCACCGACGCCACCGTCGGATCGCTGGAACCCGCGCTCGGTGAGGAGGTCGAGGATGGCCCGGGCGTTGTCCTCGGGCGGCACGGCTACGGTGTCGATCGTCAGGTCCGGCGCGGTCGGCACCTCATACGCATCGCGGCCACGACGCCGTGACCGGATACGGCGCACGGCGCGACGGACGCGCTTGAGCAGCGGTGGCTTCTTCGTACGGGCTCCCTTGCGGGCCGCACTCACGTGTGGCGGGATGTCGGTGTAGATCTCCAGGAAGTGGTCGGCGCCGACGATCTCACGGGCGGCGTCGCGGACCTGCCGGCGCGCACTCACGGTCACGCAGATCGCGATGCCTCCGTGACGGGCGACCTCACTCGCCACGAACGCCTTGCGCAGCAGCTTGCCCTCGCTGGTGCGCTCGCACCACGACTTGGCGAGCGGCGGCACCACGTCGAGCACCGTGACGATGCGTCCCCGGTCCTCGAGCAACGGCACCAGCGCACGCGTGACGGTGGACTTTCCGGCTCCGCTGCGTCCGGTGAACCAGATGCAGACACCTGCGTCAGCCCGCATGGTGACAACCACCTTCCGTCTCTCGGCGCGCAACGCTGCCACGCGCACGTCCCGCCCAGCGACGTCGACCACGCGCCGGCCGCATCAACGTACCATCGCCGCCTTCGCACGGCGCGGTCGCACGGCTCGCGTCGACGTAGCCGTCTCCGGCGATCCGCCAGTCGAATTCGACCTGGCCATCCGGTACGCTTCCCCGAGTATCCGGCGGGAGATACCACGATGCTGCAGGTACGTCTGTCCGCAGGTCGGCTGGCACGCGGTCCGCGACGTTGCGGGATGACGGGATGACATGTCATCCGACGTAGCGCCACCGGAGCACGTCGCTGGCGGGAAGGACGGCTCCGGAACGAGCTCGCAGCAGGCGATCCTCGCCACCGCCAAGGGCGGTGGCTTCCTCGCAGGTGGCAACGCCATCGAGTTCGCGAGCCGGTTCGTCATCTCGTTCCTCCTCGCGCGGCTGATCGCTGCCGATGGATACGGCCTCTACAACCTCGCGATCAGCTCCGCCACGATCTTCGCCGGCATCGCCTCGCTCGGCCTCGATGACGCGATGGTGCGGTACGTCGCGATCATGTCGCGTCGCGCGGACCGGCCGGGCGTGTGGGGCACGCTGCAGATCGGCGTCGGCGTCTCGACTGTGGCCGGCGTCCTCATGGGAGCGGTCCTGTACCTCGCCGCGACGCCGATCGCCATCGGGATGTTCGACGAGCCGCGACTCACGCCGCTGCTTCATCTGCTGGCGTTCGTCGTCCCGTTCCTCACCATCAGCAACGTGCTGACCGGCTGCGCCCGTGGCTTCGGACGCATGGATCACGCGGCGTTCGCCGAGAACGTCGTCCAGTCCGTGATCCGTGTCGTGCTGCTGGCGGTGCTCGCGCTCGTCGGCCTGGACGTGTTCACCGCGGTGCTCGTGTTCGGCATCTCCGACGTGGCGTCCTCGGTGACACTCGTCGTCCTCCTCAACCGCCAGTTCGGCCTGCGCAGGCCGCTGCGGCGGAACGTCAGGCGCGATGTCAGGGATGTGTTCTCCTTCGCGATCCCTCTGTGGCTGTCCGGCCTGCTGAACCAGTTCCGCAAGAACATCGATACGGTGATGCTCGGTGCGCTGGCGGCCGTCGCGGATGTCGGGATCTACTCGATCGTCGGCAAGATCAACCTCGTCAGCCACATCGCGTACCGGTCGATCATCGTGTCGGTCAAGCCGGTGCTCGCGGCGTTATTCGACCAGAAGGACCACGACGCGCTCGCGAAGCTGTACACGGCTGCGACGCGGTGGACGCTCGCGATGAACGTGCCGTTCTTCCTGATCTCGGTGCTCTATGCCGAGCCCATCCTGCTCGTCTTCGGCGAGACGTTCGTCGCTGGGGCGAGCGCGCTGGTCGTCCTAGCGGTGGGCGAGCTCATCGTGGCCGGCACGGGGATCTGCGGGTCGATCATCGACATGGCGGGCCACACCCGGCTCAAGCTCATCAACACCGTCGTGTGGATCGCGCTACTGCTCGCCAGCACTGCGCTGCTCGTCCCGCGGTGGGGCGTGCTGGGCGCTGCGGCCTCGTCGCTGATCGCCACGGGCACGATCAACGTCGTCCGGTTGGTGGAGGTCTGGGTGGTGGAACGTCTCATGCCCTACCGGGACGGCTTCTGGAAGACGGTGCTTGCGGCGATCGTGGCGCTGGGCCTGGGACTGGTCATCAAGCTGCTCCTGCCCATCGACGGCTCGATCGTCAGGGCCATGGCACAGGGGCTGGTCGTGGTCGCCGCCTACGTCGGACTGCTGGTGCTGCTCGGCATCGCCCCAGAGGACCGTCTGGTGTACCGGCGTGTGTTCCGCAGGCTCGGACGTCTGACCTTCGTGCGACGCGTCCGCTCGTCCGTTCGGCGTTGACCGGGTCGACCGCGACGTCGTGTAACGGCCCGCCTGTCAGCCGCCTGGGCGAGGATGTCCGGGATGTCGTGGGGCACTTCCGGGACACCCTCGCCGGGGGGTTACCCGCTGCCGGCCACGGGGGTGAGGATGATGGTGAAGGCGTTGCGGCGGTTCTCGTCGGTGCTGGTCGATCCGCTGGCGGTGGCGGTGCCGACGGCGCCGGCGGTGGGTTGGATGTGGTCACCGGCGAGGACGCGGTTGCGGTCGTCGTTGGCGTGGCCGACCTGTTCGGACCAGCGTTCGGTCACGCCGGTCGGGGGCGCGTTGAACCCGACGCCGGCGTTGGTCGCCGATGGCGCTCGCCAGCCCCACAGCCGCACGACCAGCGCGTTGTCGACCGTCGACGTGGCGTTGGGCGCGACCAGGGTCGCGGTGTCCAGCCCGGATGCGGCCCAGGCGTCGATCGGCGCGGTGGGGTCGACGCCGATGTAGGCGCCGATCCCGCCGGCCATGCGCCCGGCGTTGGTGTTCTGGTTGAACACGTACGAGGTCGGTTCGGACGCGTCGGCGATCTTGTAGTAGACGCCGTGGTGGGCGGTGGACCGGGTGATCGTGGAGATCTCGGTCCATCCCGCGGGCGGGGTCAGCGTGCTGGTCGACCGGTGCCGGATCTGGGCGAGCAGCAGGTCACCGGGTTCCACGCCGTCGGGTCGCGCGATCGTCAGCGTGGTGCCGCTGGCGCCGGTCACGATCGCGGACGCAGCCGACCGGAACAGCGGTGTCTCCGGCGGTGGCGGCGGGTCAGCCACCGTCACCGTGACCGTGGCGGTGTTCGAGTCGGCCTGCCCGTCGTTGGCGGTGTAGGTGAACGAATCCGTGCCCTCGAAGCCCGCCGCTGGCGTGTAGGTGACCGTCTCGTCGGGGTTGACCTGCGCCGACCCGTCGGTCGGCTGGGTCAGGTTCGTCACCGTCATCGGATCCCCGTTGGGGTCCGAGTCGTTGTCGAGCACCGACACAGTCACCGCCGCGTCCACCGGCGTGGACACCGCATCATCCACCGCCACCGGCGGGAGATCCTCGACCGGTCCACCCAGGTTGGGGGCGGTGATCTCGAAGATCTTGCCGTCGTTCTCGTTGGAGTTCGCGCCGTTGTCGACCGCGCGGTCCACGATCCACAGGTTCATGCCCGTGCCGGTGGTCGCCGGCGCCGCGGCGAGACCGGAGATGTACTGCAGGCCGCTGATGCCCGACGCGTCGATCGTGCGCACGAGCGTGCCGTCGTGGGTGATCTCGAAGATGTCCTTCGTGGCGCGGGCGCCGACGAACAGCGTGCCCTGCGCCGGGTTGGACGCCAGCCCCTCGAAGTCGGTCGGACCCAGGTGGCTGATGTCAAAGCTCGTCGCCGTGTCGTTGCCGTTGCCGAACACCCCATCCACCGGGTTGACGCGGTAGATCTCGCGGCCCACGCCGTCGAGGAAGAACAGGTGCCCCGACACCGGGTCGAACTCCGGGTCCTCCGTGTCGACGCTGCCCAGCGCCGACGTGTTGACCGACCCGACGACGTCGTCGGTGGTCGCGAACACCCCGTCGGTGCCACGCTGCACCACGAACACCCGGCGGGCGCTGTCATCGGAGATGAACAGCCGGTCCCCGGCGGCGTCGTAGCCCAGCCCGGTCGGCTCCCGCGAGTAGCTGTCCGCCGAGTTCGGACCCCACAACGCGCCGGTGCCCGCGACCGATCCCGTCCGCGTCGAACGCCAGAAGTTGACGTTGTGCCAGCCCGCGCCGGTGGTCTCGTCGACCTCGGAGTCCACGACGGCCAGCTCGTCGGCTGAGGGCAGCCAGGTGATGCCCGCGGGATCCGGGGACGCCGGCGACCACGCCGAGGTCTGGATGGTCTGCACCAGCGTCGCGGTGTCGAGGGTCGCAGCGAGTGCCGCGACGGCCGCGAACGACAGCTCGGTCACGCCGCCCAAGGTGGTGTCGTCACCCGCGTCGGCCACGAACAGGTTCAGGCTCTCGGGATCATCCGTCGGGTCCGTGCTCGGCGCGAACGTCATCGCGACCGGATCGTTCAGCTCGGTCTGGATGAGGTTGAAGCTCTCCTCGACGTTGCCCTCGAGGTCGATCGCGTCGACCTCATCCTGATCCTCGTCCATGACATAGAGCAGATCGTCGGAAGCGTTGAACGCGATGAGCCGATCTCCGTCGCTGGGCGGGAGCTCCACCTGATCGGCCGTGGCTGAGCGGTCTTCCCCGGTGAGCAGGGTGACCGTGTCGGCACCCTCCTCGAGGACCATCCAGGTGTCGGTCCGCGTATCGAACGTGGCACTGGCCGGCGCCTCGAGCTCCGCTCCCTCGATCGCGTCACGTCGCGTCGTGGGTCGAGGGTCGTCCAGCCTGCCGGCCGGCACCGCGATCTGCTCACCGCCCTCTACCGCTGTCAGCTGCTGCTGGCTGTCGTCGAAGGCCAGCGTCTCCGGATTCTCGAGCTCCGGGAGCCGGAACGAGCCGTCCGGGTCCTCGTCCGGATTGAGACGGAGGACCTTGGTCCCCGCGGGGGCGTCGCCCGCCACCAGCAACTGGTCCCGGGAGCTGTCATACGCCAGACCGGTCGGACGGTCCACACCGAACTCGGCCGTCCAGACCGTCTGCACCTCCTGGACCTCCGGTGCCGCCTCCGGAGTGGCCTCCTGTGCCGCGGCCGCCGGCGCGCCGGCTGTCAGGACCGAGGTCACCATCAGCAGTGCGGCGCCGAGCGCGACGGCACGCACTACGATCTCCGTGCAGGACTCGATGCTGGTCTTCATGCGTGCCCGCTTCCCGTCCCAGGCCCTCCGCGCGCCCGAACGACACGCGACAGCTCATCAAATATGTTGACCGCGACTCGGGGCGGTCCCGCCATGCGTCAGCATTATGCCGAGCTGTCGCCGCGTAGCACAATAACCATTTGGATCGCGCGGTACCGGCCCGCAATTGTCAATCCCGGTTCCAGATCCTGTTACTGGTGGCCAGACAAAGTTGCCCGTATCCGCAGCTCAGCTGCCCGGATTCATAGCTAGTCATCGATGCGTCAACAGTGATCACGTCGTGGACGATGTGGTCGGTCCGACCCAGATCCGCATGCGTCGCGTTCAGCCCGCGGCCCTGCGGCGTACGTGCCAGTCCACCTGGCGGGCGAGTCCATCCGCGACCGACACCTGCGGCGACCAGCCGAGCGCAGACCTCGCCCTGTCGATGGCACCGCCGGTGCGCTCGACGTCGCCCGCCTGGGCGCCGCGGCGGTCGAGCGCGATCGCGCGACCTGTGAGCCCCTCCACGATCCTGATGACCTCGGACAACGCGCTCGAGCCGCCACCCGCGACGTTGACGACGAGTCCGGAGGGCACGTCGGCGGCGGCGGCCGCGATGTTCGCGGCGACGACGTCGTCGATGTACGTGAAGTCGCGCACCTGTGAGCCGTCGCCGAAGATCGGGAAGCTGGCCTGCGTCAGCGCCGCCTCGATCAGGCGATGCATCGCCATGTCCGGACGCTGGCGCGGGCCGAAGACGGTGAAGTACCGGAGTGCCACCGTCGGCACCCCCCAGTTCCGCGCGTAGACGCCGCACAGGTGCTCGGCGGCCAGCTTGGTGACGCCGTACGGGCTCTGTGGCCGTGGCAGCACGTCCTCGTGGGTGGGATAGGACAGCGCGTTTCCGTAGACCGACGAGCTGGACGCGTACACGAACCTGCGGAGCGTCGCGCCGCGGGCGGCATCGAGGAGCCGCCTGGTGGCCATCACGTTCTGCTCGAGGTAGGAGTCGAAGGTGTCCCAGGAGGCCCGGACCCCGGGCTGCCCGGCCTGGTGGAACACGACATCCACACCCTCGAGCAGCATCGGCAGATCCGCCGTCAGCAGATCCTCGTTGCGAACCGAGACGGCCGCTGAGCGTTCGATGGCCGCGAGGTTGTCCTTCTTCTGCTGGGTGTCGTAGTACGGAGACAGGCAGTCCACCGCGATCACGTCCCAGCCCGCAGCCACGAGGTGCTCAGCGAGATGGCTGCCGACGAATCCCGCAGCTCCGGTCACCAGCGCGCGCATGATCCCACCTTCCTGTTCTCGGCCTCCTGCGTTGCCGGCCCGGCGCGGACGACCGCGCAGGCGATGACGACGCGGCTCACAGCGCCGACCACACGGCTGTCGTGATCTGGGCGTGCACGTGCTCGATGGGCTTGGTCGCGTCGATCACCACGGCGTCGGCATCCGTCCAGTCGGCCTCGTACACCTCGGCCACACGTCGCCGGACGACGTCGGCGTCCTGGCCCGCGCGGCGCTCGACGGCGACCGCCGGCGGGACCCGCAGGACGATGGTCACGTCCGGCGGCAGGATGTGGTCGTAGTACCGTCGTTCGCGCTGGGCCAGCCAGCCGGCGACGGGCCGCCGCGCGATCCCGGGCAGGTCGGTCCGTGGCCCGTCCATCAACCGGATGCGGGGGTCCGGGAAGCGGTCGGACACCACGATCGCACCGCGCGCCGCAGCACGACGCGCGCGCTGGTAGGTCAGCGCCCGGTCCCGCGCTGTCAACGTGTGCCACAGGACGTAGCCGAGCCCGGGGGAGCGGTCGCCGAAGTCGTGCCACGCAGGCAACGAGGTCGTGCGGAACAGCCCGTACCGTCGGAGGCGGCGCATCGGTCGTTTCACGAGGCGCGACAGCCGCGACCACTCGGGCTTGCCCATGTGCACCCGCACCACGTCGAACGTGCTGCCCAGCTGCGTCGCGAGCATCTCGGCGGCCGTCGACTTGCCGGACCCGTCACCGCCGACCAGCGCGATGATCAGCCCGCCGCGGTCGAGGCGCTTCTTCGACGTCACCCAGGGCAACCGCGGACCGTGCCGGCGCCACCGGCGTCGCCACACGCGGAGCGCGACATCGACGGCCTCGCGGCGTCTGGTGTGGGCGCGGAGCGCGACGACCAGCCTCGTGGCGACGACCGCGCGCGCGGCGTGGCCCAGCCGCTCAGCCGCCGCGCGCCGGCAGGCGGTGAACAGCCGGGGCCCGATGAACGGCAGGCACGTGCTGACCAGCCGTGTGACCTCGGCCGGATCGATGCGCTCCTCGAGGTATGCCAGCTCGCGTCGCTCGGAGGCGGTCAGGCGGGCCTTGTGGTCAAGCTGTCCGTCGATCGTCGAGTGCTTGAGCACCATCCGCAGCACAAAGACGATGTACTCAAGCTCCGCGCTCGGCAGCGGGAAGAGCCCGGCGCGCGTGCACGAGCGCAGATAGGCACGCTCGATCGGCAGCCTGACGTTCTTGGTCATGTCGTCGCCCAGCACCAGGTAGTGGTGGGCGTGCACGTGCACGACGCGCCCTGCGTCGTCGATGCCGTAGTAGTCGAGGATCCCCGGCAGCTGCCGGTCGGTGGCTGGCCGGGCGATCCGGAACCCCAGCCGGGCGAGGATCTCCTCGACGCGGCCGGCATCGCTGCGCGCGATCAGCAGATCCAGGTCGTTCTCCCCCGAGGCGGAGCGGTCGATCGCCTCGTTGCTCTTCCAGTGGCACCACGAGACCGCGGCGCCATCGAGTGCCGCCACGAGCCTCCTGACGAGGTCGACGACCGGCGCCGCCGGCTGGGACGCCACCGGGTCGGCGGGATCCATGGCTGCTCGGTGCTCGGCGTGCATCAGACGAAGTAGCGGTACAGGATGTCGCCGGCCTGTTCCGTGACGTCGTCGGGCACCGATGGGTCGGTGAGCAGGCGCGTCATGTCGCGCAGCACGCCCCGCGCCTCGTCGTCGCGGTCGGTCGGGCGTCCGGGCACGTCGTGGCGCAGGAGCGTGATCTCCCTCTCGTCGGTCGCGTACTTGCGCTTGTACCGCACGAGGCCGTCCTGCTCCGTGTCGGTCAGGCCGAGGTCGATGCGCTGCAGGCCACGCTTCTGGGCGAACCGGATCCCCTCCCACAGCACGCGGTCGTTCGGCCGGGCGGCAAGATGCGCATGATCCGATGCGTTGAACTTGTAGTACAGCACGTCCTGCCATTCGAGGAACAGGCAGCCGCCGATGACCCGTCCGTCGGTCACGGCGAGGATCAGTGCACCGCGGTCGGACGACAGGAACTGCTCCCATATGTGTGCAAAGAACGCGTACGGCTGTGCGAGCAGGCCGTACTTGTGCTTGCGCACGCGGAGGTGCAGTTCGAAGAAGGCCCGTAGATCGGCCTCGTCCTCCGCGATCCTGACGGTCACGTCCTGACCGTGCGCCTTGCGCAACGCCCGGCGCGCAGATCCCGGGAGGTCCCTCCAGATCTCGTCTTCGTCGCGCTGCACGTCGATGGCGTGCCACAGCGCACGGTCGACGACCGTGAACCGGTCGTCGTCGAGCGGGAACGTGGTGTGCAGGCAGCGCAGGTGGACGTGGCAGCCCTCGTCGAGCAGGTCGTCGACGAGGGCACGCCACTGCGCTGTGGTCGCGGCGAGCGGGTCGCAGAAGTCAGAGAAGGGCAGGCTGACGATCCGGCGATCCAGGACGTCCCGGACGTCGACGTAGGCGAGGCCGGCGTGCGGTCGATCCGTGTCGCCGAGGACGTGCGCGCGGACCCTGAACCCGTAGGTGTCGCTCAGCACCCGCAGCCAGCGCTGGCAGTGGAACACGCTGCTCGGTTGCGTCGTGGTCAGCCGTTCCCAGCGCGGGTCGGCGGCGGCGTCGGTGATCACCTCAGCCATGGCGCCCTCCGATTGTGGCGCCGTGGTGCCGGGGCCAGCGGTGGTCGGACATGTAGCCGTACCGTAGGCGCAGCGGCAGCGTGATCGCTTCGACCAGCCGCCGGTCGCCTGGACGCATCTGCCGCTGCCAGTTGTCGTCGCGGCGCAGCACGACCGGCCCGCGGTGGAAGCGGACGCTGTTGCCGAACACGGAGTGGTTCGGTTCGTCGAGGTGCGCCTCGTGCTGGCCGGTGAAGGGCGACCCGCCCGCGTCCTCGCCGACCCTTCCGCACGATCGACTCGACGTGGTCCCGGGGTCGCTGCATCAGGTCCTCGGAGCGCAGCCGCATGCGCGGGGTCCCGCGCTCACCCAGGAACAGCTCGGCGGTCGCGTTCCGCGCGAGCCACTGCAGCGCGGCCGCTGCCGGGCCCTTGCGCGCCATCGGGACGCCGGGTTCGAACTCCTTGTGCCTGCCCCAGGAGTGCGCGACCGGCGGGGCGTCCCTGACGAAGTGGAGGACGTGCGGCTCGACGCCGTCCACGTGCCGCAGGACGTAGCCGTACGACGGGTTCTTGGACGAATCCACGATGACGCGGCACCCCGACACCGCGTGGATCGCGGCGTACAACCTCGCGAGGCGCTCCCGGTAGCCGGTGAGCCGGTCGAGCTCCCGGCGCCTCGTCGGCTCGAAGGCCACGAGCGGCAGGTTGCGGATCCGGAAGCTCTCGGTGTGCGCCAGCATCTCGCGCGCGAACGCCGCGTCGACGCCCCCGAACGCCTGCTGCATGACCTCGCGCCAGAACGGGCACTCGGCGAACGGGACCCCACAGCCGCACAGTTGGTTGTTGAGCACCCCGCGGCCCGAGATGTACCGGAGCTCGCCCACGGCGGCGAGGCCGTCCACCTGGCCGAGCACATTGTGCAGGGTGGTGCTGCCGGTGCGCCCGCCTCCCGCGATGAACAGGACCTTCACCATCAGTGACCCTTCGCCTGGTCGTCTCCCATTGCAGCCGTTCGCAGCCGCTTCACCGCGACCCGGACCGCCCGGAGGCCGCCGAGGCGCGGGTAGGCGTGGGCGTACCCCCAGCGGGCCACCGGGTTGGGGATCCAGACGCTGGCGGTCGGCATCACGACGACCTCACCGCCGAAGCCGAGCTTGTAGGACGTCACGGACTGGCTCGTGGAGGGCGGCAGCGGCTGGCCACGCAGCACGGCGTGCGCGGCGTCGAGTTCGAGGCGCTCGAGGTCGTACCGGCGGAAGCCGTGCGCGTGCGCCCACTGGATCGTCGACCACTGCACCGCCTCGTTGGGGCGGTCCCTACCACCCTCGCCGGACCACACGCTCAGCTTGTTGACGACAGTGTCGCCGAACGCGACAGCGAGCTGCGCCGACACCGGCGTGCCGCCGATCTCGGCGAGGCACAGCCGGACGTGGCCGCCGGGCGCGAGCACCTCCCACATGGCGTCGAAGTAGCGTCGTGGTGCGGGCTCGAACCCCTGGCGGGAGGCGGTGGCGACGAGGATCCGGTGATAGGCGCCGATGTCCGCGGCGCCGCCCTCGCGGACCGTGACCGACCGGCGTCCACTCAGGCGGATGTTGTACCGGGTCTTGGACGACATCGCCGCGAGGATCTGGTCGGGGTCGGGGGTTACGTCGACGAGCGCGGTCGCGCGCGGGGCGATCTGCGTGTCCGACGGCAGGTACGGGCGGCCGGCGAAGAACGGTGGGGTCTCGTCGGTGCTGCCCGGTGGCTGCACGGTGAGGTGGCGGATGCCGAGCCCGCGGGTGATGTCCTCGATCCCGTCGAGGATCCGCGCGCCCAGCGCGTCGTCGACACCGCCGAGCACCGGACCCCGCGAGACGTAGCCGATGGCACCGACCGCGGGCAGCCGCCGGAACAGGATCTGCGCGCCGCCGACCACATCGCCGTGGCGTTCGACGACGACACGGATGGCCTGCCATCCCAGCGAGGACTTCACGCGCGCCCACAGGGTGGTCTGCGTGTGATGCCCGCCGGGCAGCGACGTCAGGAAGGCGTCCCATGCCGGATCGTCCGCCGTGGTCGAGATCCGGACGCCGGCCGTCCGGGTGGCCGTGCGACGTGAGCCCGGCCGCCGGGCGTGCAACCGCGCCGCCGGAGCCGGGCGGTGCGTCGGGGGCGGGCCGCCGTCGGCGGCCCGCCCCACGAGGCTCGCGTAGGCGGCCGCCATCGCATTCCACTGGTACTTCCGGCTGAACGCGTCGGCATTGTCGGCGAGCCTCGGCAGCCGGGTGGGGTCGCATGCCAGTGCGCGGATGGCCTCGGCGAGCGCGTCCGCGTCGCCGGGCGTGAAGAACTGCAGCATGTCGTCGTCGAAGTACGACGCGACGGTCGGCGTGCGCGCGGCGATGACCGGCGTCCCCATGGCGACGAGCTCCATCAGCTTGGTCGGCAGCAGCCCGTCGGTGAACGTGTCGCTGCGCGTCGGAACGACCCCGGCGTCGGCCGCGGCGATCTGCGCGGGCAGCGCAGCCGCGTCGACCATGTGCGAGCTGATCGTCACGCGGTCCTCAAGGCCGAGACGCGCGCGCCGGGTGAGGAGGTCGTCGCGCGCGTCGCCCGCACCGAGCATGGTGAGGGTCAGGCCCGGGACCTCGTCGCGGAGCCGGGCGACGGCGTCGAGCAGCAGGTCCACGCCGTAGCGGTGCGTGAAGGTTCCGTGGTACAGCAGCCTGAACCCGGGTCCCCGCTCACGGTCGGTGGCCGGCGCCGCCGAGCGGTGAAAGATCCGCGTGTCAGCGAGGTTCATCACCACGTGGATCTTGTCAGCCGGCACGCCCCGCGCGATGAGCGTGTCGCGCCAGACGTCGGTCACCGTGATCACGTGGTCGGCGAACCTGCATGCCAGGCGTTCCTGCAGCGCGACGGTCCGCACGAGCGGATGATCCATGCCGGCTGCGATGCGTGACGCGAGGAACTCCGGCATCAGGTCGTGCAGGTCGAGGATGCACGCGGCGCCAGACAGCTTGGGCACGACAGCGCAGAAGACCAGGAAGTCGGGGAGGTTGTGCACCTGCACGACGTCATACCGGAGGCGCGCGTGGCGCACCGTCAGGACGGCGGCGGCCAGCACGAGGAAGGCGAGGTACTCGAGCAGCTGCACGGCGAAGCCGTGGTCGCGGTGTCGGCGGACGGGCAGCCTGTGCACCGAGACGCCGTCGTGCTCGGCATGCGCCGGTTCGCGAGGGCCGCGGAGGCACAGGACGTCGACCTGGTAGCCGCGATCGACCAGGGCGAGCGCCTCGCGCTGCACGCGCGTCTCGCCGACCGGGTAGTACGCATGCACGACCATGCAGTGACGTCGGGGTCGATCCGTGGTGCTGCCTGCGCTCATCGCAGTCCCACCCTGAGTGGCGTGTCGACCTGCTCGAACCGTGTCACCAGCATCCTGACATTGGTCTCGATGTCGAACATCTGTGCCACCCGCTCGCGGCCGCGCCGGCCCATCTCATCGCCGAGCTGCGCGTCGTCGAGCAGCCGTCCAAGTGCGTCGGCGAGGGCGCGGGGATCGCCGGGCTCCACGAGGACACCCGTCACGCCATCGGCCACCGCCTCGGGGATCCCGGAGTGCCGGGTCGACACGACCGGACGCTCCATCGCCATCGCTTCCAGGATGACGTTGGGGATGCCGTCGCGGTCTCCGTCGGCACCCGTGACGCACGGCAGCGTGAACACCGTCGCAGCACGGTACTGCGCCACCACGCCGGGGTGGTCCAGCGCCCCGGTCAGCTCGACGACGTCGCTCAGGCCCCGGTCACGGATCCGCGACTCGAGCGCGGACCGGTCCCGACCCTCACCGACGATGCGACAGGTGAAGTCGTACCCCCGGTCGCGCAGGATGGCGCACGCGTCGATCAGGTGCGCGAAGCCCTTCTTCTCCTTGAGCTGGCCGACACCGAGGATGAGGGGCCGGTGCGGCGGCGCCGCGCCGTTCGGCTCGTACCTGGTGAGGTCGAGTCCGTGATGGATGGACACGATGTCCACGTCCGTGCCGTCGGCGACCGACCACAGATGTCGCGCGTTGTACTGGGTGCACGTCACGACGAACCGTGCTTCCGAGAGCTTCTCCGGCAGCAGCACGGGAGCGACGTAGATGTCGTTGGCGTGTGCCGTCGCACTGAACGGCAGGCCCAGCAGGCGCCCGGCCACGAGCGCGACCGTGGCCGCGCGATCGACGAAGTGGGCGTGGATGTGGTCGTGGCGTCCGGGCCGCAGCAGGTGGGCGACGTGGACGCCCTCGCCGAAGTGGAGCACGGTCCTCAGGCGGCTGTGCAGGTCCGGGTGCGGGCGGGTCAGCAGGTGGACCAGCGTGCGCCAGAAGGTCACCGGCCGACCGAGCATGAACGCCAGGTGGCTGCGGGCGAGGTGGCCGGCGGAGACCGGCAGGACGTACCGGACGTCGTCGACCAGGCGCTGCTGATCCGGCGACAGCGATCCGTGCGGCCGGCGCAGCGCCACCACGTCGACCGCGATCCCGAGGCGGCGCAGGACGTCGATCTCCCGGTCGATGAACGTGGTCGTCAGCAGCGGATACGCGCCGACGACGTAGGCGATCCGGCGCTTGGACGTCATGGCGGGTCACCGCCATCCGTCTCGTAGGCACCCAGATCGGGTCCGTCACGTCGCCGACCCAGGATGTCGTCGGCGGCAGCCGTCGCAGGGTCGGCCGCGTCGACGGCCGGGCTGGTCGACCCGAGGGCACCGTACGTCTCCACGATCCGGACGAACTCGTCGCGGATGGCGGTTGTGCCGCTCGCGAACCGTTCGCCGTCCCAGATCGGGAGCACGATGTCGGTGTGATCGGTATCCAGCCCGGGGTCGGCCACGATCGGGTGGGGATCGTCGTCGAGCGGGCTGGACTCGATGCCGTCGGGGATCGCCGCGCCACCGTTCCAGTAGAGGTTCGTGTCGTTGACCAGGCCTTCCACCTCGTCGGCGTCGCTGTCGGCGAACTTGTTGTCGCTCCCGTCGCCGTCGGATCCCATCGTCCCGGTCGGGTCGGCCCAGATGTTGTTCGTGAACCGGATGTCTTCGTTGACAGGGTTGTCGCCGGCGAGGTGGATGCGGTAGGCGAAGGAGTTCGCGGGGAGGTCACCGACGACGGTGTTGTTGTTGAACACGACGTCGCGCGCGCCCCTGACGCCGAACGCCGCGTCGGCCGGCGTCGACGAGTTGCCGAGCACCAGGTTGTTCTCGACGACGACGTCCTGCGCCTCGTGGTAGGGCTTGCCGTCGTTGCCCATCTTGACGAACGTCTCGATCCCGCCGTCCCAGCTGAGGAACACGTTCCGGCGGATCCCGACCTCCCGGGCACCCTCGAGTCCGTCGTCGTCCTCGTTGCTGTCCTTCACGACGATGAAGTGCTTCGCCGGATCGTCCGGCTCCCGGTCGCTGGCGGAGTAGTCGCCGAAGAAGATGTTGTCGTGGATCTCGACGTCGGTGACGCTGTTGACGTCGATGCCCTGCTCGTTGCCGCCCTGGTTGTAGAAGACGTTGCCGTCGACGGTGGCCAACCGCACGCCGTTGTGGATCTTCAGCAGATCGTCGCCGTACGAGTCATGGAAGATGTTGTCGCGGAACGTGATGTCCTCGGACCAGGTGTCGTCGCGGCGGTCGACGATCGCCACGTACGCCGATCCGGGCGTCTCGGGTCCGGTGTGCCGCAGCTCGAAGCCCTCGATGGTGATGTTGCGCCCGCCATCGATGTCCAGCACCGTGCCGTCGTGTTCGAGCACCGCCCGGTACTGCGTCGCCGACGTGAACGCGGTCGGGGTGTCGAAGCGCCGTTTCAGGTTGTTGGAGCCCTGGTAGACGCCGACGGCGAACGACACGGTGCAGCCATCGTCCGGTACGGCTGCGGCGGCGTGCTCCAGTGTGGCCCATGGCCGCTCCCGCGTGCCCGGCGCACCGTCGTCGCCCTCGGGCGCCACCCAGTACCGGCACCCGTCCGCGCCGACGGTCACGTCCTCACCGTCGGTCGCGCCGCCGTCGGCAGGGTCGTCGCCGTCGGCAACGACCTGGACCGCGGTCGCGATAATGACGAGCAACGCGACGATCAAGACCCACAGGCCGCGGCGCCTCCGCCGCGGTGCATCGACACGTCCGCCCTCGGTCATGCCGGCGCGTGCGATCGCAGACGTCGTTCCGGCACGTCGGCGCTCCTGCGGTCGTCCAGCCGGCGCGCCGCCATCCAGCCGGACAGGCGCAGGAACCCGAGCGGCGCATCGACCGCGTAGAGGGCGAGACGATCGCGGCCCGCCAGCCGCAGCTCGTCGAGGCCGTACCCATGGGCGGCCATCCGGCGGCCGGCGCATGCTTGGATGAACGCGATCTGCCGGGTCGTCAGGACCGTCCGGTAGCGTCCGATCGGGCGCGTCGAGATCGTGCCGGCCTCCAGCGCACCGAACGAGCTGTTGCCCCTGACGTCTGAGCCGTCGGCTACGGCGCCCATCTGCAGCATCTCGGGCACGAATGCAAGATCGAGGAAGCCGCAGACGGTGCGCAGGGTCGACTCGGGGGAGCGCGCGAGCGTCTCGTAGCGGACGAACAGGTACCGGGTCGGGTGTCGCGCGGCGTTGCGCTCGCCCTGTCGTATCGACGCCAGCCAGCCGCCCATGATCGCACCCGGCCCCTTCCCGCGGTCCTCGTAGCGGCGGATGATCGACGCGTAGCGGTCGCGTGGGTCGCGGACCAGGTGGACCATGCGGGCGTCGGGAAGCTCGGCGAAGACGCGGTCGGCGTGGAACTCGGTGTGCAGGGACTTGTCCGCCCACCGGGTCCGCCCACGCCGTTCGGCGTGCTGGCGGTGGATGATGTCGAACAACCGCCCGTAGGTCTTCGGTCCGTCCGCGAAGGCCGCGCGGATCCGTGCCTCGTCCGGCTCGAGGACGTCCAGGCGCTCGTAGCGCAGCATCACATCAAGGCACCGGTCGAGGTTGTCCGGTGCCGCGAGATCACCGAAGCGCCCGTCAAACCAGCGCCACATGTTCGTGCGCCGCACCATCGACACGTCCGGGTGCGAGCCGAGCAGGGCGTACAGCAGCGTTGTCCCGCTGCGATCGGGTCCGGTGACCAGGATCGGATCGGCGGTGGTCATCGGGTGATCCCTCCCACGGTGGCGTGTCGGTCGCGGGTGGCGAGCAGCGACGCGTACAGGTCGATGTACTGGGCGGCGACCGTGTCGAAGCCATAACCCTGCTCGACGGCGCGACGCCCTGCCGTGGCCAGCCGCGTGCGCAGGCGGTGGTCGGTCAAAAGGCGCTCGAGCGCGGACGCGAGTGCCTCGGCATCGTCGACAGGCACGACGAGCCCGGTGCGTCCGTCCGCCACGACGGTCCTGTTGCCCGGGATGTCGGACACGACGGCGGGCAGGCCGGCGGCCAGTGCCTCGAGCAGGGCGTTGGACAGCCCCTCGACCCGGGAGGGCAGCGCGAACACGTCGGCATCGTCGAGGTCGGGAGTCACGTCCTCGTGCCGCCCGGCGAGGTCGACGAGGTCGGCGACACCCAGCTCGTGCACGAGCCTGCGGACCTCCCGCTCGGCCGGGCCCTCACCGACGAGGCGGAGCGCGACCGGCTGCGGCAGCCGTGCGCGGAGCAGCGCGAACGCCTGCACGAGCGTGTCGAGGCCCTTCTGCGGATGGAGCCGGCCCACGTACAGGATCCGTGCGGGGTCGCCCAGGGCGTCGTGGGATCGAGGCGCTCGTCCCGTCTCGACCCCGTTGGTCAGCGTGACGATCCGCTCGCGTGGGACACCCGCGGCGGACAGCTCCGACACGACCGCCGGGTTGAGCGCCACGAACCGGTCGCAGGTGAGCGCGGTCGGCAGCATGCGGTGGGCCAGCGCGAGCTGGCGGTCCTCGCGCATCTTCGCGATGTCGCTCGCGCGGCCGCTGTTGGCGAGCTTTGCGATCACCGGCTTGCCGAGACGGCGGCCGGCGAGGACCGCCGCGAAAGTGTGGTAGTTGAGCCCGTGCACGTGGATCACGTCGTAGTGCTCCCGCCTGCGCCACAGGTACCACAGGAGCGTGACCATGTAGAGGTAGCCCCCGAACTTGCGCAACCCCCTGATCCCGAAGAACTCCCACAGCGTGTGGTTGCGGTGGACGGGGACGCCGTCGAGCACCTCGTCGCGGGCCGTGCCACGGAACCAGCGTCCCGTGACGACGGTCGTGTCCACCCCGCGATCGAGCAGTGCGGCGGCGAGCTTGTGGGCCTGCCGCTCCGTCCCGCCGATCCAGGGGTGGAACAGCCGGACGACCATCAGCACCCGCACGTCGGGGGTCGTGCCGTGGTTGGCGGGCATGGTGGTCATCCCCATCGCCTTACCACCTCCGTCTGTGCCCACTCGGCCTCGGCGATGCGCGCACGGGCCGTGCGGAGCCGCTCCACGCCGCCGTGGACGAAGTGGTTGCTCCACGACTGGACGGCACCGGTCAGCCTGTAGTACCGCCAGACGTTCGTCAGCTCGTGCCACTCATCGTCCGCGACCGGCATCTCGTCCCGGTAGGCCGACAGGAACGCCTCGGCGTCCGCGCGGGGGGTCCTGGACAGCACGATGATGAGATCGATCAGCCGCAGCTCGCGGCGTGCGAGCTCGAAGTCCGTCACGACCGCACTGCCGTCGGACCGGAAGACCAGGTTGTGCACGCCGAAGTCGCCGTGGATGACGGTGCGTGGCAGCTCCGTCCTCCTGACGGCGCGGTCGAGCTCCACGAGCTGCGCTGCGACGTCGCCCGCCACAGCGCTGAGCGCCAGGTGGTGGTCGGCGGCCTCCGACGTGTCCGACGGCACCCGCGACGGGAGCTCGTCGAGCGCGTCGAGAAACCAGGCCAAGTCCCGCGGACGGTCACCGGCCGCGGTTGAGAAGCCGAGGTGGTGGGCCGTGTCGGGCCGGAAGGGCCCGAGCACGTCGTGCATGCGGGCGAGCGTGCGTCCGGCCACCTCCTGGAGGCGTGCCCTGGCACGCCGGTCGAGCACGATCCAGGAGGCGAGGTTGCGGCCGGGCACGTAGTCGAACACGGCGTACAGGTGCTGATCCTCGTGCACGGCGGTCCGGCCCTGGGCAGTGTGACGCAGCCGCACGGAGGGGAAGTCGTGGCGCTCGAGCTCGGTCAGGACCTCGTGCTCGTGCGCCACGCTGTCCGGCGGCACGATGCCGCGGTAGCGTCGCACGACGACCGGTCCGCCGGTGGTCGCCACGACGACGTTGCGGTTGCGCCGGCCCATGGCGATGTCGGCGACGCGTCCCGTGGGGGTCAGCCCGTAGGCGCGCAGGACGCCGGTCCACGCCTCCAGCTCCAATTCCCGCCGCCGCAGGTGCGCCCTGCGCAGCCCCCGGAGCCGTCCGGTCCGTGGCAGGCGCAGCCACGGCGTCCGCCATGACGTGGTGACGCGGCGGTCCGAGCCGAGCACGTTCCGGACCTCCGCCTTCAGCGTGACCTCGGCGTCGGCGAGGCTGCCAGCGTTGTCGACCTCGAACACCGGCCGTCCGGCGGCGCGCACGGCCGCCGTCGCGAGCGTGACCGCCTCGTGCGCGTTGGCCACGAACCGGTCGATCTCGGCCGGCGAACGGTGCCCCAGCCGCCGCCACACGCCGCGGCGCCGGACCCGGTCCTGGCACACGTCGACCGGCGCACGCACGACGACGACGAGGTCGGTGCGCGGCAGCGCGGCGACGTAGGCCGCGATCCGCCGCGGGACGGGACGCTCCACCGCCGAGCTGTGCAGCTGCACCGTGCGGTGCACGTACCCCTCGTCGAGGATCAGGACCTCGCCGGCACGACCGTGACGCCGGAGGAACAGGTGGGCGCCCGCCATGCGGAAGAACCAGTAGACGACACGGCGTCGTCCGGCGTCGGCGTCTGCGGGTCGGCCGCGCTGCGAGCGCACGACGTCCACCACGAGCCGTGGGTGACGCCACGCCAGCCGGAGGCCTCCGAGCATGCTGGCCCAGTAGAAGATCGCCCACAGCAGGCGGCGGCCGGTCGTGGAGGGCAGGACGTCCTCGAGTCGGCCCAGCGCGGTCCGTCGCGCGAACGGCCTCGCGGCCTCGGTGACCGTGTACGGACGCAGCCCGACGGCGTCGCACGCATCTGCGACCGCCGGGAGCAGCGTGGTCTTGCCCGCGCCGGGTGCGCCGGCGAGCTCGATCACGCGCAGCGGCGTCGCGGCTTCAGTCGGTGTACGCATAGCCCAGGAGGAACGGGACGGCGTCGGAGAGCGCCTCGACCGCGACCACGGCGTCCGACGGCCACGTGACGGTGTGCCGTTCGGGTGTTCGGGACGGGTCGATCAGGTCGGCGCAGTCCGCCAGGTAGCCCGGCGGGGCGTCCAGCCCGAGGAAGCCGCACAGCGAGCGGAGCTGCCCGGACGGGTCCGCGACGAGGTCCTCGTAGCGGACGGTCAGCACGCGCGCCCCGGTCAGGTGCTCCCGGAGACGGGTCACGCGCGCGCACTGCGCCGCGTAGTCGTCGATCGCGTTCGTGAATGACCGCTGCCCGCGGCGCACCATCGCCGCGATCGGGTCGAACGGGTTGCGCACGACATGGATGTAGCGGTCGTCGACGTCGCCGAGCAGTGCCTGCCAGCGGGCGACCAGTTGGGCATCCTCAGCGAGCCGCCTCGTGGTCGGCCCCGCCCGGCTGTCGCCCACCACGACGGGCCTGTCCGCCATGCCCTGGTGCTGTCCCGGGATCGCCAGCGCGTACGGTTCCAGCCGGCGCGCGGTCACGCGGCCCTTCAGCGCCTCGCGGTGGGCGGTCTTGGCCAGGAGGTGGAAGATCTGGTCGCGCCGGAACCCCTGCTCGAGGTAGCGCAACGGGTCCGTTTCGTCGGCGATCACCGCCCGCGGATGGGCGTCGAGCATCGCGCCGATCAGCGTCCCGCCACTCTTGACAGTGCCCAGGAACAGGCAGCAGGTGCGGACGGACGCGAACAGCTGCGGATCCCTCGCGGTCCTGATGGCCGAGGCCGCGTAGCGGCGGGCGACGTCCATCCGGCGGAAGGCGCGGCTGTGCAGCACCCGCCTGCCTGCGTCCGAGCGGGCGATGCTGCGCCACGCGTCCGAGTCGAGCCAGTCGACCCAGCGACGTTCCACGTCGGTCCTCACGACGGGGTCAACCAGTCGGCGTCGGCCTGCTCCTCGCTCTCCTCCGCTCCGCGCGCGGCGTGGGCGATGGCCACCGGGTGGTAGCGCTCGATCAGGGAGGCGATCAGGCCGAGCGTGATCCACCAGAGACCGAGGCCCCACTCGATGCGCATGTTGGCGTAGTTGTTGACCACGACGTGGGACGCCAGCATCAACCACAGGCAGAGCAGCAGCTTGCGGCTGACGACCCCGTCCACCGGCATGGTGCGCCACGCCGTGCGTGTCAGGGCGAGCCAGTAGAAGAACGGACCCATGTAGAACAGGAACCCGGGCAGGCCCTGCTCCGCCAGGAGCGTGAGGTACAGGTTGTGCGACGCGTGGTCCTTCTCGGGCACGACCAGACCGCCGACGGCGCCCTGGAACTGCCTGTCGTAGCGGTCGAAGTTCTCGTATCCCCAGCCGGTGAGCGGCCGTTGCTCGAACATCCGCAACGATGCGGCGATGACCGGCAGCCTGCTGAGCGCCGACTCCTCCGACTGCTCCGACAGGAAGCGGTTCTGGGCCAGCTGGATCTGGGTGTCGATGCGGCCGGACATGGCGAGCAGCCCGCTCGCGATGATCACGACCACCGCGATCTTCGTGATGTAGCGCGGGTAGATCGCGAAGACACCGAGCGCCACGACCACGCCGGCCAGCCAACTCGCCCGCGAGTACGTCAGGAACACCATCGTCAGCGCGACCGGGACCAGCCACAGCAGCAACCGTCCCCGCCCGTGGCTGCGCTGGGAGATGCCGAGGTGCATCAGGAACAGCGCGACGAACAGCATCGTCGTGCCGTACACGTTGGGATGACGCAACGATCCCGTCGTTCGCAAACCGATCCGGTTCTGCCAGGCAGGCGGCAGCGCGTCAGGGGCGATCCACTGCACCGCGCCGATCACGGTCTGGGTCACGAGGATGAACAGCAGGATCGGCACGAGCCTGCGGATGTGCTTCTCCTCCGGCTCACAGAACCGCACGAGGAGGTACAGGAACATGGGCGCCGCGACACGGTCGTACAGATGGTAGGTCGATGCCATGAAGCCGTCGGACGTGTGCATGATGGAGAGCTGCGTGATGAGGAGGTACGCCGCCATCGCTCCCTCGGCCCACGTGAGCCGCGGCAGCGGACGGCGGACGCCGTACAGCGCCGCCAGCACCACGTTGGCGACCGCGAGCAGCGGTAGTGCCCGGTGCACGCCCCAGTAGACGAGGCGGAGGCCGCCCCCGCCGGTGGTCTCGACCACCAGTGGCATCACTGCCAACCACACGACGGCGGCTGCCAACGGGTACCGCACCAGGACGTGCGCCGTTGGCACGGCGATCAGCAACCCGAGGGCGAGCTCGGGATGCCCGGTGCCGACGAGGTAGGCGACGACGACGGACGTCCCCACGGCGACGGTGGCCCCTGCCGCGGTCCGTGCCGACCGTGGCCACGTGTCCCGTGGTGACGGTTCCGGCGGCAGCGTCGTCTGCGTCATGTCGAGGCGTGCCTCGGCACGAGCCGATACGCCGGCACGGGGCGCCCCGTGCGGTTGCGCACCAGGTCGCGTGCCCTCCATGCGGCGGAACGCGCCTGCTCCAACGGCATGTCCTTGACACGGAACAGCGTGCGCTCGCGGCCGGCCAGCCGGACGGCCACGGGTGCGTACCCGAGCGCGGCCATCGCGGCGCCGGCCGACCGCTGGATGAACGCGATCTGCCTGGCCGACAGCACCTCATGGAAGCGGCCGATCGAGTCGGTCGAGATCACGCCGGCGGGGCGGGCCCCGTAGGAGCTGTTGCTGCCCTGGTCACGGAAGTCCCGCGCGCCGCGCATCTCGAGCATCTCGGGTGCGTACGGCTCGTCGATGAAGGCACAGACCTGGCGCATGGTCCGTTCAGGCTGTGTTGCGAGCGTCTCGTACCTGACCACCAGGTACCGGGCAGGGAAGCGTGCACTGTTGCGGGCCCCCATGCGCGCCGACGACAGCCACTCGGCCGTGCCGGCACCCGCGCCACCTCTGCGCGTCCGCCACCTGGTCAGCGACGAGGCGAACCGGTCGCGCGGATCGCGCATCATGTGCAGGATCCGGGCGCCGGGGTAACCGGCGAAGATGGGCTCGGCGTACCGCTCGGTGTGGAGCGACTTGTCGCCCCAGCGGGGCCGTCCGACCCGGTCCGCGTGCTGCTGCTCGAGCAGGGCGAACAGGCGTGCGTAGGTCGCGTCGCCGGACCGGAACTCCTGCCGCAGCCGCTGCTCGTCCGGGTCGAGCTTGACGAGGCGCTTGTACTGCAACATCACGTCGATGCAGCGGTCCAGGTTCGCGTCCTCCGCGAGGTCACCGTACTGCTCGTAGAAGTGCGTCCACAGGTTGGTTCGGCGGGTCATCGCGATGTTGGGATGCGACGCGAGCAGGGCGTACAGCAGGCTCGTGCCGCTGCGCTCGAGTCCCGCGACGAAGACCGGTCCCTTCTCCACTACGCAACCTCCCGCGTGGTGCGTACGGCCGTGTTCGCGATCCGCCACGCCGCGAGACCGGCCCGGTTGCACGGCAGGTCGATCAGGTAGAACGACGTCGGCAGCTCCCTCCGGTCCGACGCCGGTGTCGTGGCGTACGCGTGGGCGCGCAACTGCGGCGCCGCGTAGCGCTCGACGAACGCGGCGACTGCGCGCTGCGGCCGGTCGTGGCGCCCGGCCGCAGTGGGATCGACGAGGGTCGCGCCCTCCAACGCCGCGGCCATGTCCTCCGTGTAGGTCTCACCGAGGAACGCGCACACTGCGCGCAGGGTGCTCTCGGGAGCGGTACACAGCTCCTCGTACCGCACGACGTGGTACCGCCCGGGAAACCGCCGCAGATTGCGGACCGCCAGGTCCGCCGAGTACCGCCATCGCGCGGTCTCCCAGCCCAGCTTGCCCGGAAGCTGACGATGGCGTTCGCCGCCGGCCCGGTACCGCGTGCGCGGGTCGCGGATCATGTGGATCATCTGCGCGGCCGGAAATGCGATGAGCACGAGCCGGGCCTGACGTTCGATCATGCCCATCTGGTCGCCCCACCGTGGCTTGCCGCGACGCTGCGCGTGCTGCTGGTGGATCGCAGCGAACAGTCGCTCGTAGGTGGCCAGGCCCGAGCGCACCGTGCTGCGGACCTGGCCCCGGTCGGGCTGGAGTGCGGCGATCGCGGGATCCGCGAGCATCGCGTCGAGGCAGCGGTCCAGGTTGGCGTCCGCTGCCAGGTCCCCGAACCGTCCGTGGTACCTGGTCCACATGGCGGTCCGGCGGGTGAGCTCGAGCCGAGGATGCGCTGACAGCGCGATCCGCAGCGGTGTCTTGCCCGAGAAGGCGAGCCCACCGATGAACACGGGACCGTCGTTCATCGGTCAGGTTCCCAGCGGTGCGTCGACGTACATGCGCCGACCGGGCTTCCTGCCGGTCCACCGTGGCAGCCACTGCTGCAGTGCCTCGACCCCCCGCCACGCCACGAAGCGGCCCATCTGGTCCGGCCACGCCGTCACCGCGAACCGCAGCCACCCGGCGGTGGAGAGCAGGTCCCGCTCGGGTGCGTAGCCGTACGAGCGCATGCGCCGCCCCAGGTGGAGCTGGATGAACGCCAGCTCGGCCGGCGGGACCGCCCCCCGGTATCCGCCGACGAAGTCGCGGCGGAGCAGGTGCGGTGCCTCGCCGCCGCCGGCCTCAAGCGTTCGGCGCAGCTTCGGCGCAGCCTCCATCTGCAGCATCGCCGGTGTGTACGGCGCGCCGACGAACGCACAGACCCGCCGCAGCGTCGGCTCGGTGTCGACGACCAGGTCCTCGAACCTGACGAGCAGGTAGCCATCGGGGTGGCGTCGGGCATGCCGTTCGGCCAGCGCGGTCGAGTAGCGCCACCGGGCCGCCGCACCACCCGCTCGACCCTTGCCGTCCGGCCAACGCGTCAGTGAGGCCGTGTACCGGTCGCGGGGATCCCGGAGCATGTGCACGATGCGCAGTCCCGGATAGGCCGCGAACAGGTGGTCGGCGTAGCGCTCGATCAGGCCTGTCTGCGCCCCCCACCGGGGCTTGCCCATGCGCTCGGCGAAGTGGATCAGGAACAACGAGAAGAGGCGGGCGTAGGTCGCGGGTCCCTGGGAGAACTCGCGGCGGATCCGATCGGGGTCGGGCTGCAGGAACCGCACGTGCTTGTAGTGGAGCATCGCGTCCAGGCAGCGCTCGAAGTTGTCCCGATCGAAGAGGTCGCCGTACTGGCCGTAGAAGTAGGTCCACATGTTGGAGCCCACGGCCGGGATGGCGATGTCCGGATGGGATGCGAGGTACGCCGCCATCGTCGTCTTGCCCGACCGGTCGAGCCCGCCGATGTAGATCGGCCCGTCGTGGGATGTCATGACGGTCGACCACCCGCGACGGTCCGCCACGCGGCCGTGGTCAGCCACGGTGGAGCACTCCGAGGGTGGCCGTCGGACGCGGCACGGCACGGGTGCCTCATGCGGATGACCGGCGTGATCCGCGACGGGGGCCGCGTGGGGCGAGGAACCGCGCGGCGTCGCGATCGAACGACTCGGTCGCCGACGGGGGGGTCGCGGGATCGTCCTTGATCAGGCTCCGAAAGCGGTCACCCCGACCAAAGCGCGACCGCGCGTACCGACGGCGTGCCCGCGCGGGTCCCGACACGGCCTCCGCGATCAGGGCGAAGAGCACACCGACGACGATCCCGAAGACCACACCGGTGGCGAGCATCAACGGCCGGTTCGGTGCGATCGGATCGTCGGGTAGCTGGGGTTCGTCGATGATCTGCAGTTCGAACACGTTCTGCAGTTCGCCGACGTACGCGACGGTCTGCCTCGTGACCTCGGCCGCGAGCGCGTGGACGGCGTCGGGGTCGCCGCCCGTGACCGACACCTCGAGGATGCTCGTGGAGGTGACGACCTCGCTCGAGATCGACGTGCCGGAGGTGTCGAGCCCCGGATCGATGTTCACCTTCGCACGGTCGCGGATCAGATCGCTGCGTGCGATCGTGGCGTACGTCGACGAGATCTCGACCCCGCGGGTCAGGGTGTCGATGGCCCGGACGCCATCGTCTGTGTTCACCGGGCGGGGACGCACGACCATCGTGCCCGCCGACTGGTACACGAACGGCTGCCGCTGGACGAAGACCGCCGTCAGCGCGACGGTGAGCGCCAGTCCGACGATAGCCACGAGCCAGTGCCGACCGACGACCCGGAGGTAGTACATGAGGTCCATGGACACCTAGCCAGAGTAGAAACGGGTGATCCAGCCGGCCGTGTGTGCGACGGCTGCGAGTGGCATGTGTGGATACATGGGAAGTGAGAGGATCCGCTCTGCTCCTGTCTCTGTCGCGGGAAAGCTCCCTGTTCCGTCTGCCAGGAAATCATAGGCGGGTTGCAGATGGATCGGAACGGGATAATGGATGCCGGTCGCGACGCCGACAGCGACGAGATGCTGACGCAGCGCATCGCGCTCGTCCGCCTCGATGACGTACAGATGATGTGCGTGCTCGACATCGGGGCGCGTCCACGGCGTTCGGACCGGCAGGCCGTCCAGCAGGCCGTCGTAGAGCGAGGCGATCCGACGTCGTGCTGCGTTGTCCCGTTCCAGACGCGCCAGCTTCACGGACAACACCGCTGCGTGCAGCGTGTCGAGCCGCCGGTTGTAGCCCTTGACGTCATGGCGGTACTTCTCGGCGGACCCGAGGTTGCGCAGCTTGCGTATGGTCGCTGCGGTGCCGGCGTCATCCGTGACGACCATGCCGCCGTCACCGAACGCTCCCAGGTTCTTGGCGGGGTAGAAGCTGAACGCCGCCGCATGGCCGAGGACGCCCGTCCGCCGTCCCCGGTACACCGCACCGTGCGCCTGGCAGGCGTCCTCGACGACCAGCAGTCCGTGCCGGGCGGCGATCGCGGCGACGGCGTCCATGTCCGCCGGCTGGCCATACAGGTGGACGGGGATGATCGCGCGCGCCGCCGGCGTGATGGCCGCCGCGACGGCATCGGGATCCAGCGTGAAGGTGTCGGGCGTGATGTCCACGAGCACGGGTCGCGCGCCGACGATGTCGATGGCACCGACGGTTGCGACGAAGGTGTTCGCCGCCGTGATGACCTCGTCGCCAGGGCCGATGCCGTGCGCCCTGAGGATCAGCTCGAGCGCTGAGAACCCGGAATCCACGCCGATGGCGTGCCCGGCGCCGCAGTACGCCGCGAATGCCTCCTCGAAGGCGATGACGGCCCCGCCGAGGACGAAGTCGCCGTGCTCGAGCACGCGGGCGATGGCCGCGTCGATCTCGGACCTCTGCGCGTCGTACGTGCGGCGCACGGCGACGAACGGCACGTCCATCGTGGCAGCCGGCTCCGCCGCCATGGCACGCGCACCCTCGAGGTCGGCCCAGTCGTTCGTCAGCACGTCGGCGTGACGTCCCGCGGACGCGCCTGTGCCCGCGCCGGACTGGGCGCCGATGCTCGTCGCGCTCATGTGGCGATGGATCCAGTTGCCGAGACCAGTCGGACGCCACTGGGTGCGTCGGACGACAGCGTGGTGTCGACCGGGATCCGCGAGCCGCCATCGGCGAGCGACCGCTGGGCCGCCTCGATGACCTCGACGACGCGCAGGCCGTTCCACCCGTCGGTCAACGGCTGCGTGCCGTTGAGGATCGACTCGGCGAAGTGCAGGCACTCGAGCCGCAGCGGCTCCTCGAAGCGGACGTACGGGCTGACGATGCTGCCGTAGTGGTAGGCGAACTGAAAGTCGCCGAACGTGTCCGTCCTGCGGATCGTGTCGACGCGCTTGTCGTAGACCTTCAGCTTCTCGTGGGCCTCGACGTCGTCGTAGACGATCATCTTCTGGTCACCCACGACGGTGATGCGGCGTGTCTTGCTGGGGTCGAGCCAGCTGAGCCGGACGTGCGCCATGATCCCGCTCGGGAAGTTCAGCGTGACGTACGCGACGTCCTCGATCGAGTCTTGGACGCATGCGAGGCCACGCGTGCTCACCGACTCCGGTGCCTCGCCGAGGATGTGGATCAGGATCGACACGTCGTGAGGAGCGAGATCCCAGATCACGTTGAGGGTCGGGTGGAACAGCCCCAGGCCGACTCGCACGGCGTCGATGTAGTGGACCCTGCCGAGCTCTCCGCCCGCCACCGCCTCGTGCAGGGCACGGACGGCCGGGTTGTACTCGAAGGTGTGACCGACCATGAGGACGCGGTCGTGGCGCGCCGCGAGATCGATCAGCTCGCGTGCCTGGACGCTCGTCGTCGCCAGCGGCTTCTCGACGAGCACATGGAGGCCCTGTCGCAGGCAGTCGCTCACGATCGGGTAGTGCGTCTCGGGAGGTGTGCTGATGACCACCGCGTCGATCCCAGAGTCGAACAGGTCCGTGTAGTCGTCGGTGACCAACGGGATGCCGGGGTATCGCGTGTGGATGTGCGACAGCCGGTCCCAGTCGAGGTCGGCGACCGCTTCCAGTGAGACGACCGGGATCTCGACGCAGTTGCGTATCAAGTTCGGGCCCCAGTACCCGCACCCGATCGTTGCGATGTTGAGTCGCTTCATGGTTAGCCAGCACCCCTTCCCGTCAGCACCGTGGGGATCGTCCGCACGAGGATCTTCAGGTCGAGCCACAGCGAGCTCTGGGCGATGTAGTCGAGATCGAGCTCGACCATCTCCTCGAAGTTGGTCTCGCACCGTCCGTTCACCTGCCACCACCCCGTCAAGCCTGACGCGCTCGCCATGCGGCGGACGTGACGGTCGTCGTAGAGCTCAACCTCGTAGGGCAGCGGTGGTCGTGGACCGACCAGGCTCATGTCACCGATCAGCACGTTCCACAGCTGCGGCAGCTCGTCGATGCTGAGCTTGCGGAGGATGCGCCCGACCCTGGTGATCCGGGGATCAGCCGTCAGCTTGTAGGTGCCGCTGGCGGCGCTCGCCATCTGCGACGTCGTCCTCGCGTCTCCCGCGATGTAGGCACGCATGTACTTCTGATGGATCGCAGAGGGTGCGCCGACGGTCATGGTGCGGAACTTGTAGAAGGTGAACGGTTCCAGCGACCACACCCAGGCGCCGTCCCTCCTGACGCGTCGCCCTCGGAGGCGTTGCTGCTTGAAGATGATCGGTCCCGCGCTGTCGAGCTTGATCGCCAGCGCGATCAGCGGCACGACGAGCGCGATGCTCAGCCCGACGAGGAGTGCGAGGAGGACGTCGATCAGTCGTTTGCCGACGAAGTACGTGGTCGTTCGTCTGTCGAGCGCCGGATCCCACGCATGTGGCTTGGATGTCCGGGTGTCCGCCGTTGCACGCAAAGATATGGTCTGAGCCTGACCCATGGCATCGTCTTTTCGTCCCGCCGCGCCTTCCCGCACGTTCTGTAGCGCGCGCGATGAGCATCGTACAGCATGCGGTAAGCGCACGTCATCCTGAATGTCACCTTCCGATAAGAGTTCATCAAACTTCCGGGACCTCGGATGGCGCAGGTCAGAAGCAAGGAGATAGAACGACATGCCACTGTTGCAGCCTGAATAGCATCGGCGGCAGCTGGTGCTGCTCTTGCCTAGCCGGCGTTGGGGACGACCGCTCGGCTGCGCACGGTGATGGCCCGCGCCCGACGTGCCACTGCAGCGGCGGCAGTGCCGTCGAGTGCAATCGTCCGCGACACATACGCTGTGTCACATTCGTGGCTTGGCAATCGTGTGTCGACCTCGCCATCCGCGAGGGCGCTCGCGACGTCGATGGTCGCCAGAGGGAGCGAGAGCCCCCGGCCGTCCGCCTTCACCAGGGCTTCCTTGTGGGTCCACAACGTGAAGAACGCCGCGGGACGGCCCTTGGCGGCGATCCGCGCCAGCGCTGCTCGTTCGTTCGGCGTACAGACGCGGGAGGCCAACGCGTCGTACACGCCCGGACGGATCCGCTCCACGTCGATGCCAACCGGGTGGTCCCGCCCCACCACGCAGACACCGAGGTCGCCGCTCTGGCTGACGCTGAAGTGGAGATCGCTCCGGCGCTGGGCGAGCACGGGCTTGCCGATCCCGGTGGTCGCGAACCGCAACGCCATGGGATCCTGATCCAGGTACCCGCCCAGCAGGCGCCGCAGGTGGGCCCGGCGGGCGATGAACCGGGCGCGGTCACGGTGGAAGTGGAACCGGCCGGCGCGCTCGACCTCGTCGGCGGTGAGCAGCGGGGTCAAGTCGTCAAGCCTCGCCGCGTCGATGCGGATGGCCCAGACGTGGACCTCGTCGGGCTCGTCGAAAGCTCCCACATCGGGTGGCGCGAGCGTCACCGTACGGCGCGCTGATCTGCCAGCGCCTGATCCATCGCATCGACGATGCGGCCGGCGACGGGTCCGACACGGGGTTCCGACAGCAGGCCGATGCGGTGCCCAGGCACGTCGTGGACGGTGAGCGTGCCGGCGATGTGCGGCGCCCAGCCCAGCGAACGATCGTCGGCCCGGCCCGCCGGCTGATGCTCCGCACGGAACAACGCGACATCGCCGTGGTAGTCCGGCGGGGCATAGGACTGGTACGCCTTCTCGTGCGCCGCGGCGATCTGCTCCAGGCGGTGGGCCCTGGACATCGGCAGTCGGATCGGCGTGCCGTCCAGCACGGCCGCCACACGACGCTCCAGACGCACCGCGGCCAGGCGCACCACATGGCGGGCGCGCCCCGCGACGTGGCCCCAGCGGGCGCGCCCGCGCAGCTCGGTGAGGTTGCGCCACTCCATCCCGGCGCGCGTCCGCAGGCGGTTGCGCAGCCGCAGGAGCGCTGAACCGGAGTGGGCCGAGGCGATGTGCGCGGGTCGCGGGTTGTCGACCATGACGACGAGCGGCACCTCGAGGCCCCCTGCCGTCGCCTGGGCCGCCATCTCGTAGGCCACGTCACCGCCCAGGCACCAGCCGCCGAAGAAGTACGGCCCGTCCGGCGCGACGGACCGGACCTCCGCGAGGTAGCGGGCGGCGATGTCGGGGATGCTGCGGGGCTCGACCGCGCCGGTGGACTCGTGCATGTCCGGTGCCTGCAGGCCGTAGAACGGCTGCTCGGGTGGCAGGTGGCGCGCGAGGTCCCGGTACCCGATGACATTGCCGCCGTGGGCGTGGACGAAGAACAGCGGCGGGCGTGCGCCAGTCGGCTTGATCGGCACCAGCGATGACCATGCCCCGTCCCACTCGCCCTCGTCGATCAGGGTCGCGAGCTGCGCGATCGTGGGCGCCGTGAACAGGGTGGCCAGCGGCAGCGGCCTGCCGGTGATGTGCTGCTCGACCTCGGCGGCGACCTCGGCGGCGAGCAGCGAGTGCCCGCCGAGCTCAAAGAAGTCGTCGTGGACGCTGATCGGCACCACATCGAACAGGCGCTGCCAGATGTCGCGCAGCTCCGACTCGATCGCGCTCCTCGGACGCTCCATCGGTCGCGCGGTCGGCGTCGCGGCCGTGCGCGCGGGCGACGTCGCGAACGTGGGCATGTCGGACAGCCGCCGCTCGGGCGTGGCGACCGCGAGCTCGAGCACGCCTTGGAGGTCGGTCAGCAGGGTGGTGATCGTCGCATCGTCGAACTGGTCGTTGCGGTACCGCACCGTGCCCACCAGACGGTCGCCGTGGGGCCGCACGAACACGCCGAGGTCGAAGTCGGCGGTCGCCGCCTCCACCGTGACGGTCGTGGCCTCGACACCGGGCAGCGAGAGCGCGCGGCTGGTGGCCCCCTGCAGCACGAACAGAGCGCGGGTCAGCGGCGTCCTGGCCATCTGCGGAAGCGCCGCGACCGACTGGAACGGCACATCCTGATGATCGAAGGCGCCGCCGACGACGGCGCGCATGCGTGTCACCACCTGCTCGAACGACGGGTCGCCCGACAGGTCACCACGGATGACGACCAGGTTGTTGAAGTACCCGACCATCCGCTCGGTCTCGTGGTGTGCCCGGCCCGCGACCGGTGTGCACACGAGCAAGTCCTCCTGTCCGGTGGAGCGGTTCAGCAGGACGTGGAACGCCGACATGAGCGTGATGAACGGCGTGACACGCAGACGCCGGCTCACGTCGCGCACGGCCGCCGTCAGCGCCTCGGACACCTCCACGTCGCGATGGGCCCCGGCCGTCGTGCGCACGGCCGGCCGGTCGGTGTCGCCGGGCAGTCGCAGCCGCTCGGCGCCGGACAGCTGTCGTTCCCACCAGCCGACACCCGCCCCGGTGGCGTCGTCGCGCTTGCGCTGCCAGTGGGCGATGTCGGCGTACTGCAGCTCCGGTGGCGTGGACTGCACCCGCCCGCCGGTCGTGAGCGCGCGGTACGCGTCGCTGACCTCGGCCTCGATCACCCCCATGGACCAGCCGTCGCAGACGATGTGGTGGGCCGTCACCAGCAGCAGGTGGTCGTCATCGGCCAGGCGGAGCAGGCGGACGCGCACCAGCGGTCCCCGCGCGAGGTCGAACGGGCCCTCCGCCTCCCGGCGGGCGAGGTCGCGTGCCCGCGACATCCCCCCGTCGGTGACGTCGACGACGTCGAATGCGACATGGCCGGGCGGCGTGATCTCCTGCCGCGGGTGGCCGGCGTCGTCGACGAACGTCGCACGCAGCGTCTCGTACCGGTCGACGACCACGGCGAAGCTGCGACGCAGCGCCTCCGCATCGAGCGGCCCACGCAGCCGCTTGGCCTCGTGCAGGTTGTAGACGGGTTCGTCCGGGCGCAGGCGGCTCAGCTTCCAGATGCGCTCCTGCGCCGGAGAGAGCGGGTGCTGCTGCGGATCCGGCCGGCGGCCGATCCGGTCGTCGTCCGCGGAGGCGCGTCGTCGCTCGCGCAGCCGTTGGGTGAGGCGCTCCCGTTGGTCGGGGGTCAGGCCCTCCAGCGCATCGCGCATGTCACTCACGGTCCGCCTGCTCCGTGCCGACGGGCTCGTCCTGCAGTTCGCTGATCATCGCCAGCAGCTCCTCGTCGTCCTCCGCGGTCGCGAGCGCGTCGGTCACGGCATCGGCCTGCTCGGCCACGGTCGGGTGCTCGAAGAACGTGGTCAAGGGCAGCTCGACGCTGAACAGCGTGCGGAGCCGCGTGGTCGCCTGCATCGCCTGCAGTGAGTGACCTCCGAGCTCGAAGAAGTCGTCGCGCGCGCCCACGCGCTCGATGCCGAGCACCTCGCTCCAGACCGCGGCGATCTCCTTCTCCAGCGTCGTGGTGGGGTCCACGTAGTCCCGCGTGGCATCGCGCTGGGTGAGGTCCACCTCCGGCAGGGCGTTGCGGTCGACCTTGCCGCTGGCGGTCAGTGGCAGCGCGTCGACGCTCACGAATACGGACGGGATCATCGGACCCGGCAGCCGTTCCCGGAGGTGCGCGCGCAGCTCGTCGGTCGGCGGTGTCGTCCCGTCGGCCGTTACGAGGTAGGCGACCAGCCGGTGGTCAGTCGGTGTGGCGGTGTGGAGGATGACGGTGGCGTCGCGGATGTTGGGGTGGATGCCGAGGGTGGCTTCGATCTCGCCGAGCTCGATGCGGACGCCGTGGAGCTTGACCTGGAAGTCCAGGCGGCCGAGGAAGTCGATGGTGCCGTCGGGCAGCCAGCGGGCGAGGTCGCCGGTCTTGTACAGCCGTGCGGCGGGGTCGGGGTCGAACGGGTCGTCGATGAACCGTTCGCGGGTGAGGTCGGGGCGGGCCACGTAGCCGCGGGCGACCTGGACGCCGCCGATGTGCAGCTCGCCGGGGACGCCGATGGGGGTGGGATGGCCGGCGGGGTCGAGGATGTGGATGGTGGTGTTGGCGATGGGCCGGCCGATGGGCACGACGGGGTCGTCGTCGTCGGGGTGGCACTGCCAGGCGGTGACGTCGACGGCGGCTTCGGTGGGCCCGTACAGGTTGTGCAGTCCGCAGGACAGGTGGTCGAAGAAGCGGTCGCGCAGGTCGGCCGTGAGCGCTTCGCCGCTGCAGATGACGCGTTGCAGGCTGGTGGCGGTCGCGGCGGCGTGGTGGTCGAGGAACAGCCGCAGCATCGAGGGCACGAAGTGGATGGTGGTGATGTGGTGGCGGGTGATGGTGTCGATGAGGTAGCCGGCGTCGCGGTGGCCGTCGGGGGCGGCGATGACGAGTCGGGCGCCGACCTGCAGGGGCCAGAAGAACTCCCAGACGGACACGTCGAAGCTGAACGGGGTCTTCTGCAGGACCCGGTCGTGGGTGTCGAGCTGGTAGTGGTCCTGCATCCACAGCAGCCGGTTGCAGATGCCGCGGTGGGTGTTGGCGACGCCCTTGGGGCGTCCGGTGGATCCTGACGTGTAGATGACGTAGGCCAGGTCATCCGGGCCGGCGACCGGCGGTGGCGGGTCGGTGGGGTGGTCGGCGGCGATGGGGTCGCGGTCGAGCGTGGCGATGGTGGCGTCGACCCCGGCGGTGGTGGTCAGGGTGGTCAGGCGGTCGCGCAGGTGGTCCTGGGTGAGCACGACGGGCATGGCGGCCTCGTCGATCATGAACCCGAGCCGGTCGTCGGGATAGTCGGGGTCCAGCGGGACGTAGGCGCCGCCGGCGGCGATGATGGCGTACAGCGCGATGACCATGTCGATGCTGCGGTGGGCGAACACGCCGACGAGGGTGTCGGTGGTCACGCCGTGGTCGCGCAGCCACCAGGCCAGCTGGTTGGCGCGGGCGGCCAGCTGCGCATACGACACGACCGTGCCGTCATGGTCGACCAGCGCGGGCGCGTCGGGCGTCGCGGCCACCTGCGCGGCGAACAACCCGCCCAACGTCGCCTCCGACGGGTACGCCACCCCCGTCGCATTGAACCCCCCCAACAGCTCCCGATCGCCGGGGGAGAGCAGCGGCAGCGTCGACACGTTCGCGTCGGGGTCGTCGGCGACACCCGTCAGCAGCTGCTCGTACTCCTCGAGCCGCCGCCGGATGGTGGCCGCGTCGTACAGGCCGACGTTGTAGGTGCACTCGACGGTCAGGCCGTCGTCGGCCGGCACGAGGTTGACGAAGACGTCGAAGTTCTCGTAGTGCCGGGGGTTCGAGCCCGGGGTCGCCTCGAGCCCGTCGAGGTCGAGGCCGGTGAACGGCGAGTCCATGTTGAACACGACCGACACCAGGGCGGGCCGGCTGGGATCGCGCTGCAGCCGGAGCCGCTTGAGCACGGCGCCGTACGACACGTTCTGGTGGTCCACGGCGTCGAGGACCGCGAGGTGCGTGTGCCGGCTCACCGACGTGAAGGGCTCTTCGGCGGGCACCGCGGCGCGCAGCGGCAGCATGTTGATGCAGTGGCCGACGAGGTCGCGGCCCGGGAACTGGGTCTGTCCGGCGATCGACATGCCGAGCAGGACGTCCTCGCTGCGTGTCACACGCTGCAGCAGGCACTGGAACGCCGCCAGCATCGTCGTGAACAGGGTGCGGCCGCTGGCCGACGACTGCGCGCGCAGCCGCGCGACCAGTTCGTCGCTCAGGTGCACCTCCTGCCGCGCGGCGTCCAGGGTGCGGCGTGCCGGCCGCGGCCTGTCGGTCGGCAGCGCGCTGAACGGCAGCGGGTCCTCCAGCGTCGCGAGCCAGTGCCGGGCGGACTCCTCCCACTCCGGCGACGTGTGCAGCTCGTCCTGCCATCGGGCGTAGTCGGAGAGCTGCATCGGGGCCTGCAGGGAGGCGGTACCACCGGTCCGCGCCGCGGTGTACAGGGCACTGAGGTCGCGGAACAGGACCCCTGCCGACCAGCCGTCACAGATGATGTGGTGGACCGTGAGGAACAGCAGGTGCTCGTCGTCGGCGAGGCGGAGCAGGCCGGCCCGCACCAGCGGGCCACTGGACAAGTCGAACGGCGTCTCGACCTCGGCGCTGCGAAGCTCGTCGAGCCGCGCGTAGCGCGCGTCGTCCGCCAACCCGCGCAGGTCGACCAGCGCGATGTCGAGCGCCAGCCGCGGTGCGACCCGCTGCCGTGCGCCGTCGTCGTCGATCGTGGTGCGCAGCGCCTCGTGCCGGTCGACCAGGCCCTGGATGGCCCTGCGCATCGCGTCGGCGTCGAGCGTGCCCTGCACGTGCAGGGTGTTGGACAGGTTGTAGGCGCAGTTGTTCGCGTCGGACAGCTGCGAGGCGAGCCAGATCTCCTGCTGGCCCTCGGTCAGAGGCGCGGTGCCCGCCGTCCGAGGGGCACCACCGGTCAGCGCAGGCGCCCGGGGCAGCAGCTCGGCGTCCTGCATGGCGACGACGCTGCGCTTGTACGCGTCGGCGATCGCGGCGATGTCGTCGGCTGTGTGTGCCGTGGACAGGAAGGCCGCACGGCCCTCCGTGATGTGGATCCCGTGATCGCGGAGGTGGAAGTAGAACAGGCTCGAGAACTGCTGGGCGGCGGAGAACGTCGTCAGGAACAACGAGCTGAAGTGCTCGATGTGCATCGGAGCCCCGCGTTCGACCAGGAACGCGTTCAGGTCGTCGACGAACGCCGTCGTCGTGGCGCTGAGGTCGGCCTGCAGCTGCGGGCCCTCGTCGATGAGGTGACGCAGTGTGGCCCGCGAGGCCGCCAGTGCCACGGGATGGCGGACGAAGGTGCCGGCGAACCACGTGACGTCGGCCTCCGGGACCGACTCGTCACCGTACTGCCACCAGCCGCCGTCCAGGGCATCCATGTACGCCCCGCGTCCGGCGACCACGCCGATCGGGAAGCCCCCGCCGACCACCTTGCCGTAGGTGGCGAGGTCGGCCTGCACGTCGAACAACGCCTGGGCGCCACCGGGGTGCGAGCGGAACCCGGTGATCATCTCGTCGAAGATCAGCGGGACGCCGGCGTCGGCGGTGAGCGCGCGCAGCTCCCGGAGGAACCGCGCGGGTTGCAGGTCGGGGTGCCGGCTCTGCACCGGCTCGACGAGCACCGCCGCGAGCTCGTGGGCGAGGGACCGGATCTCGTCGAGCGCGGCGTCCGAGCCGTACTCGAGGACGATCATGTCCTGCGTCATGTGCCGCGGTACGCCGGGCGCGATCGGCATCGACCGGCGCGCGCCCGCAGTGCCGAGCCCACGGACGAGGACCTCGTCGAACAGGCCGTGGTAGTCGCCGGAGAACGTCACGATCTTCGTGCGGCCGGTCACGGTGCGGGCGAGCCGCATCGCCGCGAGGACGGCCTCGGAGCCCGTGTTGCAGAAGGCGACCCGCTCGTGGTCGGTGAGGTCCGAGACGAGGTCGGCGACCTCGGCGGCCAGCGGGGTCTGCGGCCCGATCTCGATGCCGCGTGCGATCTGTTCGGTGACGGCGTCGATCACGTGGGCGGGGGAGTGGCCGAACAGGTTGACACCGAAGCCCATCGCGATGTCGATGAGCTCGTTGTCGTCGACGTCCCAGATCCGCGACCCCTGTGAGCGCGTCGCCACGACCGGGAAGACGAGCTCCTTCCACGCGCGCCGGAAGCCGGCGACGGTGCGGGGATCGGCCAGTCGGGCCCTGGACTGCTGCGTGCGGGCGCGCGAGCCGGGCGAACGCGCGAGCAGGCGCTCGGCCAGCGCGTCGATGTGCTCCCGCTGCTTCGGTCCCAGCGCGTCGGAGGTGCGCTCGATCGGACGCCACGGCCCGTGGGTCGGCGTGGCACCGTCGGCCTCGCCGTCGCCGTCCGTCGGTGCGACGGGCGGTGCGGCCGTGTCCGGGCTGCGCGCCACCATCGCACCCTCGGTCAGGCCCGGTGACGGCGGGCGCGCGTCGACCGGCTGGTCCTGACGGCCGAGCACCGCGAGCTGCTGGCGCATGATCTCGAGCTGCTGCTCGATGAGCCGCTCGACCGTGTCCGTCGGCGCACCGTCTGTCGCCGTCGTGGCCGCGGTCGGCGGTGGGGACGCAGCCGGCGCGGCCGTCGGCGGTGGCCGGAAGGCATCGGCTGGGAGCCGTTCGTCGATGTGGCCGGCGAGTGCGTCGATCGTCGGCGCCTCCTCGAACAGCTGGCGGAACGAGATACGCAGGTCGAACCTGGCGCCCACGGCGCCGCTGGCCTGCGTCATGAACAACGAGTCGAACCCGAGCTCGAGGAATGTCGCCTGGGGGTCAAGGTCGGCGGGCTCGATGCCCGTCAGCTCGTGGAAGATGCGCTGGACCTCAGCGAGGATGCGCAGATGGCGGCTGGGTGGGTCGGCGTCGGGGCCCATGTGCACGTCCGGTGTCGTGGGCACCTCGTCGACACCCGCCGCCTCGGCCGGCACCGGCGGAACCTCCACCTGTGCCGAGGCCCCGGGTGCGATCCAGTAGCGCTGGCGCTCGAACGGATAGGTGGGCAGCGGGACGCGACGGCGCTCCTCGCCGTCGTACAGCTTCGCGATGTCGACGTCGGCGCCGGCGAGCCAGAGGCGACCGACGGCCTCGAGCAGGAAGGCGTCGTCGGCCCGCTGCTCGTTCGGGTGGCGGATGGTCGCGACCACCGTTGGCTTCGCCCGGTGCTGGCGGGCGAGGCCGCTGAGCGTGCGGCCGGGTCCGACCTCGACGGCGACACGGTCGGGCGCGTCGAGCAGCGTCGACAGCCCGTCGACGAACCGGACCGTCTGGCGCAGGTGCCGGACCCAGTACGCGGGGTCGGTCGCCTCGTCGTCCGTGATCCACGTGCCGGTCAGGTTCGAGGCCATCGGGACGATCGGGGCACGGAAGCCGATCGTCCTGGCGTACTCCTCGAAGCGGTCGAGGATGGGCTCGACCATCGGTGAGTGTGCGGCGACCGAGATGTGCAGCCGGGTCGAGTCGACGCGGGACTCCGCGAGCGTCTCCTCGAGCCGGTCGATCGCGGTCACCGCGCCGGAGACGATGCACAGGTCGGGGCGGTTGATGACCGCGATGGACAGGTCGTCGCCAAGCAGCTCGGCGAGCTCCGCCTCTGGCAGCGGCACGCTGAGCATCGCGCCGTCCGGCAGCTCCTCGAACAGCTCGCCCCGCAACGTCACGAGGTGCAGCGCGTCCTCCAGCGAGAGGACGCCCGCGAGGCATGCGGCGGCGTACTCGCCCGCGCTGTGACCGATCACAGCGTTCGGTCGCACGCCCAGCGACTGCAGCAGCTGCGCCGTCGCCACCTCGACCGCGACCAGGCCCGGCAGTGCGTGGGCGGGACGCTCGAGCGCCTCGGCGTCGCCGTCGGGCCACATGAGCGCTCGCAGGTCGGCCTCGAGGCGAGGTCGAAGGCTGTCGGCGCTCCTGTCGATCCAGTACCTGAACTCATCGAAGGCGTCGTACAGATCGCGCGCCATGCCGATGTACTGGGCGCCGCCACCGGGGAACATGAACACCGGTGACGGCGCGCCGTTCCGAACGGTCCCTGAGATCACCCGGCCGCCGTCCGCGGCCAACGCATCGACCGCGTCCGCCGTGTCGGACGCGACGGCGACGGCGCGATGGTCCATCGGCCGGCGACCGGCGGCGAGGGTGTGGCTGACGTCGCCGAGGTCGAGGGCGGCGTGGGCGTTCAGATGGCGCGCGACGTTCGTCAGCGTGTGCTCGAGTGCCTCTGCCGATCTCGCCGACAAGGCGAGGAGGTGGTGTGCGCGGCGTGTCGGCTCGCTCGCGACGGCTGGCTGCTCCTCCACGACGATGTGCGCGTTGGTGCCACCGAGCCCGAACGAGCTCACGCCCGCCCGTCGGGGCGCGTCGCCGCGTGACCAGTCGTGCAGGGTGTCATTCACGACGAATGGGCTCGCGGCGAAGTCGATCTGTGGGTTCGGTGTGGCGAAGTGGAGGCTCGGCGGGATCTCCTCGTGTTGCAGGGACAAGATGACCTTGATGAGTCCGGCCACGCCCGCGCCCGCATCGAGGTGACCGATGTTGGTCTTGACCGAGCCGATGCGGCAGAAGCCCGTATCGTCGGTGTCGACGCGGAAGGCCCGGGTGAGTGCCTCAACCTCGATCGGGTCTCCGACGAACGTGCCGGTGCCGTGCGCCTCCACATAGCTCAAGGTGGACGCGTCGACGCCGGCGATCTCCATCGCCTCGCGGATGACCGAGGCCTGGCCGTTGACGCCCGGGGCGGTGAAGCCGATCTTGTCCGCGCCGTCGTTGTTGATCGCCGTGCCCTTGATGATCGCGTGCACGGTGTCGGCGTCGCGCAGTGCGTCCTCGAGTCGTTTGACGACCACCACCGCACCGCCGTTGCCGATCACGGTGCCACGACCGTCGGCGTCGAATGCTCGACAGTGACCGTCCGGCGAGAGGATCCCGTCTTCCTGGTAGAGGTAGCCTGCTGTGAGTGGGACGCGGATCCTGGCGCCGCCGACGAGCGCCGCGTCACACTCGCCGGCGATCAGGGCCTGGCACGCCAGATGCAGCGCGACGCCCGAGGTGGAGCACGCCGTGTTCACGCTGAGGGCCGGTCCCGTCAGGTTCAGCTTGTACGCGATGCGGGTCAGCGCGAACTCCCGCTCGTTCGCGATGATGGTCGCGTACCGACCCATCGTCTCCAGGAGCTCGGGATGCGTGGCCAGGTTGTTGCGGTAGTAGGCGTTCTCAGCGACGCCGCCGAAGACCCCGACCACCCCCGGGTAGGCCATCGGGTCGTATCCCGCGTGCTCGAGCGCCGCCCATGCGCACTCCAACAGCAGGCGATGCTGCGGATCCATGACCTCGGCTTCCCTGCGCGAGATGCCGAAGAACCGTGCGTCGAAGCCCTCGGGCTCGTCGAGCACGGAGCCGGCGTTGACGAAGAGCGGGTGCGCACGCTGCGCTTCGCTCACGCCCGCGGAGGCGAGCTCATCCTCAGTGAACGCGCGGATGGACTCGATGCCGTCGTGCAAAGCGGACCAGAACCCGTCCAGATCGGATGCGCCGGGGAACCGCCCGTGCATGCCGATGACCGCGATGTCGGTCGAGAGCTCGCCGGTGTCCATCATCGACTTCCTTCCGTCACCGTGTCGGCACGCGCCTTCCGTCACTGCTGGCGGGCGGTCCGGCGTGCCCGCTGGGCGAGCAGACGTCCACGCCTGTCCTGGTCGCCCATGCCTGCACCGATGGCTGGCACGGGGTCCGCTCTGCAGCCCAGCTCCTCGGCCAGAGCGAGCGTCACGTCCCCCAGCGGGGTGTCGTCCGCGCGCTGCCGCCGGTCGGCGACGTCACTGCGGATCGCCCGGTGCCCCACGAAGGACGGATCGCCCATCGGCGTCGACTCGGGGTACAGGCCGTCGACCATCTTCGACTCGAGGTCGTCGTAGGGTCGGAGCAGTCGCTCGTCGTACGACAGCCCGAACCGCGCGCACAACCTCCGCATCTCCTGTTCCGGGGCACGAGCCAGGTCCTCGAAATACAGGCGGTGCTGCCGCTCGTCAGGGACGTCGTCGAGGAAGGCGAGGATGTTGCGGTGGCTGATCGTCCAGACCATCTCGCCGAGCGTGCGTGCGTCGTAGGGATGCGACTCGAGATGGAGCACCTGCGCGATCCGGTTCTCGACGAACGACCCGACGGCCGCCCGCGGGTGCCGGACGAGGTGCACGTAGAGCGGATCCTTGAAGTCCCGCTCGGCCTGCCGCAGCGCGGGCGGCTGCAGCGCATAGGCAGGCGACTTGTCCACGAGCATCCTCGGAGCGATCCATTGCTGGAGGCGTTGGCAGAACGCCTTCGTCGACAGTCCCTCGGCTTCGGCGGTGTCCATGATCCGCCCGGCCTCCTCCGGGCCGCAGCTATGGATCTCCATGAGTGCCCTGAGCAGGCCCTCGCGCCACAGGCGGAACCTGCCCGAGTACATCCGCCGGCGATCATCGAGCGTGTCGAAGCCCAGCAGCAGTAGCTCGGCCGCGGCGAACAGCTGCGGGTGGCCGGCGAGCATGACTCGCAACAGCGTCGTTCCCGACCTCGGTGGTGCGAGGATAAACATGGCCGGATCGAGGTCGGCAGTGCCCTCCTCAGGTCGCGTGGTGGTCAGCGTAGGGATGTAGCCCCGCATCTCGGCCAGCAGATCCGTGGTCACGCGCGTCGGTTCGCGCGCGTCAGTCGGTGGGGCCGCCTGAACCCTGGTCGCGAAGGTCGTCGCCACCGCGTCCCCGTACTGATCGACCAGGAAGCGTGCGTAGCTGGCGACCGTCGGCGCGGTGAAGATCGTGATCTCAAAGATGGGCCGGTCCAGTCGCTGCTGCAACCGGTTGACGAACTGTGCGGCTTGTAGCGATGTACCGCCGAGATCGAAGAAACGATCGTGGATGCCCACCTGATCCAGTCCGAGGATCTCCTCCCACGTCCGTGCCAGGTACCGTTCGAGCTCGTCTCGTGGGGCCACGTACGGTGCCTCGACCCTCCGCCGTCGGATGCCGGGCGCCGGCAGTGCCGCGCGGTCGATCTTCCCGTTCGAGGTCAATGGCAGTCGATCGAGCGTGATGAACGCCGACGGCACCATGTGCTCGGCGAGCTGGGAGGCCATCCACCGACGGAGGGCCAGCTCGTTGACCGACGTCGCGCGTGGCATCACATAGGCGACGAGTCGCCTGTCGGTGCTGCTGTCCCCCGCCACGGCAGCGACGGCGCTGGCGACCTCGGGATGACGGGCGAGCGTCGCCTCGACCTCCCCCAGCTCGACGCGGAACCCGTGCAATTGCACCTGGTCGTCCGCCCTGCCGTGGTACTCGTAGTCGCCGTCCGCCCGTTGCCTGACGAGATCGCCGGTCCTGTAGATCGTCGACGAGTGGCGGAACGGGTCGGGCAGGAAGCGCTGTCGCGTCAGCGCCGGCCGGTTGAGATAGCCGAGCGAGACGCCGGCTCCGCCCACGTACAGCTCACCAACCGTCCCCACGGACACCGGCTCCATGTCCTGATCCAGCACGTGGAGCGACAGGTCGGGTATGGGCTCGCCGATGAGGCTGACACCCGTGTGCTCGGCATCCCCCCGCGTGACCTGCCGGTAGGTCACGTGGACGGTGGTCTCCGTGATGCCGTACATGTTGATCAGCTGCGGCCGCTCGTCGCCGTGGCGCTCGAACCATGGTCGTAGGCTTGGGAAGTTCAGCGCTTCGCCGCCGAAGATCACATACCGCAGCGCAAGCGGGTCCGTCGCGCGGCTCAGCCGATCCGCCTCGATGAACTGGTAAAACGCCGAAGGCGTCTGGTTGAGGACCGTGACGCCGTACGATCCGACGAGCTGGCGAAAGAGCTGGGGGCTCCTCGAGACCTCGTGGGCGACCGTCACCAGCGTTCCGCCGTACGCGAGCGCGCCCCACATCTCCCACACGGAGAAGTCGAACGCGTACGAGTGGAACAGGGTCCAGACGTCGTCCGGGCCGAAACCGAACCAGTGGTGGGTCGAATCGAGGAGCCTCGCGATGTTGCGGTGGCTCACCATCACGCCGTTGGGCGTGCCTGTCGACCCGGATGTGTAGATCACGTAGGCGAGGTCGTCCAGCCGACCTGTCGGCAGCCGCACACCACGTGCTGCGCGATCGGACGACCGGTCGGAACAATCGACCGGCACCGGTGTCGCACCTCCGATGTCGACCTCATCCTCCAGCGTCGGCGTGAGCAGGATTGTGTCGACGCCGCTGTCCTCCACGAGCAGCTGCATCCGATCCGTGGGGTACGACGGGTCGAGCGGCACGTACGCACCGCCTGCCTTGAAGATCGCGATGATCCCGACGACGAGCTCGACGCCGCGTGCGGCGGCGATGCCGACGAGGTCGCCGCGACCCACGCCCATCGCCCGCAGGCGCCGAGCCACCTGTGTGGCCCGCTCGTCGAGCTCTCGATAGGTGACAGACCGACCCTGATCGATCACCGCAACCGCGGAGGGGGTGCGACGGGCCCAATCGGAGAACCGTTCGTGCACGAGAGCTGTCACCAGCGCTGCCTTCGGTCGTGAGGTCGACGTCCGCGGGGAGTCGCGTGCCGGTCTGGGATCACCGTCGGTGCGCGCGACCGCGCTCGTGCAGGAGACGACACGGCGTGGACCGACCGGGCATCCCGTTCGGACGGTCTCGTGCTGATGCCGGGCCCGATCATGGTGCCATCGGTGTAGGACCTGCCGTCGATGTCGACCCGGCGATCACCGACGCGTTCGGCGAAGTACGCGGGCGTCCAGCGCGTCGCCGCGGGCGAGTGGGAGATCGCGTCCGTCAGGATGACCGGACGTCGTGGCCGACAGTACCGCTCCATGAATTCGACGTAGTTCAGCGCCTCGCGACGTTCGATTGCGTGCGTGCTTGACTCGCTACTCTGCATCGCAAGCCTCGGCTGTCCCGCACGTTCCCGCATCCACACTTGCGCCCGCACGCTACAGATGATAGATCGATGACTGAAGATCGTCCAACGGGTGTCTACGCCGGTGGTGGGAACGGCGCCCGACCCAGGGGTTCCTCTCGTCACGGAGCATGCGGTGCTGGGTCCGGTTGTGATCGGCGGTGTCGGGGGCAGCGGTACGCGCGTCGTGGCGCAGGTGCTGCTCGATCTGGATGTCGATCTCGGCAACGACCTCAGCACCGAGCTCGATGACCGGTGGTTCAACCTGCTGTTCTACCGGCCGGCCTGGCTGTGCGGGGCACTGGATCACGACACCCACGCGGCCGTCGCTCCGGGTCTCGATCTCATGCACAAGCGATCGTGTGGCGAGCGCAGGGTGACAGCCGACCAGCGGGCGTTCCTCGTCCGGGCGTGGCGGGACGCGGTCGCGACGGGACACTGGTCGGACCGCGAGGCGACGCGCGCGCACCACGACGGTGTGGACCACCCGCCGCACGGCACGGTTCCTACGATCTGCCCCCGTGCAGTCGGGGCGCCCCGCGTGGGGATGGAAGGAGCCGATCTCCCATCTGATCGCGCCCGATCTGATCGCCCACTTCCCGGACGCCCGGTACGTCCACCTCATGCGTCACGGTCTCGACATGGCGTTCAGTCAGAACCGCCGCCAGGTCCGGCGCTTCGGACGGCTCCTCGACTCGGACCTCGAGAAGCATGATGTGGGTCCCCAGGACATCCTGCGGTACTGGATATGGGCGAATCGACGGGTGGTCGACGTCGTCCGCGCCGCCGATCCCTCGCGTACCCACATCGTCGTGTTCGACGACCTGTGCACGGCGCCGGCGGGGGAGATCGCGCGCCTGCTCGAGTTCCTCGAGATCGCCGTCGACACGGGGCGGTTGAACGCGCTGGCGACATCCCCCGGCCGCCGGCGTCCATGGGACGGTACAGATCACAGGACCTCAGCGTCTTCGACCCGCCGATCTCCAAGAGGTCGCCCGCCTCGGGTTCAGGCTGTAGGCCGAGGCGCAGCCACCGCACGCGGGGCGGGATCGAGACGGTTCTAGATGCCGAGGCCGTTGTGCAGGTCCCGCTGGGCCTCGCTCATCGCATCGCGCACATGGATCGTGACGCGCGGACGATCGCGTCGGGGCCGGCGCGGGAACGGCGAAGGCCGTTCGGGCCGAGCGACGGGGCTATGCTGAGCCCGACGTCAGGACTGTCGGAGGCGGACGGCGTCCGGGTGTCCTGCAGCCGCCACGCACCCCCGTCGCGTCGGACGAAGGTGATGGATCGTGGAAGCACCGAGCGCCGTCCACTACCCGGAGGGTCTGCGGGACCGGTCCATCTTCCTCGTGTGGGGGCCTCCCAGCCACGGACCCAGGACGAAGGTGTTCGCGCGCCGTCTGGGCATCGAACCGGTCTTCGTGTACTCGACCAGGCGCAGGGGTCGGCTCGTCGCCCCGTGGAAGTATACGTACCAGGCGATCGCCACGATCAGGGTGCTCGTCGGCCGCCGTCCCCGCGTGATCTTCGTCCAGAGCCCGCCGAGCTTCGCCCCCGTGATCGTCTGGCTCGCCACGGCGGTCCTCGGCGGCCGCTTCATCGTCGACGCGCACAGCGGTGCCCTGGACACCCGGGTGTGGACCAGGCCGGGGTGGCTGCACCGCGCCGTCGCGCGCGCTGCGGCGGCCACGATCGTGACGAACGAGCACCATCGCGGCCTCGTCACGGCGCAGGGCGGACGGGCGATGGTCATCCGTGACGTCCCGACGGCGTTCGAGCTCGGTGCTCCCCCCGCGCTCGGTGACGGGTTCCGCGTGATGGCGGTCAACACCTTCGCGCCGGACGAGCCCGTCGGCGAGCTGCTCGCCGCCGCGGCCGAGCTGCCCGACGTGTCGTTCCGCGTCACCGGTGACCCGGATCGACCGGGGTTCATGATGCCGGCGGAGATCCCCGACAACGTGCACCTCACGGGTTTCGTGCCCGACGACGTCTACTATGGGCTGATGGACGCCAGCGACGCCGTGCTGTGCCTGACGACGCGGGACCACACGATGCAGCGCGGAGCCTGCGAGGCGCTGTCCGTGGGCGTGCCGATCATCACGTCCGACACCGCCCTGCTGCGCGCGTACTTCCGCATGGGGACCGTCCACGTGCGCAACGACCGGGAAGCGATCCGCGCCGGCGTCGAGCGGATGATCGCCGAGCACGACAGGTTCTCGGCCGAGATCCGTCAACTCCAGACGCTGCAGCGCGACGAGTGGGACTCGGCGCTCGCCGAGCTGCTCGGACTCCTGCGCTGACGCGGACCATCGGGGGTCGGCCGCGCGTTCACCAGTTGATGCCGTCGTAGCCGGGCACGGCACTGTCCGGTTCTACGATGCGGACGAGATCGAGGACGACCTGGTCGTCACGCACGCCGTCGAGCGCGTCGGCGAACTCGGCCGACGCGTAGCCGATGACGATGACGTCGCTGCGCGACAGCACGTCGTCGATCGAGTCGCACATCAGGGAGGAGATGTGTGGGATCTCATGGGTGATGTACGCGCGGTTCGCGCCATGGAGGCCGGCCAGCGACACGTTGCGGTCGAACAGCCGCACCTCGTAGCCCTTGCCGATCAGGCGCTCCACGAGCTCGACGAGAGGGCTCTCGCGGAGGTCGTCGGTGCCTGCCTTGAAGCTGAACCCGAGCACGCCGACACGCTGGTGGCCCGTGCGCTGGATCCGGTGGAACGCCCTGTCGATCTGGTGCTGGTTGCTCGGCAGGACCGCGTCGAGCAGCGGGACGGACACGTCGTGACGCCGGGCGTTGTAGGTCAGGGCACGCAGGTCCTTGGGCAGGCACGATCCTCCGAACGCGAAGCCGGGTCTGAGGTAGGCACCCGAGATGTTCAGGCGGGTGTCACGGAGGAAGACGTCCATGACGGCGTGGCTGTCGATGTCGTCCTCCTTGCAGATCGCCCCGATCTCGTTGGCGAACGCGACCTTGACGGCGTGGAATGCGTTGCTCGTGTACTTGACCATCTCCGCGACGGGGATCGGCACGACCAGGGTGTCCGCATCGACATGGTCGTAGACCGCCGTCATCGGCGCCGCGGACACGTCGTCATCCACGCCCAGCAGCGTGAACGGGGGCGTGCGGAAGTCGCTGATCGAGCTGCCCTCGCGGAGGAACTCGGGGTTCACGCATACGCCGAAGTCACGTCCCGCTCGTGCGGTGGACGCCTGCTCGAGGGCAGGGACGACCGTTTCGTACGTCGAGCCGGGCAGCATCGTGCTGCGCACCGCGACGACGTGACCCTCAGCGGCAGCGCCGAGGTTGCCGCCGATGTCGTGGCAGACGCGCTCGACCTGACGCAGGTCGAGGCTGCCGTTCGATCTGCTCGGTGTGCCGACGCAGACCATCGAGACCTCCGAGCCACGCATCCCCTCCGCCGGATCCGTCGTGGCGCGGATGCGACCCGCCTCCACGCCCGCAGCGACCAGCTCGGACAGCCTCGCCTCGATGACGGGACTACGGCCGTCGTTCACCATGTCGACCTTCAACCTGTTGGTGTCGACACCGGTGACCTGGTGGCCGTCGCCCGCGAGGGCCGCCGTTGTCACCGCGCCGACGTAGCCCAGTCCGAACACGGTGATCCGCGTCATGCCTCTTCCTCGCGGCTTGGCTGCATCGATCCCGGGACTCTACCTGTGCCGAGCACGCGACTGGTGACGTTGCAGGACCAGTGACGTTGCCGAAGGTGCGGCGGGCCCGGCGGTCTTGCCACGACCCTCTGCGAAGTGGCCGGCGGACGGCAGGGTCAGACCCCCTCCGACGGCCGTCCGACGCCGCTGTGCTCATAGCGCTATGCTTATCGGCCGTCATAGGTATCATCGGTATCAATGAGTGCGGGACACCATGGCCGCGCCGGAAGGGCGCGTCACCAGCCGTCATGCTGTGCGGTCGGAGGCGTGTGCTGATCGGTGGCGCGGCGTCCGGTAGTGCCCAGGTCTCGTGTCCAGCCACCAGCCGGTCAGCAGCGTCGAGGCGGAATGAAGATCTTTCTCGCAAGTCCCATCGCCGACCGGGCCGTCCAACGAATCCGCGGCGATCATGACGTGGTGATCGGGTTCAACGAGACGGATCGCTGGCCCCAGTTGCTTGAGGACCGCGAGGTCATCATCTTCCGCAGCGGGGTGACCATCTCGTCAAGGATCATGGAGATGGCACCCAAGCTCGAGTTGGCGATCAGGGCTGGTTCGGGGTTCGACAACATCGACCTCCAGCACTGTCGGCACCGGGGCATCAGGGTCGTACGTGTGCCGGGGCCGTCAGCGCAGGCGGTGGCCGAGTTCACGCTCGGGCTGATCATGGCCCTGTCGAGACGTGTCTGCGAAGCGGACGCCTACGTGCGCGGTGGGCAATGGCCGAAGTATCAACTCGATGGGCGACTGATCGCCGGAAAGATGCTCGGCGTCGTTGGTGCAGGCCGGATCGGCCGTCGCGTGGGTGAGATCGGCGCCCTGCTCGGCATGCGCGTCCTGGCGTGCGTCGAACGACCTGCGGTTGAGCCGCAACTCGTCCTGGCCGCGAAAGGCATCGCGCTGTCTGACTTCGATAGCGTCATCGAGCAGTCCGACATCGTGTCCGTCCACACGCCCTTGAATGGAGCGACCCGGAAGCTGATCGACGCAGAGGTCATTGGCCGGATGAAACGGGGCGCACTGCTGGTGAACACCGCTCGGGGCGGCGTCGTGGATGAACGCGCCGTCGAGGCCGCGCTCCACGATGGACAACTCGGCGGTGCCGCCCTCGACGTGCACGAGCGCGAGGGAGAAGGCGTGATGTCATCGCTCGCGAAGTTCCCCAACGTCGTTCTGACCCCGCACATCGGCGGCATGGCGGTCGAGTCGCAGGAGATGATCGGTGAGCGCGCCGCCACGCTGATCA
>Ga0299913_10000042_pt1 | contig 54302 bp, 51 predicted proteins | sample RVTome_9_FD_201360 | JGI IMG/M metagenome (GOLD analysis project Ga0299913, IMG submission 201360) | Soil microbial communities from uranium-contaminated site in the Upper Colorado River Basin, Wyoming, United States - RVT155D38 (version 2) ... | reverse complement strand
CCGAACTGCGCCTCCCAGAGGACGAGCGCGCGCGGCACCTCGACCGAGTACCCGTACTCGAAGCCGAGCGCACCGGTTTCCGAAAGCGGGGAGTTGTGCACCTGGAACGGCGCGCGCGAGCCCGGCAGGTGGTGAATCGGGGCGTACTTCTCGCCCGTCATGTAGTCGTTGAGGACGAGGTGGCGGTGCGAGAAGGTGCCTCGCTCGGTGTCCTGGCCCGTCAGGCGCACGGGCGTCCCGTCGGCCAGGAGGCTGCCGAAGGCGAGCGCCTCGGCCTGGGCCCAGGCGATGCCGCCCTCCTCGCCCAGGGCGTCGCGCCGGCGCTCGAGCTCCTTGGCGAGCTTCGGGTGGACGGTGAAGCCCTCGGGCACCTGGAGGAGCTGCTCGTTCAGCTCGCGCAGCCGGTCGGCGGGCACCGCCGTGTCGATCTGGGCGTCGGCCCCGCGGCCGATCCGGCGCTCCTTCCGCCGCGCGCTGCCGGTGAACGAGGCCTTCAGCTCCTCGTGCACGGCGCGTAGGCGCGTCTGCTCCGCCTCGACGAGCCGCTCGGCCTCGGCCTCGCTGACGAGACCGAGCTCGGCGAGCGTCCGAGCGTACTGCTCCCGCACGGTCGGGTGCTCCTCGATCAGCTTGTACATCAGCGGCTGCGTGTAGCTCGGCTCGTCGCCCTCGTTGTGGCCGAAGCGCCGGTAGCCGACGAGGTCGACGACGACGTCGTGGTGGAACCGCTCGCGGAACGCCATCGCCAGCCGGATGGCCGAGACCGCCGCCTCGGAGTCGTCGGCGTTCACGTGGAAGATCGGCGTGTCGAACCCCTTCGCCAGGTCGGACGAGTAGCGGGTCGAGCGGCCCTCCGCGGGATCGGTCGTGAAGCCAACCTGGTTGTTGGCGATCACGTGCAGCGTCCCGCCCGTCGTGTACCCGGGGAGGCCGGCGAGGTTCAGCGTCTCGGCGACGACTCCCTGACCTGGGAAGGCCGCGTCGCCGTGGATGAGCACGGGGAGCGCCAGGTCGGGATCGTGGGTGCCCTCGGGCGTGTCGTGGTCCGTCTGGGAGGCGCGCACCTCGCCCTCGACGACCGGATCGACGTACTCGAGGTGGCTCGGGTTCGAGGTGAGGGTCACGGTGACGTCGCCGCTCCGCGTCGTCCGGGGCGCCTCGGCGCCGAGGTGGTACTTGACGTCGCCGGAGCCGCTCTCGAGGTCGGCGGCGACCGCCTCGAGGACCCGCTCGCCCTCGAACTCGCGCAGGATCGCGTCCGCCTCGCGGCCGACCGTGTGGGCAAGGACGTTGAGCCGGCCGCGGTGCGCCATGCCGATGACGACGTGGTTGGCACCGTTGGCGGCCGCGAGCTCGATCGCCTCGTCCAGCATGGGCACCATCACGTCGAGGCCCTCGATGGAGAACTGCTTCTGGCCGAGGAACGCCCGGCGCAGGTACCGCTCGAACCCCTCGACCTCGGAGAGCCGGGCGAGGAGCGCCTTCCTCTCGTCGGAGGTGAGCGGCTGCCGGTAGCGGCCGGACTCGATCGCCGCGCGCAGCCAGAGGCGCTGCTCGTGGCTCGAGATGTGCTCGATCTCGTAGGCCAGCGTGCCGCAGTACGTCTCGCGCAGCTTCGGCAGCGCCTCGGCGAGCGTCTCCGCGGGAACGTAGAGGCGGAGGACTCGCGCCGGGATCCGGGTCTGGAGCTCCGGTGTGAGCCGGGGCTGGAGCCGGTCGGGATCGAGCGCCGGATCGCCCGGGGGCTCCGAGCCGAGCGGGTCGATGTGCGCGGCGAGATGGCCATGGGTCCGGTGCGCCTTCACGAGCGACATGGCGGCCGCCACGCCGCCGAGGAGGTCGTGGGCAGCCGCCTCGGCCGGTTCCGGGGGCGCGGTCGGCGCGGGGGGCACCGCGACCGCACCGTTGCCTCCGTCGCGCGACGCTCCCCGCAGCTGCTCGGCGTTCGGCAGATGCTGGAGCACGAGCTCCGGGTTGGACTCGAAGAGGCGCCGCCACTCCGGTTCGACGGATTCCGGGGACGCGAGGTAGGCGGCCAGCAGCTCCTGGACGAAGCCGCTGTTCAGATCGTCTATCTGGTCGGTTTCCACTCCGCCCACTGAGGATAGCGACCGTGCCGAGCGGCGCATGGCGACTGTTCTGGCGCGAGCGGGCACGCGGACGGTAGGCTTCACAAAATGAAGCGTCAGCGCACGGCCGACCCGTACCGGGATCTCGACGTCATCGACGCCCGGGCGCCGCGGTTCAACCAGGCGACGGTCGGGCTCCTCGCGCTCGCGGCCGTCCTCACCGGCTGGTGGGCGATCCTCGGGCTCCTGGCCGCGCAGCTGGCGATCGGGCTGACCCTCGGCCGCCGCTGGTGCCTGCCGTGCCTCGCCTACTTCGAGCTCGTGCAGCCGCGCTTCGGCGAGGGGCCGATCGAGGACTCGCGGCCGCCGCGCTTCGCCAACCTCGTCGGCGTCGCCGTCCTCGGCACCGCCACGATCGCCTACGCCCTCGGCTTCGGAACGGCGGGCGCGGCACTCGGACTCCTCGTCGCCGGGCTCGCCCTCCTCGCCGCGGCCACCGGCCTCTGCGCGGGCTGCGAGGCCTACCGCTTCGGGACGAGGCTCCGCGGCATCCGCTCGCACCGGCTCGACCGCGTCGAGCTTGCAGACCTCGGGCTCGCGCCGTACGGCGAGGTCGTCGTCCAGTTCACGCACCCGCTCTGCAGCGACTGCTCGTCGCTCGAGCGCCGCCTTCGCGCCGAAGGCCGCGACGTCGTCACCGTGGACGTCTCCCGGCGCCCGGAGCTCGCCCGCAAGTACGGGGTCGCTCTCGTCCCCACCGCCGTCGCGGTCAGCTCGACGGGGGCGGTTCTGGCTCGGCTGGCGGGATGATCGGCAGGCCGGAGGCAACCACGCGCCGGCCCTCGGACTCGTAGACGACGTCCACCGAGTCGTTCTTCCGGTAGGTCCCGGCCACGCCGAGGAACATGCTGGCCCAGCGGAGCAGCCCGAGCCGGCCCTCGCGCGCCAGCGGCTTCGAGAAGCGGAGCACGCCGCCGAGCGCAACGTAGTCCGTGCCGGGCTCCTGGTGCACGCCGTTCACGTACACCTCGAAGGGCTCCCTCACGCCCGCGGGGAGCGGCACGGTCCACGACTCGTCCGGCACACCCCAAGACTAGTGGGAGGGGTCTTGGGGGAAACAGGGTTCCCCCAAGCGATCTCTCCCCTCGGCGCGCGAAAACCTCTCCCAGCTTCCGGCGGTGCCGATTCCGCGAGTCCCTCTGCCGCTAACGAGGGAGTCTCGCTGGCACTCACTGAACCACATTTCGGGGGAATTGCAACTCCCCCGAACGGGTGACATCGGTGGCGAAGCCCGGGCCCCGCCGAGGCGAATAGAATCGCAACGGCTCATGGGGAGGACGAAGCCCGCCGTCATCGCCGCCGCCCTCGCGGCGCTCGCGCTCGGCGCCGTGCCCGCCGCCCTGGGCCAGAACCCGGGGAACGGCGGCCTCTCGCCGCCCGATCCGGCGACGCCGAGCGGCGAGGCGATCAACCAGATCTACTGGTTCGTGTTCGCCATCTGCGCCGTCGTCTTCGTCGTCGTCGAGTCGGCGCTCGTCCTCTTCGTCATCCGCTTCCGCCGGCGCCGCAACGTCGCGGAGGAGGCCGAGGGCCCGCAGATCCACGGGAACACCCGGCTCGAGATCATCTGGACGGCAATCCCGGCCGTCATCCTGGTCGGCATCGCCGCGGTCGTCCTCGCGAGAACGCCGGCCGTGCAGGCGACGAGCGGCGACCGCGCCAACGAGCTCGTCGTCGAGGTGCAGGGACACCAGTTCTACTGGGAGTACATCTATCCCGACGGGCAGATCTCGATCGACCGGCTCGTCGTCCCGGTGAACCGCCCCGTCAAGCTCGAGCTCGTCTCCTTCGACGTGAACCACAGCTGGTGGGTGCCCGAGCTGACCGGCAAGAAGGACGCCATCCCGGGGCGGACGAACGAGCTCCGCTTCACGCCCGAAAGAGAGGGCGTCTTCGAGGGCCGCTGCGCGGAGCTCTGCGGCATCCTCCACGCGGTCATGCCGACGACCGTCGAGGTCGTCCCGCAGGCGGACTACGCCGGCTTCCTCCAGCTGATCGGCGGCCAAGAGGAGCCCGGCGCCTCGCAGCTCGCCCTCGGGCGCGAGACCTGGGACCGCGTCTGCGCGAAGTGCCACGGGCTTGCCGGCGAGGGCGATATCGGCCCGCCGGTGGCGCTGAGCCCGAAGCTCGTCGACCCCGAGGCGATGCGCGACCTGCTCGAGAACGGCCAGGACCTGCCGGCGAACGAGGGCTACATGCCGCCCGTCGGGCGCGGCTGGCCCGACTTCCAGGTGGAGGCGCTGATCGCATACATCCAGTCGAACCCGGCGCTCGCGGCACCGCCGGCTGAGGGGGGTGGCCGGTAGTGGCCGTCCGCACGGAGACGGTGAACCCCACCTGGCACGACGGCCGCGTCACGAGCTGGCTCGTCACGCTCGACCACAAGCGCATCGGGATCCTCTACATCGTCACGGCGTTCTTCTTCTTCTTCGCGGCCGGGGTGATGGCGCTGCTCATGCGCACGCAGCTCGCCCAGGCGGAGAACGACTTCATCACGCAGAACTCCTACAACCAGCTCTTCACCGTGCACGGGACGATGATGGTCTTCCTCTTCGTCGTCCCGATCCTGGCGGGGTTCGGCAACTACCTCGTACCGCTCATGATCGGGGCGAGGGACATGGCGTTCCCGCGCCTGAACGCGCTTTCCTACTGGCTCTTCCTGCTCGGCGGCCTCGTCATCCTCTCCAGCTTCCTTGCCGACGGCGGCGCTGCGAGCGCCGGCTGGACGTCCTACACCCCGCTCTCGACCGCCGAGTTCAGTCCCGGCTCGGGCCAGGACCTGTGGATCCTCGGGCTCCACCTCACCTCGCTCTCCTCGCTCGCGGGCGCGATCAACTTCATCGTCACGATCCACAACATGCGCACGCCGGGCATGACATGGATGCGCATCCCGCTCTTCGTCTGGACGATCGAGGCCTTCGCCGTGCTGCTCGTGCTCGTCCTCCCGACGATCTCGGCGGCGGTGACGCTCCTCCTGCTCGACCGCCAGGCCGGCACGAGCTTCTTCACCGGCGAGGAGGGGGCGCTTCTCTGGCAGCACATGTTCTGGTTCTTCGGCCACCCCGAGGTCTACATCATGGTGCTGCCCGCGATGGGGATGATCTCGGAGGTCATCCCGGTCTTCTCGCGGAAGCCGATCTTCGGCTACAAGGCGATCGCGTTCTCGACGATCGGCATCGCATTCGCGAGCATGCTCGTCTGGGCGCACCACATGTTCACGGTCGGCCTGTCCTCCCCGCTCCAGGCCTGGTTCATGATCGCCTCCTTCGCGGTGGCGGTGCCGACGGCGATCAAGATCTTCAATTGGCTCGCCACGCTCTGGAAGGGCCACCTCTGGTTCCGGACGCCGCTCTACTTCGCGCTCGGCTTCATCGGCCTCTTCACGATGGGCGGCCTCTCGGGAATCCTGCTGGCCACGTACCCGGTCGACTACCAGGTGCACGACACCTACTACGTCGTCGCCCACCTGCACTACGTGCTCTTCGGCGGCACCGTCTTCGGCATCTTCGCCGGGACGTACTACTGGTTCCCGAAGATCACCGGGCGCATGTACGACGAGCGCCTGGGGAAGCTCCACTTCTGGCTCATGTTCCTCGGCTTCAACGCGGCCTTCCTGCCGCAGCACATGCTCGGCCTCTTGGGGATGCCGCGGCGCGTCTACACGTACGACCGCGAGGGGCTCTTCGAGTGGTACAACCTGATCTCGAGCCTGGGCGCCTTCCTCATGGGGGTCGCCATCCTCGTCTTCCTCTGGAACGCCGTGAAGAGCTGGCGCGGCGGCGAGCGGGTGGGGAACGACCCCTGGCGCGCCGACACGCTCGAGTGGTACGCGACCTCGCCGCCCGCGGTGCACAACTTCGACGAGGTTCCCTACGTGTCGAGCCCGCGGCCGCTTCGCGACCTGCGCCTGAGGCTCAGGGAGCTGCGGACGTGACCCCGCGGCCCGGCCCCTGGCTTCGCCTGACCGCGCTCGCGGGCACGGCCGGCGTCGCCGTCGTCGTCGCGACGGGCTCGTGGGGGCTCGCCCACGACGTCGCCGCGAACGTGACGCTTGCCCTGCTCGCGGCCATGGCACTGACGGCACGGCTCGCGCATCCCGACCGGCCGGACCTCCTCTGGACCGCGGCCGCGTCGTTCCTCCTCTTCGCCGGCGCCGGGCTCGTGGCCCTGCTGGAGGCACCCACCTGGTTGCACGTGACGCTGGGGGCGGCCGCCCTCGCCGCCGCCGCCGTCTGCGCCGCGGTTGCGTTCCGCGGCGGCCGGCCGGTGGCGGGTGCCTCGTGGCGGGACTACGTGACGCTGACGAAGCCGCGGATCATGGTCCTCCTCCTGATCACGGGAGCCGGGGGGCTCATGGTCGGCGCGGGCGGCTGGCCGTCGGCCGGGCTCGCGCTCGCGACCCTCGGCGGCCTCGCGCTCGCCTGCGGCGGCGCGAGCGCCCTGAACCACGTCCTCGACCGCGACATCGACACGCATATGAAGCGGACCGCCTCGCGCCCGGTCGCCTCCGGACGCGTGCCGCCGGAGCGGGCGCTCGAGTTCGGCCTCGCCCTCTCGGCCCTCTCCTACGTCGTGCTGACGAGCTTCGTCAACGTGCTGGCTGCGGTCCTGGCCCTCGTCGGGAACCTCTTCTACGTCATCGTCTACACGCGCTGGCTCAAGCGCTCGACGCCGCAGAACATCGTCATCGGCGGGGCCGCGGGCGCCGTGCCTCCCCTGGTCGGCTACTCCGCCGCGACCGGGAACCTGACGCTCGTCGCGCTGGCGCTCTTCCTCATCGTCTTCTTCTGGACGCCGCCGCACTTCTGGGCGCTCGCCCTCCTGATCAAGCGCGACTACGCGGCCGCGGGGATCCCTATGCTCCCGGTCGTCCGCGGCGAGCGGGAGACGGCGCGGTCGATCGTCCTCTACTCCTTCGTGCTCGTCGGCGTGACGCTGCTCCCGGTGCTGGGGCGGACGCTCGGGCCCGTCTACGTCGTGTCGGCGGCCGTTCTCGGCGCGGCGTTCATCGGGCTGGCACTGGCGCTGCAGCGGCAGACGACCGCCGTCCGGGCGCGGCGCCTCTTCAGCTACTCGCTCGCCTACCTCGCGCTCCTCTTCGTGGCGATGGCGGTCGACCCGGTGATCACCGGCTGATGGATCCCGAGCTGAGCCGGAGGAACATGCGCCTGGGGCTCCTGCTCCTCGCGATCGCGCTCGTCCTCGTGGCGGGCTCGGTGGCCATCGCCGTGATCTACGACGCGCTTGGCTGACCCGTACCGCGCCTTCCTGGCGGTTCCCGACGAGGCTCCCGAGGGGATCCCGCTCGCCGTGAAGGACCTGATCGACACGTCCGGGCTGACGACGACCTACGGCTCGGCGATCTTCCGCGACCACGTCCCGGAGCGCTCGGCTCCGTGCGTGACCGTCCTCGAGGAGGCCGGCTACGCGGTCCTGGGGAAGACGAACCTGCACGAGTTCGCCTACGGCGTCACCTCCGACAACCCGCACTTCGGCGCGGTCGTGAACCCGCTCGACGCGGGCCGCATCCCCGGCGGGTCGAGCGGCGGGAACGGGGCGGCGCTCGCAGCCGGGCTCTGCGAGCTGGCCCTCGGCACCGACAGCGCGGGGTCCGTGCGGTTTCCGGCCGCGTGCTGCGGCGTGGTCGGCTTCAAGCCGACCTGGGCAACCGTGCCGACGGAAGGCGTCTTCCCGCTCGCGCCCAGCTTCGACACTGTCGGGCCGATGGCGCGCTCGGTCGCCGGCTGCGCCGAGCTCATGCGCACCTTCGGGCTCGCGGAGGCGGACGCGGGCGCCGCCGGCGAGGTGCGGGCCGCACTCGCCTGGACCGAGCTGGCCGATCCGCTCGTCCGCGCCCGGATCGAGGAGGCCGCGGCGCACCTGCCGGACGTCACGCACGTCGACTTCCCGTTCCCGGGCGACATCACCCCCGCGTTCCAGGCCGAGGCGGCCGAGGTCCACCGCACGCTCTTCGCCGAGCACGCCGACCTCTACGGGGAGAACGTCCGCCACAAGCTGGAGCTCGCCTTCGCCGTCTCGGACGAGGCGGTGGCCGAGGCCCGGGCCGAGCGCGAGGCCTACCGCGGGCGGGCGCTCGAGGCACTCGACGGCTTCGACGTCGTCCTCACGCCGACGATGCCGATGGTGGCGCCCCCGGCCGGCGCCGGCGACCTCGCGCTGCGCGAGCGGATGATGTCGGTCACGCGCCCCTTCAGCGCCGCGGGCTGGCCGGCGCTCGCCCTCCCGTGCGGCCCCGCCGAGGACGGCCTGCCGGCCTCCCTCCAGATCGCCGCCCGCCCCGGCGACGACGCACTCGTCCTCGCCGTCGGCGAGGCGATCGAACGGACGCTTGTCTCCTCCTAGGAAGGGGCGGCGGCCGAGTCCGCGAGGACGACGGTCACCGCGGCCTGGACGCGCGCCGCGGGAAGGGTTTCGTCACCGGCCAGGACCCTGGCGAGAAGGTCGCGCTTCTCCTCCCCGGCGACCAGGAACGCGACCAGCGGCTGGGCGTTCAGGTACGCCAGCGAGAAGCTGAGCCGCGGATGCGGGGGCGGCAGGCCCGGGACCGGGACCTCCACGATCGGCCCCGGGTCGGCGAGCTCCTCCTCGTGGCCCGGGAAGAGCGACGCCGTGTGGCCGTCGGAGCCGAGGCCGAGGAGGACGAGGTCGAAGGCCTCCGGCAGCTCGACGTCGGGCGAGCGAAGCGGGTGGATCTGCGCCTCGGGGACCGGCACCCTGGAAAGCAGGGTCTCGCGGCCGAGGCGCTCGTTGGAGTCGGGATGGTCGGGCGGCACCCGGCGGTCGTCGCTCCACCACACGTGCCAGGAGCCCCAGTCCAGCGGCAGCTCCGCCAGGCGCTCGTAGACCGGCGCCGGGGTCGACCCGCCGGTCAGCGCGATCCTGAACGGCGCCCGCCCGCGGGCACGCTCCGCGATCCAGCCGGCCCCGAGCTCGGCCAGGTCCGCTCCTACGAGGAGCTCCGTACCGCCTCCTCGTAGATCCGGTCGCGGCCGAAGACCTCGAGCTGGTCGGAGAGGAGGTCGCTCGGCGTCAGCGCCTCCTGCCGTATCGGCCGCACGGCCCGCCCGTCGACCTCGACGAGCTCGATCTCGCCCGCGGGCTCGTGCTCCAGGCGGACGTCGCGGCCGAGCCGCGCTCCGAGCCAGCTCCCGAGCAGAAGCGCCTCCGGCTCCGGCCCGGCGACGCGCAGCACGGAGGCGTCGGCCACGTCGGGCCAGAGGTCGGCGAGGCCGCACCGCCACGGCTCGGTGCGGGCCCAGGAGATGTCCGAGACCGCGATCGTGTCGAAGAGCTCCGGCAGGCGGGCGAGGCCGCCCTGCACGTCCGGCCACTCCCGGGAGTCCACGACGAGCCGGTCGGCGACGCCGACGAGCTGGTCGAGCTCGGGCGCGCCGAAGGGGAGCTGGCCGCGCCAGCGCAGGAAGACGGGCAGGTCGGAGACGAGCAGGGGCATGACGACGCTCGCCGGCGCCGACGCGCGGCGGCCGCAGAGACGCAGGGAGACGACCTCGGAGCACACCTCGCGCCGCTGGCCCTCGCGGACGAAGCAGCGGAAGTCCACCTCGCCCTCGAGCACGTCTCGCGGGTCGTCGGGCCGCGGGAAGAGCAGGATCGTCCGGGACGGATGGCGCTCGGCGAGGCCGGCCAGCGTGCCCGTGGCCGCCTCGACCCACTCCTCCGGAACCCACGCGATGTGCGTCATCACGCTCGCCCGGAGACGCGGCGGGGCGCCCGGCTCCGCCGAGGCGGCGCGCAGCTCGGTCAGCTCCCGCTCCAGCTCGCGCACCGAGGAGACCGGCACTAGTGCCTCCGCCAGGAGCGGCCGTCGCGGTGCAGGAGCTCGTCCGCAGCGTGCGGCCCCCACGTCCCCGCGGCGTAGTTCGGGAAGTGCGGCCGGTCGCGCGCCCACGGCGCGACCATGGCGTCGACGAGCGCCCACTGCTCCTCCACCTCGTCGGCGCGCGTGAAGAGCGTGGCGTCGCCGAGCAGGCAGTCGAGGATGAGCCGCTCGTAGGCCTCGGGCAGGCTGACCCGGAAGGCCCCGCCGTAGAGGAAGTCCATGTGCACCGTGCGGATGGAGACGCCCTGCCCCGGCACCTTGGCGCCCACCGCGAGCGAGACGCCCTCGTCGGGCTGGATGTGGATAAGGAGGACGTTCGGCCGCAGCCCCTCCTCGCCGTCCACCTCGAACGGCGGGTGCGGCGCGCGCTTGAACTGGATGGCGATCGTCGTCTCCCGGCGCGGCAGCCGCTTCCCCGTGCGGATGTAGAACGGCGTGTCCGCCCAGCGCCAGTTGTCCACGTAGAGCTTGGCGGCGATGTAGGTCTCGGTCTCGGAGTCCGGGGCGACGCCGGCCTCCTCCCGGTAGCCCGGCACCGGCTCGCCCTCGATGAAGCCGGGGCCGTACTGGCCGCGCACGACGTGCTTGGGGCCCGGCGTGTGCAGGGCGCGGAGCACCTTGACCTTCTCGTTCCGCACGGCGTCGGCCTCGAAGTCGATCGGCGGCTCCATCGCCGTCAGCGCGAGGAGCTGAAGCATGTGGTTCTGGACGACGTCGCGCATCGCGCCGGTCTCGTCGTAGAAGTCGCCGCGGCCCTCGACCCCCAGCGACTCGGCGACGGTGATCTGGACGTGGTCGATGAACTGGCGGTTCCAGATCGGCTCGAAGATGCCGTTCGCGAAGCGGAGGACCAGCATGTTCTGGACGGTCTCCTTGCCCAGGTAGTGGTCGATCCGGTAGATCTCCTTCTCCTCGAAGTGCTCGTGGACGAGGTCGTTGAGCGCGCGGGCGCTGGCCATGTCGGCGCCGAACGGCTTCTCGACGATCAGCCGCGTCCACCCGCCGGTCGTGCGCGCCTGGCCGAGGGCGATGACGATCGGGCCGAAGGCCTTGGGCGGCACGGCGAGGTAGTAGACCCGGTTGCCGGCCGTGCCCTGGTTCTCGTCGAGATCGTCGAGGCAGTCGATCAGCGGCTGCTCGCCGCCCTCGACGCCGAAGTCGGCGGCGACGTAGCACATGCGCTCGGCCAGGGCGTCCCAGACGTCCTCGCGGAACTCGTCGCGGCTGTGCTCGACGACCGCCTCGCGCATCCGCTCGCGGAACTCCTCGGTCGTCATGGGCGTGCGCGAGACGCCGACGATGCCGAACTGGTCGGGGAGCAGGCCGCGGAGCGCGAGCGAGTAGATCGCAGGCATGAGCTTGCGCTGCGTGAGGTCGCCGGACGCGCCGAAGATGGAGAGCGCGAACGGCTCCGGCGGCCGCCGCATGCGGAGGCCTTCGGCGAGCGGGTTCTCGGCGACCGCTGCCTGGGTCATCCGGCCGGCTGCGCCTCCTCGGCCGCCGCGGCGGCCGGGGCCGACTCGACCGCATGGCCGCCGAACTGGTTGCGCAGCGCGGCGTTCACCTTGGCCGCGAAGGAGTCGTCCTGGCGGGAGGCGAAGCGCACGAACAGGGCGGCGGAGATGGCGGGAAGGGGGACGGCGGCGTCGATCGCCTCGTGGATCGTCCAGCGGCCCTCGCCCGAGTCCTGCACATAGCCCTTGATCAGCTCGAGACCGGGGTCGGCCACGAACGCGCGGTGGAGAAGCTCGAGCAGCCAGCTCCGGACGACCGAGCCGTGCTGCCAGAGCTCGGAGATCTGCGCCAGGTCGAGGTCGTACTCCCCGATCGCGTCCATGAGCTCGAAGCCCTCGGCGAACGCCTGCATGAGGCCGTACTCGATCCCGTTGTGCACCATCTTCACGAAGTGCCCGGCCCCGGCCGGGCCGACGTGGGCGTAGCCGCCCTCGGGCGCGAGCGTCGCGAGCGCGGGCTCCAGCGTCGCGAAGGCGGACGCGTTGCCGCCGGCCATGATGCAGTAGCCCTCCGCCAGCCCCCAGATCCCGCCGGAGACACCGGCGTCGACGAAGTGGACGCCCTTCCTGCCGGCCTCCTCGGCACGCCGGATGGAGTCGCGGAAGTACGAGTTGCCGCCGTCGACGAGGACATCGCCGTCCTCGAGCAGCGGCAGCATGGTGTTGAAGGCCATCTCCGTCGGGTCGCCCGCCGGGATCATCAGCCAGACGACGCGCGGCTGCTCGAGCCGCATGGCCAGCTCGACGAGCGAGTCGGCTGTGCGGTCCGGCGCCGTCCGGGCATAGGTCTCCACCTCGTGGCCGCCCTTGCGGAGCCGCTGCGTCATGTTGCCGCCCATGCGGCCGAGGCCGACGATTCCGAGCTTCACAGGTCCTCCAGTCTGACGCGACACGCCGCACCCGGCCGCCGTGCGCCGGCTCGCGCCCGGATCCACTCGACGAGCTCGGCGGCGTCCACGCGCTAAGAGCTCCTCTCGAAATGAAGCCGGGTGCCGCCGGGCCGCGCTGGCCGGCGCGATACGGCGTCCTCAGTCGCACCCGTATTCTCGAATACGCACGCTCCCTGCGTCCTTGTCTCGCACTCGTCCAGCACACCCCGGCGGCGACGCATCATTCCGAAAGGAGCTCTACGTGGGGACGAGCTCGCCGGACTTCGCGCGGATGCCGTCGAGCAGCTCGGCGAACGAGTCGGCGAACTTGTCCACGCCCTCGCGCTCGAGGGTCGCGGTGACGTCGTCGTAGTCCACGCCGGCCTCCGCGACGCGCCGGAAGACCTCGCGCGCGTCGTCGATCCCCTGCTCGAGCGTGAGCGCCACCTCGCCGTGGTCCTGGAAGGCGGCGATCGTCTCCTCGGGCATGGTGTTCACGGTTGCGGGCCCGATCAGCTCCTCGACGTAGAGGACGTCGCGGTACGCCGGGTTCTTCGTGGAGGTCGAGGCCCAGAGGCACCGCTGCGGAGACGCGCCGCGCGCGGCGAGGACCTCCCAGCGCTCGCCGGCGAAGATCTCCTTGTAACGCAGGTAGGCCAGCTTCGCGTTGGCAACTGCGAGCTTGCCCTGCAGGTCGGCAGGAGCGCCGGCCTCCTCCAGCCGCCGATCGGCCTCCGTGTCGACGCGGGAGACGAAGAAGCTCGCCACCGACGCCACCGTGGACGGGTCGCCGCCGGCCTCGACCAGCCGCTCGAGCCCGAGGATGTAGGACTCGGCCACCTCCGCGTAGCGGTCGAGCGAGAAGATGAGCGTGACGTTGATCGACCTGCCCCGCGCGATCATCTCCTCGATCGCCGGAAGGCCGGGAGCCGTCGCCGGGATCTTGACGAAGAGGTTGGGCCGGTCGACGAGCTCGTGGAGGCGCGCCGCCTCCGTGATCGTCGGCTCGGTCTCGTAGGCGAGCGCCGGGTCGACCTCGAGCGAGACATAGCCGTCGCGGCCGCCGCCCTCGTCCCACACGGAGCGCAGGAGGTCGCAGGCGTCCTGGACGTCCTGGACGGCAAGTCGAAGGAAGAGTTCCTTCGGGTCACGCTCCTCCTCGAGCGCGCGCCTGAGCTGCTCGTCGTAGGCGTCGCCGGCGGCGATCGCCTTCTGGAAGATGGTCGGGTTGGAGGTGACCCCGACGACGGCGTCCTTCTCCATGAAGCGGGCGAGGCCGCCGGAGCGGAGCAGGTCGCGCGAGAGGAAGTCGATCCAGACGCTCTGCCCGAGCTCCGAAAGCCTGTGCAATCGAGATGTGGCCATGTCTGCCGTCCTTCCCGGTCGGCTGGTTTCCAGTCCTACCGTAGCGCGCGGGCGCGCACGAGCTCCCGTGCCGCATCGGCGATGTGCCCGCGGTCGATGCCGGCCGCTGCCATGAGCTCCGCCGGCGTCCCCGACCCCGGCATGCCGCTGACCGCCAGCCGGGTCACCGCAGGGTGCTCGTCCATCCCGGCAAGCGCCGAGAGAACGGCCTCGCCGAGGCCGCCCTCGGGCCAGTGGTCCTCGGCCGTGACGACCGCGCCGGTCGCCACGGCCGCCTCCCGGAGGCCCTCCGCGTCGACCGGCTTCACGGAGTAGCAGTCGATCACCCGCGCCGAGACGCCTTCCTCGGCGAGGGCATCCGCGGCAGCGAGTGCCTCGACCACGGTGATGCCGGCGGCGACGATCACGACGTCGTCCTCGTCGGCGGCGCGCAGGACGCGGCTGCCGCCGACGGGAAAGTCCTCGTCGGGCCCGTAGACGACCGGAGTCGCGGCGCGGGTCGTGCGCAGGTACGAGATGCCCTCGAGGCCGGCCATCGCCGCCACGAGCTTCGCGGTCTGGTTCGCGTCGCACGGGTAGAGGACGGTGCTGCCGCCGACGGCGCGCATCATCGCGAGGTCCTCCAGCGCCATCTGGGACGGGCCGTCCTCGCCGATCGAGACGCCGGCGTGGGAGCCGGAAAGCGCCAGCGTCGCGCGGCTGACCGCGGCCATGCGAATGAAGTCGTAAGCGCGCGTGAAGAACGCCGCGAACGTGGAGGCGAACGGCTTCCAGCCGCGCACCTGCATCCCCACCGCGGCCGCCACCATCTGCTGCTCGGCGATGAACATCTCGAAGAAGCGATCGGGATGGGCCTCCCTGAAGATCTCGGAGTAGGTCGAGTTCGAGACCTCGCCGTCGAGCGCGACCACACGTCCGTCGGCGCTCCCGACCGCCGCGAGGGCGTCGCCGTAGGCCTTGCGCGTGGCCACCTCCTCGCCGGGCTCGTAGCGCGGGAGCTCGAGCGCGCCCGACTCGACCGCCGGCGGGTCGAGCGCTTCGCGGACGTGCACCTGGATCCTCAGGTCGCGCTCGCCGCCCAGCTCGGCGACGGCGGCCTCGGGGTCGGCCAGAGGCTTGCCGTGCCAGCCGTTGTGGTTCTCGACGGCGGCCACGCCCTTGCCCTTCAGCGTCCGCGCGATGACCACCGTGGGCCGTCCATCGACGCTCAGAGCCTCGGCGTAGGCGGCGTCGATCGCCTCGACGTCGTGGCCGTCGATCGCGATCGCGTGCCAGTCGTAGGCCTCGGCCCGGCGCACGTACGAGTCGAGGTCCCAGCCGTGCATCGTCTCGCCGCGCTGGCCCAGCCGGTTGACGTCGATGATCGCCGTCAGGTTGTCGAGCTTGCCGTAGGCGGCGTGCTCGAAGGCCTCCCACATCGAGCCCTCGGCCATCTCACTGTCGCCGCAGAGCGTCCAGACGCGGGAGGGAAGCCGGTCGAGCCGCTTGCCCGCGAGCGCGATGCCCACCGAGATCGGCAGGCCCTGGCCGAGCGAGCCGGTGGCCACGTCCACCCAGGGGAGCACGGGCGTCGGATGCCCCTCGAACGGGCTCCCGAACCTGCGGAAGCTGAGGAGGTCGTCGTCCGTGATCGCCCCCGCTGCCTTGAACAGCGAGTAGACCAGCGGCGATGCGTGCCCCTTTGAGAAGACGAGGTGGTCGTTCGCAGGGCTGTCGGGCCGCTCGAAGTCGTAGCGGAAGTACTTGTCGAGGAGGACCGCCATCAGATCGGCGGCCGACATCGAGGACGTCGGGTGCCCGGAGCCGGCGGCCGCCGCCGCGCGGACGGAGTCCACGCGCAGCTGCTGCCCCAGCTCCTGCCAGCGTTCCCGGTCGGTCATCGCGGCCATCCTACCCGGGTCGGCCCCGCGCCATGCAAGCCCGTGCCACCATTCGGGGATGGCCGTCGTGATCGCCTCCAACCTCCGTAAGGAGTTCGCAGGAAACGTCCTCTTCGACGGCGTCTCCTTCAGGCTGGAGCGCCGCGACCGGCTGGCGCTCGCCGGGCCGAACGGCGCCGGCAAGACGACGCTCCTGCGCATGCTCACCGGCGAGACCTCGGTCGAGGGCGGCGACCTCGTGATCGAGAAGGGGACCCGCGTCGCGCTGCACGACCAGCGCCCGCCCCTCGACCGCGACCTCAGCCTGCGCGAGTACGTGCTCTCCGGCGCCGCCGACCTGCTTGCCACCGAGGGCGAGCTCGCCCGGCTCGAGGAGGCCATGGCCGGGGGAGCCCACGACGCGGCCACGCTCGGCGCCTACGCGCGCGCGCAGGGCCGGCTCGAGCACGCCGGCGGCTACGGCTGGCGCGACCACACGGGCGCGGTCGCACGCGGGCTCGGTTTCCGGGACGAGGACTTCGACCGCCGGCTCTCGACCTTCTCCGGCGGAGAGATCACGCGCGCCTCGCTCGCCCGCGCGCTCGCGGGCGACCCCGACCTGATCCTCCTGGACGAGCCGACCAACCACCTCGACGTCGAGAGTCTCGAGTGGCTCGAGCGCGAGCTCTCTTCGCTGGACGCCGCCTGCATCGTCGTCGCGCACGACCGCTGGTTCCTCGAGGCGGTGACCAACGCGACCCTCGAGCTCGAGGCCGGCCGGGCAACCTACTTCCCCGGCCCGTGGCACGTCTGGCGGCTGGAGAAGGCCCAGCGGGCCGCGCACGCGCAAAAGACGGCCGGTCGGGTCGCCGCCGACATCGCCCGGCTCGAGCGCTTCGTCGCCCGCTTCCGGTACAAGAAGAACAAGGCGAAGCAGGCGCAGGCCAAGCTCACGCAGATCGGCCGCCTGACGAAGGAGAAGGACGAGGCGGCCGCGGAGGCGGCGCTCCTGACCCGCCGGACGCGTGGCCTCGGGTTCGACTTCGGCGAGCCCAAGCGGAGCGGCCGCGACGTCCTCGTCCTCGACCACGAGCAGGTCGAGGTGGCGGGGCGCGTCCTCCTCGGCGACGTCTCCCTGGCGCTCGAGCGCGGCGACCACGTCGGGCTGGTCGGGCCGAACGGGAGCGGCAAGACGACCCTCCTCCAGCACGCGGTCGCCGGCGACTACAAGCTCGGCCACGGCGTCGAGGTCGCTTACTTCTCGCAGCACGGGCTCGAGCTGGACGAGCGCGGGAGCGTCCTCGACTGCGTCCAGTCCATGACCGGCCTCACGCGCCCGCAGGCCCAGACGCTCCTCGGCAGGTTCCTCTTCTCCGGGTGGGACGCGCACATGAAGCAGGTGCGCGACCTCTCCGGCGGCGAGCGGAGACGCCTCGGCCTGGCGATCCTCGTCACCTCGGGCGCGAACCTCCTCGTGCTGGACGAGCCCACGAATCACCTCGACCTCGACTCGCGCGAGACGCTCGAGGCGGCGCTCGAAGGCTTCCCCGGAACCGTGCTGCTCGTCTCCCACGACCGCGCGCTCCTGGACGCGGTCGCGCAGCGGACGGCCGCGATCGAGGAAGGGACGGTCAGGATCTACGATGGCGGCTGGGCCGACCTCGTGCGGGCACGGGAGGAGCGCGAGCAGCCGAAGCCCGAGCCTCCGGCGCGGGAGCGGGAGCCGAAAGCCAAGCCTGCGCCGCCGCCGAAGGCCGGCCCGGACCCGCTCGCGGCGATCGAGGACGAGATCGAGGCCGCGGAGCGGCGGGTCACGGAGCTCGAGCGGACGCTGGCCGCCGACTGGACCGACGCCGAGGCAATCGCTGCCCACCGGGCCGCGCGGGAGGAGCTCCAGACCCTGCTCGCTCGCTGGGAGGAGCTCCTCGGGGAGGTAGCCGGCTCCTCGACCTAGGGTTGCGGGCTCTCAAGAGGGCGGCGCGGGCTGCCGACCTCCCAGGGCATGACGGTGACCCGGATTCTCGCCTGCCTTGCGGCGGTCGCGGCCATGGGCTTCTACCTCGGGCCGCACCGGGCGCTCGAATCGGACGAGGCCGAGCTCGCGCGGATCGCCACCGTCATCGCGGGCCGCGACGTGGGGATCTCCTGCCCGGGAACCCTCGCCAGCCTCACCGAGGTCTCGGCCCAGGACGGGTCGGTGGTCTTCAGCGCAGACGGCAAGCCCGCCGACGAGGCGCGCCTCTCGGGCGAGACCTGCAAGACTCTCCGCCGCTTCCTCCACGGGAGCGTGGCGGGCCTCGACTGCCTGGCGAAGTCGCGGCGGTGCCCCCTCGAGGTCCGGGAGGCCGCGATCGCGGTCAACGTCCTCTCGCACGAGGCGTGGCATCTCGCCGGCGTCCGGGACGAGGCGGCCACGCAGTGCTATGCCCTCCAGTCCAACGCCGACACGGCCGTCCGGCTCGGCGCCAGCCGCGAGGACGCGCGCGCGATCGCCGCCTACATCGTGCGCGAGGTCCAACCCGCGCTGCCCGCGGACTACCGCTCGCCCGAGTGTTTCGACGGGGGCCCGCTCGACCTGCACCCCGGCCGGGCCTCCTGGCCGTGATCAGCTCTCCGCGAAGGTGGCAATCAGCGCCTCGGCGACGACGCGCATCGGCCGCCCGGAGACCTGGCTCGCGCGGCGCAGCCGGCTGAAGGCCTCGTCCTCGGTGAGGCCCTCGCGGGCCATGAGGAGGCCCTTGGCCCGCTCGACGATCTTGCGCGTGGCGAGCGCCTCCGCGAGCGACTCGGCTTCCTCGCGCAGCTCCTGGAGCTCGGCGTGCCGAGCGCGGGCGGCCTGGATCGCTGGGAGGAGGTCGGTTTCCCGGAAGGGCTTGACGAGGTAGCCGAACACGCCGGCCTCCACCGCCCGCGTGACGAGCTCGTCCTGCCCGTACGCGGTCAGGATCACGATCGGGATCGGCCGCTCGCCCAGGATCCTCCGCGCCGCGTCGATGCCGTCGAGGCGCGGCATCTTCACGTCGAGGATGGCGAGGTCCGGCTTCTCGCGGAGCGCGAGCTCGACGGCCTCCTCGCCGTCCCGCGCCTCCGCGCAGACCTCGTAGCCGGCCCGCTCCAGGATCTCGCGCAGGTCGAGGCGGATGATCGTCTCGTCCTCGGCGACCAGGATCCTCATCGTCAGCTCCTCGGGTAGTCGGTCGTCAGTCGGCGGGGCGCCGGCGCGGTTGCGGCACAGTCTGGCGACACACGTGCGCGCCGGCGCGCAGTAGGCTCAGGCCATGGGGCGGGAGGTGGGGTCTCCCGTGGTAGACGCGAGTATCTGAAGGACATCGGGAGCGGGGCTACGCCGCCGGGAAGGCGACCTCGGCGCGGAGGCCGCCGTCGGAGAGGAGGAGAAGCTCGCCGTCGAGCTCCTCGCGGACGAGCGCGCGCACGATTGAGAGTCCGGTGCCTTCCCGGGCGGATTCGTCCCAGACGCCGTTGTCGGCCACCGTCAGGAGCGCGCGGCCGTTCGCGCGCGCGAGCCTGACCCGGACCTCGTCGCCGCCGTGCTCGAGCGCGTTGCCGAGCAGCTCGCAGAAGACGAGGGCGAGCGCGGTCGCCCGCTCGCCGTGGAGCGAGACGGGCTCGAGGCTCGAGCTCACGTGCTTGCCGGCGCCGAGGCCCTGAACGAGCATCGAGCGGAGGCGGTCGACGAGCTCCCCGAGGTCGACGTCGTCGTCCCGCCGCTCCGTCAGCACCTCGTGGACGGCGGCGATGGCGAGGATGCGGTTCACCGAGTCGCCGAGCGCCTTGCGCGGATCGATCCGGTCGGCGCTCGCCGCCTGCAGGCGCAAGAGCGACGCGACGGTCTGGAGGTTGTTCTTGACCCGGTGGTGGATTTCCTGGGCGAGCACCCCACGAAGCACAGCCCGTCCGTGCTCGAGGGCGACGGCCGCTTGCCGCGCGATCGAGGCAAGTAGGCGCCGCTCCTCGTCCGTGAACGGCGTGTCCCGGTCGCAGACGAGCTCGCCCACCTCCCTGCCCTTCCAGCGCAGCGGGAAGCGCACGGCGTACGCGCCGGGGCGGCCCTCGGGCCAGGCGATCGTGCCGTCCTGGAGCACGAGCGCGGCGCCGGCGGCGTCGACGGCCGACATCGTCGTCACGACGACCGCCTCCAGCGACTCCTCCAGGTAGAGGGACTCCGAGACCGCCTCCGAGATGGCCGCGAGCGCCTCCAGCTCGGCGACGCGGCGCTGCGCGTGGTCGTACAGCTTCGCGTTCTCGATCGCCTGCGCCACCTGGCCGGCGATGGCCATGAGCAGGTCGATCTCGGCGGCGGAGAACTCGCGCGGCACCTCGGTGCGGACGTTCAGGGCGCCCTCGAGGCGGTCCCGGGCGAGAATCGGCACGGCGAGGATGGACTGGTAGTGCGCCTCGCGGAGGTTGGGGAACCGCTTGAAGCGCGGGTCGAGGTGGGCGTCCCGGGCGATCATCACCGGTGCGCGCTCGGCCGCCGCGGTGCCGGTGATCCCCTCGCCCGGCCGCATCTTCGGCACGCGGGTCATGTCCTCCACCCGCGTCCCGTAGGACGCGCGGAGGACGAGCTCGTTGGCCGCCTCGTCGTACAGGTAGACGAAGCACGCGTCGGTCTCGAGCGCCTCGGCGACCTTGTGCGCGATCAGGTGGAAGACCTCGTGCAGGTCGAGGGTCGAGTTCACGGCGGCGATCGTCTCCGTGAGCAGGCGGAGATGGCGGGCGGACCGGTCCACGGCGACATTCAAGCAAGGCTGCGGGCGCACCGATAAAGGACCTCGTGACCTTGTCGGCTCCGCCTGCGCCGAAGAGGCCGCCGCGCCTCGTCCTGCGCTTCGCCGTGTACAGCGCCATCGCGCTCGCGCTGGCCTGGGCGGCGATCTTCTGGGTCGTCCGCCACGAGGCGGAGGAGCGTGGCCGCGAGCAGGTCGCCCGGCACGCGACCGACGCCGCCGCCCGCATCGCGCCGTCGCTCACGGACGCCGACTTCGCCGGCCCGGTCGGCGCCGGGCGCCGCGCGGAGCTCGACGCGATCTTCGAGCGGGAGCTCGTCGGAAACCTCCTCCAGATGACGCTCTGGACCCCGGGCGGCACGATCGCCTACTCGACCGACCCGGCCGAGATCGGCGACCGTGCCGAGGAGCAGGCCGGCCTCCAGAAGGCCCTGGCCGGCCAGACCGTGCAGGAGGTCGGCTCGCTGGACGACGAGGCCGCCGCGCCGGCCGGCGACGACTCGAAGGCGTTCGAGTCCTACGTCCCGATCCTCACCGACAACACGGCCCGCCCGACCGGAGTCCTCGAGGTCTACGAGGCGTACGCACCCGTCGCGGCCGAGATCGGGCAGACGATCACCTCGATCGGCGTCGCGCTCGGGCTCGCCCTCCTGCTCCTCTACGCGACGCTCTTCCCGATCCTGCGCCAGGTCACCCGGGCTCTCGACGCGCGGCACAAGGGGCTCGAAAACCACGCCTCGGCGCTCGCGCAGGCGCTCGAGGAACGCGACAAGGCCGAGGTCCGCGTCAGCCAGGCGGAGCGGAACTACCGCAGCCTCGTCGAGCAGCTGCCGCTCGTCATGTACATCACGCGCCTCGACGAGACGAGCTCCTGCATCTACATGAGCCCGCAGATCGAGAACCTCGCCGGCTACACGCCGCTCGAGTGCATGAGCGACCCCGAGTTCTTCGTGAAGATCCTCCACCCGGAAGACCGGGAGCGCACGACGGCCGCGCACCGGCAAGCATACGCCACCGGGGAGCCGTTCTCGATCAAGTACCGGATGCTCGCCAAGGACGGGCGCACGATCTGGGTGCACGACGAGATCGCCATCGCCAAGGACGCGAACGGCCGCCCCATGCACGCCCAGGGGTTCCTCGTCGACGTGACGCCCCAGGTCGCCTTCCAGGCCGAGCGCGAGCGCCAGAACGCCGAGCTCAGCGCGCTCCACGAGACCGCGCTCCTCCTGATCGACGAGCTCGACCCGCAGAAGCTCCTCGAGCGGATCGCCGTGCAGGCGGGTGGGCTCCTCGGCACGGAGCACACGTACGTCTACCTGCGCGACGGCGACTCCCTCAGGGTCGCGGTCGGCACCGGGTCGTTCGCCGACAACGTGGACGAGCGGATCGAGAGGGGCGGGGGCCTCGCCGGCCGCGTCTGGGAGACGGCGCGGCCCCTCACGGTCGACGACTACACGGCCTGGGAGGGGCGGCTCGCCCGCTTCGCGACCGAGGACCTCCACGCCGTCGTCGGCGTGCCGCTGCGGTCGCGCACGGAGATCGTGGGCGTCCTCGGCCTCGCGCATCACGACCCGGCGAAGACCTTCGGCGAGCCGGAGATCGCGCTCCTCTCGCGCTTCGCACACCTCGCCTCGCTCGCGCTCGAGAGCGCACGTCTCTACGCATCCGCCCGCGACGAGCTCCAGGAGCGCCGCCGCGCCGAGGCGGCACTGCGCGAGGCGGAGATCCGCTACCGCACCCTCGTCGAGAACCTGCCGCTCGTCACCTACATCAGCCCGGTGGACACCCCGGCCGGGAACCTCTACGTCAGCCCGCAGGTGGAGGCGCTCCTCGGCTACCCGGCGGAGGAGTGGCTCCGGAACACGAGCCTCCTCGAGGAGACCGTCCACCCGGGCGACCTCGAGCGGGTGCTCGCCGACGCCGAGCGCCTGCGCCAGACGGGCGAGGCCCTGCGCTCCGAGTACCGCTACATCGCCGCTGACGGGCGGATCGTCTGGGTGCTCGACGAGACGATCCTCGTCAGCGACGACCAGGGGACGCCGCTCTGGGTGCAGGGTTTCCTTGTCGACATCACCGAGAGCAAGGTGGCCGAGGAGACGCGCGCCCGGCTCGCCGCAATCATCGAGTCCTCGAACGACGCGATCATGAGTGCTTCGCCCGACCTCCGCGTCACCAGCTGGAACGAGGGCGCCAAGCGAATGTTCGGCCACTCCGCGCAGGAGATGCTGGGCCAGCCGATCACCGTCCTCATGCCCGACGAGCGCCGCGAGGAGGCACTCGAGCTCCTGGGCAGGGTCGTGGCGGAGGACCGCGTCGCCCACCTGGAGACGGTGCGAGGGCGGGGCGACGGCGAGACGGTCCACATCGCCTTCACGTACTCGCCGATCCGGGACTCGGCGGGAAGGGTCGTCGGCATCTCGGCGATCGGCCAGGACATCACCGGGCGCGTCCACTCGGAAGCCGACCGCGAGCGGCTGCTGGCCGCGGAGAAGGACGCGCGCACGTTCGCCGAGGCGGCGCAGCGCGACCTCGCCGCGCAGAACGAGCGGCTGCGCGAGCTCGACCGCCTGAAGGACGAGTTCATCGCGCTCGTCTCGCACGAGCTGCGGACGCCGCTGACGTCGATCCGCGGCTACACCGAGCTGCTGCTGGACGGCGAGGCGGGCGAGCTGACCGACGACCAGCGGCAGTTCCTCGGGGTGGTCGAGCGGAACTCCCACCGGCTCCTCCACCTCGTCGGCGACCTCCTGTTCCTCGCACAGGTCGAAGCCGGCAAGCTCGTCCTCGACATCGGCGCGCTCGACCTCGGCGCCGTCGCCTCCGAGAGCGTCGAGACCGCCCGGCCTCAGGCGGAGGCCAAGGGGATCACGCTCACCCTGGCGACGGGGCCCGTGCCCCTCATCGCCGGCGACCGGGCCCGTATCGCCCAGCTGCTCGACAACCTCGTCTCGAACGCCGTCAAGTTCACGCCGGAGGGCGGGCGCGTCGACGTCCGCGTCCGGGCCGTGAAGGATCAGGCCGTGCTCGAGGTGCGGGACAGCGGCATGGGCATCCCCGCGGGCGAGCAGGAGTTCCTCTTCCAGCGATTCTTCCGCACGAGCGCCGCGACCGAGCAGGCGATCCAGGGGACCGGGCTCGGACTGGCCATCTCCAAGGCGATCGTCGAGGCGCACTCCGGGCGGATCACCGTCGCCAGCGAGGAGGGGGCGGGGACGACGTTCCACGTGGCCCTCCCGCTGCACCGCCACGCCGAGGTGCGCGAGCGGGCGGAGGTGGCCTCGTGAGCGCCGACTTCCGGCCGCTCGTCCTCGTCGCCGACGACGACCCTGACATCCTCGCGCTCGTCCGCTTCCGGCTGGAGCGTGACGGCTACGAGGTGCTCTCGGCGCCCGACGGCGAGGCTGCGCTCGACCTGGCGCTGGCCCGCACGCCCGACCTCGCCCTCCTCGACGTGATGATGCCGCGGCTCGACGGCTACGAGGTGACCCGGCGTCTCCGGCAGCACGGGCCGACGACGGCGATCCCGATCATCCTCCTGACCGCGCGGGTGCAGGAGCCCGACGTCGAGCTCGGCATGCAGGCCGGAGCGGACGACTACGTGACCAAGCCGTTCAGCCCGCAGGCGCTCGGCGAACGCGTTCAGGCGGCACTCGGGGCCCGGCCGAGAGGTGGCCACGGTGGATGACACGCGACACGTGGTGCGAGGTAAGGACGCAGGGAGCGTCGATACGCGAGCGTATCGGCGCGACTGAGGACGCGGCCTCGGGCCGCGTGGGGCCTGTCAGGCGCCCTGGTTCGTCTTTCGGTCGGGCCCCTGAGGCCGGTAGCGGTAGCCGAACCCGCGGACCGTCTCGATCACCGACGGGTCGGCGCCCGCGCCCTCGAGCTTGCGGCGGAGGTAGCCGACGTAGAGCTTCACCTGGTCGCGCGAGGCCGAGAAGGAGTCCCCCCAGACCTGCTCGAGCACCTGGTCGTGGGAGAGCAGCTGGCCGGGGTGCCGGACGAAGGTCGCGAGGAGGCGGAACTCGAGCGGCGTCAGCGCGACCTGGGAGCCGTTCACGGCGACGCTCCGCTCGGCGAAGTCGACCTGGAGGAGCGCGTCCGCATAGGTCTCCTGTGCCTCCTCGCGCGGCCCGGCGCGCCGGAGCATCGCCTCGATCCGGGCGAGCAGCTCCTGCCGGCCGAACGGCTTCGTGATGTAGTCGTCCGCCCCCGCCTTCAGCCCGCGCACCTTCTCCAGTTCGGCCGCGCGGGCGGTCAGCATCGCGACCGGGACGTCGGACAGGTCGCGAATCCGCTCGAGCGTCTGCCAGCCGTCGAGCTCGGGCATGGAGACGTCGAGGAGGACGACGTCGGGCGGCGCCGCGTAGAGGGCGCGCAGGGCGTCCTTGCCGTTCGCCGCCTCGGTGACGCCGTAGCCCTGGCGCTCGAGCAGCTCCTTGACCAGACCGCGGATGTCCGGGTCGTCGTCGACGACGAGCACGTGGGCGCGCTTCATACCGGTTCCTTACCAGATCCCGCCGGGATCCGCGCGCTGGAGTCCGATGGTGAGAGCCATGAGGATCCTCGTGGTCGAGCCCCACGCCGAGGTTCGCGCCCTGCTGGGGCACGTCGTCGAGCGTCTCGGGCACGAGCCAGTCTTCCCTTCGGGGCGGCGCGGCGAGGTCCTCCCGCGGGAGGACGTCGACGTCCTGCTCGTCGAGCCGGCCGACCCGGCGGCGCGCACGGCCGTGGAGCACCTGTGCGGGCGCCGGCGGGAACTGCCGGTCGTCTGCGCGAGCATCTATCCCGATTTCGAGCCGCTCCGGGGCGTGCGGCCGTTCGCCTACCTGATCAAGCCGTTCGGCCTGGGCGAGCTCGAACGGGCGCTCAGCGCGGCCGTCCAGAGCATCACGCAGCCCGCGAAGCTGGCCTCGTAGGGGCCGAGCCGAAACGCCGCTTCGCAGCACAAGGCGTCATTGTGGTTCGGCTCGTTAACGACCACGAGCTGCTCAGCAAGCAGCTCGCAGTCGGCCGTCAGTCAGTCCCCCGCTTCAAGGAGAAGCGGCGACACCGCTGTCCATATTACGCGTTCGCGGGCATTCCTACAAGACCGGTAGGTACTTCTCGACTTCCCACGGCGTCAGCTGGACTCGGTACTCGTCCCACTCCTGCCGCTTGAGCTTCACGTAGTTGTCGAAGATGTGGTCGCCGAGCGCGCGGCGGACGAGGTCAGAGCCGGCCAGCTCCTCGATTGCCTCGCCGAGGGTCTCGGGCAGCGCCACGATGCCGCGCTCCTTGCGTTCGTCCGCCGTCAGCTTGTAGAGGTTCTTCTCCATCGGCGGCGGCAGCTCGTACCCCTGCTCGATCCCCTCCAGGCCGGCGTGGAGGAGCGCAGCGAACGTCAGGTAGGGGTTGCAGGCGGGATCGGGGCAGCGAATCTCCGCCCGGGTCGCCTGCTCGTTCCCCGGCTTGTAGAGCGGGATGCGGATCAGGGCCGAGCGGTTCCGCCGCGACCAGGCCGCGTAGACCGGCGCCTCGTAGCCGGGCACCAGCCGCTTGTACGAGTTGACCCACTGCGCGAAGACCGCCGAGATCTCCCGGGCGTGCCGCAGCTGGCCGGCGATGAAGCCCTTGCCGACGTCCGAGAGGTGCCACTCGTCGTCGGCGTCGAAGAACGCGTTCTTCCCGCCGGAGAAGAGCGACTGGTGGGTGTGCATGCCGGAGCCGTTCTCGCCGAAGATCGGCTTCGGCATGAAGGTCGCGTGGTAGCCGGCCTTCCTGGCGATCTCCTTGACGACCAGCCGGTAGGTGATCGTGTGGTCGGCCATCGCCAGGGCGTCGGCGAACTGCATGTCGATCTCGTGCTGCGAGGGGCCCACCTCGTGGTGGACGTACTCGATCGGGATGCCCATCGCCTCGAGCGCCCTGACCGTGTCGTGACGCAGGTCGCTGGCCGCGTCCATGGTGGTCATGGCGAAGTAGCCGCCCTCGTCGAGCGTCGTCGTCCCGGTGTCGTCCTGGAAGAGGAAGTACTCGAGCTCGGGGCCGACGTTGAAGGTGTCGAAGCCCATGCCTTGCATGCGCTCGAGCGCGAGGCGCAGGACGTGCCGCGGGTCGCCGGCGTAGAGCTTGCCGTCAGGGGTGACGACGTCGCAGATCATCCGCCCCACCGTGTAGCTGCCCTCGGGCATGAGCTGGAAGGTCGCCGGGTCCGGGATGGCGACCATGTCCGACTCCTCGATCGCGTTGAAGCCGGTGATCGACGAGCCGTCGAAGCCCATCCCGTCGTCGAGCGCGCCCTCGAGCTCCTGCAGCGTGACCGCGAAGCTCTTCAGGTGGCCCTCGATGTCCGTGAACCAGAGGTGGACGAACTCGACGCCCTCGTCGGCGACGCGCTTCAGCACATCCTTGCGCGCGGCCGGCTCGCTCGTGGCCCTCCCATTGTCTCCCGCCATGTCCCAACCTCCCCTTTAACGCAAGCAGCCCCGGGCCGCCGTCGGCCCGAGGCCTCGTCGCCTCGAATGACCGGACGATTCTATACGACGGCTCCTCGGACTTGATGTGCGGCCGGAAGGCCCGCTATGGTGAGGGGGCGCGCGCCGCCGACGGCGCCGCAGTAGGCAATGCAGCCTCAGAGGTCTTCGCGACCGCTGGGGCTTTTTTCGTGGACCGAAGGAGGGGCGATGCAGGAGACCGAGACGAGGGCTTACCTGGCGAACGGCACCCAGCCGGAAGCCGAGGAGGCGGTCGCGTGGGCTTTCGAGCAGAAGACGCAGCTCGTGGACTTGAAGTTCTGCGACCTGCTGGGGAGCTGGCAGCACATGACGCTCCCGATCAGCGCGTTCGGGACGTCGGCGTTCGCGGAGGGGCTCGGGTTCGACGGCTCCTCGATCCGCGGCTGGCAGGGGATCGCCGAGAGCGACCTCCTGCTCATGCCCGACCCGGGAAGCGCCGTGCTCGACCCGTTCACGGCCGTGCCGACGCTCTCCCTGGTCTGCGAGATCGCCGATCCGACCACCGGCGAGGCCTACGGCCGCGACCCGCGCCGGATCGCCAGGCGCGCCGAGGAGTTCCTGGTCGAGACCGGGATCGCCGACACCGCGTACTTCGGCCCGGAGTGCGAGTTCTTCGTGTTCGACGAGGTCTCGTACGAGCTCTCGCCGCACCGGGCGCACTTCGCGGTCGACTCGGCCGAAGGCCACTGGAACTCCTCGGTTCCGGGGCTCGGCTACACCGTGCGCGAGAAGGGCGGCTACTTCCCGCCGGCGCCGCACGACACGCTGCACGACCTGCGCTCGGAGATCGTGCTCACGCTCGAGCGGCTCGGGATCCCGTGCGAGTTCCACCACCACGAGGTCGCCACGGCGGGGCAGTGCGAGGTCGACCTCCGCTACCAGCCGCTCACGCGGATGGGCGACCAGGTGATGACCTACAAGTACGTCGTCCGGAACGTGGCGCGGGCCGCGGGCAAGAGCGCCACCTTCATGCCCAAGCCGATCTTCGGCGACAACGGGTCGGGCATGCACACGCATCAGTCCCTCTGGAAGGAGGGCACGCCGCTCTTCGCGGACAAGTCGGGCTACGCGGGCCTGTCCCAGCTCGCACGCGCGTACCTGGGAGGCATCATCATGCACGCGCCGGCGCTGCTCGCCTTCTGCGCGCCGACGACCAACTCGTACCGCCGGCTCGTGCCCGGCTACGAGGCGCCGGTCAACCTCGTCTACTCGCAGCGGAACCGCTCCGCCGCGATCCGGATCCCCATGTACTCGGAGTCGGCCGCGGCCAAGCGCCTGGAGTTCCGCTGTCCCGACCCGACGGCGAACCCGTACCTGGCGTTCGCCGCGATGCTCATGGCGGGGATCGACGGGGTGCAGAAGGGTCTCGACCCGGGCGAGCCGGCGGATTTCGACCTCTTCGAGGAGCGCCGCGGCGACATCGTCCAGGTCCCGGGCTCGCTCGCCGAGGCGCTGGACGCGCTCGAGCGCGATCACGAGTTCCTGCTCGCGGGCGACGTCTTCAGCGAGGAGCTCGTCCGCACGTGGATCGCCTACAAGCGGGAGCAGGAGGTCGACGTCGTCGCCCTCAGGCCCCACCCGGCCGAGTTCGCGCTCTACTACGACGCGTAGGACCTGTCCCCGGCGGGCGTGTCCAGGGGTCAGACCCCGGGGCACGTCCGCCGGGGACAGCCGGGCGGGGAGAAGGCCGCTCCCAGAGCGGCCCGCGCCGCAGGCACCGTCCCTTCCGGCCACGGCCAGGGGTCTGACCCCGGGGCATGGCCGTTCGGGACGGACTGTGTGGAACGGAAGTGTGACGGCCCGCGGCTAGGCGAACGCGGCCAGGTACGGCTGCCAGCGCTCCGGGATCCGCGGAGCGGAGAGCGTGACGAAGAGCGTCGGCGTGGGCGCGCGGGGCTTCACGAGCATGGGCATCTCGATCTCCTGGGGCAGCCGGTTGCCCTTGCGGAGGTTGCACGGGGCGCACGAGGTGACGACGTTCTCCCAGTCGGAGTCGCCGCCGCGCGAGCGTGGGACGACGTGGTCGAGCGTGAGCCGGCCCGTGGAGCCGCAGTAGACGCAACGGTGGCCGTCGCGTGCGAAGAGGGCCCGGCGGGAGATCTTCCGCTTGACCGCGCGCGGCACCCGCACGTAGCTGAGGAGCCTGATCACGTGCGGCCAGGGGAAGGTATCGGAGGCGGAGTGCAGCGGCCGCGTGAGCTCCTCGAGCACTTCCGCCTTGCCCTTGTAGACGAGCACGTGCGCGCGCCGGACCGTGCAGACGTTCAGGGGCTCGAAGCTGGCGTTCAGGACGAGGACCTGCTGCATTCCCGGGAAATCGTAGTCGAACGGGCCGCTCCCGACGCCTACTCGAGAGCGGGAAGGACGAGCTCCAGCAGGTCCTCGCCCACCTCGACGAAGCCGCGCCCGCGGTAGAACTCGAGCGCGCGGCGGTCGGCAGGCGCGCAGACGACCTGGAGCGCGGTCGCGCCGAGCCAGATCGCGTAGCCCTCCGCGTGCTCGAGCAGCTGCCGGCCCACTCCTTCGGCCTCGTGCTCCGGGCTCACGAAGAGCTGGTCGACGCGGACGGCGGTGCCCGCCCGCTCGAGCGCCACGTACCCGGCCGGCACTCCCTCGAGCTCGGCGACGAAGACCGTCTCCTGCTCGAGCACCGAGAGCGTGCGCCGGTCGGCGCCGCGGTCGAGGCTGGCGAGCCCGAAGAGGAGGGGCTCGTCGGCCGGCTCGAAGGGGCGGATCCTGGCCTTGCGGTACGTCATTGCGTCATCGCGCGCTCGACGGCCTCCCGCTCCTCGGGCGACAGGGCCACGGGCGCGCGGCCCCGGTCGAGCTGCTTCACGTAGATGCGCGCGTAGTCCCGCCCCTGGATGGCGCTCATGACCACTCCCGAGCGCGCGCCGTCGAGGAAGGCGAGCGAGGCGGACTGGTGGCCGCCCGCGTCCTCGTAGGCGTTGTAGCGGACGAGGGCGATGTGCGACAGGCAGCCGTCGACGCGCCGGTCGATGCGCGAGAGTCCGGCCGCCACCTCGTCGACGGCGCGGTGGAGGTCGTCGATGCGGGTCTGCAGGGAGACGGCGAAGTTGACGAGGTCGTCCTTGCCGGTGCCGAGGAGCACGAGCTGAGCCTTCCGCACGGAGCGGAGCTTGAGGTAGAACGCGAGCGACAGGACGAGCGCCGCGACCGCCGCCGCCGCGGCGCCGATGGCGATCCAGGGAGCGGCGTCGGAGAGATCCGACATCGAGTCCTAGCCTACCGCGCGAGCGTGAAGATGATCGGGTACTCGCGCGTGTTGTTGTTCGTGTTCTGCTCGCCCTGAACGGGCTCGACCTGCACCTGGAGCGTGGTCTGCGTCGAGAACTGGAGGTTGTCGAACCCGGTGAAGCGGACCGTCTTCGTCTCGTCCGGGTTGATGACGTCGATGACCTGCTCCTTCCGGATCTGCGGATCCTGGAGGACGATGAGGATCACCTTCACCTGCGTCTCCTGGCTCTCGCCGGAGTTCTCGACCAGCACCTCGAAGGCGAGGTCGGCGCTCTGCTCGACCGTGTTGTCCTCGCCCTGGACGAGGTCCTGCCCGCCGGGCTGCACCCGGACGCCGGCGATGCCGTTGCCGCGCAGGCCGCCGGCCTCCGGCCCCTGCGTCAGGCGCTGCACGGTCTGCGTCCAGAAGGTGGGGCTGCCGAACTCGGCGTTCTGGACGAACACCGACGCCGGCACGGCGACGTCCGTGACGCCCTGCTGCTCGAGGACGGACTCCGCCGCCGCCTTGAACGCATCGGCGTACACGATGTCGCTCGCCACCAGGCGCTGCGCCTGGTTCGCCAGGTTCCTGCCCGACTCCTGCGGGTCGTCGGTCTGCGCGACGAGCTGGAGACCGCGGGCCAGCCCGGCGAGACCGTTCACCCGGAACTGCATGGTCTCCACGAGCGCCTCCTGCTGCTCGAGCAGCGGGCCGGGCGGGCTCAGGTCCTGCGCGCGCCGGAGGATCTGCTCCTGCTGGTCGCGGAGGCCCTCGACGTCGGAGCGCAGAGCCTCGAGCCGGATCCCCGGCATGGTCAGCTGCTGGTTCAGCTGGACTCCGAGCTCGGCCGATTCGGTGGCGACGGCGCCGGCGTCCTCGACGTAGCCCTCGTACGCCGCCTGCTTCTGGTCGCCCCGGCAGTTGTTGATGACGAGGATGAAGATGACCGCCAGCAGGATCGCCGCCGCGATCAGCACCCCGAGCCGGTAGAGCTGGGGTCCGCCCGGGGGCGTCGGCGGGCGCTTCGGGAGCCGGGGGCGCTTGCCGGGTGGCGAGCCCTTCCTCTTCGGCGCCGCCTCGGTCGTCTGGGCCTCGTCGAAGAAGTCGAACTCGATGTCGGTCTGGGGGTCGGCTTTCTCGCGATCGAACACGGGCCGCTCGGAGGGTCGGAGAAGCCGCCGAGTCTACCACCCTGCCCGGACTTTGCAGGACTTTCCCGGCGGAGCGCCAAGTGCCGCTCTACCGCTGATGGAGCCAGCCGTCGCGCTTACCGAAAACCACCTCGTGCTCGGCCGCTACCGGCCGCTGCGACCGCTCGGGAGCGGCGGCGGAGGCTCGGTCTGGCTCGCCCGCGACGAGCACGCCGGCCGGGACGTTGCGCTGAAGATCGTCGACCGCGAGGGGAAGCCCGGCGCCCGCGCCGAGCGGGAGGTCGACGCCGCGACGCGGCTCCGTCACCCCCGCTGCCTGCGCGCCCTGGCGCTCTCCCGCGACGACCGGCACGTCTACGTCGCCTATCCCTACGTCGCCGGCCAGACCCTCCGCGACGCGCTGCGCGGGGGCGGTCTGGACGACTGGAGCGCGGTCGAGACCGCCGCGCAGGTGCTCGAGGCGCTCGCCCACGCCCACTCCAAGGGGGTCGTCCACCGCGACGTGAAGCCCGCCAACGTGATGCTCGAGGACGGCGAGGAGGTCTCGGTGCGGCTCCTCGACTTCGGCCTCGCCCAGCTCGAGCACGCGGACACGCTGACCGCCGTCGGCGACGTGCCCGGGACGCTCGCGTACATCGCCCCGGAGCGCCTCGCCGGCGAGGAGGCCACCGGCGCGGCCGACGTGTGGGCCGTCGGCGTCCTCCTCTGGGAGGCACTGGCAGGACGCCACCCGTTCTGGGCGGTCTCGCCCCTCGAGACCGCGCGCCGGGTCGAGCAGGGCGCACAGCAGCTCGCGCAGCTCCGCCCCGACCTCCCGCAGGAGCTCTGCCGCGCGGTCGACCGCATGCTCGCGCTCGACCCACGCAAGCGCCCGGCGGCGAAGCAGGCGCTCAACCTCCTGCGGACGGTGGAGGAGCGGCGCACGGAACGGCGGCGGGCGACGACGTCGGCGACCGTCCTGCGCGAGCGGGCGCCCCACGCGGCTCTGGCGGCGCTCTTCGCCGGCGGAACGGCCCTCCTCCTCCCCTTCTTCCCGTCCGGCTGGCCCTTCCTCCTGGGCGCCCTCGTCGCGCTGGCCGCGCTCGTGAGCCCACGGGCCGGGCTCGCGCTGGCCCTCGCCGTGCCGGTGCTGCCGCTCGGCAATGCCTCGCTCGGCCTCGCGGTCGCCTACCTGCCGCTCGCGCTCGTCTGGTTCGTGCTCTTCGCAGGGGACACGCGCTCGAGCTTCCTGTTCCTCGCCGGGCCGCCGCTCGCCTTCTGCCACCTGCTCCCCCTCGCGGCAGTGGCGGCGCTGCCCGCGCGAGGCCCCGTCCGCCGGGCGGCGCTGGGGCTCGCCGCGGTCGCCACGACCGTGGCGGCGGCCGTCGTCGCCGGCCTCCACGTCCCGCTGACGGGCGGGGCCGCGCCGGAGCCCAGCGGCCTGGCGGGCGCGCAGCGGCCGCAGGCCGCACTCGACGCGGCCGCCACGGCGCTCTCGACCACTCCGACCCTCGTGACCGCCCTGGCGATCGTCGCCGCGGCCGCGGCAACGGCCGGCTTCGCCCGGAGCCGGGGCCGGTGGGGAGTGGCCGCCTGGGGCGCCGGATACCTGACCGCGCTCCTCCTCGTGCCCCTCGCCGCCGGCGGCGCGCCGGTCGCGGCCGCGTGGGCCGCCCCCGCGGTCTGGCTCGCCGCGGGTGCACTCGCGTATCCGCTGCTGAGAACACCCCGGTAAAGTGGCGTCCGGGCACACGGTGCCCGCCCTATGAGCGTCCTTCGCAGCATCGAGCACAGGATCGAGTCGATCGTCGAAGGGGTGTTCGGACGCGCTTTCCGCACCCACGTGCAGCCGGTCGAGCTCGCGCGCAAGCTCGCCAAGGAGATGGACGAGGCGAAGAGCGTCTCCGTCTCACGGGTCTACGTGCCGAACGAGTACACGCTCTACCTCTGCCCAAGCGACCGCGAGCAGTTCGCCAGCTACGAGGACTCGCTCCGGACCGAGCTCTCCGACTACCTCTCCGAGCACGCCCGCCGCGAGGGCTACGCGCTGCTCTCGACCCCCGCGGTGCTGATCGAGGAGGACGAGGACCTGAGCGTCGGCGAGTTCGGGATCGCCACCCGGATGGTGCAGCCGGAACGCCCGCAGACCCCGACTCCGCCCGACGTCGTCCCGCAGGCGCGGCCGAGCGAGACGAGGATCTACCGCCCCACGGTCACCGAGGCCGTGACGCCCGAGGTCGCCGCGGACAACGACCTTGCCCGCACGCCGCCCGCCGTCATGATCGGGGAGGCCCGCCGCGAGCTGGACGACCGCGTCCTCGTCGTCGGCCGGTCGCGCGAGTGCGACATCACCGTGGACGACCCGAACGTCTCCCGGCGCCACGCCGAGATCCGCCACGAGGACGGCGCGTACTGGATCGTCGACCTCGGCTCGACCAACGGCGTCACGGTGGACGGCGAGCGGGTCGAGCGGGCTCGTCTCGACCCTGATGCCGAGATCCTCCTCGGCACGACCGAGCTCCGCTTCGAACGCGGCTACTAGGGAAGAGTCAGGCGGGACCGTGTCGGTCGAGCCCATCCTCATCGCGCTCCAGGCCGCGTTCGTCGTCCTGCTCTACCTGTTCATCTGGCGGGTCGTCCGTTCCGCCGAGCGGGGCCTCCCGGCGGCGCCGCAGGAGAGCTTCGTCATGGCGCCGGCCCAGGTGGCGCAGGCCCGGGCCGAGGCGGGGATCGTCCCCGGCCGGCTGGTGGTGACGCGCTCGCGAATCGTGCCGGCCGGCACCGCCTTCGAGGCAGGGCCGGTTCCGACGACCATCGGCCGGAGCGAGGACAATGTCGTCGTGCTCGACGGCGACGACTACGCCTCCGGCCACCACGCCCGGGTCGAGAGCGGGCTCGACGGCACCTGGGTCATCGACCTCGGCTCCACGAACGGCACGTACGTGAACGGCGAGCGGATCGCGGGCCGGACGCGACTCCACGAGGGCGACCTCGTCCAGGTCGGCGACACGGAGCTCCGGTTCGAGCGATGAGGCTGGGCGAGAGCGCGGGCCGCACGCATCCCGGCAAGATCCGGCGCCGGAACGAGGACTCCTACGTGCTCGACCCGCCGCTCTTCGCGGTCGCCGACGGCATGGGGGGGGCCCAGGCCGGCGAGGTCGCCTCGCGCCTGACCGCCGCCGCCTTCCGCGAATACCACGAAGCCGACGACCTTCCGCCGGAGGAACGCGTGCAGGCGATCATCCAGGAGGCGAACCGCCGCATCTACGACCGCGCGCACGCCGACTCCGGCTTCTCGGGCATGGGGACGACCGTGACGGCGGCGCTACTCCTCGGCGGCCGGGTCACGATCGGCCACGTCGGGGACTCGCGCGCCTACCGCATCCGCGACGGCGCCCTGGAGCAGCTCACCGACGACCATTCGCTCGTCGGCGACCTCATGCGGAGCGGACGCCTGACGCCGGAGGAGGCCGACGCGCACCCGCAGCGCTCGGTGATCACGCGCGCACTCGGCACCGACCCGGAGGTCGACGTCGACACGGTCACCGTGGACGCCGCCCCGGGCGACCTCTTCCTGCTCTGCTCCGACGGCCTGACGACGATGGTCGGCGACGAGGACATCCTGGGCGTCCTCGCGGCCGCGCCGACGCTCGACGACGCCGCCCGGGAGCTCGTCCGCGCCGCGAACACCGGGGGCGGCGAGGACAACGTCACCGTCGTCCTCTTCCGGATCGAGGGCGACGAGGAGGTCGGCGAGACGCTCGCCGCCGCGCCTGCTGCCGCGGGCAACGGGCAGGGCGACACGGACGAGCTCGAGGACACGCTGACGAACCTCCAGCCGGTGGCCCCGCCCCCTCCGGCGGCCGCACCGGCACCGACAGCCGCGCCGCCCCTCGACCCACCGCCGCCGCCGCCGAGGCCCACGCCGAGGAAGCGGCGCCGCTGGGGACGGCGGCTCCTCGTGCTCCTCCTCGTGCTCGGGTTCGTGGCGCTCGTCCTGGGCGGCGCGCTCTTCGGGATCTCCCGGGCGTACTTCGTCGGCGCCAACGAGGAGGGCTACATCGTCGTCTACCAGGGTGTGCCCTTCGACGTGACCGAGAGCACCGGGCTCTACCGCGAGCGCTACGTGAGCCGCCTCCAGGCCTCGCAGCTCTCGCCCGAGGAGCGTGCGGCGCTCCTCGACCACCAGCTCGTCTCCTACGAGCGGGCGCGCGCCCGCGTCGCCGTGTACGAGGCGGAGGCAGAGCCCTGAGAGGCTCGACCCCGAGTCTCCGGAACCGGGAGCTCGCGAACCTCGCGCTGGTCGGCCTCCTGACGGCGGCGGGCTTCGCCTCCGTCTACATCGCCCGCGCGGACGTCGTCTCGACGGGGTCGCTCTCGTATGCGGCCTTCTTCATCGCGCTCTTCGTCGTCGCGCACATGGTGCTGCGCCTGCGGCTGCCGTACGCCGACCCGTTCCTGCTCCCGCTCGGCGGCCTGCTCGCCGCGCTCGGCATCACGATGATCTACCGCATCGACCCCGAGCTCGCCTTCCGGCAGGGGCTCTGGGTGGTGGTCGGGGTCGCCGTCTTCTCGGCTCTCGTCCTCTTCCTGCGCGACTACCGCGCGCTGGACGAGGTCAAGTACATCCTCGGGGTCTCGGCGATCGTGCTCCTCGTCCTGCCCGCCTTCCCGTACATCGGGCTGACGGTCAACGGCGCCACCCTCTGGGTCGACCTGGGGCCGCTCACGTTCCAGCCGGGCGAGCTGGCGAAGGTGCTCGTCGTCGTCTTCCTCGCCGGCTACCTGCGCGACAACCGGGAGATGCTCTCCTACGGTGCCGCCGGCCAGGGCCGGCTGCCCTCGCCGAAGCACCTGGGCCCGCTCCTCCTCATCTGGGGCGGGGCGATGCTCGTGCTCTTTCAGACGCGCGACCTGGGTGGGGCGCTCCTCTACTTCGCCATCTTCCTCGTCATGCTCTACACGGCGACGGCCCGCTGGTCGTTCGTCGCCGCCGGGCTCGGCCTCTTCCTCGCCGGCGCCTATGCGCTCTACCACGTGATCCCGCACGTCCAGGACCGCGTGGAGAGCTGGCTCGACCCCTGGGCCGACCCGGAGGGCCAGTCGTACCAGCTCGTCCAGTCGCTCTACGCCGTGTCGAGCGGCGGCGTGTTCGGCACCGGCCTCGGCGACGGCGTCCTCCTCTCGCCGGAGGGGAACCCGTACATCCCGTACCTCGAGACCGACTTCATCTTCTCGGCCATCGCCCAGGAGCTCGGGCTCGCCGGCGCCGCCGGCGTGATCCTCCTCTACCTGATCTTCGCCTACCGCGGGTTCCGCATCTCCATGCTCGCCTCCGACGGCTTCTCCAAGCTCCTGGCCGCTGGCCTGACGGCCGCCGTGTCGATCCAGGCGTTCATCATCATCGGCGGCGTCGTCGGGCTGATCCCGCTGACGGGGATCACGCTGCCCTTCGTCTCCTACGGCGGGTCGAGCATCGTCGCCAACTTCATCGTGCTCGCGCTCCTGCTCATGGTCTCCGACAGAGTGAACCGGGGTGAGCGCGCGTGAACCCGCAGATCCGCCGCCTCTTCCTCGTCTTCTCCTTCCTCTTCGTGGCGCTGATCGCCACGGCGACCTACTGGCTGTGGCGGGCGCCCGACCTGGAGGCGCGGCAGGGGAACCCGACGCTGATCGTGCGCGAGCTCGAGATCCGGCGCGGCCTCATCCTCGCGGCCGACGGGCGCACGCGCCTGGCCGCCAACCGCCGCCGCGAGCTCGAGGACGGGCGGGTCTGGTACCTGCGCCGCTATCCGCCGGGGCCGCTGACCGCCCACGCCGTCGGCTACTCGACGATCGGTCGCTCCCGGACCGGCCTCGAGCTCTCCATGAACGACTACCTGACGGCGTCGAACGCCAACCTGAGCACGGTCATCGACACGACCCTGGACAAGCTCCGCGGCATCCCGCGGGTGGGAAACAACGTCGTCACGACGCTCGACCTCGCCGCCCAGCGTGCGGCCGCGCGCGGCCTGGCGGGGAAGTGCGGGGCGGCAGTGGCGCTCGAGCCCGAGACCGGCCGCGTGCTCGCGCTCGTCTCCGCGCCCTCGTTCGACCCCAACCTCGTCGAGCGGGACTACGCCTCGATCGAGGCGATCACCGCCCCGTGCCGGCCTGCCGCGCCGCTCCTCGACCGGGCCACCGCCGGCCGCTTCGTCCCCGGGTCGACGTTCAAGATCGTGACCGCGGCGGCGGCGATCGACACGGGCACGTTCACGCCGGAGAGCCGCTTCGACGATCCCGGGTACTGCACGCTCTTCGGGCAGCGCGTCTTCAACTACTCCGACCAGGGCACGCCGAGCGGCTTCGGGAACGTCTCGCTCGCCGACGCCGTCGAGAACTCCATCAACTCCGTCTTCTGCAACATCGGCAAGGAGCTCGGCGCCGGCGTGATCCTCGACTACGCGAAGCGCTTCGGCTTCTACGAGCGCCCGCCCATCGAGCTCCCCTCGGAGGAGGTCCTGATCAGCGGCCTCTACCGCAACGGCCGGCTGTACGATCCGGAGAACGACTCCCAGGTCGACCCCGGCCGCCTCGCCTTCGGACAGGAGCGCCTCGTCGTCACGCCGCTCCAGATGGCCCTCGTCGCCGCCGGCGTCGCCAACGCCGGCGTCGTGATGGAGCCGAAGCTCGTCGAGCGGATCGTCTCGCCCGACGGCGACGTCATCCAGCGCTACGAGCCGGAGGAGTGGTCGACGGCCGTCTCGCCGGCCACGGCAGCCGACCTGACCGCGATGATGGTGCGAGCAGTGGAATCCGGCACCGGAGTCGCCGCCCAGATCCCCGGCATCTCCGTCGCCGGCAAGACCGGGACCGCCGAGACGGGGGTCTCCGGCCGCAACAACACGTGGTTCATCGCCTTCGCGCCGGCGAACAACCCCGAGGTCGCGGTCGCCGTCGCCCTCTCGGACCAGGCGGGCACGGGAGGCGCCACGGCGGCCCCGATCGCCCGCGCCATCATCGACGCGGCCCTCGGGAGAAACGCCTAACCTCTAGTGATTCGCCATGGCCGGCGCCTCTGATTCGCTCATCAACACACTCTTCGACGGCCGCTACCGGATCCTGAGGAAGCTCGGGTCCGGCGGCATGGCGAACGTCTACCTCGCCGAGGACGAGGAGCTCGGGCGCCGGGTCGCCATCAAGATCCTGAACGACCGCTACGCGAACGACGACCTCTTCATCGAGCGCTTCCGGCGCGAGGCGAAGTCGGCCGCCAGCCTCTCCCACCCGAACATCGTCTCCATCTACGATCGCGGCGAGGCCGAGGGGACGTACTACATCGCCATGGAGGTGATCGAGGGTCGCAGCCTCAAGGAGCTGATCATGACGCGGGGCGCGCTCCCCCTCGGCGTCGCCATCACGAACGCGAAGCAGCTCCTCGAGGCCCTCCGCTTCGCGCACCGCCACGGGATCATCCACCGCGACATCAAGCCCCACAACGTCCTCGTCTCCGCCGACCAGCAGGTGAAGGCGAACGAGCCGCGCCTCAAGGTGACGGACTTCGGCATCGCCCGCCACGGGCCCTCGCAGATGACCGAGGCCGGGTCGATCATGGGCACGGCGCAGTACCTCTCGCCCGAGCAGGCGCGCGGCGCCCCGGTGACGGCCGCCTCTGACCTCTACTCGGCGGGCATCGTCCTCTACGAGATGCTCACCGGGAAGGTTCCGTTCACGGGCGACTCGGCGATCGAGATCGCCATGAAGCACGTGAACGAGCTCCCGGCCCCGCCCTCGACACTGCGGCCGGAGATCCCGCCCGAGCTCGACCAGATCGTCCTCCGCGCCCTCGCCAAGGATCCGGCCGACCGCTACCAGACCGCCGAGGAGTTCATCGAGGACCTGGAGCGAGTCGAGGCGGGCCTGCCGATCTCGCGGGCGACCTCGACGGCGGCAACCGCGCTCCTCGCGGGCGCGGCGGCCGGGGAGGCCACGGAGCTCCTGGGCGAGAGCCCGACTCGGGTCGTGGCGCCCCCGCCTCCCCCGCAGGTCCCGCGCCGCCCTCCGCCTGTCTATCCGCCGGCGAGCCCGTACGACGAGCCGCCGCGCCGGCGCCGGCGCTGGGTGCCGTGGCTCCTCGTCGCGCTCCTGATCGCCGCGGCCGCGCTGGCCGGCTGGTGGGCGTACAACCAGATCCAGGACCAGCTGGAGGAGAGCGCGCCGGTCGGCGTCCCGCTCGTGGAGGGGCTCGAGCGCGACCTGGCCGTCCAGCGCATCGAAGACGCCGGGCTCGAGGCCGAGGTGACCGAGCAGCCGAGCCCGGAGGAGCAGCGGGGGATCGTGATCGAGCAGAGCCCGCGGGAGGGGACGCAGGTCTCCAAGGGGAGCGCCGTCATGATCACGGTGGGTACCGGCCCGCGGCAGGTGGAGGTGCCGGCTCTCGTCGGGCTCACGTACGAGGAGGCGGTGGACGCCCTCAACGAGGCGGGCCTCGAGCCGAGCCGCGTGAACGTCTTCTCCCAGCGTCCCGTGGGACGGGTTGCCGGCCAGGACCCAAAGGCCGGCGAGCAGGTCGACGAGGGCAGCGAGGTGGAGGTCAGGGTCTCCAGGGGGCCGCGGGAGGTGGAGGTGCCCGACGTGCTCGCCCAGAGCGAGGCGAGCGCGATCGCCGAGCTCGAGGCGGCCGGGTTCGAGGTGCAGTCGACCGAGGCGCCGAGCGATACGACGCCCGCCGGCCTCGTCTCCGCCCAGAGCCCGGGCCCGGGCGAGCTGGCGGCGCCGGGCTCGACCGTCGCGATCACCATCTCGACCGGTCCCGAGCTGGACACCGTGCCCGACGTCGTCGGCGAGACCGCCCAGGACGCCCGCGCGATGATCCAGGACGCCGGCTTCCGCCCGCGCTCGATCTTCCAGGACACCACCGACCCGCTGGAGGACGGGATCGTCCTCGATCAGGACCCGCCAGGGGACTCGGGGGCGCGTCCGGGCTCGACCGTGACCATCGTCGTCGGCCGCCTGGTCTAGACGGGAGGAGTGATCGCGAGGCTGCGCGTAGCGGTGCTCATGGGCGGCCGCTCGAGCGAGCACGAGATCTCGCTCGGGTCGGCGCGCTCGGTCGTCGAGGGGCTCGACAGGGAGCGGTACGAGGTCGTTCCCGTCGAGATCCCGCGCGCGGGGCCCTGGCTCCCCGGCTCGGAGGTCCTCGCCGGCGTCGACGTCGTGTTTCCGGTCCTCCACGGCCCCTTCGGCGAAGACGGGACCGTGCAGGGGCTGCTCGAGCTGGCCGACGTCGCCTACGTCGGCGCTGGCGTCACCGCCTCGGCGCTCGCCATGGACAAGGACCTCTTCAAGTCGGTCCTGCGCGACAAGGGCATCCCCGTCGCCCGCAGCGTGACGCTGCGCCGGGGTGACCAGCAGACGAGCCCGTTCGGCTTCCCGTGCGTGGTCAAGCCGGCCCGGCTCGGGTCGAGCGTCGGCATCAGCATCGTGCGGTCCGCGAACGAGCTGCCCGCCGCCGTCGAGCTGGCCTTCGCCCACGACGAGAAGGTGCTCGTGGAGGAGTTCCTGGACGGCGTCGAGGTCGAGTGCAGCGTGCTCGGAAACCTCGACCCGGTCGCGTCCGTGCCCGGCGAGATCGTGCCGCTCGCCAGCGACTGGTACGACTACGAGGCGAAGTACGCCGAGGGCGGCATGGAGCTCGTCGTCCCGGCGCGGATCCCCGCCGAGACGGCCGCCCGCGTCCAGGAGCTGGCGGTGGCCGCGTTCGTCGCCTCCGACTGCGAGGGGATGGCGCGGGTCGACTTCTTCGTCAGGCCGGGCGGCGAGGTCGTCGTCAACGAGCTCAACACGATCCCCGGCTTCACCGCCACGAGCGTCTACGCGAAGCTCTTCGAGGCGAGCGGGCTTCCCTACCCGCAACTGCTCGACCGCCTGATCGAGCTCGCCCTCGAGCGCCGCGACCGGCGTGCGCGCCTGCGCTTCTGACCGGGCTCAGCCGGAGACGAAGGCGCGCACCTCGTTCAGGTGCGCCACGCCCTCAAGGTCCGTGATCCAGACAACGTAGTAGCGGTACGACTCTCCCCGCGTGTCGACCTCGAACGTCGTCCGGCGGCCCACCTCCCGGCTCTCGGCCACGTCGACGAACTCCTCGCCCGGGTCGTTGCTCGCCGCGATCAGCGCCGTGAACCCCGGCGTGTCCGTGACCAGCACGACCCGCGAGAGGGCGACGCGGCTCCCCGCGTCCACGACGATGCCGACGCCTTCCTTGGCGAAGCTCCGGTACTGCTCGGTCGTCCAGTAGGTCGCCGGGTCGCGGTCGGTCGCCTCGCCCACAGTCTCCGGGTGCTCGGTGTTGTCGCCGTAGGGATCCAGGTCGGAGACGGCCTCGATCTGCACGGGGACGGGGTCGCCGCCGCCCAGCCCGGGGAGCCCGGGCAAGCCGTCCTCGAAGACGATCTCCAGCACGAGGAGGTTGCCGACGAGGATCACCGCCGCGAGCAGGAGCACCCCGGCGATGCGCAGCCCCGAGCGGCGCGGCCGCGTCGGCTGGGTGTGCCGGGGCTCCGCTCGTGCGGGAGCGGCCGGCGGCGCGGCCCGGCGCGGCGCTGCCGCGGCGGGAGGCGGCGGCGGAGCCGCGAGGACGCCGGTGTCCTCCTCGCGGCCGCGGGCCTTCGTCTCCAGCACCTCGGCCAGGCAGGACTCGAGGGCCCCCGCCAGCTCGTCCATCGAGCGGAAGCGGTCCTGCGGCCGCTTCGCCATCGCCCGCTTGACGACCGCATCCACGCGCTCGGGGACGTCCGGGCGCAGCGCCCGGACGCTCGGCACGGGATCCTTCACGTGGCGGAGCGCGAGCGCCATGAGGTTGTCGCCGGCGTACGGCACCTCGCCGGTGAGGAGCTCGAAGGTGACGACGCCGAGCGAGTACTGGTCGGAGCGCTCGTCGCCCCGCTCGCCGTTGGCCTGCTCGGGCGAGAGGTACTGGCCGGTGCCGAGGACCGTGCCGGTCGCCGTCAGCCCGTCGTCGGCGTCGAGCGCGCGGGCGATCCCGAAGTCGGTCACCTTGGCCGTGCCCGTGCCGTCGAGGAGGACGTTGTGCGGCTTGACGTCACGGTGCACGATGCCGAGCTCGTGCGCGAAGGCGAGCGCGCGCGCGATCTGGCAGGCCAGCGAGAGCGCCCGGTCGACGGGCAGCGGCCCCTCGCGGACGACCACCGCCTTCAGGTTCTCGCCGGCGACGTGCTCGAAGACGATGAACTGCCGCCCCTCCCACTCGCCCCGGTCGATCACCGTGACGACGTTCGGGTGCGCGAGCCGGGCGATCGCCCGCGCCTCGCGCCGGAAGCGCTCGACGTACTCGGGATCGCGCGAGAAGTGCTCGTGGAGGATCTTGATGGCCACGCGGCGCTCGAGCACCGTGTCGTACGCGCGGTAGACGGTGGACATGCCGCCCTCGCCCACGAGCTCCTCCAGCTCGTAACGACCGACGATCAGCTCTCCGACGTGCACCGCCATAGTCTTGCTGCCGCAGGGAGGGCGGGCTACGTGAGCGCTTCGGTGAGCGCTTCCTCCCAGACCTCGAGGGCCTCGTCGAGCTCGGCATCCGTGATCACCAGCGGGACGAGCACACGGATGCAGTTGCCGTCGATGCCGGCCTTGAGGAGCAGGAGCCCCCGGCGCGCGGCGCCCTCGGTCACCGCGGTGGCGAGGTCGGCGGCGGGCTTCCCGTCGCGCTCGAGCGCGATCGCGAGCATGGCCCCGAGCCCGCGGACCTCGGCGACGGCGTCGAAGCGCTCCCGCCAGGACTCCATCCGGGAGCGGATCGTCTCGCCGACGGCCTCGGCGCGCTCGTTCAGCCCCTCCTCCTCGATCACGTCGAGGACGGCGTGCGCGGCGGCGATGGCCACGGGGTTGCCGACGTAGGTGCCGCCGACGGCGCCGTCGCCGGGCGCGTCCATGATCTCCGCCCGGCCGAGCACGCCCGAGAGCGGCAGGCCCGCCGCAACGGACTTGGCGATCGTCAGCAGGTCGGGCTCGACGCCGAAGTGCTCGATCGCGAAGGTGCGCCCGGTACGGCTGAAGCCGGTCTGCACCTCGTCCGCGACGAGGACGATTCCGTGCTCGTCGCAGAGGCGGCGCAGGCCCCGCACGAACTCGACCGGCGGGACGATGAACCCGCCCTCGCCCTGCACGGGCTCGATCACGATCGCCGCCACGTCCTCGGCGGCCACCCGCGTCTTGAACGCATACTCGAGCGCGTCCAGGTCGGCGAAGGGGACGCGGTAGGTCTCGGGCGCGAACGGCCCCAGGCCGGCCTTGTACGGGTGCGTCTTCGAGGTGAGGCTGAGCGCCAGCAGCGTCCGGCCGTGGAAGGCGCCCTCGAAGGCGATCGCGGCCGGCCGCCTCGTGTAGGCGCGGGCGAACTTGATCGAGTTCTCGATCGCCTCGGCGCCCGAGTTGAAGAAGGCGGCGCGGGTCTCCCCGGAAATGGGGGCCAGAGCGAGCAGCCGCTCGGCCAGCCCGACATAGTTCTCGTAGGGCAGGACCGTGAAGTCCGTATGGGTGAAGCGCTCGGCCTGGTCGCGCACGGCCTCGACCACGCGCGGGTGCGAATGGCCGACGTTCATGCAGCCGACGCCGCCGGCGAAGTCGACGAACGTGTTGCCGTCGACGTCCGTCAGGGTCGCGCCCCGCCCCTCGGCGATGACGAGCGGAAGGTAGATGGAGAGCGGCTCGGCGACGACCCGCTCCTTCCGGGCGAGGATCTCGGCGCTCCTGGGGCCCGGGATGTCGGTCTTGAGCTCGATAGTCCTTGTCGTAGCCACTGACGGAGCTTATAGATTGGGAGTCCCCATGGTCCTGTCCGACCGTACGATCCGGCGCCTGCTCGCGGAGGGCAGAATCGGGATCGAGCCGTACGCCGAGGAGCTCCTCCAGCCCTCGAGCGTCGACGTCCGCGTCGACCGCCTCTTCCGCGTCTTTCGCAACTCGCGCTACCCGTTCATCGACGTGAAGCGGGAGATGGAGGAGCTGACCGAGCTCGTCGAGGTCGACCCGGAGGAGGCGTTCATCCTCCACCCGGGCGAGTTTGTGCTCGGCTCGACGCTGGAGCGCATCACGCTGCCCGACGACCTCGTCGCCCGGCTCGAGGGCAAGAGCTCGCTCGGCCGGCTCGGGCTGCTGATCCACTCGACCGCCGGCTTCATCGACCCGGGCTGGGACGGGCACGTGACCCTCGAGCTCTCGAACGTCGCCAACCTCCCGATCACCATTTACTACGGCATGAAGATCGGCCAGCTCTCCTTCGTCCAGCTCACCGAGCCGGCGGAGCATCCGTACGGGACGGGGAGTTTGGGCTCGAAGTACCAGGGGCAAGCAGGGCCTACGCCCTCCCGCTACTGGAAGAATTTTGTGAGCGAATGATCCTCGTCGCCGGGGGAACCGGCTTCGTCGGGACGCACGTCGTCCATGCCCTCCGCGCGGCCGAGCTGCCGGTCAGGGTCCTCGCCCGGCGTCCCGAGAAGCAGGAGCAGCTCCGCGCCTGGGGCTGCGAGGTCGTCCAGGGGGACATGACCGACCCGGACAGCCTGCGGCGCGCGGCCGACGGGTGCGAGTCGGTCGTCCACCTCGTTGCCATCCTGCTCGGGAGCCGCGACGCCTTCGAGCGAATCATGGTGCAGGGCACGCGCGACCTCGTCGAGGCCGCGAAGGAGGCCGGCGTCAAGCGCATCGTCCTCATGAGCGCGCTCGGCACGGAGGAGGGCCGCGAGCTCGCCCCCTACTACCACGCGAAGTGGGAGGAGGAGCAGGCGGTCAAGTACTCCGGGCTCGAGCACGTGATCTTCCGGCCGAGCTTCGTCTTCGCCGGGGACGGCGGCCTCCTCGCCCAGCAGATCCGGATCGTCCGCTACTCGCCGGTGACCCCGATCCTCGGCCGCCACGAGCTGCAGCCGGTCTGGGCCGACGACATGGCCGCGTTCTTCACCGGGGCCGTGACGGCCGGCGAGGCTCCCAACCGCACGTTCGACGTGGGCGGCGCCGACCGCCTCTCCTGGGCCGAGCTCCACGCGCTCATCCGCAAGACGCTGGGCAAGCGCCGCCTCGCCTTCACGATGCCGCCCGCGCTCCTCAAGGCGGGCGCGAGCGTCGGGCAGATCCTGCCGCCGCTGAACGGCGCGCGCTCGGCGGTCGAGATGCTCGAGCTCGGCGACAACGTCTGCGACCCGCGCCCCGCGGCGGAGGCCTTCGGCATCCAGCCGCTCGGGATCGAGGAGCAGGTGCGCCGCGCAGTGGCTTCCTAGCCGGTTCCGGTCTATGGTGCGGGCATGGACCCGCTCTACGCCGTGGTGGCGGCGGAGGGGCTCGACCAGGCGGCAGCCGAGCACATCGCCGACGACAGCCGGGAGGCGGACGTCCTGCCGATGCAGGCGGTGCAGGCGTACCGGAAGGGACCCTGGGTGCTCGAGCTCGCGGGCATCCACCTCCTGCTCGAAGATGGGGCGACCGTCGACGCGGTCAGCTGGACCCTGACCCCGGTCGGGATCGGGCGCCTGACGTCCACGTTCGAGTGGCTCTACGGCCAGATCCCGGGTGAGTTCATCTTCGAGGTCCTCTGGGGCGAGGACCCGATCGACAAGCTCGTCTCCCGCGACGAGCTCCTCCGCGTCGTCGCCACCGCCCGCCTCGGCGGCCGCACCCGCTACCGCGTCCGCCGGGCCTAGAAAAGGAGCGGGGGGCCCTCGAGAGAGCCCCCCGCCGGTAGATCGCCTGGATTAGCAGGGGCGCCGGAATGTCCCCCACGCTGGCTAGGCGATTCCCCGTAGGTCTGGGGACACGCCCCTACCTGCGACTACCTCCACTGCCCGTACTGTCGGAAATCAAAGTCGGACCACCCCCTTTCCGTGGTTAGGGCCATGATACGCATTCCGCCAGGACGACCAAAGGGAGGTCGGAGGTGCAGACCGTGACCCCGTACCTGCTCTACGAAGACGCGGCAGCCGCGATCGACTGGCTCTGCGAGGTGTTCGGCTTCGAAGAGCGCCTCCGCTTCACCGACGACGCCGGCATCGTCACCCATGCCGAGCTGACCCTCGGCGCCGGCGAGGTCTTCCTCGGCCACCCGGGGGAGGGGTACCGCAACCCGAGCGCCCTCGGCGCGTTCACGCACCTCGTCCACGTCTACGTCGACGACGTAGACGCGCACCACGCCCGCGCGGTCGCCGGCGGTGCGGCGATCCATCTCGGCCCGCACGACACGCCGTACGGCGACCGCCGGTACGACACCGAGGACCTGGAGGGGCACCGCTGGTCCTTCGCCCAGGTCCTGCGCGAGCTCGCGCCGGGGGACTGGGGCGCGACCAGGCCCTCCTAACGCTCGAGCACCGAGGTCATCTCGAGCCCGGTGTCGAGCGGGACGGTGACGCTCAGGAGCGTGGGGTCGCTCTGGCGGGCCTGGCTGTACGCCCCGAGAATCTCCTCGTGGGAGAGGACGTTGTCCGCGACGATCAGCCCGCCGGGATCGACCAGGTGACGGGCGAGGGCGAAGTAGCGCTCGTACTCCTCCTTCTTCGCGTCGATGAGCACGACGTCGAAGACGTCCTCGATCCCGGCGAGCGTCTCGAGGGCGTCGCCCTCGATCAGCTCCGTCCACTCCTCCAGCCCCGCGTCCGCGATGTTCCGGCGCCAGTCGGCGGCCACGTCGGGGTCGCGCTCGAGCGAGAGGACGCGCCCGCCCAGCGAGCGCACGCCCGCGGCGAACCAGATGGTCGAGAGCCCGCGGCCGCCGCCGACCTCGAGGACCTCGCAGTCGGCGTGCGGGGCGACGATCGCGTAGAGGAAGCGGCCGGTCGCGTACTTCACCGGGATCGCCGGCGCGCGCGGCTCCTCTGCCTCCAGGCGGTCCAGCACCGCGCGAACGCGCTCGTCGATCACGACCGTGGATCTTCCCTCGCGGCGATGCGCGCTGCCTGGGGATCGTTCTTCCTGACGACCGCGAAGCGGTCGTTGCGCGCGACGACGACCTCGATGTCGGGCACGACGTGGCCGGGCAGGACGGCGAAGTGCGTCGGCTCGCGCCGCACCTCCTCGTACTCGACCTGCGTGAGGCTCACGGGCACCGTGCACTCCGAATCCCCGCACTCGCAGACGAACTCCGTCTCGGCCACGGACGGCCCGTTCTCGTTCACTTCCCTGATCCGCTCGTTGACCTCACGGAAGAGCGCCTCGTTCCGCGCGACTCGCTCCTCCCGGGTCATGGGCGGAGTCTAGGGCACGCTGACCTTCACGACGCCGTCCTCGACCGTGACGTCGAAGGTGTCCACGGGGAGGTAGGCCGGCAGCGTCAGCGCCTGGCCGGTGCGGACGTCGAAGCGGGCGCCGTGGCGCGGGCAGATGGCCACGCAGATGTCGGGCTCGAAGTCTCCCTCGCAGAGCGGCCCGTCGTCGTGCGAGCAGCGGTCCTCGATGGCGAAGAAGGCGCCGTCGCAGTTGTAGACGCCGATGGCCAGCGTGCCGTCGTGGACGATCTTCACCTCGCCCGGCGGCAGCTCCTCGACCGGGCCGACGACGATCTCGGGCATCAGGATGTTCGGGCGGCGGTTCCGGTGCTCGTGGGGACGGCTGCGACCAAGCCGGGCGGCGTGATCGCCCGCAGTCGCGTACCGGTAGTACGTGCAAGGGCGAGCGCGACGATCCGGCGCCGCGTCGCCACCCGTGAGTGCCGGAATCGCTGCCCGAGCATCCTTACTTGAGCTCGAGCTCGTCGAGCCCGGCCCACTCCCCGGGGAGGGGCGTGCCCCGGCCCTTGTGGAGCGCGAGCTTGAGGACGCCCAGTCCGAGGAGCGCGCACTTGAGGCGCACCGGCGTCAGCGGGATGCCGACCTCGTCGAGAAGCTCTTCGCGAGACATCGCAGCGACCTCCTCGGCCGTGCGGCCCTTGACCATGTCCATCAGCATCGAGGTCGAGGCCTGGCTGATGGCGCAGCCGCGACCCTGGAACTTCACGTCCGCGATTCTGTCGCCGTCGAAGGCGACCGCGATCGACACTTCGTCGCCGCAGAGCGGGTTCTGACCCTCGGCCTCCGCATCGGCACCCTCGATCACCCCGTGGCCGCGGGGGTTCTTGTAGTGGTCGAGGATGACCTCGCGGTAGAGGCTGTCGAGCTCGCTCATGAAAAAAGCTTACGCGCCGAGTGGAGCCCCGCGGCGAGGCGGTCGATCTCCTCTGGGAGCGTGTAGAGGTAGAAGCTCGCGCGGGTGGTCGCCCCGACGCCGAGCTTCGCCATCAGCGGCTGGTTGCAGTGGTGCCCGGCGCGGACTGCGACGCCCTCGGCGTCCACGATCTGCGCGACATCGTGGGGATGGATCCCGTCGAGCGCGAAGGAGACAATGCCGACGCGACGGTCCGCCGGGGGCCCGAACAGGCGCACGCCCGGGATCTCGGCGAGCCGCGCGAGCGCGTACTCCGTCAGCTCGTGCTCGTGGCGCTCGACGGCCGACAGGCCCGCCTCGGTGACGTAGTCGATGGCGGCGGCGAAGCCGACCGCCTCGGCGATGGCACCAGTGCCGGCCTCGAACTTGTGCGGGATCTCGTTCCAGGTCGTCCTCTCGACGGTCACCTTGCGGATCATGTGACCGCCGAGCTCGAACGGGGACATCGCCTCGAGCAGCTCCGCGCGGCCCCAGAGCGCGCCGATGCCGGTCGGCCCGCAGAGCTTGTGGGCCGTCAAGCCGACGAAGTCGGCGCCGAGCGCCTGCACGTCCAGCGCCGTGTGCGGGGCCGCCTGGGCAGCGTCGACGACGGCGATGGCGCCGTTTCCGTGCGCCCACTCGACGAGCCGCGAAACGGGCAGGATCGTGCCGAGCGAGTTGTTCACGGCGGCGCAGGCGACCACCTTCGGCCTGCCCCGAGCCAGGAGGGCGTCGAGGTCGTCCAGCAGGAGCTCGCCCTCGGCGTCCACGGGCACGACCGCGAACTCGGCGCCGGTCCGCCCGGCGATGTACTGCCAGGGGACGAAGTTCGAGTGGTGCTCGAGCTCGGTGGCGACGACGAGGTCGCCGGGGCCGAGGTTGTCCAGGCCCCACCCGTAGGCGACGACGTTCATCGCCGCGGTCACGTTCCGCGTGAACACGACCTCCCGCGCCGCCGGCGCGTTCACGAAGCCGCGGACGGTCTCCCGCGCCGCCTCGTACGCCTCCGTCGCGCGCTCGGCCAGGTCGTAGACGCCGCGGTGGATGTTTGCGTAGGACGTCTCGTAGAACGTCGTCATCGCGTCGAGCACCTGCCGCGGCTTCTGCGAGGACGCGGCCGAGTCGAGGTAGGCGAGCGGCTTCCCGTGCACCGGGTGCTCGAAGATGGGGAAGTCGGCGCGAATCCGCTGCGCGTCGAGCCTCGGCTGGGCGGTCACCGCCATGGGACCTATCGTAGCGACGGGGCGGCCGGGCTACGCGGCGCGCTCGAGCGCGGCCACCTGCCAGACCCTGCCGCTCGACTCGGCCGCGAGCGTGAGGCCGCGGCGCTCGGCGGCGGCCACGATCGCCCCGGGCGGATGCACCCAGGTCCGGTACTCCCAGCGAAGGAGGCGCGCGACGAGGTTCATGGCGCCGAGCCCTGCCCGGACGACAAAGCGCGGCCGGGGGAAGCTCAGGACCAGATAACGCCTCGCGCGCTCGGCGGCCGCCCCGACGAGCGCGTCGTAGTCCGGGTAGCAGCAGACGACGCGGTGCATGACGACCGCGTCCGCCTCGCCGGCCAGCGCGGGCGCCTGAACGACGTCGCCGAGCCGGCGCTCGACCCGCTGCTCGAGCCCGTGCTCGCGCGCCAGCGCGGCCGCCTCCTCCTCGTACTCCGGCGAAAGCTCGAGGTTCGTCGCCCGCGCCGCGCCCGCCTCGAGGAGCTCGACCTGGATCGCCCCGACGCCGCCGCCGATCTCGAGCACGGATGCGCCCTCCACGCCGTGCTCCCGCAGGAAGCCGACCATGACAGCGGCCGTGTCGTCGAGGCCGTCGCGCCGGTAGCGCTTCGCGTCCCGGCGGGCGGTCCGGCGCGAGAAAATCCTGGTGTAGCCGCGCGGCGGAGGCGCGCAGCAGCTCACGTCGCCAGCAGACGCGCCTCGAGCACGCTCTGGAGCGCGTCCCGCACCGGCTCGAGCTCGATGCGGTCGAAGACCTCCTGGTAGAAGCCGCGCACGATCAGGAGCTGCGCCTCCTCGCGGGAGAGCCCGCGCGCCATGCAGTAGAAGAGCTCGTCGCGGTTCACCTGGGAAACCGTGGCGCCGTGCGTGCAGCGGACGTCGTTGGCGAGGATCTCGAGGCCCGGGATCGAGTCGGCGTGCGCGTCCGGCGACAGGAGCAGGTTGCGGTTCTCCTGGTAGGCGTTGGTGCGCTGGGCGTCGCGCTCGACCTTGATCATCCCGCGCCAGACCGAGGTGGCCTTGTCGCGGAGGACGCCCTTGAACGCGAAGTCCGAGGTCGTGTTCGGCGCCTCGTGCTCCTGCAGCGTGTCGTAGTCGAGGTGCTGGTCGCCGTCGGCGAAGTAGGCGCCGGTGACGCGCGAGGTCGCTCCCCGGCCGGCCAGGCGGTTCTCGATCGTGATCTTGCCCTTGCGCGAGCCGAAGCCGCCGGCGACCCAGTCGAGCTCGGCGTCCTCGGCCACGCGGGCGCGGTGCGTGGCGAAATGCCACGTCGCGCGCGAGAGGTTCTGGATGGAGACGTACTCGAGCTTGGCGCCCCGCTCCACGAAGACCTCCGCTACCGCGTTCGAGTACGACTCGAGCTCGGGGTCGGTCGAGGCGGACTCCTCGATCAGGGTGAAGCGCGAGCCCTCCTCGGCGACCACGAGCAGGCGCCAGAAGAGCGAGCCGCCCGGCGTCGAGTTCCCGACGCGGACGTAGAGCGGCTTCTCCAGCTCGACGCCCGCCGGGACGCGGACGAGCAGCCCGTGCTGCCAGACGGCGGCGTTGTGCGCGGTGAGCTTGTCCTCCGCGCCGACGAGAGTGCCGAGGAGTTCGTGGTCGCCGAGCGGCTCGAACGTGATGCCCTCGGGGGCGCGCACGATCTCGAGGCCGCCCTCGGTCGCCTCGGCGATCGCGGCCGCGTCGATCTCGAGCATGCTGTCCGCGACCGGCTGCGCGCCGGCCCCGTTCACCGCGAAGGCGTCCGGGTCGAAGCCGCGCAGGTCCGTGAAGCGCCAGTGCTCGTCCGCCGTGGACGGCAGCGGCAGCGCCCCGTAGCGCTCGAGCGCCTCCGCGCGGCTCACGCGGCGTACCTTCGGTGGAGCATGAGCGCGTTCCCGTCCGGGTCCGTGAAGAAAGCCATGTGGCAGACGCCCGTGTCCAGGATCTCTCCCTGGAACTCGACGCCCTTTCCCTCAAGCTCGGCCCGGGCCTCGGCGACGTCGGGCACGCGCAGCGCGATGTGCGACGTGTGCGGCGCCGTGAACTCGCCGCCGACATTGGTCGGGTCGATCAGGTACAGGCTGACGTTGCCGGTCTCGAACTCGGGCCAGGCTCCCTCGTCCAGATTCGGGCTGGGCAGGCCGAGCGTCTCGCTGTAGAACCGCTTCGACCGCTCCATGTCCCGCACCGGCACGGACACGAAGTCCGTCCGCTCTATCACGGGGGAACCCCTGGTTCCCCCGTGGGCCCCCTCCTCCGGAGTCTCGCCTCGGTTGTCTCCCGCGACCGCATGGACGTCGCTAGCCGACGGAACCCTCCATCTGGAGCTGGATCAGCCGGTTCAGCTCGACCGCGTACTCGAGCGGGAGCTCCTTCGTGATCGGCTCCACGAACCCGGAGACGATCATGGCCGCCGCCTCGGCCTCGGAGAGGCCGCGGCTCATCAGGTAGAAGAGCTGCTCCTCGCCGATCTTCGAGACGGTGGCCTCGTGGCCGATGTCCACGTCGTTCTCGTCGATGCGGATGTACGGGTAGGTGTCGGTGCGCGAGTCCTCGTCGAGGATGAGCGCGTCGCAGACCACCTTCGAGCGCGCGCCGTGCGCTCCCTTGGCCACCTCGAGAAGGCCGCGGTAGCTCGAGCGGCCGCCGTCCTTCGAAATCGACTTGGACGTGATCACCGAGGACGTGTTCGGCGCGACGTGGACGGCCTTGCCGCCCGCGTCCTGGTGCTGGCCGTCGCCGGCGAAGGCGATGGAGAGCACCTCGCCGTGGGCGCCCTCGCCCATCAGCCAGATGGCCGGGTACTTCATCGTCTGCTTGGAGCCGAGGTTCCCGTCCACCCACTCCATGGTCGCGTTCTCGTAGGCGACCGCTCGCTTCGTGACGAGGTTGTAGACGTTGTTCGACCAGTTCTGGATGGTCGTGTAGCGGCAACGCCCGCCCGGCTTGACGACGATCTCGACGACCGCCGAGTGCAGCGAGTCGGTCGTGTAGATCGGCGCCGTGCAGCCCTCGACGTAGTGCACGTAGGCGCCCTCGTCGACGATGATCAGCGTGCGCTCGAACTGGCCCATGTTCTCCGCGTTGATGCGGAAGTAGGCCTGGAGCGGCATCTCGATCGAGACGCCCGGCGGCACGTAGATGAACGAGCCGCCCGACCAGACGGCCGAGTTCAGCGCCGCGAACTTGTTGTCGTTCTGCGGGATGATCGTCCCGAAGTACTGGCGCACCAGCTCCTCGTGCTCGCGCAGGCCGGAGTCCATGTCGAGGAAGAGCACGCCCTTGGCCTCCAGGTCGGCCTGGAGCTTGTGGTAGACGACCTCGGACTCGTACTGCGCGCCGACGCCGGCGAGGAACTTGCGCTCGGCCTCGGGGATGCCGAGACGGTCCCACGTCTGCTTGATGTCGGGCGGCAGGTCCTCCCAGGACTTCGCCTGGTTCTCGGTCGGCCTGATGTAGTAGTAGATGTTGTCGAAGTCGATGCCGGAGAGGTCGCCGCCCCACGAGGGCATGGGTCGCGCCTCGAAGTAGTCGAGGGACTTCAGCCGGAAATCGCGCATCCAGGCCGGCTCGTTCTTGTGCTCGGAGATCGCGGCGACGATCTCGCGCGAGAGCCCGCGCTGGGACTTGAAGAAGTAGTTCTCGGGGTCGTGGAAGCCGAACTTGTAGTCGTTGCCGATCTCCGCGACGACCTGTGTCTCTGGAGTGGCCATCAGGCTGCCTCCTCCTCTACGCCGAAAGCCTTGTAGCCCTCGGCCTCGAGCTGCAAGGCGAGCTCGGGCCCGCCTTCTCTCACCATACGCCCGTCGACGAAGACGTGCACGAAGTCGGGCTTCACGTAGTTGAGAATCCGCTGGTAGTGGGTGATCACGAGGGCGCCCATGTCGGGGCCGACGAGGCTTTGCACGCCGCTCGCGACGATCCGCAGCGCATCGATGTCGAGTCCGGAGTCCGTCTCGTCGAGCACCGCGATCCGCGGGGAGAGCATCGCCATCTGGAGGATCTCGACGCGCTTCTTCTCGCCGCCGGAAAAGCCGTCGTTCAGGTAGCGGCCGGCCATCTCCTTCGGGACCTGGAGCTGCTCCATCGCCGCGGTCAGCTGCTTGCGGAACTCGGGAATCTTGACGGGGTCGTCCTCGCCGCCGTTCCTGGCCTTCCGCATCGCGTTGACCGCGGAGCGGAGGAAGCTGGCAACGGTGACGCCCGGGACGGCGTGCGGGTACTGGAAGGCGAGGAAGAGGCCGCGCTGGGCGCGCTCGTCCGCCTCGAGCTCCAGGATCGACTCGCCGTCGAGGAGGATGTCGCCCTCGGTGATCTCGTAGGCCGGGTGGCCCATGAGCGCGTAGGCGAGCGTCGACTTGCCGGACCCGTTCGGGCCCATGATCGCGTGCACCTCGTTCGAGTCGACGGCCAGGTCGAGGCCGCGGACGATCTCCGTCCCGTCCTCGGTGGCGACGTGCAGATTCCTGATCTCGAGAAGAGCCATGGGTTCGTTACCGCCAGGTGGTAGCAAAGAAGCAGCCTCACAAGCCGCTTCGTGACACAGACAGTGTAGCGGCTCGGTCCGTCCCGGCCCGCCGCGGCGAGGCTGGTATCCTGGGACCCATGCCCTTCGGAATCGGGATCTGGGAGCTGGTCATCCTCATGGTGGTGCTGCTGCTCGTCTTCGGGGCCAAGAGGCTCCCCGAGATGGGCCGTTCCATCGGCCACGGGATGCGGGAGTTCAA
>Ga0299913_10000041_pt1 | contig 54615 bp, 47 predicted proteins | sample RVTome_9_FD_201360 | JGI IMG/M metagenome (GOLD analysis project Ga0299913, IMG submission 201360) | Soil microbial communities from uranium-contaminated site in the Upper Colorado River Basin, Wyoming, United States - RVT155D38 (version 2) ... | reverse complement strand
CACCGGCGGCCAGCAGGAGCAGCGCGATGCCCAACATCGGCGGACGCACGAGGGCCCCCGCGCCGCACAGGGCGCCCGCCGCCAACGCCCAACGCCGCGTCGCCTGAGGCTCCAGCGCGCGTAATGCTGCCCACACGGCGGCCACCATCAGCATGGTGTACAGCGTCTCGGTGAGCACGTAGCCGGTCCAGAAGACCAGGTGGGGGTACACCGCTGCAAAGCCGCCGGCAGCCCAAGCAGCGCTGCGGCGGCCGGTGAGCAGTCGAGCCGTATCGCCGACCATCACCGCGGTCAACGCGCCAAAGACGCTCTGCACTAGGCCAACCGCAAGGGTCGAGTCCCCCACCACCGACAACATGGCGAGGAACGCCGGGTATCCAGGGCCCACGAACGCGGTCGAGCGCTCGCCGTGGCCGAAGAAACCGCCACGCAGTGCTTCGGCTAGCGCGCGGTACAGGCGGCTGTCGTTGGCTTCGAACGAGATGTCGAACACGCCGTAGCGCAGCTGGACGACGACGAAGACTGCGCGCAGCGCGAACGCGAGCAGCAACACGGATGGCAACCAGTGGGGGGCCAACCGCCGCATCGCCGAGCCGATGAAACGCACGGGATCTCCTGATTGCTGAGTGGCACCGGCAGTCGCCGCCGCGAGCGCCGCCGGGCGCGGATGATAGATGGCACCTGGCCCCGTCGGCGGTAGGGTGCGGCACATGCAGGCGCGGGCGGCTGGGGGCATCGGTGCGGACCGCCGCCTGGCTGTCGCCGCCCTGCTGGCGGCAGGCGCCGTGGTGTCGGGGGCCGGCGCCTACGGCTACCAGTGGCTCGCGGCACGCACACTGGGGCCGGCGGGCCTGGCGCCGATCGCGCTGCTGTGGACGATGCAGTACCTGATCGTGGCCATTGTGCTGTTCGCCGTCGAGGCCCACCTGGCGCGGGCGTACGCGACCGGCGTCGCCCCCGGCGCCGCCCACCGCCACGCGGCTCGCTGGACGTTGGCCGCCGCCGTCCTCCCAGGCGCGGCGGCGTTTCTGCTGCGCGATCGGCTGTTCGGGGGCGCGCCGTCGTTGTGGCTCGCCGTGCCCACATCGGCACTGCTTTACGGTGCGTTCGTGCACGGCCGTGGCCACCTTGCCGGCGCTGGGCACACCCGGCGCTACGCCGCCGCGACCGCACTGGAGGGCCTGGGCCGTGCGGGCGGCGCGGCCATGGCCCTCACGGCCGGTGGCGCCGCGGTGCATTTCGCCGCCGCGCTGGCACTGGCGCCCCTGGCAGCCGTGCCGTTCCTGTGGCCGAGACGTCCACACGCCGGCGCGGCCGAGCACCTACCGCTAATGCCGCCGCTGCGGGCCACTGTAGTGGCCAACGGGATGGCGCACCTACTGCTCGCCGGCGGGCCGCTTCTGCTGGCGCTGGCCGGGCGGCCTAGCTCGGAAGTAGCGCTGCTGTTCCTGACGACCTCGCTCGCGCGTATTCCATTGGTCGTCGCGCTGAATGGCCTGCTGCCGCGTCTGGTCGTGACCGTGACCCGCCTGCGGGCCGACGGCGTCCAAGCGATCATGCCTCGCTTGGCCGCCGGTGCGGCCGCGGGCGGCGCGCTGACCGCACTCGGTGTGGGCGCCGCAGCGGCGGCGCTGGGACCGGCGGTGCTGCCATTGGTGTTCGGGCCCGAGTTCACCGTGCAACCCGCCGTCGCCGTCGCTGCGACCGCTGGTGCGCTGCTGGCCACATCTGCGTTCACCGCGGGCGCCGTGCTCGTGGGCCTGGGGCGCGAGCGCTGTCAGCCGCTGCCGTGGGCAGCGGGGCTGCTGGCGGCAGCGCTGCTGTGGGTGGCACCCTGGGGCGACGCGGTCGAGCGCGCGGCCGCGACCCTGCCGATCGGCGCATTCGTGGCGCTCGTTGGGCTCACACGGGTGGCCGTGATGCCGCCGGACGCCAACGCAGATAGCGCATCAGGGCGCGGAGCGCCAACAGTCCGTCACTGAAGCCGATCTTCTTGCCCTCATCGCGACTGCGTGGGCTGTAGGGACTGGCGATCTCATGGAAGCGGGCGTCGCTGCGCGCCAGCTTGGTGGTGAGTTCCACCTCGATCTCAAAACGGTCCGAGCGCAGATCGAGACGCGGCAACAAGTCGGCGCGCACCGCCTTGTGCGCCGTCTCCATATCGGTCAGCCGCGTGCCGTACAGCAGGTTGGTCACCTGAGTCAGAAAGCGATTGGCCAAGCGCCGTGCCCATGGCACCGCGTGCGCCGCGGTAAGGAACCGCGAGCCGTATACGACATCAGCGACGCCTGACAGGATTGGTGCCGCCAGCTCCACCACCAGATGCGGGGACAGTTCCAGGTCGGCGTCCTGTACCACCACCACCTGGCCGCGCGCGAGCGCGAAGCCGTACCGCAGCGCAGCCCCCTTGCCCTGATTGCGCTCAAGTCGTCGATACACCACCCGGCCGGCGAACGCCTCGAGCACCTGCGCGGTGCCGTCCGAAGATCCGTCATCGATGACGACGACCTCGGCGGACATGGGCACCGCGAGCAACTGTGTCACCACCGCGCCGATAGTCGCCTCTTCGTTGTAGACCGGCACGACGATGGACACGGCCGGCACCGACTCGGGTTGAGGATCTGCCGCGCGTGGCGTGTCAATACTCACGCTGCGTCCAGCTGCCGAAGCCAGATCTCCACCTGCACCAACGTGAGCATCGAGGGTAAGCCGTCGCGCTGGCCTGCCCGGAAGCGAGCGACCGCCTCACGCAACGCCGCCGCGTCGCCAAACCTCGACAAGCGCCCGTCCTGCGCCGTCAGATCCTCCAGGTAGCGACCGAGCCCCTTCTCGTCCGCGAGCCATTCGTCGTAGGGCAGCACCAGCCCCACCTTGCGCCGGTGCACCAGGCTGGCCGGCACGTGGCGTTCCGCCAACTGCTTCAGCAGGGGCTTGGTCTCCCTTCCGGGCACTCGAAGGGCCCGTGGTACGCGGTTGGCGACGCGCGCCAGCGGCAGATGCGTGAACGGCACGCGAGCCTCGACGGACGCGGCCATTGCCATCTTGTCCTGGCGCACCAGCAGTGACTCCAGGTAGGCCGACTGGTCGACGGCCAGCAGGCGGTCGCGGAACTCCTCGAAGCGCGCGCTGACGGCCTCCCGGGCACCTGCCACAGGGACGAGGGCGGGGAACAACCGGTGCATGGGTTCAGGGTCTGTGTACACCGCAGCCCAGGCCGCCGCATCGCGGCCGACGAAGCGCTGCACGCCGCGGGTACGGGGCACCCGCCGCCAGAAGGAGGCGGGCGCCAGCCGCGCCAGCCGCTCCTGCCACGCCAGTTGGCGCCATCGGGCATAGCGCTCGTAGCCGCCAAAGAACTCGTCGGCGCCCTCTCCGGTGAGCACGACCTTGCGATGCCGGGCGACGTGATCACACAGCAGCATCAGGAGCACGCAACCGCCGTGCGGCGTGGGTCCTTCAAGATGGCGAACCGCTCTGGGCAGGGCATCGGCGTATGCCCGCCCGTCAAACTGGACCTCGTGGTGGTCTAGCGCCACCACGTCGAGAAGGGCTCGCCGATACGGCGCCTCGTCGAACGGTCCCCCGCCGAGCGCGATACCGAAACTGCCGAGCGGCTCGCCGGTACGGGCTGCGGCCAAAGCCGCCACCAGGCTCGAGTCGACACCGCCCGACAGCTGCACGGCGTAACCGACATCGCTTATCAAGTGCGCCTCGACCGACGCCACCAGTGCCTGCTCGACCGCATCGGCCGCGTCCGAAGCCGGCATGGGCAACGCCTGGAGCGTATCGAGGGGATCACAATAGCGGCGGCGCGTCACCACGCCGTCGTCCATGCCCACGCGCAGCAGCGTGCCGCCAGGCACTCGCTCGACATCGCGCAGGTTGCTCAGGCCTCCGGCGGCGAAGCGGAACGTAAGCAACTCGGCCAGTGCCGCGGGATCGGGGACCGGCGGCCGCAGCCGGGCGAACGGCCGCATCTCGCTTGCCAAGCCGACCAGGCGGCCGTGGCGCAGGAGGTACAGCGGCTTGATGCCGAATGGGTCCCGGGCGGCGAGGACCACACGACGTCGGCGGTCCACGAGCGCAAATGCAAACATGCCCTCCAGCCGATCCAGGATCTCCTCTCCCCAGGCGAGGTAACCGCGGAGCAGCACTTCGGTGTCACCCGTAGAACGGAACCGCACACCCTCGCGTTCCAGCGCACCTCGCAGGAAGCGGTAGTTGTAAATCTCTCCGTTGAACACCAGCGTGCAGGCGCCGTCTTCGTCGCTCATCGGCTGATCGGCCACCCGGGTCGGGTCAAGGATCGCCAACCGGCGGAACACGAGGCCTATGCCGGGTTCCGCCGCCACCGTGCCCCCGTCGGGACCCCGGTGCGCCAGATCGACCTCCATGGCGCGCAACAGCGGCTCCTCGAAGAGGCGCCCCGGTTCCACCAATGCAGCAAAACCGCACACGGGTTAGCGCTCGTCTACGACGGCGGCCCAAGACTCGCCGCCTTTCCGGACGGAACGCTCGTCATACACCGGCACGCGCGCGAACAGCACCCCGAAGAACAAGGCTACGGCCGTCACGAAGCCCATGAGCACCAAGGCGGCCGCCTGATCTAGCATGCTCATGAGCACGGCCAGCCAGCCGAGCGCGAACGCGCCCGCGTAGATCAAGACCACTGCCGCAGGCACCGGCAAGCCGATATGCACCAGACGGTGACTGACGTGGTCTCGCCCGCCCACGAACGGGTTGCGACCGTGGCGCAATCGGCTGTACACGACCAGCGCGGTATCAAACAGCGCCACGCCGAGTACGAGCACGGGGACGAGAAACGTGATCTGGACGGGCGCATCGAAGCGCAGCCGCACCCCGATCACCGCCAGCAGGAAACCGAGAAAGAGGCTGCCTGCATCACCCATGTAGATCCGCGCCGGGTGAAAATTGTGGCGAAGGAAACCGAGCGCGCAGCCGGCCAAGGCGGCCGCGAGGGCAGCGATCAGATACTGACCGTGAAGGATGGCGATCAAGAAGAACGCACTTGCGGCGATGCCGGCGATACCGGCCGACAGCCCGTCCATGTTGTCCAGCAGGTTGAACGCGTTCGTTACCCCCGCGATCCACACGACCGTCAGCACCATGTTGGCCGTCGGGTGCCCGAACAGCTCGACCCCCGAGCCGGACACCGCCACCAGCACACCGGCGAGCGCCTCGACGGCCAGTCGGAAGTACGGGTTGAGACCCCACAGGTCGTCGGCGAGCCCCATCAGGCTCAGTCCGACACCGGCTGCCATCAGGATGGCCAGTTCCTCCAGGGGCACCCCTTCCGGGGCGAGTGCGGCGGCGGCCAGCACCGCCAGCGAGAATCCGATGACGATCACGACACCGCCCAGGTACGGAACCGGGCTGCGCTGTGTCTTGTAGCCCCCAGGGCGGTCGACGATCGCCAACCGCATGGCCACCCGCAGGGCCACGGGCATGCCTGCCCACGTCAGCGCCAGCGCCACAATGAAGATCCCCAAATACAGCGGGGCGGAAGGTGCACTCATGCCCGCTGCTCGTCCAATACCGACGTGATGATCTCGTCCAATTGGACTCTCGCCTCGAAGCCGATCAGCGCATGCACCTTGGTGGTATCCGGCACACGCCGCTGCATGTCCTCGAAGCCCTCTTCGTAGGCTTCCTCGTAGGGCACGTAGCGCAACTTGCTGTGCGAACCGGCCAGCTTGATCACGCGGTGAGCGAGATCCTCGATGGAGATCTCCTCGGTGCCGCCGACGTTGTACACCGACCCGTAGGCCCGGGGCTCGTCGATCAGCTTGACCAGCGCGTCCACCACGTCGCCCACGAAGCAGAAGCACCGAGTCTGCTTGCCGTCGCCGTACACAGTGATGGCCTCGTTGCGGATCGCTTGGTTGATGAATCGCGGGATGACCATGCCGTAGTAGCCGGTCTGTCGCGCACCCACCGTGTTGAAGAGGCGGACGATGACTGCGCGTAGTCCCTTCTGCTTCCAGTAGGTGTACGCGAGGATCTCGTCGATGGCTTTCGCCTCGGAGTACGACCACCGGCTCTTCAGCGGCGAGCCCAGTATCCGGTCGTCCTCCTCCCCCAGTCGATCGGACGTGTTCTTGCCGTAGATCTCACTCGTGGACGTGACCAGGATGCGCGTGTCGTACTTGTGCGATTTCTCGAAGACGATCTCGGAGCCCCGGATGTTGGTCGTCAGGCTCTCGAGCGGCTTCTCCACAATCAGTTGCACACCGACGGCAGCGGCAAGGTGAAACACCGCGTCCGACCGGCTCACCACGTCGTCAACGAGGTCCGCGTTCAGGATGGAGCCAAGCGTGAATTCGAAATCCGGGCGGCCGATGAGGTGCTCGATGTTCTCGTACCGGCCGGTCGACAGGTTATCAAGCACGATCACCTGGTGGCCGTCCGCCAGCAGGCGGTCCGCTAGGTGCGAACCGATGAAGCCGGCTCCTCCCGTGATCAACGCTCTCATTCAGATCTTCCTTCGCTCTCGGGCCAACGACGGTCCAGCAGCCGCGCTAGGCCGACGCCCGCCATGATCGCCACAGCCCACACGAACTCCGCACGATGCCGGAATGCGGTGCCGAAGTTGCCCTCCACCAGCGCATACAGGACCATCAGCCCCGCCCAGGCCGCTAGCGGGAAGATCACATGCGACCGTCTACGCCAGGCATCACGCAGGCCCACGAGTGCAAGCGCGAGCACGGGATACCACAGCACATTCTCGATCTGCGCCATGCGCATGCTGTTGTTGCGAACGCGGTCCCAAGGATACGGTTCCAGGAGCATGACCGACACGCCGCGGGGCAATGCTTGCAGGTCGGCTCCGGCACCGACGGGACGAAACCACACCTCTTGGGGTGGGACGTTCGCCTCCTTCCCCGCCCGGACCGACGGCGTGGGCGATGCCGAGCCGCCCGGACCGAAGGCACCCGCGATGTGGTCAGAGGGATCGACGAAAGCGGTCGCCGCGTGCTCGGCGTTGGCCTGGCGGCGCTCCTCGAGCGATCCCACACTGCGCACGAAGTCGATCCCGAGCGGACCGATGCCGATCGCCATCGGCACGACCAGTGCGAGCAGCGCAGCGCCGCCGGTACGCGCCAGGCGACCGTTGCGCGGGCCGAGCAATGCGGCGAACACCAGCGCGAGGGAGAGCACGATCAGCGTGTGCCAACGCAAATAGCCCATCAACAGCGCCAGCAGCCCAGCGAGCGCACCCAGCCCGAGCAGTCGACGCCGGTGCGCGTCCGACGCGGCGGCCGCCACCGCGGCCATGGCCGCCAGCACCGCCCAAACCGAGGAATCCTTGAGGGTGATGCTCGACCACAGCACGACGGATGGCAGCAGCGCGACGACGCCACCCGCGACAAGGCCGGCGCGCGGCCCCGCGGCGCGCGCCGCCGTGATCGCGGTAAAGCCGGCCGTGAGCGACCCCATCAGCGCGGCCCACAGCGGCGCCACCAGCTCACGCGGGCCGAACACGCGATAGAGCACCACCAACGGCCAGATGAACGCCGCATTGCGGGCGTCCGCCGACGACTCGTCGGCCCCCATCGCCACGCTGCCCAAGGCGATGCGCCGCGCAAGCGCCCAGTAGAAGTAGTCATCGCCGAACACGGGCCCCTCGACGGCCAGCGTCAGTCCCGTCGCAACCAGCCCGCGCAGCAGGGCCGCGACCGCGAAAGCCGCCAGGCCCGGATGCGCCAGCGCCCAACCGACTAGGCGCGCGCGCGACGCCCTGAGCTTGACGTCCGGGCCGGCGGTGGGAACCGGCTCAGCCATGCAGCCGAAACCACTCCGCTGCGCGCCGAAGACCATCTTCGAAGGACACGGAGGGCTCGTAGCCGAGGTCCTGCCTGGCGGCCTCGATCGACGCGCTCGTATGGCGCACGTCGCCGGCGCGGGGCTCCGTGTGCTCGACCTTGGCGAGCACGCCGAGGACATCCTCCAGGATGCGCAGCAGGTCCAGCAGCGTGTGCACCTGCCCGCCGGCGACGTTGTAGGCGTTGCCGGCGCAGCGCTCCGCCGGCGCATCCAGGGCGCCCAGCGTTGCAGCAACAGCGTCGCCGACGTACGTGAAGTCACGACTCTGCAGGCCGTCGCCGTGCACCGTGCACGGCTCGCCCGCTCGCATCGCCTGGATGAACAGCGGCACAACAGGCGCATAGATGCTGTGTGGCGACTGGCGCGGGCCGTACACGTTGAAGTAGCGCAGGTTTACCGTTTCCACGCCGAACAGCTCGGTGAACACGCGACTGTAGTGCTCCGCGGCGAGCTTGGACACGGCGTAGGGCGAGCGCGGCATAGATGGCGCGCTCTCCGGAGTGGGCAGCTGCTCGGCACCGCCGTAGACGCTGCTGGAGGACGCCGCCACAAAGCGGCGCACCCCCAGCTCGCGCGACAGCTGCAGCAGCAGCAGCGTGCCGTGCACGTTGACGCGGTCGGTGGCCAGCGGCGAGTCGATCGAGCGCACGACTGAGCGGTGGGCGCCGAGGTGGACGACAGCGTCCATGGCGCCGACGGCGCGGCGCGCTGTCTCCTCGTCCGCCAGGTCGCCCACGACGAGCTCTGCTTCGTCGGAAACCGCCTCGCGGTTACCCGCGGACAGGTCGTCGAGCACCCGCACGCGGTCGCCGCGGGCGAGCAACGCTTCCACGAGGTGCGAGCCGATGAAACCGGCGCCGCCGGTCACGAGGACGTTCACGAGTGCTCCTTCGCCTCCAGCACGCTGCGGTAGAGGCGGTCGGTGTCGGCGACCAGTCTAGCGGCGGAGTAATTGGCCTCGGCGTGGCTGCGGGCGGCGGACGCCATCGACCGGCGCATGGGCTCGTCGTCGAGCATCACTCGGATGGCTCCGTCCAACGCCTCCGCTTCGGCCGCGACAACCAGCCCAGAGCGCTCGTGCAGCACGACCTCCGACGCGCTGCCGACGTCAGTGGTCACAGCGGGTACACCGCACAGCGCCGCCTCGATCAGCGCGACCGGCATGCCCTCGTTGTCGCTGGTGAGCAGCGTCAGGTCGGAGGCGCCGTAGACGGTCTCGACGTCCGAGCGCCAACCGAGCAGACGCACATTCGGCAGCTCGGCGGCCGCGTGCCGCAACTCGGGCAGCAGCGGACCCTCGCCCACGACGGCGAACACCACATCGCCGCGGTCCGCCAGGCGCCGGGCGACCTCGATGACCCGGTCGGGACGCTTGATCTGGGTCAAGCGCGCCACAAACGACACCACCAGCGCGTCGTGGGGCAGGCCGAGCGCCGCCCGCGCCTCGGCCCGCGGAGGCACGGGCGGCAGCGACACGCCGGGCGGCACCACCGTGAACTGCTCAGGCCGGCCGATACCGGCCGCCAGCAAGTCGTCACGAACCTGACGCCCGACCGCGACCAGCCGGGTCGTGCGCCGCGCCAGCGCCGCCTCGGTGAGCCGGACCGCGCCGGTCACCACCGGATTGAAGTACCCGTGCAGCAGATGTCCGTGGAACGTGTGCACCGTCGCGGCGGAGCCGCCCGTCCATGCCGCGAGGCGCCCGAGCACGCCCGCCTTGGCGGTGTGCGTGTGCACGATGTCCGGCGCGAAGTCGCGCACCACGGCACGCAGCTCGCGCACGGCGCGCAGGTCGTCCCCCGCCCGCACCGAGCGCCCCAGCCCCGACACGCGCCGGGCCTGCACGTCCGGAGCCCGCAGCTCGAGGTGGTCCGCCTCGCCCTCGTCCACGGCGCCGGTCAGCAGCAGCAGCTCATAGGCCGAGGGGTCCAGCCCGCGGTGCAGGCTGGTCACCTGCACCGCCGGCCCGCCGACGTTCATTCGCGCGATGACCCGCAGCACCCGCACCCGGCTCACGTGCCGCCCTCCCATTCCATTCGCCAGGCCTGCAGCATCAGGACGGCCCACAGGGCGTGCTCCTCACCACCGCGCCCCCTCAGGAGAGCTTGCCAGGCGGCCGTGACCGGCGCCGGCTGCAATCCCCCCGCACGCAGCGCGGACTCATCCAGCAGGTCAGCCGCCCACTCATGCAAAGGACCACGCAGCCATTCGCCCAGGGGCACGCCGAAACCGGTCTTGGGCCGATCCACCAGCGCTGCGGGAAGGCGACGGCGCAGCAGGGCGCGCAGAGCCCACTTGCCGCCGCCGCCGCGTACCTTGAAGCGCGGCGGCAGACTCCACGCGAAAGCGACCAGCCGCGGGTCCAGCAGTGGCACGCGCACCTCCAGGGACGACGCCATGCTGGCGCGATCCACCTTGGCCAGCAGGTCGTCGGGCAGGTACGAGCACAGATCGATCGCGAGCGTGCGCTCTAGTCCGCTCAGGCTCCGCGGGGCCAGCGGCGCCAGCCAGTCCGAAACAGCATCGTGCACGCCGGGCAGCAGCGCAGCCGGCCGCGTCCACAGCGATTGCAGCGCGACGTAGGGATCCACCCCGTCAGCGCGCAGGGCCCGGCCAACCTTGCGGGCCTTCTCGGCCACCCGCCGCTCGCGCAACGCCGACGGCACCAGGGGACCGCGACGCCCGCCGAGCGACTCGAGGATCGGTGCAAATGGACCATCCAGGCCGGCGGCCGCCGCCAGGCGCAAGGGAATCGGCAACCGCGCCAGGCCGGCGACCGCTCCCGCGAGTCGGTGGCGCGCATAGCCGGCGAACAACTCGTCGCCGCCGTCGCCCGAAAGGGCCACGGTGACGTGCGCACGGGTGTGGGCCGACAGCACAGCCGTCGGCAGCACCGAGCTGTCGGCGAAGGGCTCGTCCAGCATGGAGCCCAAACGGTCCACCGCCGACAGCAATTCCCCCTCGCCGATCCGGAACGAGGTGTGCGCGGTACCGAGGGCTGCTGCTACGGCGGCGGCCTCAGCTGACTCGTCATAGGCGGACTGCGCAAAACCCATGGTGAAGGTGCGCACGGTGCCGGCCGACTGTCGCACCATCGCGTCCACCACGAGCGCACTGTCGACGCCGCCAGACAAGAACGCGCCGAGCGGCACATCGGCGACCAGACGGAGGCGGACACTGTCGTCCAGCAGCGCGGCCAGACGATCCAGCACCTTCGCATCATCCGCGTCGCCGGCCCCGCGGCTCAGCGCGCCCTCGGCGATCACGTCATCCAGCGACCAGTGGGCCTGAGGATCGGGCATCAGGCCGGGCCGGGCGGGATCGATTTCAAGCCACGTGCCCGGGGGCAGCTTGCGCACGCCGCGCAAGATGCTCCAGGGAGCCGGCACGTAGCCGAGGCGCAGGTACAGCGACATTGCCTCCAGGTCGACCTCGGGCCGCGGAACGCCCGCCACACGGAACGCCCGCAGCTCGGAGGCGAACACCAGGCGGCCACCCAGCCAGCCATAGGACAGCGGCTTCTCGCCCAGGGCATCGCGAGCCAGGAGCAGCCGCTGGCGGCGCGTGCCCCACGCGGCCAACGCGAACATCCCGTTCATGCGCGACAGGGCGGCCGGCCCCCATCTCGCCAGGGCCTCGACCACCACTTCCGTGTCGGAGTCGGAGCGGAACGACGAGCCGGACCCCGCCAACTCGGCTCGCAGCTCGCGGTAGTTGTAAAGCTCGCCGTTGTAGACGAGCACCAAGCTGCCGTCGGCGGAGACCATCGGCTGCTCGCCCCCGGGCCCCGGCTCGATGACCGCCAGGCGGCGGTGCCCCAGCGCGATGCCTGCGACCTCGTCCGCCCAAACCGCATGCGCATCCGGGCCGCGGTGCGCCAGGCACCGGGCCATGCTGCCTGCCGCATCGCGCAGGACGCCAGGCGCCGCGCCGACCTCAGCGACGCCGGCGATGCCGCACATGGGCGAGCTCCTCATACAGCGATCGATAGGACGCGGCCATCTGGTCCATGGTGTATCGCTCCCGCACGCGCGCCTGGGCCGCTTGCCCGAGCGCGTCCCGCTCGCCGGGAGGCAGGCGCAGGACGCGCAGCAGCCCGGCGGCCAGCGCGTCCGGGTCAGCCGGCGGGACCACGACGCCGTGCGGCCCGATGATCGCCGCGGATTCCCCCACATCCGTCGCGACGGTCGGCACGCCGAGCGCCATGGCCTCGCCGATGACGTTCGGGAAACCTTCACCCGACCGCGACGACGAGCACAAGACATCCAGCGCCGCGTACACCGCCCCCATGTCATCGCGCGTTCCTGCAAGCACAGCGTGATCCGCCAGGCCCGCCGCAGCGACAGCGGCACGGGCCAGAGCGTTGTCGGGCTCGAGCCCATGCCCGACCAGCAGGAAGCGCACGGCGGGTACGGCGTCCACCACGAGGCGGGCAGCGCGCAGAAAAGTGACGTGGTCCTTCATGGGGTGCCAGCGCCCCACGCGGCCAACCACCAGCGCGTCCGGCGGCAGGCCGAGCGACGCGCGCGCGTCCGCTCGCGCCGGCGCGTCCCTCGGCATGGCGAAGCCATTGGGAATGACCCGCATGCGGCCCACGTCGTAGCCGAGCGCGGCGTGGGCGCGCAATGTAGCATCAGAGCAACACACGATGGTGTGCGGCAGGCGACGCGACAGGCTTGCGTTGAGTGCAACGACAGCGCGCGTGGCGCCCCGCTCCACGCCCTTGACCGGTTCGCTCATTCGCAGGTTCCACGCGACCGGGGCAGCATTAACCATCCGGGCCGCGATGCCGCCCAAGAGGTCCGCGTGGTACATCCAGGTCTGCACGACGTCTGGTTCCCAGGCACGCAGCGCACGTGCGAGCGCGGCCACAGCGAACGGCGCCCCCAGCCCCCGCGCCCTCAGTGCCGCGACCGGCACGCCCGCCGCACGCAACCGGCCAGCGACGGGGCCGTCGCCGCTGAGCGACACCACCAGGGTGCGCTCGCCGGCCGGGTCCAGCGCCGCGACAAGGCGCGCCATGGCCAGCTCGGCGCCGCCCACGCCCAGCCCGGTGATGACGTGCGCAACGCGGGTCACGCGAGCGGCCCCAGCGCCGCCAGGGTGCCATCGACCATCGCGCCGACCGAGAAGCGCGTCGCGGCCGCGCGGGCCCGTGCCCGGCACGCAGCCGCATCCTCAGCGAGCGCGCGTAGCACGTTGTCCAAACCGTTGGCGACCGCCTCGGCCGAGCCTGGCGGGACCACGATCCCGCCATCGCCCACCACCACGGCCGCGTCGCCCACGTCCGTGGCCACGACCGGCGTGCCACAGGCCAGCGCCTCGCCCAGCACGTTCGGGAAGCCTTCGCCGAATCGGCTCGTCAGGCACAGGACATCCAGCGCCGAGTACACCGCGGCCATGTCGTCGTGCTGGCCCACCCAGGCGAGCTGCCCGTGCAGGCCGGCGGCCGTCGCGCGCTCGGCCAATTCGACCGCGCGCCCCGGGCTGCCCATACCAACGCACACGAAGCGCGCGTCAGGCCAGCGCGCCCACAACAGGGCCGCCGCCTCTACGAAGATTTCGTGCCCCTTCTTCGGGTCCAGCCGGGCCACCAGGCCGACCAGCGGGACGCCACTCGGAACGTTCCAGACCTCGCGCAGGCGTGCGGCATCCGCCTCGCGGCGCTGAAAGAACGCCGCATCGATGCCGTTGGGCACGACCACAAGGCGTCGCGACGAGTAGCCGGCCGCGGCGTGGTCGCGGCGGCCCGCCTCGGAGTTGCACACGATGACGTCCGGCACGCGCGCCAGGCCTACCGACGCGGCGAAGGTGACCCTGGCAAACCAGTCGTAGCGAGTCAGGTCCATGCGGGAGGACCGTACTCCCCACACCAGGCGTGTCCCAGGCAGCAGCGGGCGCACCAGCGCCGCGATCACGTTGGGCACCACCAAGAACGAGTAGAGCGCGGCCGGCCGGCATCGACGCAAGACCCGGACCAGGCGGACGAGGAAGCCCAGCACGTGCCAACGACCCCGCTTGCCGAGCACTTCGCACGGCACCCCCGCGGCCACGAGTTCCTCGTGGAGGGCCCCGCCGCCATAGAACAACAGCACGGTGACGGGCACCCCCCGCCCGAGCAGTTCGCGCGCCAGCAGCGCGATTTGCCGCTCGGCACCGCCTGCGAGCAGCGAGCGCGCGAGGATGACCACGCCGCGGTGGGTGCTCATCGCCGCACGGTCCCGGTCCAGTCCAGCCCGTGGCGGGCGAGATAGTGCTCGGTCACGTAGCTAACCGCGTGCCGCCAGCCTCGCTGGTCCCGGCGGGCCGTGCGATACGAGACCAGCGCGATCTGGCCGTGCATCTCCATCCAGTACGCGAACAGGCGATGGTCGACCGCGTGCCACGCCTGGCGGCCGGCCACCCCGACGGCGCCCTTGAGCACGGGTCGGACGACCCGCACCCAGCGCGGGCTGACGTACGTCCGCACCGGGAGGTCGCGCCATACCCCGCCCCAATTGCAGCGTTGCAGCGTGTCCTTCCACAGGCGCTGACCGAGCTTGAGCTCCACCGGCAGCGCCTGGAAGAAGTCCATGAGCTCGGCGTCCCACAGCGGCAACCGCCATCCGAAGCCGAAGTGCTCGTAGGTGCGCTGGCCGCTCACGACGTACTGGCTCTGGCGGTTCTGCCACTCGCTGTGCTCGAACAGGCTCCAGTCCAGGGAGGCCGGCAAGTCCATCGGATCGGGAAGCCCGGTGTCCAGGTCATCGAGGAGCAGGTGTCCAAGGCGTTCGAGCCGGTCCGGGGTGCGCAGCGCCTGCCACAGGCTGTAGTGCTTGGCGACCAATGCCTGGAGCAACGCTGCGCGACGGGGTCCGGGGCCCGGATCCCCGTCACGCAGCGCCAGCGAAACCGGCGCGTGCCCCCCGCTGATGAAGTCGCCGGTCTGACCGTTCACCAGCAGCGCGCCGCGGTCGGCCCAGCCTGCTTCGCGCAGCGCGGCGGCGACGCCATACTCCTGCAACATGGGTGTGCCCGCGCAGGTGTCGGCGAAGTCGAGAAACGCCTCGAACTCGGGAGCGGCGTAACGGCGGGCCATGTCCCGGTGGGTGACCGGCATGAAGAACCACGGGACACCGAGCCGAGCGGCAACCTGGCGGCTGGTCGCGGCCTCGTGATTGCCGGGATGGCCGTAGGCGAAGGCGGTCACCCGGTCGAAGCCGACCTCGCGCAGCCCGCTGACGATGAGCCGCGAGTCCAGACCGGCGCTGAGCGGCACCAGAATGGGGCGGTCGCCGGCAGACGCCGCGAGCCGCTCACATGCGCGCCGCACGATGCTCGCGAGCGCCTCTGCGGCCTCGGTGGGATCGGCCGAGGCCTTGGCACTCCACGGTTCGTAGCGGTACCAGCGCCGCCACGAGGCTCCGGCGCCCTCCCACACGACCAGCTCTCCGGCACGCAGTTGCCGCAGCCCCCGGTACAGCGTGCGGCTGCCCAGCGTGTAGCCGGACATCGCCAGCGGCAGCGCGGCATCCTCGTCGAGATCGGCAGGACCGAGTCCCGCCGCGCCGCGCACACCGAGCGCGTCCGGACCGACCACATCCGTGCCCGCCGTCTCGGCCACGAACAGCGGCACGGTCCGCACACGATCGACGGCCGCCACAACGCGGCCCCGCTGCCGCAGCACGAATGCGAATCGGCCGTCCATGACAGCCAGCGCGGCGGGCAGATCCTCAGTCGCGATGCCGGCCAGGCGGCGCGCCAGCGCCTCCGCCGCCGGCGTGCCGTCCCACTGTGGATCGAGCAGGTACCCGCTGAACCACGACTCGGCGCCAGGCCCGGACCAGTGATGCCAGGACGCCCGTCCACCGAAGAGCGGGCGCACGCCTGCAGGGCCGAGTCCGCCCGAGCCGAGATCGTCGTGCACGTTCAGCCCCGGCCACCGATGCCCTGCGCGGCGGCGAGCGCCGCGAAGCGCCCGCCCTGGCGGAGCAGTTCGTCCCAGGATCCCTGTTCGACCACCGCGCCGCGTTCCACCACGTGGATGCGGTCTGCCATGCGCACCGTGCCCAGGCGGTGCGCGACGAGCACGATCGAACAATGACCGCGCACGTCTTCCAGCGCGGCCTGCACCACCGCCTCCGCGTCGGAGTCCAGCGCGCTGGTGGGCTCGTCGAGCAGCAGAAGCCATGGCTCGCGATACAGGGCACGCGCCAACGCCAGGCGTTGCCGCTGACCGCCGGACAACCGTCCGCCGCGCTCGCCGATGACCGTGTGCATGCCGTCGGGCAGCGCCTGGATGAAGCCATCCGCGTGCGCCATACGCGCGCAGCGCCAGACGCGATCGAGGTCGGCCGGCCCGCTCCCCCAGGCGATGTTGTCTTCCACGCTGGCGTGGAACAGTGGCGGCTCCTGTGGCACGAAGCCCAGCCGGCGCTGCCAGGCACGCCGGTCGAACTCCTGAAGCGACACGCCGTCGACCAGGATCGCGCCGGCAGTCGGCGTCAGCAGGCCCGTGACGAGGTCCAGCATCGTGGTCTTGCCGCCGCCGGATTCGCCGACGAAGGCGATGCACTCCCCACGCCGCAGGACCCAGTCCACGTCCTCGAGGACGACGGCGTCGCTGCCCGGATACGAGAAGGAAACTCCCTCAGCCCGGATCTCACGCATGAAGCTGGGTTCGCGCGTGCCCGGGTGGTGGTCCACGGCAGACTCCGCGAGGTCAAGTCGCTCCTGCCAGGCCCGCAACCAGGGCAGCTGCACCCTGGCGCTCTGCAGCGCCTCCTGTATCGCCAGCAACCTCGGCGCCAGCCGGTAGAAGACGGCCATGAACACCAACGACTCGGGCGCGAGCGCCCCGGTACGCGCCAGGGTGAGCGTCAGGATCGCGCCGACGAGCAGCAGGCCGCCCGCCTCGAACAGGGCGCGCATCAGGTAGCCAGGCAGGTACGCGGACCAATGACGTCGCGCGTACTCGCTGTAGACGGAGCGGATCTCCTGCTCTGCCCGTTCGCTGTCACCGGTCGAGCGGAACAGCTTGAGGCTGCCGAAAAGCGTGGCGACCTGGTCGCCGATCTCTGCGGTCACCTCGGAGGCGCGCTCCGCGTGTGCTTTCGCCTTGCGCGCCGCCACCCGATAGCCCAGGCCCCCGAGTACCCCGAACGCGCAGGTGAACGCGGTCAGCGTCGGAGACAGCACCACGGCCAGTACCAGGAAGACGCCTGCGACCAGCGCCGCGCCGGCCGCCTGGAGCAGCGACCACAGGCCGGCTGCCGACTGCTGCCCCTCAAGCAGCACCGCCTTGCTGACGTCGCCCATGCGGACGCCGAGGAACGCCGGCCAGTGCATACGCAGCAGGGCGCCCGTCAAGCGCTCGCGCATGCGCCGCTCGACGCCTGCGCGCAGCCGCAGCGAACCCATGGTGAAGGCGTAGCGCAGCACCACCGACAGGACACCAAGGCCGAGGAAACCGGCCAGGGCGACCGTCTGGGTCGCCGAGGGTGGCACGCCGACGCGTGCCAGCAGGCGGTCGACGACCGAGTCGCCGGCACCGGCCGAGCCGGCCTGGAGCAGCGGCATCACGGCTGCCAGCGCAACGCCCTCGAGGAGGCCGCTGACGCCCTGGAGCCCCGCCAGTGCGAGGGCGACCATGCGCCGGCCGCGAACCAGCGGCCAGTACGCGCGCAACAGGGACATGAAACCTCGGGCTCGCAGGGCGGACGGCAGCTTCGGCGATTATCCCACTTGGCGGGCGGATGTCGGTGCGGCGGCGCACCGGCGACCCCCTGGGACGACGGGATAGGCTTGCCGCATGGATCTCTCAGGACAGACAATCCTGCTCACCGGCGGCACCGGCTCGTTCGGCCGCGCCTTCATCGCGCACGTGGTGGCGCGCTGGCCGGGTGCCGTCGTCCGCGTGTTCTCGCGGGACGAATTGAAGCAGTCAGAGTTGCGCGATCTCTACGGCGACGTGCCGCATCTGCGTTACATGATCGGCGACGTGCGAAACCGCGACCGGCTGCGGCGGGCCGCCGAGGGCGCCGACGCGATCGTGCACGCCGCCGCCATGAAGCAGGTCCCCGCCTGCGAGTACAACCCGTTCGAGGCCGTGCAGACCAATGTCGTCGGCGCCCAGAACGTCGTCGACGCAGCGATCGACGCCGGTGTCAGCACGGTCGTGGCCCTGTCCACGGACAAAGCCGTCAATCCCGTGAACCTGTACGGCGCGACGAAGCTGTGCGCCGAGAAGATCGTCGTGCAGGGCAACGCCTACGCGTCCGGCAAAGGCGTCCGCCTGAGCTGCGTGCGCTACGGCAACGTCGTGGGGTCGCGCGGTTCGGTGGTGCCGCTATTCAAGACGCAAGCCGCGGCCGGCAAGCTGACCATCACGGACGAGCGCATGACGCGCTTCTGGATCACGCTGGAACAGGCCGTCGACCTCGTGCTGTTCGCGTTGGAGCACACCGAGGGCGGCGAGGTGTTCGTGCCCAAGATCCCGTCCATGCGCGTGGTGGACCTGGCGGACGCGATCGCCCCCGACGTGCCGCGCGAAATCATCGGCATCCGGCCGGGCGAGAAGCTCCACGAGGTGTTGCTGACCTCAGACGAGACCCGGCACGCCGTGGACATCGGCGACCGGTACGTCGTCCTGCCGGACCATCCGTGGTGGAGGACATCCGGCGCCTGGACGGACGGCAAGCCGGTCAACGATGGCTTCGTCTACGGCAGCGACACCAATGAGCGATGGCTGTCCGCTGACGAGCTGGCCGCCTTGCTGCCTTGATTCCCTACGGCCGCCAGCACCTCGACGACGACGATATCCGCGCGGTCGTCGACGTGCTCCGCGGCGACTGGCTCACGCAGGGACCCGCGGTCGAGCGCTTCGAGGCCACACTCGCCGACGCCGTGGAGGCGCGGCACGCCATCGCGTTCTCCAGCGGCACGGCCGCGCTGCACGCGGCCGCCGCGGCCGCAGGGCTCGGACCTGGCCACACGGTGCACACCTCCCCCCTGTCGTTCGCGGCCAGCGCCGCGTGCGCGCGCTACGTGGGCGCCGACGTCGCGTTCACCGACATCGACCCCGCCACGCTCAACCTCGACCTCGCGGCAGTGCCCGAGGACGCCGACGCACTCGTGGCGGTGCACTACGCGGGACTGCCTGCCGACCTGTCGCGGCTGCGGCACCGGCCGCGCGTGCTGATCGAGGACGCCGCGCACGCACTGGGTGCGCGGACGCCGGACGGACCGGTCGGCAATTGTGCGCGCTCGGACATGGCCGTCTTCTCGTTCCACCCGGTGAAGGCCGTGACCACCGGGGAGGGCGGCGCGGTGACCACGAACGACGACGGGCTGGCCGAGACCCTGCGCGTGGCGCGCAGCCACGGCATGCGACGCCGGCCGGAGCTCGGCGAGTGGTACTACGAGATCAACGGGCCGGGCTGGAATTACCGGCTGACCGACATGGGCGCCGCACTCGGCACGAGCCAGCTCGCCAAACTCAACCGGTTCATCGACCGTCGCAACGAGCTCGCCGCGCGCTACCGGGCACTGCTCGCGGACCTGCCGCTGGCGCTGCCGCCATTGGCTCCCGCGGGCTGGCGTCACGCCTACCACCTGTTCCCGGTGCGCGTCCCCCGGCGTCGCGAGGTGTACCAGGCGCTGCACGCGGCCGGCATCCGGGCACAGGTGCACTACATCCCGATCTATCGCCACCCCTGGTATGCGGCGTTCGGCTCTGCCGAGAGTTGCCCCCACACCGAAACGGCGTATCAGGGACTGCTGTCGCTGCCGATGTTCCCCGCGATGCGAGACGCCGACCAGGACACGGTGGTCGAGGTGCTGCGCGCAGCGCTACGAGACGGCACCGCCGCATGAGCAGGTTGCGGCGGGCAACCGCGCGCTTGGCTGCTCGCAGTGCCTACAAGTTCCTGTTGCAGGACTGGTTGCGCCCCGACGACCTAGACGCCGCCGCCGACCTCCTCGCCACGATGCGCTGGGTTCGGCAGTTGGAGCCGGTCGTCATGGAACGACCGGACGCACGTCGCATCCAGGTGATGGCCCCACACCCCGACGACGAGATGATCGGTCCGGGGGGCACGTTGCTCCGGTCAATCGATGCGGGCGCCGACGTGGACGTGCTGGTCCTCACGTCAGAGCCGGGCGAGAAGGGTGCGCTGCGTCGCCGGGAATCTGAAGCCGTCGCCGCGTGGGCCGGCTACCGGCTGACCTTCCTGGACCTGCCGTCGGGCTCGCACGGTTGGGCGGACACGGCGGTCCCGCTCGTCCAGGAACATCTCCGCGCGCACCCCGCGGACGTGCTGCTCCTACCGTTCGTGCTCGACGACCATCCCGACCACCGCGAGGCGAACCGCCTGCTCGCGTTGACGGCCCCCGATGCCGTGCTTCCTGCGGAGGTGTGGGCCTACCAGGTCTACACGCCGCTGCCGGCCAACGTGGTGGTGGACATCACCGAGGTGCACGCCCGGAAGGCCGAGGGCATTCGCATGTGGCGCGATTCCGCGATGCGCTCGCGCGACTGGGCGCATTTCGCACTCGGGCTCAACGCCTTCAACAGTCGCCTGCTCGCCGGCGTCGCGGAGGCGCGCTACGTCGAGTCGTTCTTCGTCCTGCCGACAGATGAATATCGCAAGCTGTGTGCCCGTTACTTCGGCGCCGAGGGGAACTGAACCAGCCCGCGCCGAGACCGCCAGAAGAGCACCGAGCCGAACCGCACCACCCGCAGCGGTCCGACCTTCCAGACACCCGCCGTCCCGACCAAGCGGAGGCCGGCTGCTTCGATGCCGCGGACCGAGGCACGATTCGCTGGTTCGGCGAGCATCCGGACCGTGTGCGCCCCGTCGGCTCCACCGATTGCTCCCACAGCCAGAATCCCCTCGCGGTAGAACCCTCGGCCTCGCCACGACGGCGCCGTGTGACAGTCCCACACGTAGCACCGCCCTGGCTCGACCGTCAGCCTCAGCCCGAGGACGAACGGGGCCTCCACGGTCGACGACTGCCCGCAGGTGGTCCACAGGCATGCGACGGGCTCCTTGTCGACAAGCCAGACGAAGCCACGATGCCGCGCTTCCTCGAGCCGCGCCAGGTAGCGCTCCCGCCGGTCCGCGAACCAGGGGTGCATCAGGACTTCAGGACCGAGCGGGACGAGTCGAGCGTTGGCCGGCGGTTGAGATGCCTCCCCGCGCGTCGGCCCTTCGAAGACGGCCAGCCGCCGGTAGGCCAACAGGTGGCGAAGGCGCTCCCGGAGGTGCGGACCTTCAGAGGACACGACCGCTCCGGATCTGGCGCAACACGGCGGCTGGGCGTCGCAGGGCCGTGGGGTAGGCCTTGCCCTGAGATGGCGTGTTGCCGGCCGCGGCAGTCCGCTCCTTCGTGACGTGTCCCGGTCCGAGCGCCACGGAGTACAAGGGCTGAACCCGCCCCCCGAAGTTGATCTTGAACCGCTGCGTCGCACCGCCTGGGGTCGACTCGCCCATGTCCAGCAGTGGGATGCCCCGCGCCACGCAGGAGCGCACGATCTCCCAGATCATGAGTTGGTTGGGGGCCATCTCCAGGCAGGCCTGATCGGCGGCCTGATACGGATACAAGGCCACCGACCGGCCGTACAGCACGACCGTCCCCGCCACGACCTTGCCCTCGTGGCGCAGGATCAGCAGGTCGGAAGCGTCACCCAGTTGCACGGCCATCTCGCGCAAGAAGCGGCGTCGATGGACTCGAAACTGCTTGGCCGACAGGTGTCGCGCGTAGACGGCATAGAACGCGTCGAGGTTGTGCCATCCCCACTCGGCATGAAGCCCGGCCCGCTGCGCCTTGCGAACAAGGTTGCGCGTCTTGTCACGCAGCGCATCCCACGTCGCTTCCTCATCGCCCAGGACATCCAGCACGACGGTCTCCGCCATGCCGGGGGACCCCAAGCGGTGATCGTGGTAGCCGCAGGAGAGCAACACCTCACCGAGCCGGTCCTGCTTGGCACGGTCGCGCATCGCGTCCACCAGCGCGACGGCGGCAGCCTGATCAACCGCCGCAAGGCCATAACGGGCCGAGTACAACCGGCGTCCTCCCCCCAAGGGCCGGTAGGCCGCCATAGTCGCGACTGGCACCCCGTGACGCTCCGCGACGAAGTAAACGGGTCTGGCGGCGTACGCCTTGCGGAGCACGGCACGCCACGCCCACAGGCCGGTGGGAGGGCGTGACACCGACGGCAATGCCTCGTCCCACCAGACCGCGTCCGCGGCCACCGCCTCGCGTACCCGGATCAGGCCTCGGTCCCCATCCACGGCGGTCACCCCTCCAGCTCGATCCCCGCAATGGCATTCGTGACAGCGATCTTGCGTGCAGCAGCGACCCGCCACGGATTCGGGACATCGCCGGCCTGCACCACCATGCACTGCGGCCACATCGCGGCCAGGAACAGCGCGGCGACCGCATCCGCGGCTGTCTCGTCCTCGGCGCGGCCCGGCGCCCAGCCACCGGTCCACAATCCCCTGCCAGTCCGCACGTCCACCCGCGACCACGCCAGCGACCCGCTCGCGTCCACAGCGACCCAGACGCGGCGACCGGGATCGTCCATCGGCGTGCCTTCCGGCAAGAAGGCATCCTCGACCGCCGCCGGGCGCAGCCAGACCCCAGGCGTCGGCTGGACCGCCACCTCGCAGATCTCCCGCCAGCCCGCGCTCGTCGGGTCCGCGAGTCGGTTCGCTATCGACCGGACGAACTGCAGGTCCTCGGCGGTGTCCACCGTCCAACGAAGATGTCCGAGCGATACCTCCTCGCGGACCGCTCGAAGTCGGAAGCGCTCCGGACGGCGGAACAGGAAGGGCGTCACATGTTCCCGCTCGGCCGCTGCCACGGCCTCGCGTGCGGCGGCGAGCAGCGCCTCGGCGCGGACCACCTCGAAATCCAGCCCGTCCGGATGCGTGCGGACCAGCACGTTCGACACATGGTCGGCGTCGTCCCGTTCCTGCTCGCGCAGTCCTGTCGCAACGAGCTCGGGATCGACGAATGGGCAGTCGGCTGTCAGGCGGACGACCACATCCGCGGGATGCTCTCGCAGCGCCGCGGCAAAGCGCGCCAGCACATCCTGTTCATCCCCGCGGATGACCGCCGCTCCGGCATCGTGGGCGAGTACCGCCACGGCGTCATCGGACGGCGCGGTCGTGGTGGCGACCACCACGCGATCCACTGCCAGCGGCGCCAGTCGGCGGAGCATGAGCTCCAACAACGGGAGGCCTCCGACTTCCGCGAGAACCTTGCCCGGAAGTCGCGACGAGCCCGTGCGAGCCTGCACCACGCAGATGCGCCTCATCGCACGCCCGCGACAGATGACCGGATGGACATCAGCAGCCTTTCCATGCCCACATTTCTACTGTGGCGCAGGACCCATAAGACCAGTCCGACAAGCTCAGGCCGCCGTGGTGGCGACGCAACCAACGAGCCGTGTGCAGAGCTATACCGCAGCACCGTGGGTCAAGGACTCCCGTTCAAAGCTGCAGCGCGGGCGAAGCCATCATGAACGTACAGGAGCCGGTCGGGAAACGTCTCCGCAAGCACAAATCCGGCACCGACAAATGCACGGCGGGAAGCCTCGCTCCGTGGCTTGATCCATGCGAGCTGGGGCACCGTCAGTGGGACGCAGATGGCCTTGAGAGCGGCTTTCGCGAGCCCTTCACCTCTGCGGTCCGGGGCGATGGTAATACTCACCTCGACGCCGGTTGCTCCACGGTCCAGGCGAACAACTCCGGCCGGGGTAGGTGCTTCGAGAATGTAGAGACTGCGTTGGGGGTCGTTGAGAATCGCCGCCAGCCACGCCGTATGGGTGTCCCACTGGATCGGGTCGCCGTTGAACGAATTTGCGCGAGTGCCAGGGTCGTTCGCCCACTCGAACAGTCGGTGAGCGTCGTCCTCCGTGGCAGGGCGAATCGTGAGCACTGCGCGATGGTAGCTGGCACACACCGAGCGGCACGGCACGAGAGGACCGGGGAAGACCCGCAAAGCGCGGTATTGGAGCCACGAGGCCGCCGTCAACCCGGCTGAAGGCCCTGCGATGATCGTACCGTCTAGCCTGCGGCGACGGCGCTACGCCAGGAAGGCCGGGGGGGAGGGAGGTGAACACGCATGCCGCTGCTGTGGCTACGGGCCGATGCCTCCGTCAGGGAGGGCCTGGGACACGTGATGCGGAGCCTCGCCCTGGCCGAGACGGCGGTCGCGGCGGGATGGGAAGTCCGCTTCGTGGTCGGCGGTGAGGACGGCCTGCGGCTGCCCCAACGGCGCGGGTTCTCCGCGCGGACCGCGACTCTCGACTGGGCTGACGCCGTGGGCGTGGGCGATACGGTCGTTTTCGACGGCTACCACTTTGGGCCGGCCGATCACCGCTCGGTCCGCGATCGCGCCTGCGTGGCCGCTGTAGACGACCTGGGAACGGGGACGTTCGACGTGGACGTACTTCTCAACCCCAGCGTGGCCCAGCCGGAGGCCGTTAACTACCGCGTGCCGGCTGCGACACGGTTGCTACTGGGCCCGCGCTACGCACTGGTTCGGAAAGAGTTCCGTGAGGCGCGCGACCTCCAACGAGAGGACCCGACGGAGGGCGTGCTACTGGTCACTCTGGGCGGGACAGACGTGGCGGACATCGGCGAAAAGGTGGTGGACGCCCTACGAGATGACGAGAGCAGCCCGCCCATCCTGCTCCTGGTCGGACCAGCCACGAAAGCTCCGGCAGAGCGCCCAGGCGTGGAGATCGTTCGCGATCCCCCGAGGCCCGCCGACGTCTTCGGGCGCGCGGTCGCGGCCATCAGCGCTGCCGGCAGCACCACATGGGAGCTGCTGACGATGGGCGTGCCGTCAGCCCTGATCCAGGTCGCAGAGAACCAAACGCCAGTGCTCCACGCGGCAACGGAGGCCGGCGCCGCATTGCCATGCGGATCGGCAGCCGACCTCGACGCCCTGCGGCAGGGCCTTTCCGGCGTGCTCCGCCTGCTCATGGATCCAGCAGAGCGGCGACGGCTGTCTGCGGCCGCCTTGGCGCTGGTCGATGGCCAGGGAGCACAACGGATGCTGGCGGCGATCGAGAGCGCATCGCAGTCGGGCCGCGCCCGCGGCGGCCCGCGGGCGGACTAGCATCGCGGACGACCGGACCGACGCCCGAGATGCAGGAGGAGTTGGCGGAATGGGCCTGACGCTAAGAGGCGGGCAGTTGGGCGGACTCACCCGGAAGGTCCTTCGCTATCACGATGGCGAGATCATCAATATGGCGAACTTGGCGAGGGCCGACCTGCGATGAGCGAGCGCCCTCCCCCCGCAGCCCTCGCGCCACCGACCGCCATGCCGAAGCCCGACCTGATCGGCGAGCGAGTCGTCCTGCGCGCGATCACCACCGCCGATCTCGACGGGGGGTGGCTGGACTGGATGAACGACGCAGCCGTGACACGCCACCTCGCCACGCCGGGGCCCCTGACCGCTGACGACCTCGCCGCCTATCTCGCCGCGTCGGCGTGGCCGTCCGCAGCGATGTTCGCCGTGTGCGACCGCGAGACCGGGGTCCACATCGGCAATGCCCGCCTGAGCGCGTTCGACTGGGCGAACCACCGGTGCACCTTCGGCTGGATCCTCGGACACCCCGACTACCGGGGGCGGGGTCTGGGGGCGGAGGCGCTCGCCCTGCTGCTGCGATATGGCTTTGCGCAGCTCGGCCTGCACCGCATCTACAGCGGCATCCATGCGGACAACGAGCCGTCGCTGCGGAGCGCCAGGCGCGTCGGCATGGTGCAGGAGGGTGTGCAACGCGATGGCGCCCTGTGCGAAGGTCAGTTCGTCGACGTCGTGGATGTCGCCATGCTGCACGCCGAATTCGAGGCGGGCCACAGCTAAGGCAGACTGTGCGTCGACGGCCGACGACCGGGCCGCAGCGCGAGGAGGACTGTCGTGACCGACCGCTTCCCCGTTTCCTCCGCGTGGTGGGAGCGGGCCAGCCGGGTGATCCCGATGGGGACCCAGACCCTGTCGAAGAGCCCGACGCAATATGTGCGCGGTGTCGCGCCCACCTATCTTGCGCGCGGCCAGGGCGCCCACGTGTGGGACGTCGACGGCAACGAGTACGTGGACTACCCCATGGCGCTCGGGCCCGTACTGCTGGGATACGCCGAGCCGGCCGTGGACGAGGCGATCCGTCGTCAGCTCGACGACGGCATCGTCTTCACCCTCATGCACCCCCTCGAGGTCGAGGTGGCCGAGCGGATCGTGGCGCTCTGTCCTGGCGTGGAAGCGGTGCGCTTCGGAAAAAGCGGCTCGGATGCGCTGAGCGCCGCTGTACGCGCGGCCCGTGCCGTGACGGGCCGGGATCACGTCCTGGTGGCCGGTTACCACGGGTGGCATGACTGGTACATCGGCAGCACAACACGTCGGCTGGGCGTGCCGCACGCCGTGTCCTCGCTCACCTCGGTGTTCCCTTACGGCGACGCCGTGGCTCTCGAAAACGCGCTGCGAGACGCGGCGGGCATGGTCGCCGCGGTGGTCATCGAACCGTCAGGCCCGCAGACTCCGCCCCCCGGCTACCTCCAGGAGGTCGTCGACCTGGCGCGTCGGCACGGGGCAGTGTCCGTGTTCGACGAGGTGATCACCGGCTTCCGCCTGGCCCCCGGCGGCGCGCGCGAGGCCTACGGCGTACAGCCGGACCTGTCCTGCTACGGCAAGGCGCTCGGCAACGGCATGCCCATCTCCGCCGTCGGCGGCTCGTGGCGCGTCATGCGGGCATTCGAGGAAGTGTTCTTCTCGGGCACGCACGGTGGCGAGACACTGTCCCTCGCCGCAGCCGCGGCCGTCTTGGATGCGATCGCCGACGGCGCGGTCCTGCGAGTGATCGCCGCACAAGGCCGCGTGCTGCTGGACGGTCTGCGCGACCTCGTCGCCGCGCACGGGCTGGAAAGCGTCGTGCTCGTCGGCGGCGAACCGTCCCGCACAGTCGTCCAATTCGCAGGCGACAACCTGGTGGCCAAGAGCTGGGTACAGCAGTGCCTGTTGCAGGACAGCGTGCTATTCAACGGGTCCATGTTCATCTGCGCCCGGCACACCGAGAAGGACATCCAGCTCGCCCTCAGCGGGTTTGCGCGTGCCTTCGAGGGATTGGCCCAAGGCGCCGTGCACGACAGGTTGGCCGGCCCGCCCGTCGAACCGGTGTTCCGCGCTCCGTGACCGGCCCCCGGATTCTTGTCGTCGGTGCCGGGTCCATCGGCACTCGCCACGCGCGGAACTTCCAGGCACTGGGCGCGATCGTCGAGGTAACGGACCCGGACACCGGCCGCGCGGCCGACTGCGGTGCGGGCACCCCCGTCGCCGACGGACTGGCACATCCCGACAACTACGACGGGATCGTCTTGGCCTCCCCGACGGCCCTGCACGCCGAGCAGTTGTGGGCAGCCTCGACTCGGCCGGTGCTCGTCGAGAAACCAGTGGCCCGACGCAGCGCGGACCTCGACGGCCTGCCGGCAGATGCCGCCGTGATGGTCGGCTACAACCTGCGCTTCCACGAGCCGGTCCAGCGGCTGATGTCTATGGTGCATGCCGGCGAGGCGGGCAACATCGTCGGTGCACGCCTGTGGTTCGGCAGCCATCTCCCCGACTGGCGGCCCGGCGTCGACTACACCACCACGTATTCCGCGCGTGCCGAACTCGGGGGCGGCGTGCTGCTGGATGCAATCCACGAACTCGACCTCTTGCTGTGGCTGTTCAGCGAGCACGACGATGCCACCTTCGCGGTGGCCGGCGCCGTGGTGGCGCGAGTGGGCTCCCTCGACATCGACGTCGAGGACACGGTCCGTGCCGTGCTGACCCACCGGCAGGGCACCTCTGCCCTGATCGAGCTGGACTATCTCAGCCGCCGCTACCGCCGGGGCATCGAGGTACTCGGCGACCGGGCGACGCTGCGACTGGACTGGGCTCGCGCCGTCATCGAGCGCGAGGACGGCGACGGCGTGACGACGTGGCCCGCAGCGACCGACGTGGCAGAGTCCTATCGGCGTGAAGCCACCTGCTTTATGTCATGGCTCGGCGGAGGCGCGGATCCACCAGTGGACCTCGAGACCGGCCTGGCCTCACTGCGCCTGGCGGAGCGGGTGCGCGCCCAGGGCGAAGCGCGCAACGATCGGAGAACGGTATGACCACCACCTCCTACGTCATCATCGACGGCACACGCATCGGCCCTGGTGAGCCGCCATACGTGATCGCGGAGATGTCGGGCAACCACGGCGGCAAACTCGAGACGGCGCTCGCACTGATCGATGCCGCAAGCGCGGCCGGCGCGAGTGCCGTGAAGCTGCAGACCTATACGGCCGATTCGCTCACCATCGACCACGACGGCCCAGGTTTTCGGCTCGACGAGGGGCTCTGGGCAGGGCGCACGCTGTACGACCTCTATCAGGAGGCGCATACGCCGTGGGACTGGCACGCCGCGTTGTTCGCCCGCGCGCGCGAACGCGGCATCACGGTGTTCAGTTCCCCGTTCGACGACGCGGCTGTCGCCCTTTTGGAAGAACTGGACTGTCCCGCGTACAAGATCGCCTCAGCGGAGATCGTCGACCTAGTGCTCATCAGCGCCGTGGCACGCACGGGAAAGCCCGTGCTCATCTCGACCGGCATGGCCGGCATCAGCGACATCGAAGCCGCGGTGAAGGCCGCACGAGCGGCCGGTGCACAGCAGGTGGTGCTGCTGCACTGCGTCAGCGGCTATCCGACGCCGGCGGCGGACGCGCACCTGGGGACGATGGCGCACCTCGAAGCCGCGTTCGGAGTGCCGGTCGGCTTCTCGGATCACACGCTTGGCATCGGTGTGTCTGTTGCGGCAGCCGCACTGGGCGCCGCGGTCATCGAGAAGCACTTCTGCCTGGACCGCGCGGACGGAGCCGTGGACAGCGCGTTCTCGTTGGAGCCGGCCGAACTCGCCCAACTGGTACGGGGCGTGGCGGATGCCGCCGCCGCGTCCGGCGGTCCCGTGTACGGCGCCGCCCCGTCAGAGACACCCATGCTCGGGCTGCGCCGCAGCCTGTACGTCGTCCGCGACATGGTCGCCGGCGAGGCATTCACCCCCGAGACCGTGCGGTCCATCCGGCCCAGTGGGGGCCTCCCGCCCGTCGAACTGCCTGCGGTGCTGCGCGGCGTCGCTGCGCGACCGCTGCGTCGAGGCACACCGCTGCGCCGAGAGGACATCCGCTACGACACCACACCGGAAGCGTGACGTTGCCTGCATTGGACGATGTGCGCACAGTGCTGGTCGACAGCCTCGTGGCGCTGGAGCACGCCTGGGCGCGGGGGCTTCCCCGGGCCGCACTCGTGCGCACCTCCTCTCCCGGTCTGCTGGCGGCCGGCGTGGGTGCACGCCCCCTCGACGAGGACTTGCCCCCCGACGGGCTCGAGCGGCTCGACCGCGACACCTTGCCGTTCACCAGCGCGCTGTACGACGCCGTGCGGTACCGGCACGGCGATGCCGAGGCCCTGACCGTCGCGCGCATGGGCTTGCGGTTCCAGACCACGGTCTACAAGGCCATGGCCCTGGGGCCCGGGGACTTCTCGGGGCCGCTTGCGATCGTGCGCTGGGGTGTGCCCGACCCGGACCTGGATCGACGGCTGAACCCCCCGTGGGAAGCGCTGCTCGCCGCCCATCCGAATCTGCACCTCATCGAAACGCCCGAATCGTTGTTGCCGTCGACGGTGCGTTCTTCCCGCGCCGCCGTACCGGGTCTGGCGGCACGACTGCGGTTCGAGGACTGGCAGTCCGTACTGGGCCGGCTCGCCTGGCAGACCTGGGACCGGCTCCCACCGCTGTCCCGCCGGGGCGTGGCGCTGGTGCGATCGTCGAACACCGTGGTGAAGGAGATCGCTGCCCAGTTGTCGCTGCGCGGGTTCGAGGTGCGCACGCTGCCGGTCCCCGAAATCACCCCCGGCCCGCCGGGCCCGACTCCTGCGCAGTTGGCGGCAACGTGCCGTCCGGCGCTGGAGGCGCACCTTGGCGGCCGTCTGGCGGCACCGGTGGTCGATCCGGCGATCGCGCTGTTCGCGAGCCACGCAGCGGATGCGGTCAGCCGCGGCCGGGCCGCTCTGCCGGCCTGGCGCGATCGTGTGCGGGCGCTCGCGGGCACCCGGCCCGCGCTCGTCCTGGCCAACTATCCCTTCGGTCCGGAGGACATCGCCCTGCATGACGCATGCCGCGAGCTCGGGGTCCCTCTGGTGGCGTCACAGCACGGCATCTCGCCGGAGATCAGCGCGCGCCACGACCACGCGCAGGTCTACTTCGAGAACAACAACGCCGATCTCCTGCTCGTCTACAACGACGAAGCGGCCGCCCGGTACACCGACCACAATCGCTTTCCGCACGCCGACACCAGGACCGTTGGTCTGCCGGCCGACTACCGCGCAGTGCAGCGGCGCCGCGCGGCGCGCGCGACGGAGCCGGTCCTGTACGTGTCGCTCGCGCTGTACATGGGCAACGAGCAGATCGTCCAGGTCGGCGGGCCGGATCGGCGCAAGGCCGAATTTGACCTGCTCATGATCGACCGCGTGCTGAGCCGCCTGCCACACGGCGTGCTGTTCAAGCCGTACCCCGACAACAACCGCTATGCCGACGTGGACCCCGTGCTACAGCGCGCCCGCGCGGCGCCCAACGTGCGCTGCTTCGAGGACGGCGTGGACCTGCGCTATCTCCTCGCCGACGCGCGGGTGCTGGTGACGTCACACGCGACGAGTACGCTCGGCTGGTGTCTAGCGGCCGACCGCCCGCTGGTCTTCGTCGACATACCCGACCTGCTGCCCTTGCGAACGGAGGCGCGCGCGGCCCTCCAGGAGTCGATCTTCGTGTTCGACGGCGCGGACCCCGAGGTGCACGAGCGCCTGCGCAAGTTCCTGTCACAGCCCTTGGAACGCATCGAGCACGAGTGGGCGCTGCGTGCAGACGCCCGCCGCGCTGCCGTGCGCCGCTTCGTCGGCGAGACGCTTCCGGGAGCGGGCCGCAGCGCGGTGCGCCCGCTCATGGCCCTGGCCCAGCCGGTCGGCGGCACGCACCGATGAGAAAGGTGCTGCGGCGCGAGGGCAACGACGCTTATTGGGACCGCCGGTGGGCGGAGACCGGGCGCGACCCGGACGACTTCACGGACCTGGGCATCTATCCGATCCGCTACGCCGAGCTCGTCATGCGCGAGCCCGGCCGGGCGTTGGAGATCGGCTGTGGCCTGGGACGCGTGCTCAAGCACTACCACCGCCGCGGTTGGCACATCGACGGCGTCGAACGCAGCGAGGTGGCGGTCGCACGCCTGCGTGAGGAGGACGCCTCCTATCGCGTGCAGGTCGCCGACGTGCGGTCGTTGCCGTTCCCCGACGGATACTTCGACGTCGTGCTGGCCTTCGGCGTCTATCACAACCTGGAGGACGGACTGACAGACGCGCTGCACGAGACCGCACGCTGTCTGCGGCCGGGCGGACGCTTCTGCATCTCGATGCGACCGGACAACGTCGAGATGCGGCTCAACGAATGGTACTGGCGCCTGAAGCACCGCGACCGCCAGGGGCCGCGCACCTTCCACAAATGGCTCGTCGGGGAGCGTGAATTCTCGGGCATGCTCCGCGACGTCGGACTGCGCGTGGAGCACGTGCACCGGGCGCGTAACGTGTCGCTGCTGTACCGGGTGCCCTGGTTGCGCGCATCCGCGCGAGACGAGACGGAGCGGCGCGGGGGCGGTTACCGCCTAAATCTGGCGGGCCGGCTGCTTGACCGCGCATTGATGCGCTGGTTCGCCAAGCAGAGCTGCAACGTCGCGGTGTTCATCGGCGTCCGCCCCTAACCGAGGTCCTCGCGGTTGTCCGCGGCCGCGAAGTCGTCCGGCCGCCCGATGTCCGTCCAGTACTCGTGGATCGGGAAGACGCCCAGGCGGAGACCGGCCTCCCGCCCGATGTGGAGCAGCTCGGGCATGTCGACCCGGCGGCCCGCGGGCACCAGGGACATGAACGCCGGCGACAGCAGGTGGATGCCGGCGGCCACGAAAAAGCGCATGGTCGGCTTCTCGTCCATGCCCGTGAACATGCCGCGGTCGTCGTGCTGGATCACCCCAAACGGCACGTCGACCTGATACGTCGTCACGGCGATCGTGCCGTCGTATCCGTGCTCGCGGTGAAAGGCGCCCATCGCGACGAAGTCGATCTTGGTGAGCACGTCGCCGTTGACCACGAGGATCGGTTCGTGCTGCGGCGGCAGGAGCGCGAGCGAGCCCGCGGTACCGAGCGGTTCCTCCTCACGCAGGATCACCATCCGCGCCGCGCCTTGACGCGATGCGGCGAAGCCCTCGATCTGGTTGGCCAAATAGTGCACCGAGACATACACCTCCAGCACCCCGGCGGCTTCCAGACCGCGCACGATGTGTTCCAGCATCGGCACACCGGCGACCGGCAGCAACGGCTTGGGCACGGTTCGCGTGCGCTCCCCGAGTCGCCGGCCTTCACCCCCCGCCATGATCAGCGCGTGACGGAAGCTGCGGTCGGTATTGCGCGCAACCAGGATCTCGCGCAGCAGGCCGGCCGAGTCGGCGACGGGAAGAAAGGCGAGCGCCCGCGGCAGCTCTGCGAGCCGCGCGTGGTTCCCGGAGTCGTCACCCACCACCCCCACGACGGGGTCGGATCGCATCGCCCGGCGTACCGGATCCTCCACGGAGACGCCGTGTACCAGTGCGCGCCGCACATCGCCATCGGTGAGCGTACCGACCACGTGGCCGCGCTGATCGACGACAATCAGGAACTGGTGCTCCAGCTGGTTCATGCGCGCGAGCGCGTCGCGCACCGCGACCTGGTCGGTCACGACGAATCGCTCGTGCTGCGGAAGCCGGTTCATGCGTCCTCTCCCACTGTGTCCGCGAGCCCCGCCGCCTCAACAGCGCGAGCAACCGCCAGGTCATGTGCGGTGTCGATGTCCAAGTCGGCGAGCGGATTCATGTGAAGGGCCACGATCGCCTGGGGGAAGAGGGTCTGCTCGCGCCGCACGGCGGCGCAGCGCACGAGGTACAGCGCCCCGTTCGGCGTGTACACGGATTGTTTGCCCCTATCGGATGCGAGGGGCCGCAGCAAACCCTCCGGCCTTGCCGTGTACAGGTCCTGGGGCGCGCGGTGCAGGTCGCGGACACCCACCACGGCATCCACGCCCGGGGAATCGTGCAGAAGGCGCAGCGCTCCCCGGAGGTCCGACGGGTCGCGAAATGGCGTTGTGGGCTGCAACACCATCACCGCCGCAGGGTCCGCTCCCCGCTGGGCGCCGTACCAGTCCATGGCGTGCAGCACGACGTCCAGCGTAGGCGTGTCGTCTGTGGCCAAGCGCGCAGGGCGCAAGAACGGGACCTCGAACCCGAGCCTGCGCCCGACCTCGGCAAGCTCCGGGTCGTCGGTGGACAGCACGCAAGGGGCTTGGATTCCAGAGGCCTGGAACGCCTCGTACGTCCGGCCCAGCAGGGGTCTCCCGCCGAGCATGGCGAGGTGCTTACGCGGCAGCCGCTTGGAACCCCCTCGGGCGGGCACCAGGACCAGCAGATCCTCCGGCGATGGCGCGGAAGCGGCGGTCACATCGCCTCCCATGGCACGTACGGCTCAGCGTCACCTTCGAAGAAGTCCTTGCGCAGCAGGCGCTCACGTTCCGGCAACGTTGCGAGCACTGCGGCGATACGCTCTCCCGCCCGACCGTCGCCGTAGATGCCGGCACCGCTACCCTCGACGCCACGAGACGGCGGCTCGCGCAGGAGCGCAGCGATGGCATGGGGGTCGGCGGGCACGTCTCGCACACCTCCGTCGCGCGCGCGCCCATCCTGACGGCGTCCGACGTTGATCACGGGCAGGCCGAAAAGCGGCGCCTCGATGATGCCGCTGGAGGAGTTGCCCACCATCATCCGGGCGTGACGCAGTGCGTTGGCGTACAGCCTTGCGCCTAACGAGGAGACGAAGACCGCCCAGTCGCGTCCGAGGGCGAACTCCACCAGCATGCGGGTGATCTCCGCACCCCCGGGGTCGGTGTTGGATGCGGTCATCAGCGTCGGCGCAGGCTCCTCATCGAGGGCCGTCAGCACGGCGCGCGCGGGCGCAAGCGGATCCGCCGCATTCGTCTCGGGATGCACCGTCACCAGCCGCAGCCCGTCGACTGACGGCAAGCCGACCTCCGACGCGAAGCGGCCGGCGTCCAGCCGCTCGGCGCTGCTGAGGGTGTCGAGGTTCGGCGCACCGCTCACGTGCACCCGCCACGGTTCTTCTCCCATCCGGTACAGCCGGCGCGCGGCCTCCGCCGTAACGGTGAAATGCAGGTGGCTCAGCTTGCTCAGGGCGTGGCGGATCCGGTCGTCAACAGCGCCGAGGGTGAGGTCACCACCGGCCAGATGTGCCAGCGGCGTGTTGAAGGGCATCGTCGCCGTGGCCACCGGCAGCATGTCGAGGCGGTCGCCAGCGATAAGGACCACGTCCGGCCCGAGGCGCGACACGTGTTCTGCCGCAGCAGCCGCGATGGCGGCCATGCCTTTAGCTGCGCGGAGCCCGCTTGTGCCCCCCAGCGAGGCACCGGCGGTGTGCGCCTCCACGCCGACCGGCAGCAGCGCCCGTGCGGCAATGTCATCCAGTACATGGCTGCCGGTGAGCAGGACCTCCAAGCCGACGCCCGCCTCGGACAGGGCGGACCAGACGGGCTTGAGCATGCCCAAGTCGGCGCGATCACTGGATGCGCTCAGTACCCGCAGCTCACCCATCGGTGAACTCCAGCAGCTCATCGAAGTAGCGCAGAACGCGTCCGCGCGCCGGTCGCGGTGCGGGCTCGAGTCCGAGACCGAGCGAGTGCCGCAACAGCCGCTCGGGCTCGTTGACCCCGAGCATGGCGCGGAACACCGTGGTACCGGAGAAGCGTGGATTGATTTCGAAGATGTGCGGCGTCCCGCGGTGCAGGCGCAGCTGGATGTTGACCGGTCCGGACGGGCCCAAGGCGCGCGCCACGTCGGCGCACAGCCGTTCGATCTCGGGCCAGTCGCCACTATGGGCATCCACCGTGTTGCCATCGCGCAGGCGCCGGCGTAGCACGACGACGCTGTCGATCTCGCCGTCGAGCACCATCACGCCGCACGAGAACTCTGCCTCGTCGTCGGGCAGGTACTGCTGTGCGCATGGCTCGGCAACTTCGACCAGCGCCCGTGCGAGAGCCGGGCCGTCCCGCACGACTGTCACCCCCCGGCTGCGCGAGCCAAAGCGCGGCTTAACCACCAATGGGAACCCAAGCGCCTGCTCGATCTCGTGCTCGCCGGCAGCGGGCAGCAGCGTCATCGGCGCTGGGAAGCCGTGGTCGCGCAGCCACGACGCGGTCGCGTGCTTGTCCTTGCAGACTTGCACGACCTCGGGCGGACTCACCAGCACGTGGACACCCGACCCGGCAATGCTCGCTGCATGCCGGGCCAGCGGCAGCAGTTCGAAATCCGCACCCACAAAGAGGAGCCGGCTGCCGTGCGCGCGCAGTTCGCCCACGAGTGCCGCTAGCCAGGCGTCCTCGCTGACATCGTCCGCGAGGAGGTCGGGCAGCAGGGCGGAGCGGTCGCACCAGCGGAGTCCGACCGCCTGCTCGAAATAGTCCAGTCCGAGCAGGTCCACCGGTGTGGCGGCCTGTCGCAGGCATTTGATGATGCCCTGACCGAACAGCGAACCCGCTCCGGTCACAGCGACACGCACGGCGGTCACCAGCCGAACCTCGCGCGGAGGATGTCACGACATCGTCCCACTTCATCGAGGCGGTGCGCGTCGGAGCCGATCGACACCGGCGGGTCATGCTGCTCCAGGAGCCCTAGCAGCCGCTCGAGGATCGGCTCGTGATACGAGGCGTTGATCTCGAACGCGACGCCGCTCCCGCGACAGCGCCGCATCAGCTCGCCGAGGTACTCGTCCGGAAAATCCCCGTGCGCCCGAAGGGCCATGCCGCCGGCGTGGGCCAGCACGTCGGCCTCCGAGGAATCAGCAATCCCGCAGGCGAGCGCGAACTCGCGTTCCACGGCGTCCGCATGCGGCAACTCGCGCGCCGGTACCCAGCGCCCGTCCAGCGGAAGTGAATGCACGCTGCCGAGCACGAGGTCGGCAGCCGCGCGCATTTCACCGGTCATGTCCAGCGCGCCCGCTGTGTCCACGGCCTTTATCTCGAAGCCGCGCCAGACGCGCGGCTCACCGGAGGCGCGCACGGCCGCGTCCACTTCGCCGAAGAATGCGGAGTAGTAGTTGCTCGTGGCCCGCGCATGTTCGGTGAAGGCCAGCTCCCCCAGCCCGATCTCGACGGCCCGGTGCAACACTTCCTCAACCGTGGCCTGACCGTCTGTCCACACGGTGTGGATCTGGAAGTCGCGATTAATGCGTTCGGGACCCAGGTCTCTGAAACGCGGAAACTCGATCACGCCGCGTGGACTCATGCCAGCTCCCCGGCATCCAGCAGCTCCCCCGCTTCGTAGCCGCGCCGGGCGGGCCTGCCGAGCAGCTCGTCCGCCTGCATCGGCGAAAGCCCCGTGCCTGGCCGCAATGCGGTCAGCGCCTCCGCGCTCCATTGCTCGCCGACGACGATGCGCCGAGCAGCCGCCAGGGACCGGCGCGCCACGCGTCGCACGTCCTCCTCGACCGCCTCGAGGAACTTGCCGGCCTGGCCTCGGGCCAATGCTGCCCGCCGTACCCGTGCAACCAGGGCGGGTAGCTCGGCCAGCGCCAAAGACGCCGCATGGTCGGGGCCTGGCATCGCCGGGTCCGGCGTCACGTGCTTCTCGATCACCACGGCGCCGAGCGCGGCCGCGGCAACTGGGACCGCACTGCCAAGCGTGTGGTCGGAGTAGCCAACCGGGACGCCGAACCGCTCCCTCAGGACTTCCATGGCCAGGAGATTGGCCGCCTCGACCGGCGCCGGATAGGCGGAGGTGCAATGCAGGAGCGTGAGGTCGCCCGAAGCTACCCCGCGACCACGCCACCGCTCCCTGATCAACTCCACAGCCTGCGCCACCTCGTCAAGCGTGCTCATGCCGGTGGACAGCATCAGCGGCAGGCCGGTATCAGCCGCGGCGCGGAGGAGAAATGCGTTGGTAATCTCACCAGATGGCAGCTTCAGCGCTGGCACGCCCAGACTGGACAGGAACTCGACCGACTGCACATCGAACGGCGTCGACAGGAACACTAGGTCGAGCTCGCGACAGCGTATGGCCAGCACGCGAAAGTCGTCGAAGCCGAGACGCACTCGCTCGAGCAGCGCCTGCTGGTCCGCGTCGGGCGAGCGGTCGCTCATGTAGCGCGCGAGTGGTGCATGCCGCGCGGTCACGGTTGCTGCCGAAGCGTACGTCTGGAACTTCACTGCGTCGGCACCGGAAGCAGCGATGCGTTCGACCAACTCAAGCGCCCGCTCGACCGAGCCGTCGTGATTCGGTCCGACCTCGGCGATGAACCGCACACCCGTGTGCCGGCCGCCCCACGTCCCGCCGGGGACCTTACTCATGCCGTCGCGAAGGCGGGCGCGATGGTGGCGCCGGACAGTTCCGGCCGCGCCTGGAGCCCGGCACGGATCTCTTGCGCGAAGTTGACCGGCACGACGAAGATGTGCCGGTAGCGAGCAAGCTCGGCGTCGGCGGTCCGGCGGATGGCCACGTCCACGCCCGGTAGGTATCGACCTGCCTTCAGGTCGTCGCCGTCGAAGATCCCCAGCAGGACGTCATCGGCGATACCAGACAGATGCAGCAGGTTCGCCAGACCAACCGAGGCGCCCACGAATGCGACCTCTTGTCCGCTGTGCTCCTGAGCGAAGGCACGCAGCCACTCGATGTGCTGGCCGGCCCGCGCAGCGAACGCGTCCATCAACCTGGCACCTGAGCCAGCCCGGGCTTCCGGCGCCGGCTCAGTCCTGCGCGCGAGCACCTGGAGCGCACCCTGGTAGTTCGCCTGCCCGACCCGCTGGAGTCCGGCGCGTGCGAGCACGGTGTCGAGGAACTCCTCGGTGAAGTACGACAAGTGCTCGTGCACGCACAGGCCGAGATCCCCCATCTCCAGACTTGCCTCGCATTCGGGCATCTTCAGGTACAGCACCCCATCGTCCTCGAGACGTTCCCGAGCGGCTCGAAGGAACGCGACCGGATCCGGCACATGCTCGAGGGTGTTGAACGACATGATCACCGGAAATCGCCGGTCCAGCGGCGTGTCGAAACCGAAGTATTCGCGAATAACCTGGACCCGGTCGTCGGTCGGCGCCTCATGCACGGCGGGATCGACCAGGGTAACGCTGCGCACTCCGAGGCGGCTAACGAGGTGCTCGGCGCTGAACAGCGTCCCGCCGCCGAGTTCCAGCACGTCCGTGCCGACCAGCTGCGGATGCAGGGCGACCAGACCATCGAGGCTTTTACCGGCCAGCTCGTTGCCCCAGCGAGAGGCGCCGGGCGGCGACGTAATGAAGTGGTAGCTCAAGTCGGCATAGGCAGCCATCAGTGCCTCGGTGATGGCTGAGTGCTGCAGTCGTACGATGCCGGCGACGTCGAGCTCGAACGTGAACGGCGCGACCTCAAATGCCGGTGTCTCTTGCGCCCCCCGCCAAATGGGAAGGTCGCCGACGGTGTAGGAAATCGTCATATCGCCTCTGGTTGGTCGGCGGGTACGAGTGGCGTCAGCGGCGAGACTCGCCTTCCCCGCCAGCTTTGCAGCATCCCGATCACTCGCTCCTGCTGCTCGGCGGAGAGACCGCTGCCCGACGGCAACGAGACGACGGTGCCTGACAGCCCGTTCGAGATGCCGCGCAAAAGCACCGGTGCGTCCCGAAAAGGCAGCTGCCCGGAGAGCGACTCCCAGAATAGCCGAGCCTCCACGCCCGCTGACCGCGCGTGTCGCAATAGGTCGTGCGCGCTGTCCCGGTCGGCGCACCGGACCGAGTAGAGCCAGCAGGAGCTCTCGGCCCACGGCGCGCGCGGCATGGGCAGCACGTCCTCGCGTCCGGCGAGCGCCTCGTCATAGGCCGCAGCAATCGCCCGTTTGGCAGCCAGGAACTCCTCGATGCGCTCCAGCTGGGCGAGGCCCACGGCGGCGTTGAGATTCGACATCCGGTAGTTGAAGCCGACGGCGTCATGGCGGTACTCCACGCCGGTACGCGCCTGACGGCTGAGGTGGACGAGGCGGTCCGCCATCGGCCCGTCGTCCGTCAGGACCATGCCGCCGGCGCCCGCAGTAATGGTCTTGTTACCGTTGAAGCTCAGTGTTGCCAGCAGGCCAGCCGAACCGGCCTGCCGTCCGCGCACCCGCGCACCGATGGCCCCGGCCGCATCCTCAATGAGGGGCACTCCCGCCGACGCGCACACCTTAGACAAGGCGTCGAGTTCCGCTGGGTGGCCCAGTGGGTCGACCGCGATGACCGCGGCCACCGGCACGGCACCATCAAGCGCGGTGGCAAGCAGCTCGGGGTCCAGGCCCCAGTAGCGGGACTCGATGTCGACGAACAGGGGTGTAGCGCCGGCGAGGTACACGGCGTTGGCCGTCGCCGCGAATGTCCAGTCGGGAACGACGACCCGGTCACCCGGACGCACGCCCGCAGCGACAAGAGCCAGGTGCAGCGCAGCGGTGCCGTTCATGGTTGCGACTGCCCGGGCGCGACCGACGTATGCCGCCACCTTATCCTCGAAGCGCGCGACGTACGGTCCCGCCGAGGACACCCAGCCGTCGCTGATGCAGCGAGCCAGATAGTCCGCCTCGCGCCCGTCGAGCCGCGGCACCGATAATGGCACGCTGGATTCGATGGGCGCAGGCCCGGCAGGGGCAGGCGCCGCGACCGCCTTGCGGCTGCGCCGCCCACGACGCAGCGCATGTGCGGCATTCACCATCGTAAGCACGATGCCGAGGACATCGCTCCCGAGCTGCACAGGCACCAGCGCGAGCAGGTAGAGACGGCCGCCGTTCGGCACGCACAGCAGCAACGGCGAGAAGACCGTGCCGTTGACCAGCACGAAGCGAATCCACCGCTCGCTTGCCGACGACCAGACAGGCGGGAGTTCGTCGGCGGTCAGCGCGCCCGTCTCGGACGTCATCCACTCGCGGAAGAAGCTGTACCGGTTGCGGGCCATCTGCGCCGACGTCGCCACCACGGCGATCAGCGCGCCGAGCAGCAGCCACGCTCGCGGAGCCCCCGAGAGCACCAGTCCCGCGCCCACCGCCAGCGGCGCATACAGCACAAACACCCCGTCGGCCAGACCGTCGAGGAACTTGCCGAGGTAGGTGGCCTGCCCGCGCAGGCGCGCGATGTTGCCGTCCACGCAGTCCAGCACGAAGCCCGCGTAGAACAGGAGCGCCCCCGCGGGCAGATACCCGGCGGCCAGCAGCGCAAGGGCCGGCACGAAAAGCGCCGCTCTGACCACGGTGATCGTGTTGGGAGACCATCCCAGACGGTGGAACAGCGGCGTCACGAGATTGGCCAGGGGCCTGCCGAACCAGCGCACGGCAGCCGGCGCAGTCGGGTCGGCAGCCATGGAGGACCGCACGTCGGCAAGCGAAAGCCATCGCTCGGTGCCCTCTCGGCTCACGCTAACCCGCCTCGGCGCCGGCCTGAATGCCCGCGCCCACTCCGTCGTCGGATACGCTTGCCTCAAGCATGGCAACCGCGCTCTCGACGGCCTCCGGATCCACCTTCGACGGGTCGGCGTAGCGGTAGCCGCGCATATCGAACGATTCCTCGGCTATGGCCTCCAGCAGTCGCACCCCGTCGCGCGCCATCGTCTCACGGTCGTGCGGGCCCTCGATGGCCCAGCGCAGATCGGGGGCCAGAGCCGACTCGTCGCGCACGGTCCGCACATGAGGTGCCACGGCGTAGATGTTATGACGGCCGAACGCGATCACGGGCTTCCCCATGGCGGCTCCCTCCAAGCCTGCCGTACCGCAAATCGTGGCGACCGCGTCAGCGGCGCGCACGCAGTCCAAGCCGAGCTCCATGGTCTCCAGCAGCACCACATTCTTGAACTCTTGGATCTGGCGGTAGAAGTCGGCGGGGCGGCGGCCGATGGCCCCGAACGCCTCCTTGACAGCGAGAACCGTCCCGGCCGGGAGATCGCGACTCAGTGAAGTGATGGCATTCAGCTGCGAGAGGTACTCCGGCGAGATGATCTGCAGCGCCGCCTCCGGCTCCACGTGCAGGGGGAAGTACACGAAGGACTGCCCCTGCATGTGGGACAGCCTCGTCGTCGCCATCGAGCGCAACGCGCGCTCCTGTGACCACGTCCGCCACTCGTAGGCGAGCGTATCGCTGAGGTAATAGCCGCGCGCTTTCGCATAACCCCGGATGCGGCCATACGCCCAGTGTGCGGTGGTGGACCCCATCCATTTCAGGACGCCTGCCAGGCGCCGCTGTCGCAGACGCGCGGCCCGGTTGGCCATGTGGGCGTCGTAGGGCTGATCCAGAACCAGGTCGCTGTCACCCGCTGCTCGTTCGAAAGCTCCGGCGAAGCGTGGGTTGTCGTAGTACTCGTTCCACGCCCAGTAGTGCAGATTGCGGAACCGGGACCCGGCCATCGCCCGGTACGGGACCCTGAGCGAACGGCTAGTCAGGGCGGCAATCTTGTCTCCGTTGAGCAAAAGCGTCGCGCCCCGCTCGCTCAGTTCGCGCTCCCAGAATGCGAACGCGGCCACGTACGCCTGCAACATGGACAGGTAGTTCGACTCCTCGGAGTACCGCGAGCGCGGGTGTCCGAAGCCCCCGAGCGCGAAGCCACGTCCGACGTGCCGGTTCGCCACGGCAACGGAGTTGATTGTGGCGTCGATGCGCGTCTCCAGGGCCCGAGCAGCCGCCAGCACCTCGTCGGCATCGGTGACCGGCTGCACCGCCGTGGGCAAAAGGACATTGCCGTCGGTGACCGAAGCGAATACCCCATCGCCGTTGCGCTGCCGGTAATACGCCACTTCCTCCGGCGAATTGCAGTACAGGTGGATCTCGCTGCCATGCCGTTGGCGCAAGCGCCGGGCGAGCGAGGTATTGAACTCACGGGTAGCGGGCCGGGCCTGCATCGCGACGGTGCGCAAAGCTTCGGTCATGAGCAATCCAGGGCTGGCCGGCAGTCGGCGGAGGGTTGTCGCCCGGCCGCGGCGCACGGCCCCGGCGGGGCGCATGCTAGCACAGCGTGCTCGCGGGACTGCGGCCCGGACGGCTCTATCATTGTCCACATGTGTTCATTAGCAACTGCCGGAAGGCGGTGAACCACTCGCCCCTGCCGCTCGCGATCATCGTCGACGCCGGCGCCCGGGACCGCCGACTGGACGCTCGGGCCAGTAGGCCGCGCTCGCTGCTGCCGCTCGGTGCCAGTGACCGCTCGGCGCTCGATTGGCTCGTGCACGCATGCGCTGCCACTGGCATCGAGCAAACGCGCTATGTCGGCGGCTATCACATCGAAAAAGTGATAGAGCGCTTCCCCGAGCTGCCGGTGCGCTACACCCCGGAGCCTGACGGTCTGACAGCACTGCTAACGAGCGGCGTATTGCGTGAGGAGCCGGCTCGGCCGCTCCTCATCGTGGCCGCCGATACGGTGCTTTTGCCGGCCGCCCTCAAGCGCATGCCGGGCGGCGGGATGCGCGTCGGGACCTACGGCGTCGACCTGGAGACGACGCCCCTCGTTCTGGTGTGGCTCCCGGTTACGGAGCGGCACACATTCGCCGCCCGGATAGAAGCGGCTGTCCGCACTGGCGCGGAGGGCGGCCTTCTCGGCGCCATCCTGGGTTCCGGCGCCGGAGGAGTCGAGTTCGTGGACGTCGACGGGCTCGCCGCTCCGCTCGACGACGGCCCCGCGATCGCGCGCACCGTGTTTCACGGCAAGGCGGGGACACTGGACAACCTCGCGCCGCTTGCTCTGAGTGCGCGTATTGCGCCGCGCGAGCGCTTCACCGCCGCCGACTGGCGGCATGACCACGCCGGAGTGCTCGCTCGGCTGCGCGAGCAGCTTCCCGTAGGCCCGTTGGTTGTCCGAAGCAGCGCCGCGGCTGAGGATCGCGCCGATTCATCGGGCGCGGGTCGCTTCCTGACGGTTGCCGACGTCGATGGTGCGGACGAGCAGGCAGTCTCCGCCGCGGTCGATGCGGTAGTCGCCAGCTACGGATCCGGGGGCCGAGCCCTTCATGGGCGGGACGAGGTGCTGATACAGCAGCAGATCACCGGGCTGAAATGCAGCGGGGTGCTGCTGACACGCGATCCCCGCTCGGGGGCCCCTTACTTCGTGCTCAACCGCGACAGCGTGAGCGGCCGTAGCGACGTGGTGACATCGGGCAGCGCGCCCGTGGAGGCGCTGTTCGCCGCCTGGAGCGCACCGTCGGAAGGCATGGACGCAGACAGCGCGCGCATCCTCGCCCTCGGGCGCGAACTCATGGACGTCACGCGCCTTGACAGCCTGGACGTCGAGTGGGCCATCACCAACGACGACGAGTGCCACTTGTTCCAGGTTCGGCCTCTGACGACGGGTTTGCCCGAGGCCGCCGACGAGGACGTGCTGGGCGTGTTGACGGACGCCCATACGTTCGTCAACGGCCGGATGGCGCCTCGCCCCGGCCTGGCGGGAGCCAGCACGGTACTCGGCACGATGCCTGACTGGAACCCCGCCGAGATGCTCGGAACGACGCCGCGCCCACTGGCACTCAGCCTGTACCAACGGCTGATCGGTGACGACGCGTGGGCCGAGGCCCGCGCCAGCCTCGGCTATCGCGACGTGACGCCCGAGCCGCTAGTGCTGTCCGTGGCCGGGCGTCCCTACGTCGACGTGCGCTCCAGCCTCAACTCGTTCTTGCCCGACGGCCTGGCCGACCCAATAGCCGAGGCATGGGTCGACGCGTGCATCGCTCGCCTGCGCCGCGACCCTGCCCTGCACGACAAGGTCGAGTTCGAACTTGCGGTGACGTGCCTGAGCCCAAATTGGGACGCCGACCGGTCGAGGCTCCTGGACGCCGGGCTGTCCGTCGGAGACGCAGATACCTTCGGCAAATTGCTGGGCGGTCTGACCACCGCCGCGGTCGGGCGGGGCGAGCGTGCGGTCGACGACGCGCTGGCATTGGTGGACCGCCTGGCGCGGCGTCCGTCTGCCCTGCGGCCTCAAACGCCGCCCGTCGGCCCACACGAACCAGCACGGCGGCTGCGGCATCAACTGGCGGACTGCCGGCGGTTCGGCACCATACCGTTCGCGGTACTCGCCCGCTATGCCTTCATCGGCCTGACCATGCTGCGCGGTCTGCGCGACGTCGAGGCGATCGACGACGACCGCTACGAGGCGTTTCTGCGCGCGGTGCCGACTGTAGCCTCCGGCCTGACGGCAGATGTGGCAGCGCATTCGCGCGGAGAAGTCGCACTGGACGACTTGGTCGAGCGGTACGGGCATCTGCGCCCGAACTCTTACGAAGTCACATCCCCCAACTACCGCAGCGACCCCAAGCGCTTCTTGGCCGCGGTACCTCCCGGCTCGTTCGCCGAGATTGAGACTGGGGACCCGATCGGCCTGCTGTCCGTGGCAGCCAATCGTGTCGAGCCGGCGCTGCGCGCCGTCGGTCTCGATGTCGACGCGCCAACTCTGGCTCGCTTCATCGTCGCGAGCGTCGGCGCGCGGGAGCGCGCCAAGTTCGAGTTCATGAAGTCGGTCGACGCGATGCTGGAGTGCGCGGTGGAGTTGGGAGAGGCCCTCGGCCTCGACCGCGATCAGGTCTCCTTTCTCAGCGTCGACGAGTTGCTGCGGCTGGAAACGGACAGCGCGTCCGACGCCACACGCAGCCACCTGGCGCGCACGAGCAATCTCAACGAGAAGCGCTGGCGCGTCTCGCGCGCGCTGCGCCTGCCCGACCTGCTGCGGGAGGCCGACGACGTGCTCCAGCATGTACTCGAGGCGTGGCGCGCGAATTTCGTCACACGTCTGCGCACCATCGCAGAGCCGTGCTGGCTCGATGACGAGCCGGAGCCACGCATCGAGGGCCGAATTGTCGTCGTGCGCTCCGCAGATCCCGGATACGACTGGATTTTCGGACACGGAATCGCCGGGCTGATCACCCAGTATGGCGGCGCTGCCTCGCACATGGCCATCCGGGCCGCGGAGTTCGGCCTGCCCGCTGCGATTGGCTGCGGCGAGGCGACCATCGAGTCGCTGCGCGGCGCCGGGCGCATCGAGCTGGACTGCGCCGCCGAGACCGTGCGGGGACTTGCATGACCGTCATCGCGGTCTCGATGCGCAGTGCGCCCAACCATACCTACGACGAACCGCGAGACGCGATCAGCCACGACTGGGTGCGCCTTCTGGACTCGCTCGGCGTCTTGCCGCTCTTGGTGCCCAACGCCGACCGCGCGCCCGAGCGCTTCCTGCGCACCTTCGAGGCGCGCGGCCTGCTGCTCACCGGCGGTGACGACCTCGGCGATAAGGGCAACGAGAGCGCACGCGACCGCGCGGAGTCCCGGCTGCTCGTCTACTGCCTGGATGCGGGCCTGCCCGTGCTGGGCGTGTGCAGGGGGTTGCAGGTGATCAATCAGCACTACGGAGGCAGTCTCGCCCGCAGGATCGACGGACACGTCGCCTGCGAACACGATGTGCTCCTGCACGCGCCGCTAGGGGGGCTGCCATCTGGAGCGACGACCCGGGTCAACAGCTATCACCAGGACGGCGTGCACCAGCATCAATTGGCGCCGGAGTTGGATGCCGTGGCGGTGAGCCCCGATGGACTCGTGGAAGCGCTGCGGCATCCGGCACTGCCGGTCTTGGCAATCCAGTGGCACCCGGAGCGGCCAGAACCGTCGTCGGCACTGGGACGGCAGGTGCTCCGGGAATGGCTGGCGACGTGCATCTGATCGTTCTCGCAGCCGGACGCGGTACGCGGCTGGGCCTGCGCTCCGCTGATCTGCCCAAATGCCTGGTGGAAGTAGGCAGCCACGCTCTGCTCGATTGGCAGCTGCACGCCGCCCGCCAAGCGGGCCTCGAACCCGTGGTGGTCACGGGGCATGCGGCTGAGCGTCTGCGCGGCCGCGCACCGATCACGGTCCACAACGAGCGCTACGCCACGACCAACATGGTCGTGACGCTCGCGTGCGCGCGGCCCTGGTGGGGCAACGGTTTCGTCATGGCGTACGGGGACATCGCCTATCGACCCGACGTGCTGCGCGCGGCCGTCGCGGGCGAAGCGCCGGTCAACGTCGTCGTCGATTCCGCCTGGCGTGGGTATTGGGAGGCGCGCTTTGACGACCCGCTCGCCGATGCAGAAAGCCTGCGGCTTGATGCGGGCGGCAGCATCATCTCGATCGGCCAGCCCGTGGGGCACGTCGACGAGGTAGACGCGCAGTACATCGGACTCGTGGCCTTCCGCTCCGACGGCGTGCGGGCGCTGGAGCGCGCATACGCGGCCGCGGAAACGGCTGCCGCCAAAGGCTCGCCGCCCTTCGGGGGGGCGCGTGCCTACGAGGAGCTGTACATGACTGATCTGCTGCAAGCGCTGATCGACACCGGCACGCAGGTGGCCGCCGTGCCGGTGAACCGGGGCTGGGTCGAGATCGATAGCGAAATCGACCTGCGCGTGGCACAGGACTATGCCCGCGAAGGGGGCCTCGGACCGCCGCCCGGAGCCGAAAGGAAGCAGCGGACGTGGTGATCTGGATCATCGGCCTGGCAGGCTCGGGCAAGACGACCGTCGCCCGCGAGGTCGTGCGCCGTCGCAAGGTGCGCAATCCGGCGACGGTGCTGCTCGACGGCGACATCGTGCGGGAGATCATGGGCGGGGACCTAGGCCACACGCTCAGCGACCGAGAGCGCAACGGCTGGCGCGTATGCAGGCTGGGTCGCGAACTCGAGCGGCAGGGCATCGACGTGGTGTGCGCGATCCTCTCGCTCTTTCCCGAGCAGCGCGCGTGGAACCGGCAGTCATTGCAGGGGTATAGGGAGGTCTACCTGGACGTGCCCATGTCCGTCCTGGAAGCGCGCGACCAGAAGGGTCTGTACAGCGGCGCGCGCACCGGCACGGTACGCGACGTCGCCGGGATCGACCTGCCGTTCGAGCCGCCCTCGGCACCCGACCTAGTCATCGACAACGGCATACCGCGCGAAGACTTCGGCGACGTGGCCGAGCGCGTGCTGGCAGCGGCCTTCCCCGACGCATGAGCGCCTACCGGTACACCGCGGCGGATCCGCGCACCCAGCCCACCTGGTACATGTACAGCGAGATGGAGGGCCCACAGTTCCTCTCGGCGTATGCCGCCGCCCGACGGAATGCAGTCGAGCGCCTGGCACGTGTGGCGCAATCCGGCGGCGACGCGCTCGTTGCAGTGCTGGGCGGCGCCGGAACAGGCGTGCCCGCCGCGGCTGCCCCTCCGCTGCGCGGACCGGTGCAGACGGAGGCGTTGCTCCGGGTGCTGGTGACCGCGACGGACGCGGGCAGCAGCGGGAAGCATCTGCGTCACTGGACCACGGAACTCGCGCGCAAATACGAAGTAGCCGGGCGTCTGCGCGCCGCCTACGGGCCGGATCTGCGGCCGGCGGGGCCGGAGGAACCGCCGCTGGCGGCCTACGGCATGTTCGCATCCCTGCTCGGACGCTGGGCGGAAGCGTCCGGTGACCTCCGTGCGCTGAACGCGCTGCTCAAGCTGAACGATTTGCTGCTGGCGATGGAGCCTGAGCTCGACGCCATCGCTGCTGCCGGCGCCGCGGCCGGCATTGCCGCCGAGTTGCGCGCCATCGGTGCGCTCGCCCTGGCGCGGGGCTTGGCCTTGGAGGACCCCGCATGACCGTCGCGATGCTCGCCGCCGACAACGCCCGGGCCCGCGCCTACGCCGACTTGCTGCGCCGCGCCGGGCTGGCCCCCGTCGAGGCCGTGGTGCTCGCCGGGCCCGGCGCCGTCCGCCGCGCCGCCGAACCCGTCCCGACACCGCGCTTCGACAACGTCACCCCGTTGAGCCGAACCCTTCGCGACGCCGGCACCGCAGTACGCGAACTAGACACCCATGACCTAGGCGACGCCCGCGTGGTACAGGCGGTCGCAGCCCTCCAACCGGAGTACATCGTATTCGCCGCCCCGCCAGGGGCGATCGTCCGCGCGCCGCTTTTTGCGACGGGGAAGCGTTTCCTTCATGTGCACCCCGGGCGGGTACCCGACTACCGGGGCAGCACGCCGATGTACTACAGCCTGCTGGCTGAGGGCCGCCTCGAGGCCACGGCCATGCTACTCGCACCGGAAATCGACACCGGGCCGATCCTGGAAAAACGCGAATTCCCCGTACCCGCCGATCCTCGGGAGATCGATACGGGCTACGACCCATGGATGCGGGCGACCCTGATGACCGATGTAGTGGCCAGGCTGGCTCGCGACGGGCACCTGGACGGCAGTCCGCAAGCTACCGGCGGGACCACCTACTTCATCATCCATCCGGTCCTCAAGCACCTGGCGGTGCTCGGACGTCACAGCTCGTAGCGCCCCGGGTGGTACACGGCGCGGTTGGCCGGCTCGGCGAACCACGCCACCGTTTGTGCAATGCCGAGCGCGAACCCGTCGATGCCCCCATGGGCCGGCGACCACGCCAGCAGCTTGCGTGCCCTGGCCGTATCGGCCCACAGCCGATCGACCTCGCTGTCCGCGGGGCGAACCCGTTGCGGGTCGCTTTCGATCCGCACCGGCACGCCAAGTTGGTCAGCGATGACCCGCACCACTTCCGCGACCGAGATCTCGAAATCGCTGCCCACGTTGACGACCTGGCCAAGTACCTCGTCGTCGGCGTCCAGCGCTGCGGCAAAGGCCGCCGCAGTGTCCTCCACATAGGTGAAATCACGGGTGGGCGCCGTGTTGCCGAGGCGCACCGCACCGTGATCGCCCAGTTGCGTGATGATCGTAGGGATGACGGCGCGGGCTGACTGGCGGGGACCGTAGGTGTTGAAGGGACGCAGCACCGTCACAGGCATTCCGTACGCCGCGTGGTAGGACAGTGCCAGCTGGTCGGCAGCGATCTTGCTGGCGGCATAGGGCGACTGGGCCGAGAGCGGGTGGTCTTCGGTGATCGGCACGGTCCGGGCAGTGCCGTACACCTCGCTGGTCGACGTTTGCACGAACCGGCGCACGTTCCAGCGACGCGCCGCCTCCAGCACGTGCAGCGTGCCGACCACGTTGGTATCGAGGTATGACCGCGGGGCAACGTAGGAGTATGGGATGCCGATGAGCGCTGCCAGGTGCAACACGGCGGCGCACCCCTCTACTGCGTGGGATACCCGCTCGGCGTCACGCACGTCGCCCGCGATCACCTCGATTTCGGCATGCACGTCCGGCGCGATGTGATCTAACCAGCCGTGTGAACCGAGCGCGTTGTACATCACGAACGCACGCACGCGGCTGCCCCGGCGAACCAGATGCTCCACGAGGTGAGAGCCGATGAAACCATCGGCGCCAGTCACCAGTGTCAGATCGTCCACATCATGTCCTGCCGGTCAGCCGTGCGGAGCCGGTCCGCCCAGCGCTCATTGTGCCCGCGTCGGCGCGGATCGCTCAACGCACCGGCAGCGCCAGCAGCTCTCGATACATGTCCGCGACCGCGCGAACGTGATCCCCGACGGCATGGAACTGACGCAGCCGCCCGCCGGCCGCGCGTGCATTGCGGGCGGCGTCGGGGTCGACGGCGAGCTGCGCCAGCCCGGTGGCGAGGGCGGCCGCGTCATCCGGCGGCACGAGCAGGCCGCCGCCGGCCCCAAGCACTTCGATGTGGCCCCCTGAACGGGCGGCAACAACGGGGGTGCCTGCCAACATCGCCTCCACCAGCACGCGCCCATGCCCCTCGCCGACCGCGGGTGCCGCGAGCAAATCCAACGCGGCGAGCAGAGGCTCGATCGGATAGCGCGGGGGCAACAGATGCACCTGCTTCTCGAGCCCTAGGCCCTTGACCCGCTCCCGAAGCGCCAGCTCCCGGCCCCTACCGTCACCGACCAGCACGAATCGCCAGGGCTGCCCATCGGCCACGAGCAGTGCCGCCGCGTCCAGCAGCACCTCGGGGCGCTTCTGCGTGCCGAGGTTGCCCACCAGTCCGACCACGGTTGCCCCCACGGGTAGTCCGAGTTCCTCACGCAACGCACGGCGAGCGGTGATCCTGTCAGCGTCGGCGGGCTCGGCGATCGGATTGGGCACGATGCGCACCCTGGACCGGAATCGGGGGGGGAGGCTGTCTGCCACCGTCTGCGAGATCGCCACGATGCGCACGGACAGCCGCAGCAGCGCACGCATGGTCCTGCCGCCATCGAAGACCGTGCGCTGGTGCCGCACGTGCGGCACCAGCGCCAGCCGGGCTGCGAGGCCCCATGCGAGATGCATGCGAACATCATTGGTGTGTACGACAGCGATCCGTTGCGTACGCAGCCATCGAGCCAGGCGCGGCGCGCTCCGCACCGCCGCCGCGAGGTAGGCGGGTCCCGAAGCCTCCCGGCGCGCCGCCGGCGTCGGGGCTTCCTGCCACGACAGGCCCCAGCCAGCAAGCTGTTCCGCGAGCGGCCCGTCCTGGTGCAGCACGATCAGCGGTGCGAATCCCTCGGCGGGCAGGCCCGCCAGCAGATGTCGCGACGACACATGGCTGCCGCCGACACTGTCGCCCACGAAAGGAAAGCAGACCCGGGTTTCCACCTACAGGCGCGCCACGTTGTCCGCGGGGGGCACGATGTTGCGCGTGTCGAAGACGAGAGAGGCCTCGGCCGCGACACGGGCATAGTCGACGGTCCCGTGCGGAGTCACCACGAGCACGCAGTCTGCTTCCGCCAGAGCGCCGTCATCCAGGAGGCGCGCCTTCAACTGGCGTCCGCCGACCTGTAGCTCATCGACGAACGGGTCGGCGAACTCGACCACCGCACCCTTGCGCAGTAAGCCTTCGATCAGCGGCAATGCAGGCGACTCGCGGAGATCCGCCACGTCGGGTTTGTAGGTGACACCAAGCACCAGGATGCGCGAGCCCTTCAGCGCACGCTCGCGATCGTTGAGCAGTTCCTGCACGCGGGACACGCAGTACAACGGCATCGCCGCGTTCACATCCCGTGCGAGTTCGATGAACTTCGCTGAGCCGCCAAACTGCCGCACGCGCCAGGACAGGTACATCGGATCCACTGGAATGCAGTGCCCTCCTACACCCGGGCCAGGGTAGAAGGGCATGAAGCCGAACGGCTTGGTGGCTGCGGCGTCGATGACCTCCCAGATGTCGACGCCCAGATCGCCGGAAACGATCGCGAGCTCATTGACGAGCGCGATGTTGATGTGCCGGAAGGTGTTCTCAAGCAGCTTGGCCATCTCGGCGGTCTTGGGACCCGAGACGGGCACCACCTGTTCCACGAATGCCCCGTAAAACTCCCGGGCCAGCTGGGTCGCTTCGGGCGTCGTGCCGCCGACGATCTTCGGCGTATTGTGCAGCCCGAAATTCGGATTCCCCGGGTCGATTCGTTCGGGGCTGAACGCCAGCTGGAAGTCGCGGCGCGCGACCATGCCGGATGCTTCCTCGATCACCGGCGCCAGGAACTCCTCGGTCGTCCCGGGGTACGTCGTGGATTCGAGAATGATGAGCGTGCCCGCGCGTAGGTGCCGCCCGACTTCCCGGCCGGCGCGCTCGACGTGGGAAAGGTCGGGCGCATCGTTGTGGTACGGCGTTGGGACGCACAGGACGACCACTTCAGCGTCGGCGACGGCCGCAAAGGTTCCCGCCGCCTGATAACGGCCCGACGCCAGCTGCGCTTGCAGCTCATCGTCAGAAATGTCGCCAACAGGGCTCGATCCGGCATTCAGCTGCTCCACGCGGCCTTCGTCGAGGTCAACACCCCACACCTGATGCCCGGCGGCGGCCGCTCCGATCGCCAGTGGCAAACCCACATAGCCTTGACCGACAATCACGACGCGCAACCCAGTCATCAGGACCTCTCATCCAGCGCAGCCAAACCCTCCAGCGCAGCGCCATGACCTGGCACCAACTTCAGGGCCCGATGGTAGGCCGCGCGCGCCTTCGTCTCTTCATCTGCCGCGGCGTAGGCGCGGCCGAGAGCAACCCATGAGCCGTCCAGACCAGGCCGGAGCGCGAGCAACTGCTCGAGAAGCGCAATCGCACGACCAGCGTCGCCGGACCGAAGAGCAAAGTCGGCCGCTTCCGCCAGCAACTCCGGCGCTCGAGGATCGACGCGCAAGGCGTGTGCGTAATAGGACGCTGCCGCGGACTTGTCCCCCACTAGGTCTGCCGCCCGAGCGGCGGTGAGGACAGCTGGGAGAGAGGTGGGGTCGGCGGCCGCCGCGTGCTGGATCTCGCGATAGCCCTCTCGCGTTCGTCCCCGCGCGAAGTACGCATCGGCCATGTGCACGCCGTAGCCAGCGTGCCAAGGAGCCAGCCGGATTGCCTGACGGTAGGCATCAAGGCCCTTGTCGACTCGCCCTGCCGCGACCAATCGCCGACCATCCCCGGCGTGCCCGTCGGCCCGAAGCGGTCGGGTCAGCGGCCACAGCGCCATAACGAGCACCCCGGCAGTGACGACCGCCGCCGTCGGCACGACCGCCCCCTTCTGTGATCGGCTCCTTGAGCTCTTGCGGCCCATCGAAGTGGTTCCGGAAGCACCGGATCCTAAGGCGACGATCACTCCGGCAGACACGAAATGCCACAGCGCCAGCGAGGGCACGTCGATCGAAACGAGCGACTGCAGTTGGTAAGCCGTCCACGCACCGCCGAACGCTCCTAGCAACAGCCTCTCCTGGCCCTGGGTGCGGCCGATACCCCGCATCAGCGCCCAGAGTGTGACGCTGACCATGGCGAGATAGGCAGCAGCCAGGAGGACCCCGCCCTGCGCCAACATGGCCAATGGCACAGAGTGCACAGCGTCGGAAGTGCTCTTAATCCCTAGTTCGAGCGTCGCTTCGATTGGCCTGTAGCTCCGGTAAAAGGAACCAAACATGTCCATGCCCACACCCAAAAGCGGGTGGTCGAGGAACATGTCCCAGGCCGCTCGCCAATACCACAGGCGGGCTTCCAACGTGCCGCCGGCCAAGAAGGCCGCGAGCGGCCCGACGTTGAATGCTGCTGAGACGAGTCCCCCCAGCCCCACGAGTGCCGCTACAGCGTACGCGGCCAGTCCTGTGCGGCGCTGTGCGGCTGGCAACCCGATCACGGCGACCAGAACCGGTACTGCGACGCCTGCAGCCAATGCAAGGGGTCCCTGGGCCGATCCCGTCACGACACTCGCCGCAGTGGCCGCGACAACCGTCGCAATCGCGAAGGCGCGCCAAATGCGGCTGGGTTCAAACAATGCCGCGCCGACGGCGAGCGAACCGCCGATGGCCACATAGCCGGCCGCGAAATTGGGATTGCCCATCGTGGCCACCACATCACCCACATCGCCCGTCCAGGCAACAGGATCGACGCCGAAGCGCTGCAGCAGGGCATAACCGGCGTTGAACGCCGTCGCCATCACGCCTGCACGAAGCAGGATGCGACCGTCGTCCGACCGCAACGTCCGAGCGGCGAGCAGCGCCAGTAGGGCACATGACCCATACAGCACCATTCCGCTGTGGCGGCCGTCGCGTCCAACAAGCGCGATCCATGTAACCGGTGCGATCACGACCGCGACAATCCCTAGGAGGACGAACGCGCCCAATGACAAGGTGAACCAGCGGAGTCGGTTCTCCGCCAGGGGACGCCACGAGGACCCGATCAGCAGACCGGCGGCCGCGACGGCCGCCAATGCGATTAACGTCGCCTTGGGCAGGGAGAAGGGATCCGACGCGCCAGGGAAGATCGCCATCGCGACAAGCATCATGATGGTCGCCAGGAGTGCCCGGCCATACCTGCGGAGCGAGACCTCATCGATCATCGGTCACACCCGCTCGGAGACACATCTGGCAAGTCTATGACTCGCGGAATGGTCCGGGAAAGCAGGTGGTCCCGGCCGAAGCCGGGACCACCTGAGTTGCGGGTACTGAGACGAAGCGAACTACGCAGAGTCGCCAGGGAACTCGGCGGCGTACTCGTGGCTCTGGTAGGTGTCGTCGTCCGTGGCGGCACCGCGCTGCAGCGCAATGGCCACAACGTCGTCGGTGTCGTCCTGGTCCACCTCGCAGGTCACGAGGGACTCGTCGTCGTCGTCGATGGAGCAATCCGCGAAGAGGTCCTCGTCGGACTCGTCGCCATCGACTTCGTACGCGACGCCGTCGGTGTCATCGAAGTCGTCGACGACCTCGTCGAACTGGATGTTGATGATGTAGCCATCAACATTCCCGAACGAGTCCATGTCCTCTTCGACCGTGATGCTCTCGACGTCCGGAGCCAGGGTCTCTCCAGCCGCGAGGTCTGCGCCATCCACACCAACGGTCTGGAGACCGATGTTGTCGTTCGCAGGCGTGTCTTCCTCACCGGCAGCGCCGTCAAGGACACCCACGCGAACCACGGACTCGTCGAGTTCGCCGTCAGCGAACTCGATCTCGATACGCGTACCGTCCGTGTCGCTGTCGTCGCCGGTGTTTCCGAACTGCGTCGAGCCGTCAGCCAGCACCGCGAAGAAGTTCGTCGCGGTGTTGTTGTCGGTGTCGCCGTCCACGGCTTCCGAGAAGCGGTAGACGACCGTGTCGTCATCGTTGTCGTCGTCGTCGTCGGTCTCGTCACCGAGCTCGACGGACGCCGAGATCAGGCGCGGCAGGTCCTCCTCGTCGCCGCCCAGATCGAACGACTGCCGAGCGTTCCCGTTGCCGCTGTCATCGCCCGTGACGCTGTCGTCCTCGATGAACAGGCGGCCGAAGTCGTCCTCGTCATCGATGCCGCCGGCGTCGGTGAGG
>Ga0299913_10000040_pt1 | contig 55165 bp, 62 predicted proteins | sample RVTome_9_FD_201360 | JGI IMG/M metagenome (GOLD analysis project Ga0299913, IMG submission 201360) | Soil microbial communities from uranium-contaminated site in the Upper Colorado River Basin, Wyoming, United States - RVT155D38 (version 2) ... | reverse complement strand
CGCGTTCCGCGACCCGAACGAGTGGCTTCACCTTCTTGACGAATGCCGTGCGCGCATCGGGACCGCTGCCCAGCACCCGTTCGGCCAGTACGGGGGCCTGGCGTCCCAGCATGTCGGTGTTCCAGTGGAGGACGTTCCCGAACAGCGTCGCTACTTCGTCGTCGAGGTTGTGGCCGGTCACGAGGATGTCGAACCCTTCCTCCAGGGCGGCGCGGTTGAACTCATATCGTTTGTTCAATCCGCACCCGGAGCACGGCACCCTGCCGGTCAGTTTCGACAGTTCCGGCACCGTGAACCCGTGCTCCTCATGAAGGGACCTGACCAGCAGCTTCGCGTCGCGCTGCTCGGCGAAGCGGATCGAGGCCTCCTTGGAGCGGGTGGAATATCCACCGATCCCGAGATCCAGGTAGAAACCGGTCGTGTCGTAGCCGAGCTCTATCAGGATGTCCCAGATCGCCAACGAGTCCTTGCCCCCGGAAACGGCGATCAGCAGGCGGTCCGCGGTCGAGAACATGTCGAATTCCTTGATCGCCTTCGCGACCTGCCCGTGGATGTGCTCGATGAAGTGGTCCGGGCAGAACCCGGCGTTGTGCCGCCGGACATCCACCACCGCATGGCCGCGGCAGACTTTGCACTTCATCGAGCTCCTCCGGACAGGACCGGGCGGACCTCGAGCTCGTCGCTCTCGGCCAGCGCCTCATCCCGTGTGAGCAAGGTGGCCGCCCGGATCACGAGCACCGCCTCGGGCACGATGTCGAGCTCGGCCAGGAGGTCGGAAACGGTCGAGGGACCGGAGACCTCGACGACCCGGTCGGGATTCCGGAGTTTCACCTTCATACCGACCAGCGTAAGCCGTCAGTTGACATCCCGGGCCGTGAACCAGGTAGCTGCGAGCGCCAATGCCAGCGCCGCGTAGACCACGACCACGAGCAGTGCACCACCGGGGGATCGGAACAAGCCGAACATCTCGGCCGTATCCCCGATGACGAAAGCCGCCGCGTTATCCCCGATCAGCCATGGCTGCCATCCCGGCTTGAGTCCCCTGAGGATCGCCTCGGCGACCGCGAAGTACACGAATCCGATGATGAGCGCCACCGTGGTGTTCCGTGCGATCGATCCGATGGCGAAGCCGAGCACGGCCATTAGACCCGCGATGATCGCCCCCCGTGCGGCGACACCCGCCGTCTCGACGAGCCACGCCATGTCGGCTCCTTCCGTCGTGCCCCGAACCGCCGCGACGAACCACAGTTTCACGCCGAGGATCGCCTGGATCGCGAGGGCGGCGATCACGACTCCGATCGCCACGGCCAGGGCTTTGGCTACAAGGACCTGTACCCGCCGCGGCTGCCACGTGAGCAAGGGCGTGATCGTGCCGTGGTGCCATTCCGCTCCGATGAACGACGCTCCGAATGCCAGACCGAGGATGATCAGAGGGATGCTCGTCCCGCCGAAGATGTCCGTGAGGGTTGTCAGTCGGAAACGCGGGTCGACCTGGTCAACGGACGGCGCCCCCACCTCGGCGCAGAAGTCCTCGGGGCTGTCGTAACCGGGGGGCACCTCGTCTGCCGGGAAAGAGTCGACACAGTCCTGGATCATCTGTTGGCGGTCGCGTTCTGCCGACGCGGCCGCGTCGTCACCGCGGTGGGATGTGAAGAAGGTGATCGTCGCCGCCAATCCGATGAAGGCCAGCGCGATCAAGCCGAACAGGCGGAAGGATCGGCGCCACGCGAACCGCCGAAGCTCGACCCCCAGGAGCCGCATCATCCCGAAGCCTCACGATCTGCCGTGAGCTCGAGGAATACCGATTCGAGGTCGGCTTCCTCCCGATGCAGCTCGTTCAGGAACAAGCCCTTCTCCGCAAGCGCCCGCGTGATGTCTTTCGGATCCGCAACGGGAGAATCGACGACGACGCGATCACCGTCCACCTCAACGGAGATGCCCCGGGAGCGAAGAACCTGGGCCGCAGCCCCGGGTTCGTCGATCCCGATCACCAGGCGACCGCTCCCTCGATGTAGGACCTCGTCGACCGAGCCCGTGGCGACGCACCTGCCCCGCGCCAGGATCGCCACGTGATCGCACATCTGCCTGACCTCACTAAGGATGTGGCTGGACACGAACACCGTCCGGCCCTCCTTACCCAACGACCGCAGCAGCTCGCGCACCTCCTTGATCCCCGCAGGATCGAGACCGTTGGCGGGCTCGTCGAGGATCAACACCTCGGGGTCCTTCAGCAAGGCCGCCGCGATACCCAGACGCTGTTTCATCCCGAGCGAGTAGGTCTTGACCCTGTCTTTTCCCCGGTCTCCAAGACCGACCCGCTCCAACGCGGTCGTGACATCCCCGCGTCCGAGACCTTCGAGTCGACCGAGGAGGGCAAGGTTCTTCCGGCCCGACATCCCCGGGAAGAACGCGGGGGCCTCCACGATCGATCCGATCCGCCCCGCGACGCCGGCAAGCTCAGCACCCGAGTCGGCACCCAACAAGCGGCAGCTGCCTGCGGATGGACGCACCAGACCCAAGAGGCAGCGGATCGTGGTGGTCTTCCCCGCTCCATTCGGGCCGAGGAACCCGAATACCCCTCCGGTAGGGACGGACAGGTCCAGTCCATCGACCGCGAGGGTCGTCGGCCTGCGGAGCCGGCGGTACCGCTTGACGAGTCCTTCGACCTCGATGACGTTCACCGCCGCGACATTAGTCCGCGAACCAGGTCCGGCCTCCGCTCAACCCCCGAATAGGTCGGCCGGTGGGCGCTGAGTCAAAACTACGTCGATGGTCTCGGTTCCGGATCGGTTGACGATGACGACCTCTACCTCGTCTCCCGGATCGAAGCTCGAGAGAGCTTCGGTGAGATCTTCGGCCGAAGCGACCGTCTGGCCCCCGAGGCGGACGATGATGTCGCCCTCCGCGAGTCCTGCCTCCTCGGCAGGGTTGTCGGGGAAGACGAGCCTGACGGCGGCTCCCCTGACGTCCAGATCGACCCCCAACTGAGCCGCATCGGACGAGGAGTCGACAGACGCGATCGAGACCCCCAACCAGGCGCGGTCTTCGTGAGGCTCGTCGAGGATCTCCTGGATAACCGGCAGGGCCTCGTCGATCGCTATGGCGAAGCCGATGTTCTCGGCGAATCCGGCGGAGGCCGCCGCCGTGTTGATGCCGATCAGACGGCCGGCCCGGTCCACCAGAGCGCCGCCCGAGTTTCCCGGATTGATCGCGGCATCGGTCTGCAGGAGCCCCTCCAGGGGCAGCCCCTCGATGCCGGCTTCTATGTTCCTGTCGAGACCAGAAACGATGCCCTTGGTAACCGTCGGGCTGTTGCCCAGGCCGAGGGGGAATCCGATCGCGACGACATCGTCCCCGAGCTGGAGGTTGGAGCTGCGCCCGATCTCGATCGCGTCGAGGTCGTCGGCGTCAACCCGGATCACGGCGAGATCGCGCTCGGGGATGCCGCCGATCACTCGTCCCCGCATCCGACCATGGTCGTCGTTGAAGAAGATCTCGACGTTGACCGCTCCCTGCACGACGTGGAAGTTCGTGAGGATCACGCCGTCGGGATCGATGACGACCCCCGACCCCTCGCCCTTGCCCAATCCTGCGGTGTTGAGCGATGTGACCTTGACGTTTACGACCGAGGGAAGGACGTCGGCGACCACATCCGCCAGTGGGGACCGCGGAGGCGCCGCATCGTTCTGGGTGATGCTGACGTCATCGTTTCCCGCCTCATCCGAGGACCGCCCGGCAAGGTCCCCGGTCTGGATCGTGCACGCGGCCGTCGCCAGCAGAACCGCCAGCATGAGCGTGATCCGTCGCATGTCAGAAAGGATAGGAGTGCCGACGGGCTAGTTAGGCACAGAAAAAGCCGGCTCCTGCGGGCCGTCGTAAGGGGAAGCTCCGACGGTCCTCAGTAACCGGCTAGTGAAATTGTGACCCACTCGTGCGGGGAGGTCAACCCCAAGGCTAGGCCGCGGCGGAACCGGCCTCGAAGACCTCGACGGTGGCTTCCCCACCCTTGATGCCCCCGAGTGCGAACACCAGCTGGTAGGTCCCTGGGGCGAGGTCGATCGGCTCCTCGACGGTCGACTCGATGTCGGTTATCGAGGGCAGGCCCCAGATGAGGCGGGTGACCGTTGGGCTCGCGTAGTAGACCTCGCCGGTCTCGGGGCCGACCAGATAGAACGCCTCCGGGTAGTACCCCGCGGGAGCGTTCCACCCCCGGGAGACCACGAAGGGCAAGCTCTTGCCGTCCTTGATAGGGATCCCGGAGGTGCCATACACGGTCCGCGCGGGCCTGGCGGCGCTCCGCATGACCTTTCGTTGATTACCTGCTATGTCGGCCGTCGGCATGGCCCGAAGATACCAAGCCGAAGACCCCTCGCCGGTTATAGGACAGAGAGATTCACGACCATCGGCCGTCCATCCACGTCGGCCCAGCGCGATTCGACCAACGCCTCGCCGTTCTCGCCCTGGTAGGCGATCGTGACGACGGTCTCCTCACCGGCTGCGTTCACTCCTCTGATCTCGTAACCGCTCAGCTCGCCCGGCATCGCTTTCATGACGTCGCCGGCCTGGGCGCGGGCCGGCTCCGTGAGCGTGGCTCCTGCAACCTTGAAGTCCTTCTGCACCGTGGCGTGCGCGTGCTCTTCCGCCGCGGCCCTGACACTCGCGTCATCCATCGCTAGCCCTTTCGTCGATCGCTCCACCGAGCCCCTACGTTAGACGCACCGCACAGGGACGGCGAAGCGATGCCTCCCCCTTAGGGTTTCAGGCATGTGCACTTTCTGCGCGATCGCGTCGGGCGAGCTCGAAGCTCACGTCGCCTACTCGGATGAGCTGTACGTCGCGTTCCTGGACACCCGTCCGGTCTTTATCGGCCACACGCTCCTGATCCCCCGGGCCCACCACGAGACGCTGCTCGATCTCCCACAGGATCTAGTCGCCGGATTCTTCGGGCTGGCGCAGCGGCTCGCGAAGGCGGTCCCGGAGGCCATGGAGGCAACGGGGACCTTCGTCGCGATCAACAACATCATCAGCCAGAGCGTCCCCCACCTCCACGTCCACATCGTGCCGCGACGCCCCAAGGACGGCCTCAGGGGCTTCTTCTGGCCGCGCATGAAGTACCCGGGCGGTGAGGACGAGATGGCCACGGTGGCCGCCGCTATCTCGGACGCCCTGAGCCCGTGAGCTCGCCGCTGAAGATCCGCTCCTCTGACGGCCTCGGGCTCGAAGCCCTGCTGGATGGACCGGAGGCTCCGCGGGCCGGGTTGGTCCTCTGCCACCCCCATCCGAAGATGGGCGGGACCATGAACGCGCCCCTGCTCGTGGCGCTGACCGACGAGCTCGCGTCCAGAGGATGGGCCGTTCTTCGATTCAACTTCCGAGGGATCGGCGCCAGCGAGGGCGACCACGGCCTGGGCATCGACGAGGTCGCCGACGCCGCGGGCGCCATCGCCCACATAAGATCACTTCACGACGTACCGGTAGCCATCGCGGGCTGGTCCTTCGGGGGTGCGGTCGCGGTGAGGGCCGCATCCGAGGAGGGGAACCTCGCCGCGGTGGCGACGATCGCTCCTGCCGTCAAGGCCAAGCCGGGCATCACAGCCGGCCTCCCGGATCCGGACGGGCTGTCACTGTCCGCTCCCCTCCTGGTCGTCTGCGGCGCGAACGACGAACTGGTCGATCCCCGCGACGCCGAGGAGTGGACGCGCGCGGCGGGAGGACGCTTCGTCGAGATGAAGGGGGCCAACCACTTCTTCTGGGCGAAGTACGAAGCGCTCTCGGACCTCGTCGCCAGCTTCCTAGACGAGGCTCTGTAGCTCGTCGGGGATCTCCCTCCCCCCGGTCGAGTCGTGCTGGTGCATGGGCGATTCATGGGTCGGGGTAGTGGACCGATCTCCCGATCCCTCCCAGGCGTATTTGTCGAGCAAGAGGGAAAGGTTCGAGATGGCATACCGGACGCATCAAGAGGAGGCAACGTGGATACAGCAAAGGAGCTGTTCGAGCACGAACTGCGAGACATGTACGACGCCGAGCACAAGCTCGTCAACGCTCTCGAGACCATGGCGGACAAGGTCGGCGACGAGCAGTTGAGCAAGTCGTTCCACGAGCATCGCCGGGTGACGCAGAGTCAGATCGGACGCCTCGATAAGGTCTTCGGGATGATCGACCGAGCTCCCAGGCGAGAGCCGTGCGACGGCATCAACGGCTTGATCTCGGAGTTCTCCGGCTTCGTGAAGGACGAAAGCCCGGCCGAGCCGGTCCTGAACGTGTTCGCCACCGCGGCCGCCCAGAAGGTGGAGCACTACGAGATCTGCGCTTACAAGTCGCTGATCAAGCTCGCCGACACCCTCGGCTTGAGCGACGCCGCCGAGCTCCTAGAGCAGAGCCTGAAAGAAGAACAGGACACCGCGAACGAGCTAGACACGATGTCCGAGAAACTAGGCCAGGAACTACCCACCAGCTAAGCGACAACCACTGGTAGATGAGGTGCCCGATCTTGGGCACCTCATCTATAAGGATGAGGTGTCGGAGCGAAACGGAGGCACCTCATCCTCAGTGCGGTGGGGGGGATTTGAACCCCCACACCCTTGCGGGCACCAGCCCCTCAAGCTGGCGTGTCTACCGTTCCACCACCACCGCGCACTGTGTCTCGCACAAAAGGCCCCGCGGCGAGCGCAGGGCCGAAGGGGATTATATCGAGGGCTCTCTCCACCACCGGCTGGCATCCCATAGTGGCCCATCGAGTGAGGGATTCACGGTGATGCCGTTGATCCCGTCGCGCCACGCCACGAACGTCGCGACCGACGCGATCGGGATGGTGTCTTCGGAGCCGGGCGTCATGGCCCTCTGCAGCAGCAGATCGGCGGGAGCAGACCTCTGCCACCGGCCGTAGACGGTAGACACCGGCCCAGTGATCAGCTCGACGGTCACGTTCGAACGCTCGAGAGCGAGCTGCATGGACCTCTGCATCAGCGTCAGCAGCTCGTCCCCTTCCGGTGCGGCGAGCGAAACCAGCGATGGGAGCGCGGCCCTCCGACCTTCGGGAAGCGCGATGACCTCGCCTTCGTCCCTGAGGAACGCCGCTCCCAACGTCTTCACTCCGACCTTCCCAAGCAGGGCTCTCGCCTGGTCCTCGCCGATACGAGCCGGGTTGAACCTCATCACAACCTCTTCGGACCCGGAGGCAGAAGCATGGGAGAGACCGAGCTCGTCGAGCCGGTCTGACAGGTTCACCGTCGACGGGACCCAGGCGACGTCGACATCTCCTTCCTCGAGGAGGCGGATCAACAACTCGGTCCCCTGCACGAAACTCACCTCCAGCTCGTCCAGCAGCGGGGCTACCGGAGCCTCTGGGTTCGCTTCATAGGTGAGCTTGCGGCCACGGTCGTAGGCCGAGAACCTGAACGGCCCTCCGGAGACGTTGCCTCCTACCATCCGTCCGCCCGGCAGAACGAACGCCCCGGTCGCCAGGGTCGTCTCCCAGTCCGTCACATCCGCTATCAGCTCGATCGTCCGTGGATCAACTACGCGCGCCTTACGGATCTGCGCGAAACCGGACGGCGGAGTGGCTCGGCGGATGCTGGCAACCACATCCTTCGCTCTGATGCGGCGTCCGCTCGACCACCGCCGGTCCTCGATCACCAACCGCGCCCCGGTAGCGGTGACCTCGAGCGACTTTGCGAGGTCGGGCTCGTTCGTTCCATCGGGGAGCGACCGGTAAGGCATGGGGAAGACGGGGCGGGCGAGAGCGTAGGTCAGCTCGGAGGCTGTTTCCCCGTAAGGGTCGAGCGTGGACGGTTCGCCGATGATCCCGACCTCAACCTTCCCTCCCCGGGGGGTGGGATCTGTGGCCCCGGGGCCGGGGTCGTCCGTCCCCGGGGTGCACGCGACCAGCGCCGCGCAGTAGAGGAGGCCGGCCACCCACCGGGAGATCCCCACGATCACTCCTCCGCGAGCTCTATCCCGATCGCATCGAACCCGCCCGTCTGATCGAAGATGAATCCGTCGACCCGGGACTGCGCGGCCCAATGGGCAACGAACGACCCGATCGGCGCGATGGGGACCCGCTCCAGGATGGCTTTCTCCGCGCTGATGTACAGCTGGACGCGCTTGGCGTCCGAAGCTGTGGAGCGCGCTCTCCTGAGCAGACCATCGACCTTCGCCGATGAGAATCCGGAGTGATTGTCCGTGGACCGACCGCCGAACAGCGGGGAAAGGAAAGCATCGGCGGTTGGGTATTCGGCGATCCAGCCCAGCCTGTACATCGAGTTGTCTTTCGACCTCAGGAGCTTCAGGTACTTCGGGAACGGATACGAGCGCACCCTGACATCGAAGCCCGCCGTCTCGAGGTCCTTCCGCACGAGACGGACCACCTCGCGGTGGGGCTCTTCCCCACTGAACGCGAGGGTGATCTTCCTATCCTTCGCCTTCAGGTTCGACACGGTACGTCTGGCCGCATCGGGTGCGTAATCACAGACACCGACACAGATGTTCTCGATGAAGCCGGGCATCCCCTGAGGCACGATCCCTCTGGGGGCCGTCATCGTCCCTCGGTACACCATACGGATGATCGTTTGACGGTCGATCGCCCTGTTGATGGCTCTGCGAACGCGAATGTCGTCGAGCTGGGGAGAGTCCAGGTTCAGCCCGAATGAATACGTAGCAAGGAAGGGTCTGTACCCCTGCTCGCCGTAGACCTCGCGTGCGGCCTCGACCTCGCCGGCGGGCACCTCCGCGATATCGATATCCCCATTGATGAACGGCAACCACGACGCGGCGGCATCCGGATAGGTGAGGAAGCGGATCCCGTCGATCTCCGGGGTGTCGTAGAACCCCAGGAACGCTTTCAGCAGAACCGGGTCACCCGGGGTCCACGACTGGGCGATGTGGAAAGGGCCGTTGCCTACAGGAGTCGTCAGGAAGCGATCAGGCTCGGTCTCGGCCGAACGGGGAACGGGCACGAGACTGGGGTGTGTGAGCACGATCGGGAAGTCGTGGTTCGGATCCGTTAGCTCTATCGCGAGCGTGATGTCGTCCGGGGTCTTGATCCCCGATAGATGTCTCGTACCCCCGAGCTGATTGACCTCGATGAATCCTCTGACGTCCTCCAGCGCGTAGGCGAGATCCGAAGCGTTGCCCTTGGCCGCTATCCGGTCGAACGCGAATGCGAAATCCTCGCTGGTGACGGGGGTCCCATCGTGGAAGGACATCCCCTGGCGCAGCGTGAATGTGAACCTGCGGCCCCCGTCGGAGACCTTCCAGGATTCGGCGGCAGCCGGCACCACTTCCTCCTCGATCGGGTCCCAGCTCACCAGGCCCTCGAAGAGCTGCCGGGCCACCAACACGCCCCCGGGGTCCTGCAACCGCATCGGATCGAGGGTGGAGGGCTCCTGGATAGCGACGGTCAGGACCTCATCCGACTCCACGAAGATCGGAGGCGGTGAGGAAACCCCTTGGGTTCCGTCCGGAGCCGAGGGGGTTGCCGACGCGACCGGTTGCGGATCGGAGCCCGTGCACGCGGACGCCAGAAGCGCCGCGACGATCAACCCCGGCCAGAGGCGCCGCGAGAGCACCCGAGCCCTCTTAGGGGGCCAGGCGGAAAGCGAGCAGGATGGTGGTTCCGGCGAAGACGATCGCGGTGACGATCGTGATCCGGTCCAGGTTCTTCTCCATGACCGTGGAGCCCATGGCCTGGCTCTGCATCCCACCGCCGAACATCTCGGACACGCCTCCGCCTCGGCCGGCGTGAAGCAGGACGAACAAGATCAGCATCAAGGATGCGATCACGTGGACCACGACGAGGATGGCGGTTAGCACTGAACAAACACCTCTTCTGGATTCTGGAGTCGGGTGGAACCCCTAAAGGGTAGCCGAAGAGCCAGGGTGAGCTAGATAGCCTCGGGGGCGAGGCGATAGAAGCCGATAGAACCGCCGATGAGGTTCACCTGCTGGAGATCCCACGTCTGTGCCTCATGTCCCAGTCCGGCCCGTGCGCTCCGGCGCTTCCAGTGCTCGATCCAGTCGCTCTTGAACTTCGCTTTGAAGGCGATGGGATCGGTCGGCGCGCGGTGGGCGACGATGGCCCCCCTCTGAAGCCGCTGTTCCTTCGACATCTTCCTGAATGCCGCTCTCTCTCCCGGTGCCCAGTAGGACCCAGCCGTCGGTTCGCCTGCCGCACCCAGGACGATCGCGTAGGCCCCCGCGTCCTGGGACGAGACCTGGGCCCCCACCTGAAGACCGACCACGATCACGAGGCACGCGGCGACGAAGTACGAAGCTGCTCCTCCGGTCCGCATCACCATCCCGCCGTCGGCCAGTGCGAGGAGATTCGATACCCGGGCAGGAACGCGGCCCCCGCTGAACGCGACCGCCAGATCCACCCGCCCCTTGCGGCCCTTCCGCAACTCGCACAGGCGGACGAGACCCGAGGCGACCGCGAGTGGGTCTCCCGTCAGCGAGACGGCGCGGCGGTCCGCCTCCACCTCGCGGTCGGCGAGGAGGTGTCGATACGCCATGTGGGCGATGGGGTTCCACGCGACCAGGTCACGCAGGAATCCGGCCGTGAAGGTCACCTGGACATCGCGCGCTTCGAGATGCGCGATCTCGTGGGCCAGGATGCCCTCGAGCTCCTGAGGATCCAACTCAGAGAGCAGCTCCGGAGAGAGCAGTATCCGCCCTCCCTTACCCGCCATCGCGAAAGCTCCTGTGGACCCCTTGGGCATGACCAGGACCGTCGGAACGCTCATCAGGGACGAACGCGCGGCGAGCGACTCGACCATCGTGAGGATGGCGGCGTCATCGGTCGCGTCGAGGGGGCGGCTCTGATTGATCACCCGACGGATTAGGTAGGTGCCGATCACCCTGCGGATCAACATCACCGAGCTGACCGTCAGCCCGATCCACAACATCCACGCCCCGGCGGTCTCGTACAAGGCGTAAGCGGTAACGACATTCTTGTCATGGGACATGAACAGGACGTGGAACAGTTCCGACGACTGCGCCAGCAGATCGTTACTGATGGGCCGGAGGACGGCTACGACCGGCAAGGCGGCGTGATCGAAACTGACCGCGGCGATCAGCGGTACCGCGAGAGGCAAACTAAGTAACAGGCCCGAGGCGAGGCCGCCGGGATGACGGATCAACCGTCGCAGCACGAGGACGGCGATAAGGGTTGCCGCCGAGACCGCCAGGATCACGACCCAAGCTGAGTCGCCCTCGATGGCGAGGACGGTGGGCGAAGCGGATATCACTACTCAGTTGCCTTTCGTTCTCCGTTGATCGATGGCATCTCTGAGACGGTCGATTACCTCTTCGTCCTCTTTCTCGACCCTATCGATGAAGTACGCGACGGCGGGGTCGGGGAAATGATTGACGAGCCAGTCCACGACGGACTTCACCGTCGAACTAGCGTACTGCTCGCGAGATACGAGAGCGACGTACCGGTGGGCGGGCTGGTCCTCGATCCGCTTGACGAGGCCCTTGTCCGCGAGCCGGCCTAAGGTCGTCATCACGGTCGTATACGCCAGAGGCCTTGCCAGGCCGAGGGCCTTGTGGACGTCTCGCACGGTTACCTCGTCCGAGTCCCAGACAACCTCCATGATCTCGGCCTCGAGAGGCCCTAGGACCTCTGCCAAGCTGTGCCTGCGACGTGGCGCCATCTTCATCCCCCCGCTGGTTGGATTGGAATCCTACGCCCGGGACCCAACTACTACAACTGTAGTTATCGGGTCACCCGCGGGCGAGCTCGACCAGGGTGGGCATGATCTCGGGACCTTTGAGGTGTCCCATCCCGCCCCGGCGAGAGGCCGTCTCGCCGTACGTCCTAACCTCGTCGGAGGCGACTCCCCCTCCCGAGATAAGCAGGGGCACCGGACCATCGGTGTGGGCCTTGCGGGCGCAGCTCGTCGAATGATCGGCCGTGACCGCCACGATGCTCCTGGCGAGGTCGAGCTCGGAGAGAAGCGCCTCGAAGAAGATCGAGTCGATCTCTTCGATGCTGGCGATCTTGGCCTCGTGGTCACCATCGTGCGCGGGGACGTCCGGCCCCTTGATGTGGATGTAGAGGCCGTCGTAGCCCTCGATCGCCTCGAGTGCGAGCGCGGCCCACTTCTCGTACTGCTCGGCGGACGGGATGCCGGTCGGAGCTTCGACGATGCCCATGCCCGTGAGTCGGGCGATCCCGAGTTCGACCGGCATCTCGACGAAGCACCCCATCTCGGGGCCGAACTTCTCTTTGAACGGGACCAGATCCGGGAGGTGGTCTCCCCCATCGCGGGTGAGAACGAAATTGCCCGGCAGCTTTCCCGCAGCGGTGCGCTTCTTGTTCACCTCCGACGTGTCCAGGACCTCGAACGCGGCCCGTAACCATTCGTTCGTCAGACGGGCGGCTCGTTGGGCGGGCTCATCCGACTCGTGCCCGGCGACCGGTGCGACGTGGACGACGTGGTTGTCGAACTTCTCGAGCGCGACGCCGAGTGCCCCCTGCCGGCCGTAGGCCGGGTCGGAGTTTTCTACCTCTGCCGAGAGGGGTCCCGCGTCGCTGCGAAGTACGAGCACACCGCGATGACCGATCGTCGCGCGGAGGTCGAACGAGGCCCCCGGGATAGAGACCTTCTCTTGCACCTCCGCCGCAAGGTCATGGGCTTCCTCCGATGATAGGTCGCGGCCGACCCTCCGGTCGGTGATAGCCCATCCCTCGCCGTCGGGCTCGACGGTTGCGAAGTTGACCCTGTACGCGAGGTCCCCTTGCTTCACGTCGAGGCCGGCGCCGACCGACTCGAGGGGGCCGCGCCCGGTGTGGTGCTCGTGAGGGTCGTAGCCGAGGATCGCGAACACGGCGATGTCCGACTCCGGGGCTATCCCCTCGCCCACGGTGGTGACGTAACCGTTCACTCCATCGGCGGCCAGGCGGTCGAGGTTCGGGGTGTTGGCGGCTTCGAGCGGGGTCTTCCCGCCTAGGGCGTCGAGAGGATCGTCGCCAAGCCCGTCGAGGATGACGTAGACGATCTTCTTCACTTCGTCGCCTTCACGATCGCCGCGAACTCCTGAGCTTCGAGTGATGCACCGCCAACCAGGGCTCCGTCGATATCGGGTTGGCTCATGAGAGTGGCCGCGTTGCCCGACTTCACGCTGCCCCCGTAGAGGATTCGCATGCCCCGCGCGACCTCCTCACCCGCGGTCGCTCCGAGGACCTTCCGTATGTGAGCGATCGTCGATTGGGCGTCCTCGGGCGTTGCCGTCTTACCCGTGCCGATCGCCCAGATGGGCTCGTAGGCGACGATCGCCTTGGCCACGACTTCGGGCTTGATCCCGTCGAACGCGGCCCGCACCTGGCCCTCGACCTTCGACTCTGTCTGGCCGGCCTCGTGCTCTTCTTCCGTCTCGCCGCAACACACGATCGGAACCAGACCGTTCGCGAACGCGGTCCTCACCTTGAGGTTTACATCCCCGTCGGTCTCTCTGAATATCTCCCTGCGCTCGGAATGACCGAGGATGACGTAATCGACGTCGAGGGACTTCAGCATCGATGCTGATACCTCTCCGGTGAAAGCACCTTCCTTCTCGTGATGCATGTTCTGGGCACCCAGCCCGAACTGGTACCGGTCCGCGTCGATCAGCGTCTGGATCGTCCTCAGAGCGGTGAAAGGGGGGCACACCACCACCTCGACCCTCTCGAAGCTGTGGCCGGCGAGCTCGTGCGCCAACCCTTGTACGAGACGCATGGCGTCGAGGTGTGACTTGTTCATCTTCCAGTTACCCGCGATCAGTGGCGTTCTCATCCGTTTCCTTTCCTGAGCACTGCGATGCCGGGAAGGTCTCTCCCTTCCAACAGTTCCAACGACGCCCCTCCACCGGTTGAAAGGTGCGATACCGCGTCGGCCATGCCCATCTGACTGAGAGCGGCGGCCGAGTCTCCGCCTCCCGCCACCGTGTAAGCACCGGCGCCCGTTGCCCGCCCGACCGCTCGGGCGACCTCCCGGGTCCCTTGGGAGTATGCGTCGATCTCGAATATCCCCATCGGCCCGTTCCACAGCACCGTCCTGGCGGACTCGATGGCGGCCCCGAACGAACGAGCAGACTCGGGTCCGATGTCGACCCCCAGTCGATCGCCGATCGCGGCGAGGGGAACGGTGTCGTGCGCTGCCCCCTCGTCGAGCGACCCCGCGGCGACTACGTCCGAAGGCAAGAGGATCTCGATGCCGCCGGCTTCGGCTTGCTTCAGAACATCGGTGACCTCGGAGATCCGGTCGCGCTCGACCAGCGATCGTCCGACATCGTGCCCCTGCGCTACCAGCAATGTGAACGCCATCGCCCCACCGATACAGATCGTGTCGACTCGATCCAAGTGATTGCCGATAACGGCTAGCTTGTCGGAGACCTTCGCGCCGCCAAGCACTGCGACGAAGGGATGCTCCGGATCGTGCAACAGCCGCTCGAGCTTCTCGACCTCGTCGGCAAGCAGCAGGCCGGCGGCCGACGGGAGGCGCTCGGCGACCCCGACGATCGATGCGTGTGCCCGATGGGCGGCTCCGAAAGCGTCGTCGATATAGGCATCGGCCAGGGATGCGAGGGCATCGGCCAGGCCGGGATCGTTGCTCTCTTCTCCTGGCTCGAAACGCAGGTTCTCGAGCAGCACCACGTCTCCCATCGAGGCCGAAGCGGCCCGGGCCTCCGCACCGACGACATCTGAAACCGCATGGACATCGCGACCGAGCAGCCGACCCAAGGCCCGGCCGACCGGAGCGAGGCGGAGCTCGTCTACGACCTTCCCCTTCGGGCGGCCCAGATGCGAGCAGACCGTTAGCCGGGCGCCTCTCGAAAGCAGAGCTTCAAGCGTCGGCACCGCTGCACGGATGCGCATGTCGTCGGTGATGTTCCCGTCCCTCAGAGGGACGTTGAAATCACAGCGGACCAGCACCCTCTTGCCCGCGACATCCAGGTCGTCGATCGTTCGAAGGGTGCTCAACCGAGCACCTCTGGTGACACGATCACTACGCGGACTAGAGCTTGGACGCGACCAGCTCCGTGAGGTCGACGAGCCGGTTCGAATACCCCCACTCGTTGTCGTACCAACCCAGGACCTTGACCATGTTGCCGTTGGCCATCGTGGACAGGCCGTCGATGATGCAGGAGTGCGGGTTGCCGACGATGTCGGAGGAGACGATCGGGTCCTCGGTGTATTCGAGGATGCCCTTCATGCCCGATGCCTGAGCCGCCTCGCGGTACGCGTTGTTGACGTCGTCCTTGCTGACCTCGCTACCAAGCACCGCAACGATGTCGGTGATCGAACCGTCCGGAACGGGGACGCGCAGAGCGAGTCCGTCCAGGCGACCCTTCAACTCCGGCATGGCGAGCGAGGCTGCCTTCGCGGCCCCCGTTGTCGTCGGGATGATGTTGATCGCCGCGGCCCTCGAGCGGCGAAGATCGTCACGGGCGAGATCGAGCGTGTTCTGGTCGTTCGTGTACGCGTGACAGGTGGTCATGAAACCCTTCTCGATCCCCCAGTTGTCCTGGAGCACCTTGGCAAGGGGCACGACACAGTTCGTCGTGCATGACGCGTTTGAGATGATGTGATGGTTCGCAGGGTCGTAGCTGTCGTTGTTGACACCCATCACGATCGTTACGTCTTCGTCCTTCGCGGGGGCCGAGATGATGACCTTCTTGGCGCCGCCGGCGACGTGCTTGGAGGCATCCGCCTTCTTCGTGAAGAAACCGGTGGATTCGATGACCAGGTCCACGCCGAGGTCGCCCCACGGGAGATTGCCAGGATCACGCTCGCTGAGGAGCTTGACGTCGGCGCCATCGATCGTGAACCCACCATCGGTGAGCTTGACCTCTTTACCGAGGCGGCCGTGAACCGAGTCGTACTTGAGCAGATGGGCCATCGTCTCGGCATCGCCGAGGTCGTTGACGGCTACCAGCTCGAGGTCCGAGCCCTTCGCACTCATCGCCCTGTAGAAGTTGCGGCCGATCCGGCCGAATCCATTGATACCTATGCGCGTCGCCACTGACGTCCCTCCTAGGAAGAAATCGGGGAATTTGCCCCATCTTACGCCCGCCTCCTCCATCAAAAGATGAGGCATCCCATCAGGGTCCCGGCACTAGAGTCGGTCGAGTGCTTCCCGTGGAACGTCCCATATGAGAAGAACCGTCGGCGCTCTGCTACCGGAAAGCCTCGGGATGAACTTCCGGTGGATCTGGTCGAGTACGACGATCGGGAACCTCGGAGACGGGGTGCTGCTCGCCGCGGGCCCCCTGCTCGTAGCCTCCATCACCCCCGAGCCGTTCGCCGTTGCCATGGCGTTCTTCGCGCAGCGGCTCCCCTGGTTCCTCTTCGGCCTTCTCGCGGGAGCGCTCGTGGATCGAGTAGAGCGGCGGGTGCTCGTCGTGATCGTCGATAGTTCGAGGGCGGCCGTCCTCGGCATCCTGACCGTGGCCATCGCATCCGATGTCGCGACTCTTCCGATCATCTACCTCGCGATGTTCTTGCTCGGCACCGCCGAGACCATCGCGGACAACGCCGGAGGTGCGCTCGTCGCGAGCTCGGTTCCGAAGGAAGGTCTCGGACAGGCCAACGCCCGCCTGTTCGGGGCCATGATCGTGACGAACCAGTTGGCCGGTCCCCCGCTCGGAGCCCTCATCTTCGCTGCCGGTATGGCCTACCCCTTCGGCTTCAACGCGATCTGCTTCGTCCTGGCGACCGTCTTGATCGCGAAGGTGCGGCTCCAACCGAGACCCAAGGTCCACGAACGACACCCAATCCGGCGCGATGTCCTCGAAGGGCTGAGATGGTTGTGGGCCAATGCCGCGGTGAGGACGCTGGCCATCATGATCACCGCGTTCAACATCACGTTCGGAGCGGCCTTCTCCATCTGGGTGCTGTATGCCAAGGAGCGGTTGGGTTTGGACGAGGTCGGGTTCGGTCTCCTCCTCGCGGCATCTGCGGTTGGTGGCCTAATCGGCTCTGCGGTCTTCTCCGCCCTCGAAGAACGGTTCACCTACGCAACTTTGTTGCGAGCGGGATTGATCCTGGAGACATTCACACATCTCGTCCTGGCGCTGACGTCATCCTCGTTCGTAGCCGGGGCTGTCATGCTGACCTTCGGTGCACACGCCATCGTGTGGGGAACGACATCCACCACCGTTCGGCAGAGGACGGTTCCGGATGCCCTTCTCGGCAGGGTGACGAGCGTCTATCTCATAGGGGGCGTCGGCGCGCTTGCCCTGGGAGCCTTGATCGGAGGCACCATCGCTCAACGATGGGGCGTCCTGGCGCCGTTCTGGTTCGCGTTCGTCGGCTCTGCAGCGATCCTTTTGCTTACGTGGCGATCGATCGCCCACGTCACACACGCGGCCGAGGGGCCAAGCGTTGCGACTACAGGTGCTTGAGGACCTCCGCTAGAGCGCTCGGGTTGTGGATGCCGTCGCTCGTGGCCACGTCGGCCTCGATCACCTCGACGTTCATGAACTCCAGCGCCGTGCGATCCATCGACACCCCGTCCACCGGAACCTCGGGGCTCTGCACGAGTATCGAGTCGATGGTGAAGGGTCCGACGTGCGCCAGCAAGGCCGAAGCATGATCTGAAGCGGCCAAACCTTCGGTTTCGCCTTTCTGTATGCGCGTGTTGCACACGAAGACGCGCTTGGCCCCGGTGTCTTGCAATGCCGTTCGGAGGCCCGGCACCAACAGGGTCGCGATCAAGCTCGTGAAGAGGCTTCCGGGGCCCATGACTACTTGATCCGCTTCCATGATGGCGGCGACGGCATCGGGGTTGGCCGGGGGGTCCGGTGGGTCCAGGTAGACGGCCTGGATCGGGCTCTTACTTTGGGCCACCGCGACCTGGCCCTTGATCTCTCCCCCTTCCACCAGCGCCATCAACCTCACGAGCGCAACCGTCGCGGGATGGACCGACCCAACGGCGTGCAAAACGCGCCCCGATCGCTCGACGGCAGCCGGGAAGTCACCGGTCATCTCTGTGAGCGCCGCGATGACTAGATTCCCGACGGTATGCCCCGTCAGGGCGCCGGTCGCGAAGCGGTGCTGGAACAGCTCCGCTAGATCCGGACGGTCGGCGAGCGCCACGAGGCAGTTCCGGATATCTCCGGGGGGAGGAACCCCCAGCTCTCTGGTCAGCCGACCGGACGAACCACCATCGTCGGCAACGGTAACGACGGCTGCGATGTCGTCGGCATAGAGGCGGGCCGCCTTCAAGGTCGCCGCCAGCCCGTGGCCACCACCGATACCGACGACCTTCACGAGGGCACCGAGGGACGATCCACATCGCGATGGATGACCGTGGCGCCGAACCCTTTGTCTCTGATCATCGCTCCGATCTCTTCTGCCAGTACCACCGAGCGATGCCTGCCCCCCGTGCAACCGATGGCGATCGTCAGATAGTGGCGGCCCTCGCCGGCGTAACCGGGCAGGAGGACCGCGAAGAGATCCCGCGTGCGGTCCAGGAAGTCCAAGGTGGGATCTTGGGCCATCACGTAATCGCGGACCGGTCCCTCCAACCCGGTGTGATCGCGTAGTTCTTCGACCCAGTGCGGGTTGGGCAGGAACCGAACGTCGAGCACGATATCGGCGTCGAGCGGAAGCCCGTACTTGTACCCGAAGGAAACGATCGTCGTCTTCAGACCTTCGGTCACGTGTGCTCCTTCGAACATCGCGCCCAGCTTCGTGCGGAGGGCCCGCACGTTCATGTCGGAGGTGTCGATGATCACGTCGGCACCCTCCTTGAACGGACTGAGGAGGTCCCGTTCACGTTGGATGCCGACGACGACCCGCTCATCTGTTGCGAGGGGATGAACCCGCCGCGAGGCGTCGAAGCGACGGACGAGAGCATCGTCGGACGCCTCGAGAAAGATCATCCGGAAGTTGGCGATATCGCGCCGGAGTTTGCCGAGGGCCTCCCATGCTTCGGAGAAGAAGACCCCGCCCCGGGCATCGATGACGAGCGCGATCCGCTTGATGTCGTTCCCCGGCGCCAGTGCCAGCGACAACATCTTCGAGATGAGGGCGGGGGGCAGGTTGTCGATGACGAGCCAGCCAAGGTCCTCCAGCGCTTTGGCGGCTTCGGAACGACCGGCCCCCGACAGCCCGGTGATGACCGTGACGTCTACTTCCCTCGCGCGTCGCCTCACGTTCACGAGGCTTGCCTCCGATCGTGTAGGGCGTGGTAGATCGCCTCCGCGACAGTCTGCGGGATGCCGGCAACCGCATTCAAGTCATCCACAGAGGCTTCTCGGATCTTCTTGACCGAGCCGAAATGCTTCAGGAGCTTCTTGCGCCTGGTGGGGCCCAGCCCAGGGATCCCATCCAGAGCCGATCTCGTCATCGCTTTGTTCCGTTTCAGCCGGTGGTACGCCAGCGCGAAACGGTGGGCCTCGTCCCGGATGCTCTGCAGCAGGTACAGGGCATCCGATCCGCGCGGGACCACGATCGGTTCCGCACGCTCCGGCACGAACACCTCCTCCATCCTCTTCGCGAGAGAAACGGTCGTTACGTCTGAGACGCCGAGCTCTTGCATCACCTCGACCGCACGGTTCAGCTGTCCCTTCCCACCGTCGATCACCACGAGGTTGGGCGGATAGGCGAACCTTCTCTTCTTGGGCTCTCCATCCGCCTCGTCGGAATAGCGCGCGAAGCGCCGGCGGATCACTTCGCCCATCATCGCGACGTCGTTCGGGCCCTGGGTCCATCTCATCGCGAAGCGGCGGTAGTCGGATCGCTTCGGCAGACCGTCCTCGAAGACCACCATCGACGCCACCGCCTCATCCGGGCCCAGGTTCGAGATGTCGAAACATTCGATCCTCAGTGGAGCTTCGTCCATACCTATATGTGCCTGAAGCTCACGCAGCTGCTTCGCTCGGGCGGCGAAATCGCTCGATCGCTTGAGTCGGTGGCGGGTGAAAGCCTGACCTGCGTTCTCCGTCACGGTCTGGAGCAGGGCGCGCTTCTCGCCCCTCTGCGGCACCCGGATCGAAACCTTTCCTCCTCGGCGCGAACGTAGCCACGAAGCGAGCAGCTCCTTGTCGGCCGGTTCCGCGGGAACGAGGAGCTCGCGCGGCACCTCCCCGTCGGAATAGTTCAGCTCTATGAACCGTGCGATCAGTCCGGGCGTGTCGATGTCCTCCACCTTGTCGACCACGAAGCCCTTGCGTCCCGTCACCCGCCCCCGGCGGACGAAGAAGACCTGGAATGCGGCTTCGAGGTCGTCTTCGGCGATGCCGATCACGTCGACATCGTCTTTCTCCGACGACACCATCTGCTGCCGTTCGATCGACTTCCGGACGTTCTCGAGCTGATCCCGCAACTTCGCCGCGACTTCGAACTCGTGGCGCGACGAGGCTTCCCTCATGGACGTCTCGAGACGGTCGATGACCGCCTTCGTGTTCCCCTCGAGAAAGTCGGCCAACGACAGCGCGATCGAGCGGTGCTCCTCGGGATCAACGGCCCCCACACAAGGCCCCGCGCACCTCTCGATGTCATACAGCAGGCACGGGCGCTTCCGTCTCCGGCAACGGTCGAAGACTCCCTGCGAGCAGGTCCTCATCGGGAATGTGCGAAGGAGGAGATCGAGGGTGTCCCTGATCGCGTAAGCGTTGGCGAAGGGCCCGTAGTACCTCACGCCCTTCTTCTTCGGTCCTCTCATCACGCGGGCCCGGGGAAACTCCTCGTTCAAGGTGATGGCGAGGTACGGGTAGCTCTTGTCGTCCCTGTAACGGACGTTGTAACGAGGTCTGTGCTCTTTGATGAGATTGACCTCGAGGTGCAGCGCTTCCACCTCACTGGAGGTCACGATCCATTCGAGGTCGGCCGCGGCCTCGATCATGGCCCGGGTGCGGGGGTGTAGCTCGGGCCCGAAGTAGTTCGACGTCCGGGCGCGCAGGGATTTTGCCTTTCCGACATAGATCACCCTGCCGACGTAATCCCGGAACAGGTAGACCCCAGGTCTGGTAGGCACCGAACCCGGCTCGGGTCGTTTGATTTGCTTCGTACGCGCCATAGGGACATTGTCCCGCGGCGGCCCTCCTAGCCGTCGGGCGCCTACTCGGGCAGACCTACTCAGGCAGATCGGAACGAGGTGACGACGTAGCGGCAGTCGATCGATCTTCTCGCCACTTCGCTATGCGCGCGTGATCGCCCGAAAGAAGCACATCCGGGACATCATGCCCACGGTAGGTCGCAGGACGCGTGTACTGCGGGTACTCGAGGGTGCCCGACCTGTGCGACTCCGCTTCCAAAGACGCCTCATTCCCGAGCACACCCGGGACCAACCGCGAGACGGCTTCGATGACAACCAGAGCGGCGAGTTCTCCTCCAGCCAGGACGTAGTCCCCGATGGATATCTCCTCGTCCGCGAGGTGTGCCGCCACGCGCTCATCCACTCCTTCGAACCGGCCGCAGATCAAGATGATGTGTTCCATCGCGGCGAGCCGTTCGACCACCGCGTGGTTCAAGGTGGTACCGCGCGGCGACATCAACACGACGTGGCTTCCCGGTCGCTGGAGGGGCTCCACGGTTTCGAATATCGGTTCCGGTCGCATGACCATCCCCGGTCCCCCTCCGTAAGGCTCGTCGTCGACGTTCCGGTGCTTCCCCAGCCCCCTATCGCGCAGGTCGTGCACGCCGACCTCGATGAGCCCGGTCTCCACGGCTTTGCCCAGCAAGCTGGTTCTCAGGGGGGTGTCGAACAACTCGGGGAAGATCGTTACGACATCGAAGCGAGGCATCAGTCGAGCAACCCCTCGGGAGGAGAGATGGCGATCCGTCGGGCTTTGGTGTCGACGGACGTGACGATCTCTTTGACGAGGGGCACTAGCCTCTCGCCACGCTCGGTATCGACCTGCAACAGGTCCTGCACGGGTCCCGTCAGAACACCGGACACGGTTCCGACCTCTGTATCCCCGACGGCCACCACGCATCCGACGAGGTCGTCGTGCCAGAACTCATCTTGGTCGAGGGCCCGGGCTTCGCCGACTTCGACGTAGAGGGGGCCGCGCACCAACATCGCTTGGTCGCGCGAATCGATGCCTTCGAATCGAACGAGGAACCTGCTGCCGTGCGGTCTCGATGCCGCGACTGTGAGAGCGGTACCGTCCTCGCGCTGCAACGTGGAGCCCGGGTCGAAACGGTGAGGATCGTCGGAGATGACGATGACGTAGACCTCGCCGGCAAGACCGTGTGGCTTGCCAACTTCACCGGCAAGAAGCATGCCGGGTCGAGTCAGTCGACCACTTCCACCATGATGTTGCCGCCCTCGCCCTGAGACGCTTTGGCGAGGGTGCGCAGGGCCCGGATGATGCGGCCTCTCTTGCCGATGACCTTGCCGACGTCCTCCGGATCCACGGTCAACTCGAGCACCGTCGCGTCGCGATCGCTCTCCACCTCTTCGATGGTGATCGCATCCGGGTTGTCGACCAACCACGGGACGACGTACTCGAGGAGCTCGCGGCTCACGAGGTGGGCTCTTCCTCTGTCGCAGGCTCGGCGGTTTCCGGCTCGGCGGTTTCCGGCTCGGCGGCTTCCGGCTCGGCGGTTTCGGCCGCGTTGGCTGCTGAGTCTTCCTCGGCAGACGTTGCTACCTCCTCGGGGATCTCCGTAGTGGCTTCGGCAGCCGTGGGCTCCGGCGTCTCTTCGGTGGCTTCGCCTTCTTCGACCTCGGAGGCCTCTTCGGCCTGGGTCACCGACGCCGCCGGGGTTGCCTTCCGGACCTTGGCGACTGGAGGCCCGGCCAGTGGAGCCTCGCCGGAGAACTCCGACCACGCCCCGGTGATCCGGAGCAACTGGCGGACCGAGTCCGACGCCTGGGCGCCGTTGCGGAGCCAGTAGAGCGCCCGCTCGTTGTCGATCTCGACTAGAGATGGTTCCTGACGGGGGTGGTAGTGGCCGATCGCCTCGATGATGCGCCCGTCCCTGGGACTCCGGGAGTCGGCAACCACGACGCGATACGACGGTTGCTTCCGCTTCCCGACGCGCATCAACCTGATCTTGACCATGCTTCTCCTTACGGGGGTTTTCGGTGCGAGAGTGGGGAATCCTAGCAGGTCAGAGGCCCATCCCCGGCGGGAGCTTCAAGCCCCCGAAGGGATTGCGGCCTTTCCCGGCGCTCATCTGCTTCATCATCTTCCGGACCTGATCGAACTGCTTCACGAGGCGGTTGACGTCCTGGATCGTCGAACCCGAACCTAAGGCGATGCGCTTGCGCCGGCTCCCATTGATCAAAGAGGGGTCGTTCCGCTCGGCCGCGGTCATCGAGCGGATGATCGCCTCGACCCTCGGCATCTGCTTGTCCATCTGCTCGTCGCCTATCGGGAGCTTCGACATCCCCGGCAACATCCCCATGACCTGGGACAGGGGTCCCATCTTCTTGAGCGCCTGCATCTGCGACAGGAAGTCCTCGAAGGTGAAGTCCGCTTTACGGAGCTTGGCCTCCATCTTCTTGGCCTCATCCTCGTCGAAGACCGACTCTGCCTTCTCGATGAGCGTTAACACGTCGCCCATCCCGAGGATCCTCGACGCCATCCGGTCGGGGTGGAAGGGTTCGAGGTCCTTGAGCTTTTCCCCTATACCAGCGAACTTGATCGGACGTTCGGTGACGAAGCTCATCGACAGCGCCGCACCACCGCGCGCGTCACCATCGAGTTTCGTGAGGACGATGCCGGTGATGTCGACCTCCTCGAGGAACGCCTCGGCCACGTTCACCGCGTCCTGACCGGTCATCGCGTCGCAGACGAGCAGCGTCTCCGTGGGATCAACCGCCTTGGCGACATCGCTCAGCTCGGCCATCAGCTCCGGATCGACGTGCAAGCGACCGGCCGTGTCAACGATCAGATCGGTATAACCGTCATCCCGAGCCTGCTTCAGCGCGTTGGCGGCGACCAGCGAAGGATCCTGGGTATCCATCTGGGCGACCACCGGTACGTCCACCTGTTTGCCGAGCTGTTGGAGTTGCGAGATCGCCGCCGGGCGATGAAGGTCGCACGCGGCCAGCATCGGTTTGCGACCTTGGCTCTTCAGATGCAACGCGAGCTTGCCGGCGGCGGTCGTCTTACCGGACCCCTGCAACCCGGCCATGAGGATCACCCGCGGGGGCCGCGGGGAATGATCGAGACCCGCGGTCTCGTGGCCTAGGACGTCGATCAATGCTGCGTGCACGAGCTTGATGACCTGCTGGGCGGGGGTGAGACTCTTGTGGATCTCGGCCCCCTCGGCACGCTCGCGCACGTCTTTCACGAACGCCTTCACCACCTTCAGCGAGACATCGGCCTCGAGCAGGGCCAACCTGATCTCCCGCAGGACCTCGTCGACCTGCTTCTCCGAGAGGCGGCCGCGCGATCGAAGCCGCGTGAAGATGTCGTCGAATCGCGAGCTGAGGTTGTCGAACATCGAACTAGGTTACGAGTAAGACGAGACCTACACCGACGAGTCCGACCCCCAGGATCACCTGTCCGGTCTGCAACAAACCGGACCTCTCATCCCGCCTCGTCGTGAGGTACGTGACCGCGGCATAGTCGACCAGCAGGAGCCCGATCCCCATGGATATCCCCGCGGAAAGGCGCACGTCCCCCACGAGCCGGTAGACGCCGTAAGCGAGAGCGAGCGCTCCCAGGCGCATCCAGATCGCGTGCTTGGGATCGATCCGCGGGGGCGTTGCCTCCATCACGCGGCCCCCAGATAGTTCGAGAGCCCCTCTTCGAGTGGAACGGGGTGGACGTCGAGATCCGCCTCGAGCGCCGAGATATCGACGAGACCATCCTGGATCGCGAACTCGATCCCTGCCGGCGTCATCAACGGCGAAGGCAGCAACGTCAACGGCGCGGTCGCCAGCTTCGGCAGCAGCACCGGGATCGGAAGGATCAGCCTGTGCATCCCGGTGACCTTGAGCATCGTTCGGATGACCGCATCCATGCTCATGACGTCGGGTCCCCCGATCTCATAGGTCTTCTGCCACGCGCCGCGTTCGAATATCCGCGCGACAGCGGTTGCGATGTCTTCGATGTAGACGGGTTGGATCTCCTGCCGTCGTACCCCGATGCGTGGAACAACCGGAGAGAAGCGAGCGATCTGGACGAACCGATTGAGGGACTTGTCTTCGGGGCCGTAGGCCCACGACGGTCTGAGGATCGAGTACTTCAGGCCGCTGGCCTTGATGGCTTCCTCTGCGCGTCCCTTCGCGCGGTACCAGACGACGGGGCTATCCGGATCGGCACTCGCCCCGCTGATGTAGACGTAGTGCGCGACCTCGGCACGTTCCGCCTCCGCGAGCAGGTTCTCGGTGCCCTGCCGGTCGTAGCGATCGAACGTCTTGTTCTTCCGAGGGACCTCAGCGGGATAGTTCGGGAACGTCACGGCGCCCACGACTGCGTCGGCCCCATCCAACCGCCCCCGCAAGGTCGCAGGATCGATGACATCCCCTTTCATCGCGTTGGCGCCGGCAAGCTGAGAGATGTCCGAGGTGGACCCGCGCCGACTCAGAACCGTGACTTCGTGGCCGGAGTCGAGGAGGGCCCGACAGATATAGCGACCGACGAATCCGGTGCCCCCGGCGACGACGATCTTCACGACAGGAGTGCGTCGACGAACGCCTTGGGCTCGAAGGGTTCGAGGTCATCGATCCCCTCTCCGACGCCGATCAGCTTGATCGGTATCCCAAGGTCGTTCTCGATCGCGACCGCGATCCCCCCTTTGGCCGTGCCATCGAGCTTCGTCAGCACGATGCCCGTTACACCGGATGCTTCGGCGAACTCCTTCGCTTGCACCAGCCCGTTCTGTCCCGCGGTGGCGTCTATAACAAGCAATACCTCGTGGACGGTTCCTTCCTTCTCGATCACCCGCTTGACCTTGCCGAGCTCGTCCATGAGCGGCGTCTTCGTGTGCAGTCGCCCGGCCGTGTCGACGATCAGGACGTCCATGCCCTTCGCACGCGCGTGCTGGAGAGCGTCGTAGGTGACGGCTCCGGGATCCGCCCCGTGTTGATGCTTGACGAGCTGGGCTCCCGATCGCTCCGCCCACACCCCAAGTTGCTCGTCGGCGGCCGCCCTGAACGTGTCTGCGGCCGCCAGAGCAACGGTGCGGCCGTGTGCGGCGACGTCCCGTGAGAGCTTGCCGATCGTGGTGGTCTTCCCCGTGCCGTTCACGCCCACGACCATCCAGACGGTGGGCTTCTCGAGTGAGAACCGCAAGGCGCGATCGCGGCTGTCGTCGAACAACGCGTGTAGTTCGTTGGCCAGCATGGATCTCACGGCCTGTGGGTCTTTCGCTTCCCCGCCGCGCGCGGACGCCCGTACCGCCTCGGTCAGGCGCGTGGCGATCCCCACTCCGATGTCGGCCTGGATCAAGGCCGCTTCGAGGTCCTCCCAGATCTCGTCGTCGTCACCCCCGGTGAGGGCGGTAGCGAGCCTGTCCGAGAGGAACCTGCGGCTCTTGGTGAGCCGGTCGCGCAGCGAGCGCTTCGGCTCCGCAACGGGCGGAGCCTCGACGACGGCCGGTGGCTGTGTCTCCGGGGCGAGGTCCTCGACCGCGAGCGACTCCTCGGTGGTGACGGGAGCTTGTGGGGTCGGCCTGGTGGCATCGGGACGTGCCGCCGGTCGCTCGCCCTTCCGAACGCGCTTGGTCCGCGACGCGACCCCGATGCTCGCGATCAGCACGAGCAGGGCAGCAGCTATCAGTAACTCGGGGAGGATCCCTTCGGGCATGGTCCCAAGGCTAAACGGTGATGTCCTCCATGCGTTTCGCCACGACACGCGAGACTCCGTCTTTGGCCATGGACACGCCGTAGAGAACGTCGGCCGCCTCCATCGTCCGCTTCTGGTGGGTGACGATCAGGATCTGAGCGCGCTCTTCGAGTTCGTCCACCAGACCGAGGAAGCGGTGGAGGTTCACGTCATCGAGTGCCGCCTCGACCTCGTCGAGTAGATAGAACGGCGACGGCCGTGACCTGAAGATCGAGAACAGGAAGGCCAGCGCGACCAGGGAGCGCTCGCCACCGGATAGCAGCGAGAGCTTCCGCACGTTCTTCCCCGGGGGCCGGGCTTCGATCTCGATACCGCTGCCGAGGATGTCGCTCGGGTCGGTCAGGGTGATCCCGCCGCTCCCGCCGGGGAACAATCTCTGGACCACGCCTTCGTACTCGCGCGCTACGTCCTCGAAGGCCTCGCCGAAGACGCGCACGATCGTGTCGTCGACGTCGTGCACCACCTTCATGAGGTCGCGCTTGCCGGATTGCAGATCCTCGATCTGGTCCACCAGGAACTCTTCACGTTCGGAGAGCTCGCGGTACTCCTCGGCGGCATGAGGGTTGACCGCACCCAACCGGCGCATCTCGCGGTCGAGCTTCTCGAGCTCCGAGCGGGCCTCGTTCTCTTCCTCCTGGGTGAAACGCGGGAGTTGAGTGAGCTCGTCGACCGACATCGCCCACTCTTCCATGGCCCGTTCCGCGATCGCTTCCGTGCGGGCGCGGGTCTCGGCGCGCCGGACGGCAGCCTCGTTCTGTTTCTTGGAGACTTCTTCGAGGCTCTGCGTCAGCTCGCGTTCGCGGGCGCGCATGGTGGTCAACCGCTGGTCGCTCTCTTGTGCTTCTTGACGGGTAGCCGCAGCGCGTTGCTCGGCCTCCCGAGCCCACGTCCCCGCGCGCTGAGCCGCAGCGGCGGCAGTCCTTGCGATCTGATCCGTCCGCTGCCTGCGGCGGGCGAGGTGTGTCCGGAGGTCCTCGAGCCCCGAGAGAGCGGCTTGCGCGTCGGCGATGCCCGACTCCGCTTCCTCGAGCCGGAGCTGGGCCGCCAGGGCGCGCTCGTCCGCGGTCCTGGCATCGAGCTCGGCGGTACTCATCTCGGAGGCCGCGTTGGCGAGGGCTTCCCTAGCCGAGCGCAGGACGGCTTCGGCCTGCTCGCGCGCGGCCTTGGCCTCCTCGAGAGCGGCGCGGCGGGCGGGCAAGGCAGCCCGCTCCTCGGTCGCCTCTCGCTCGGCCGAGGCCAGCGCGTCGCGGGTGCGCGCCAGCTCTTCGTCGAGCGCAGCCAGCTCGATCTCCCGGACCTCGTGCCGGCGTTTGGCGCCCGCGAGCCGCTCGGCGGCCCCCGACATCAACGCATCGAGTCGGCGCAGTTCCTCGTCCTGACGGGCGACCTCGCTCCACCGCTGCTCGATCACGGCCTCTCCCGCCGCGAACATCTCGGCGGCTTGTTGATCCGAACCGAACGCGAGCTCGGCCTTCTGGCGGGCCTGGACGATCAACGGCTGGATCAGCGAGGTCGCTTGAGGGTGGTCTTGAAGGAGCCCCGATACCTCTTCGAGAGCAGCCAAACGGGCGCCCGCGGCGGCCTTGTCGGAATGCGTCGCGCTCAGCCGGTCCTTGAGCATCTCGGCCCGCTCGCGCGCTTCCTCCAGTCGAGCTTCCGCCGCGGCCGCGGCCTCCGTCGCGTTGTCCAGCTCGGTTTCGAGGTTGCGGACGTCGCTCTCGGCCTCTTGGACGGTCTGCCCGTCCTTCGCCAGATCGCCGTCCATGACAGCACGTCGCTCCTGCACCGCGGTCACACGCGCCTCGATCGATCCGATCGTCGCGCGCCCCGCCGCTTCGCTGCCCTCCGCGCGCACTAGGGCTTGAGCTGCCAGTGTCTCTTCGCCTCGAGCGGCCGAGAGGTGTCTGTCGGCTTCGTCCACCGCGACGCGCTTGGAGTCGGCGGCGGTCCTGATCTCGTCGGCTCTGCGCCGGTAGTCATCGGCGGTCGCGCGCAGCTCGGTCGCAGACGTTCGCCACCTCTTCTTCTCGTTCTCGAGGAGGCGGATCCGCTCTCGGTATCCCTCTTCGGTCTCGGCCGCGAGGCGAGCCGAGATCGTCTCCGCGCGTTCTTCCGCGAGGCGGCTCAGGCTGGTCAGACGATCTGATGCTCGAGCGATCCGGTACGACATCTCCTGAGCTCGGTCCGCCGTCGTGACCAGACGGTCGCGTTCGCCGGCAGCGTCTTCGAGTCGGGCTCGGACATGGCTGAGCTCGTCGGACAGCAGCTCCATCCGATGTCCTTCGACATCCGGGTCGAAGACCGCGTCGACGTCCTGCAGACGGTGCAACTCGGTCGCGGCCAGCCTCTGCTTGAGCTCGCGATGCCTGCCGACCAGCTCAGAGTAGAGGGCGGCCGCGCTCGCTTGCCGCTTGAGCGGGCGGATCGCGCGGCGCAGCTCCGATAACACGTCGTTCAGCCGGATCATGTTCTCTTCGACCCGTTCGATCTTGCGCAAGGCTCGGTCCTTACGCCGTTTGAACTTCCCGATCTGAGCGGCCTCTTCGATGAACGAACGGCGCTCCTCGGGCCGGGCGTCGAGAACCGCCGACAACTGTCCCTGGCCGACGATCGTATGGATGCTGCGTCCGATCCCCGTATCCGACAAGAGCTCCTGGATGTCGAGCAGGCGGCACGCAGCCCCGTTGATCCGGTACTCGGTCGAACCCGTCCGGTCCGTCGCCCGCGAGATCGTGACCTCGTTGAGGTCGAGCGGGAGGATGCGGGAGGTGTTGTCGAGCGTCAGCTCGACCTCCGCCATCCCGAGACGTGGGCGGCCGTTCGAGCCGGCGAAGATGACGTCTTCCATGGACGCCCCCCGGAGGCTCGAGGGGGCCTGCGAGCCCAGCACCCACGACAGGGCGTCGGAGATGTTGGACTTGCCCGAGCCGTTGGGGCCGACGATGACGTTGACCCCCGGCTGGAACTCGAGCACCGTGGGATCGGCGAACGATTTGAACCCCGCGAGCCGCAGGGTCTTAACAAACATGCCCCAACCCTACGGGCGCCCGCCCCCCGGACCCCGTCTTTCCTCGCGCTCTAACAGGGGCGCAGGATCGGGGTTGCCCTAAGGGGAGGCTCTGAGGTGCACGCAGAGACCAACGTGCGGGCCGACGGGACGAGCACCAGCAAGCCCGTCCCTGGACTACCGCGTGTGCCGAAGGAGCAGGCCGCCGGGGGGCGGCCGTCGCGCCCTCCCCGTGGGCTGCCCCGAGCCGGAGCCCCGGGGGTCGCGCTATTTGATCTTGAAGGTTTTCTCGTTGCGGGGAGGCTCGCGGTCTACCTGAACACCGTTGACCTTGGCGCCCTTGGGGCCGGCGCGGCACAGGCCGACGACCCTATAGACCTCGTCGCGAGGACCTTCGAGGACGGCTTCGACGCGGCCGTCGGCGAGGTTCTTCACCCAACCGGCGACACCCTGCTCGTTCGCCTTGTCCGCGATCGCCTGGCGGAAACCGAGGCCCTGGACATCTCCCATTACGAACACGTGGACCCGGGTCCTATCTTCCACTTGCGAACCTCCTGATGCTTGATGTGGATGTTGTTGTCACGACAGGCCTATCTACGACTGGCATTGCGGGCAGAGATAAGTGAAGCCATCCCCGTACTTCTCTTTGACGATGATGTTGCGACAGCGCTTGCATGCCTCGCCTTCACGTTCGAACACCTTCAGCTCGAGCTGGTACTGCCCCGGCACCCCGGTCAGGTCGGTGAAGCCATCGGGCCCCCAACTGGTACCGCGCGCTTTCAGCGATTCCTGCAGGGTCTCGATGAGGGCGCGGTAGAGGCGCCGCACATCTTGCGACGTGAGCTTGTTGGAAGGGCGGTCGTAGCGAAGAGCGGCGGTCCACAGGATCTCGTCCGAATACATGTTCCCGAGTCCGACGATGAACCTCTCGTCCATCAAGAGGTCCTTCATCGGCTGCTCGCGCTCCTCGAGCATCCCGGAGAAGTGCGGCCAGGTCACCTGCTGCTCGAGCGGATCGATGCCCTCGACCGTGCGGTAGCCGTTGGCTTCCATCTCTTCTGGGGTTCCGACGAAGACTTCGCTCGAAGGTTTCGGGTCGACCAAGCGGAGCTGGCCCCCGATCGTGAACGTGATGACGAGATGGGTGTGCGTCTCGACCTCGCCGGACGCGCTCGTCTTCAGCAGCTGCCCCGTCTCGCCGAGGTCGACCATCATGACCTTGTCGTTATCGAGCTGGAGGAAGATCCTTTGACCGGCGCGGTCGATCCGGTCGATCTTGGCCCCGTCCAGAAGCGCTTGGAACTCCTTGCGCCGGCCGTGCTTTGGGATGACCTTCATCGCGTTGCGGTTGTTCTTGATCTCGACATCCTTGATGCGTCGACCCACGACCTCCTTCTCGAGATCGCGTCGGATGATCTCGACCTCAACCAGTGCCGGCAATGTCTGCCTCCTCTAGTTTGTCGAGCGCTTCCCTGGCTGCGTGCTGCTCGGCTTCTTTCTTGCTATGTCCGACGCCGGATCCGTAGATGTCCCCCGAGATGAAGACGTGGGCCGTGAACCTCTTGTCGTGATCCGGTCCCGAGGACGCGACGCGATAGACGGGCACCTCTCCATGGACCCGAACGGCGGCCTCCTGCAACGCGGTCTTCGCATCGAAGGTCATCCCGCCGGCAACCACTTCGTCCAGGACCCTGTCGAACAAGGGCCGCAAAACCTCGGTCACGCGCTCGATGCCCTTGTCGAGGTACACGGCACCGATCACGGCCTCGAAGGAATCGGCCAAGAGAGATGCCTTGTCGCGGCCCCCCGATCCTTCTTCGCCCTTGCCGAGCTTGAGGTGATGGCCGAGCCCTATCGAGCGAGCGATCTCGGCCAGAGCGACCGTATTGACGACGGAGGCCCGCAGGCGCGCGAGGTCACCCTCCGGCAGGTCCGGGAACTTCGAATAGATGAGGTCCGTGACCACTGCTCCCAGGATGGAATCCCCGAGGAACTCGAGTCTCTCGTTGTGCTGGATCGCTTCCGGCTGCTCGAAGGCGAAGCTGCGATGCGTAAGAGCGAGTTCGTAGAGGGGGCCCAACTCGGCGGGAACGCCGAGAGCTTCCAGGGAAGTCAGTGTGGTGCTACTCAGTCTCGACTGCCTGGCGGCCGGCGTAGTAGCCACAGTTCGCACACACCCGGTGGGGCATCTTGGGCTGGCGGCACTGTGGGCACGTCGCGAAGGTCGGTGCAGACACGCGCCAGTGGGCGCGCCTCGACCTCATCTTGGATCCGGTCTTCCGTCTCTTGGGAACCGCCATCGAACGTCCTCCCTAATCTTCCAACTTGTCACGCAGCGCCGATAACGCCGCCCATCTGGGGTCCGTCTCGTCCTCGTGGCAATCGCACGGACCTTGGTCACGCCGCTTGCCGCAGGTCGGACAGAGCCCCTCGCACGCTTCTTCGCACAGAGGGTTCAACGGCAGCGCGAGCGTCACCGCGTCCCTCAACATCGGCTCGAGGTCGATCTCGGTCTCGGTGACCGGGTAGGAGTCGTCGTCTGCCTGTTCGTGGCCTACAGCCACGAACATCTCGCACACCTCGACCACTGCCCGGCCCGTGAACTCCTTGAGACACCGGGAGCATTCGAGGGCCGTATCGGCCTCTACGCGCCCGGTCACCAGGATCCCTTCGACGACGCTCTCCGCCCTGAGGTCACCACGGACCTCGGGGGGATCCAGCCGCGCGAGCGCGGTGGCGACTCCCTCGAGCTCCGAAGAAACCCGGACATCTCGGTATTCACCGGGCCGTCCGAGGATCTCGGCGACAGAAACCTTCAGATCGCCCACGACGAACAGCCTCCGAACACCTAACGATGGGTCCTGGCACGACTCAACGAGCCCCGTGCCTTGGGCAGATGATACCAGAGAGGCCTCATTTCCCAGCTTCTTCCAGCCTTCTGGGCCCGACGTGAGGTGCTAGCGGGCGGGTTCGGTCAGCTCCTGGTCGTAGCTTTCGGCGTCGAAGACCGGCTGGGGGCCGGACTGGCCGGGGGGCGGCTGGTCCGCGTCGATGGCGGGGATGCCGTGCGGGTCGCTGACGGGCGCCCGGTTCGAGCCGCGCAGCTGCTCGCGGCCCCGAGACACCGTCTGCAAGGTCTTATTCAACAGGATCTCGAATGCGGCGAGCTTCTGGTCGACGTAATCCTCGGCCTCGACACGGATCTTCGCGGCCCGCTCTTTGGCTTCGTCGATGATCCTCTCCCCCTCTCGCTGGGCGGCATGGACGATCTCGGTACGGGACAGGAGACGATCGCGGCTCTCCTGGGCCTCGGCGATGATCCGCTCGCCTTCCTTACGGGCACGTTCGATGAGCTCGTCTCGGTCCTTACTCATCCACCGGGCCTGGCGGACCTCGTCGGGAACCTCTTCCTTCAGCTGGGCCAGCAGCTCGAGGAGCTCCTCGCGGTTCACGACGGCGCTGGACGAGAGGGGCACGGCCTTCGCCTCCTCGATCAGCACCTGAAGCTCGTCGATGCGCTCGATCAGGTCCATCGGGTTATCTCCTTGGGGTGTTTTCGCGTTGTGGGAGGGAAAGGATGCCATGCCTCACCGAAGACGTTCTGCGAGCGCCTTGGCCACGCCCGCCGGCACCAGGCCTTCGACGTCGCCCCCGTACTTGGCCACCTCCTTGACCAGGCTCGAGGAGAGGAACGCCCACGAGGGGTTCGAGGTGATGAACAACGTGTCCATCCCTGGCAGAAGGGTCGAGTTCATCTGGGCCATCTGCAGCTCGTACTCGAAATCGGAGATCGCGCGCAGCCCCTTCACCACTATCGAGAGATCCCGAGCCCTGGCGAAATCCACGAGCAAGCCGTCGAAGGAGGCGATCTCTACGTTGTCTACGTGGCTCAGTGCGTCCGCCAGAAGGCCCTTGCGCTCGTCGAGGCTGAATAGCGGCTGCTTGGACGGGTTCGCGATAACGGCGACCACCACCGAATCGAAATAGCGCGCGGCCCTCTCGATGACGTCGATGTGTCCGTTCGTGGGCGGGTCATAGGAGCCCGGACAAAGGGCTGTGCGCATGGGGGGATGGCCCGGGGGGCCTAGTCCTCCTCCTCGTGACAGAACATGAGGAGGCGCGCCTGGCCGTACTCGCGCTCCCACTCGAGGTTGAGCCCAAGAGGGCTGAGCTTCGCTTCCTTGTGAGGCCGGTGCACGACGATCTTGCCGTCGTCGGCCAGCCATCCGCCGAGAACGATCGCCTCGAGATCCGAGCGGACCCCGGGAACGGCCACCGTGTATGGCGGGTCTACGAAGATCAGGTCCATGCGCTTGTCGGCGTGACGCGAGATCGTGGTGGGAACATCGGCCCACAAGACCTCGGACTTGCGTCCGAAGCTGGTCGTCTTGATGTTCTCCTCGAGCTTCACGATCGCGTCACGTTCCTTCTCGACGAACGTCGCTTTCTTCGCTCCACGGGACAGGGCTTCGAGGCCGAGGGAGCCGGCCCCCGCATACAGGTCAAGGACCCTCATCCCGGACACATCGCCCAGCGCGGAGAAGAGAGATTCCTTCATCCGCTCCGTCATCGGTCTGGTGCCCGCGGTGGGTGATTTGAGCCGGCGACCCTTCGCCGTTCCTGCGGTGATCCTCATCATCAGGCTTGCAATCCTAAACGGCCCGAGCCCGGCCCGCGATTGGGACCTCGGTTCGGCCGAGGGTCAGCCGGACTGGATGACGTCCAGGGCTCCTTCGGGGAAGCGGTCTCGCATCTCTCTCGCGAGGGCCTCGTGGCCCCATTCCGTGAGCTCCGGATCGTCGTCGAGCAGGGCGATGGCCTCCTCGCGCGCCTTCTCGAGGATGGGCCGGTGCTCGAGAACCCGCGCCATCTTCAGCTGCGGCATCCCAGACTGACGGGCGCCGAAGAGCTGGCCCTCGCCCCGTTGCTTCAGGTCGACGAGCGCGAGTTTGAAGCCGTCGCTCGTTTCGACCACCGACGCGAGGCGTTCGTACGCAAGGGCGATCGCCGGATCCTCGGCCGCCTTCTCTAGATCGAGGTCGGTCGCAAGGACGCAGAAAGAACCGTGGGCGCCACGTCCGATGCGACCCCGCAACTGATGGAGCTGCGCGAGTCCGAAACGTTCGGCGTCCTCGATCAACATGACGCTCGCGTTCGGGATGTCGACGCCGACTTCGATCACCGTCGTCGCCACCAGGATCTGCGTCTTGCCATCGCGGAAGGAGGTCATCGCCGACTCCTTCTCGACCGACTTCATGTCGCCGTGGACCAGCCCGACCTCGAGATCCGGGAAGACGTCTTCGGCGAGACGGACCGCTTCGGCTTTCGCGCTGCGGAGCTCGGTCTTGTCGGATTCGTCTCGCAGCGCGTACACCACGAACGCTTGGCGACCCTCGGCCACCTGGGCCCGGATCAGATCGTACGCATGCGCCCGCTGTTCCTCCCCCGCGGCCAGACGTGTCTCGACCGGCTGCCGGCCCTTGGGGAGCTCGTCCAGGATCGAGACGTCGAGGTCTCCGTAGATCGTCACCGCGAGCGTGCGTGGGATCGGAGTTGCGGTCATGACGAGGATGTCGGGCTCACCGCTAGCACCCTTTTCACGCAAGCTCTTGCGTTGGTGGACGCCGAAACGATGCTGCTCGTCAACGACCGCGAGGCCGAGGCGCGCGAACTCGATCGTCTCCTGGATCAGAGCGTGGGTTCCGATCAGCAGGTCGACATCACCTGCTGCTACATCGCTAAGGATCTGCTCGCGCTGAGGGGCAGGGGTCGACCCCGTCAGCAGACGGACCACCGGACGGCGCGACACTCCCGCGAACAGGTTGCGGCTCTCGGCTTCCCCGAACGCGCGGTCTAGCAGCTCGGCAACCGTCAGGTGGTGTTGCTCGGCGAGGACCTCGGTCGGCGCCATGAGGGCAGCCTGGTGGCCTCCCTCGATCGCCATCAGGCAGGCGTACAGCGCGACGACGGTCTTACCCGAGCCGACCTCACCCTCGACGAGCCGGTGCATCGGGTAGCTCTGTGCCAGGTCTCCGGCGACCTCCTCGCACGCCCGGCGTTGCGCCCCGGTCAGCTTGAATGGGAGTTCGGCGATGAACGTCTCGGCGAGGGAGTCCGCGGCCGGCTTCGGATGAGCGATGCCCTGCACCGTCCGTTCGAGCTTGCGCTTCCTGTAGACGAGCCCCAGCTGGAGCGTGAAGACCTCGTCGAAGACGATGCGCCGCCGGGCCTGGATGACCTCGTCCTTCGTCTCTGGGAAGTGGATCAGTCGGATCGCATCGGCCCGTGGCATCAGCCCCAGCCGACGGTAGATCTCTCGGGGGACGGGATCCATGATCTCGCCGAGGCCTTGGAGCGTCTCCCAGATGATCTTGCGGACCTGGTCGCTCGTCAGCTCCGTGGTCGCCGGGTAGATCGGGATGATGCGCCCAACATTGAAGGGTTCCTTGCCGGTCTTGATCATCTCGAAGCGGGGCGCGGTCATCTGCAGCTTTCCACGGAAGGTCCCGATGCGGCCATAGAAGAACGCCTCGGTGCCCTCTTTCAGGGCTTGCGCCACCCACTTCTGGTTGAACCAGGTGACCTCGATCGTGCCGGTCTCGTCGCCGATCGAGCCCTTGATCATCGTGCGCTTGGTTCTGGTTCCGGGCTTGCTCCTCAGCTCGAAGGGTTTGCCCATCTTCTGGACCTTGGCGAGGATCTGGACCTCACCGAGCTCCCCCTTGGCGGCCATGTCCCGGATGTCTGCCACCGTCTTCAGTGCGGTGCGATCGACATGCCGGCGCGGGTAGTGCTGGAGGAGGTCCTGGACGCTGTCGATCCCGAGTTTGGCCAGGGCAACGGCGCGCGGACCTGTCACCTTCAGAGGCTTCCGACGGCGTTCGGATGCGAAGATCTCTAGCCCGCGCGGGGGTGCTTCAACGACCTCAGCCACGTCCCGACCCTAGTGGCCTGATGGGACTACGACCAGCATTTGGTACCCTGCCTTCCGTTATGGCATCCGTATGTGACATCTGTGGCAAGACCCCCGAGTTCGGGAACAACATCTCTCACAGCCACCGGCGCACGCGCCGGCGCTGGAACGCGAACGTGCAGAAGATGCGCGTCATGGTGAACGGCAGCCCCAAGAAGGTCGCCGTCTGCACCAAGTGCCTCAAGGCGAACAAGGTCGTAAAGGCCGTATAGCCCCCAGCATCGCTTGGTTAGCTGACCGAGAGGTCGGGTAACAGTCCCGGGATGGAGAACATCAAGCGTCTACCCGCGCTCGCGAAACTGAAGGTCGAGAAGACCCGCGCCCGGTGGGGCTGGTTCGACGTGGTGATCCGGACGTTCAAGCGCTTCGGCGAAGACGACGGCGGCTCGTACGCCGCGGCGCTGACCTACTACACGTTCTTCTCGATATTCCCTCTCCTCTTGTTCTTCGTCGCGGCCGTGGGCTACCTGACCTTCGGCAATGACGTCCTGCAGGAGAAGCTGATCGACAGCGGGCTGAAGACCGTGCCAATCCTCAAGGACGCTCTGACCCCCGAAGGGATCGAGATCATCCAGAAAAGACGGGGCAGTCTGGTCCTTACCGGATTCGTCCTCGCCCTCTACTCAGGCAGCGGGGTGATCGTGGCCCTCCAGCACGCTCTGAACAGGATCCAGCACGAAGCCGATGAGCCGAGCTTCATTCAGAAGAGGCTTCGATCCCTCATGTGGCTGGGCGTCCTCGGCACAGGCGCCGTCGGGTCGCTGGCCTTGAGCACCCTCGCTGGGTTCGCGCCTGGGCCCGTAGCCCTGGTGTTGGCACTTGCAGGGGGCCTGGCGCTGAACAGCGCTCTGTTCGCAACCTCGTTCAAGTTCCTCCCTGCCAAGTCCCGGTCGTGGCGAGAGGTGCTTCCGGGGTCGATCGTGGCTGCCATCGGATTCGAGATCCTGAAGGTCGCGGGGACCACCTATCTAGCCCGTGGAGACGCCATGAGGAGCGACACCTTCGGGACCTTCGCCGCCGCGGCCGCTTTGCTAATAGCCTCTTACCTGATCGCTCAGGTGGTTCTGCTATCGGCAGAGGTCAACGAGGTGCTGGCAGAACGACGTGCGACCCGACAGTCGATGATCGCAGCCTAGGAGGAACCGATGGCCGAACGACCGACAACCGAAGACCTCTTCAAAGGGAGCGCCAACGGCGACGGCAAGAGCGCCGGCACCCTGATGAAGGAAGTGACCGAAGACCTCTCGACCCTGATCCGCAAAGAGATCGAGTTGGCCAAGCAAGAGGTGGGCGAGGCGGTATCGGCAAAGGTCAAGGGCATGGTCGTGATCGTCGTCGGGGCCTTTCTCGGTTTCTTCGCCCTGATCTTCGTACTGCTTGCGATCCGCGACGGCTTCAACGAGTTCCTCCCGGCGTGGGCAGCCGACTTCGCTACCGCGGCCGTCCTGCTGATGGTGGCCGCCCTTGCCGCCCTGTTCGCCAAGAAGAAGCTATCGACACCCATCTCGACCGAGCTCACGAAGCTCAGCGTTTCCGAGGACATCGAAACGATCAAGTCGTTCGGCCGCCGTTAGGCTCGCTTCTCTAAGAGAGGATCGGATATATGGGCACGAACACCGCAGAGACCGTCGCCGAGATCGAGCAGACCCGAGAAGACCTCGCCAGGAAGGTCGACGAGCTGGTCGATCGCGCCCGGGTCGAGGCCGGGCAGGTCGGAAAGAAGCTCGCGATCGGCGCCGTCGCGCTTGCCGGGTTGCTCCTGATCGGCTACATCGCCAAACGGAGGGTCGGCAGCTAGCCCCGAGTGATCTGCCAGCCGGGATTCACAGGGCCGTAGCCTTTGCCCAGACGGAGGCCATGGTCGATGGCTCCCGCGACGAAATCCTTCGCGTAACGCACGGCCTGCTCTAGGTCGTCCCCCCTAGCCAGTCGCGCCGCGATCGCGGCCGAGAGCGCGCACCCGGTTCCGTGAGTGTCTTCCGTGTCGAAACGCGGCCCGGAGATGTGGGTAATAACACCGTCCATGTACAACACATCGATCGCGTCGTCGGGGCGGTCCTCGAGATGTCCGCCTTTGACCAGCACTGCTCTTGAGCCGAAGCGGGAGAGCTCTTCGGCAGCGCCCTCAGCATCCGCCAGCGTGGCCAGCTCGCGACCGAGAAGCGCTCCGGCCTCGTGGAGATTCGGAGTGATCACGGCCGCCAATGGGAACAGCTCGCCCCTATAAGCGTCCAGAGCCTCGTCCGCCATCAGACGATCACCATGTTTGCTGATCGAGACCGGATCAACGACGAGCCGGTCGATGTTGTGCGCTCGCACCGCGCCGGCCACCGCACTCACGATCTCAGCCGTCGCGAGCATCCCAGTCTTGGCTGCATCGACGCCCAGGTCAGACACGACCGCGTCGATCTGTTCGACCACGAACCCGGCAGGCACACCGAAGACACCGTTCACACCGACGGTGTTCTGCGCGGTGAGGGCCGTCAGTGCACTGGTCCCGTGACACCCCAACGCGAAGAACACCTTGAGGTCTGCTTGGATGCCCGCTCCTCCGCCGGAGTCCGATCCGGCGATGGTCAATGCGATGGGCAGGCCCTCTACTTGATGCGCAGGTGATCCCATGCTTGATGGCTCCACTCCTCTAGCGTTCGGCCGTCTATCGAACAACTGCCTCCGGCGGTGATCTTGCCGATGACGCTAACGGACGTTCCGATGTCGTCGAGCGCGCGGTGGATGGCGTCCAGGTGCTCGGCCGGGGCGGTGAACAAGAGTTCGAAGTCCTCCCCTCCCAGGAGACCGCACTCGATCGGGGCGGGAAAGTCGGCCACCGCGGCGGCCGCGTGTTGCAGGTCGCCGTGGAGCGGCACGGAGGCACCGTCGATGGCGCAACCAACCCTCGAGGCACGGCACAGGCGCAACAGATCGATGGCCAGGCCGTCGGAGATATCGATCATCGACGTGGCGAAGGAAGCCAGAGCGCGGCCCTCGTCGAGGCGGGCCCGGGGCCGGAGCTGTAGGGCGGCCAGGACGGCGAGACCGTCGGCGCCGGAAGCGTCCACGATCTCGGCGCGCACGGCATCCAGATCTACCGCGCCCAATTGCAGTAACAACAACCCGGCGTGGGCCGCGCCGAGCGATCCCGTCACGAGCACGAGGTCATCCGGACGGGCCCCGGAGCGGAGGATCGGGGGCCCCTCGATCTCCCCCAAGAGGGTCAGGGTCAGGGTGAGCTCGGAACCGCTGCCGATGTCTCCGCCGACGACGCGCAACTCCCACCGCGTGGCGGCCTCTGCGATGCCGGACGCGATCTCTTGGACGAGGCTCGGATGAGTGTCCTCACCAAGCTGAACCGTCGCGACCGCGCGCGTTGGTCGCCCTCCCATGGCCGCGATGTCGGACACGTTGATCGCGACGAGCTTGTAGCCGACATCGGCTCCCATCGCCCAGTCGAGCTCGAAGTCGACGTGCTCAGCCATCGAGTCGACCGTCACGAGTGTCTTGTCGCCCGTCGTCACGAGAGCCGCGTCGTCGCCCGTCCAGACCTCGCCGTCGACAGCGGGTCCGAACAGCTGCCCGAACCACGCCGTCAGGTCGTTCTCGGAGGTAGCTATGGCACTAGTCGGCGGAAGGACCCGCTTTGGTGACCTCCGCCGGAACACTGTCTCGAAAGCGCTCGAAGTTCTCCGCGAACATGCGAGCCAGCTCCCGCGCCTGCAGCTCGTAGGCATCCTTGTCGGCCCACGTCGCTTGCGGATCGAGTACATCGTCCGGCACGCCCGGACACGACACCGGCACGTCGAGGTTGAAGATCGGGTGATGTCTGGTCTCGACATCGTCGAGATGCCCCGCCGTAACCGCGTTGATCATCGCTCTCGTATAAGGCAACGACATCCGTGTGCCGATCCCATAGGGACCGCCTGTCCAGCCGGTGTTGACGAGGAAGACCCGTGCGCCGTGCTGGGCGATCCGCTTGCCGAGCATCTCCGCATAGACGCTCGCGGGCAGAGGTAAGAAGGGAGCGCCGAAACAGGTCGAGAAGTTGGGCTCGGGTTCGGCCCCCATGCCCGCTTCGGTGCCTGCCAGTTTGGCGGTAAAGCCGGAGAGGAAGTGATACATCGCCGAATCGGGAGTGAGCCTCGAGATCGGAGGTAACACCCCGAACGCATCCGCGGTCAGGAACACGATCGTGTTCGCGTGTCCCGCACGGCCTGACTCGACGTAGCCGGGGATGTACTCGAGGGGGTAGGCCGCGCGGGTGTTCTCGGTCAATGACGAATCGGCGTAGTCGACCTGTCCGTGCTCGTCGACGATGACGTTCTCCACGACCGACCCGGACCTGATCGCGTCCCAGATCTGCGGCTCGTTCTGGTGCGAGAGGTTGATGCACTTCGCGTAACAGCCACCTTCGAAGTTGAAGATGCCGTTCTCGGACCAGCCGTGCTCGTCGTCTCCGATCAAGCGGCGCTTGGGATCGGCCGAGAGGGTCGTCTTGCCCGTACCGGATAGCCCGAAGAAGAGAGCGACATCCCCCACCTCGCCGACGTTCGCCGAACAGTGCATCGGCAGAACGTCCTCCTGAGGGAAGATGTAGTTGCCCGCCGCGAACATCGACTTCTTCATCTCGCCGGCGTAATGGGTGCCGCATATAAGCACCTGTTTGCGCTCGAGATCCAACCCGATGAACGCCTCTGAGTTCGTGCCGTCCCGCTGGGGATCGGCATCGAACGTGGGCGCCGCGATCATGGTGAAGTCTGGCTCGAATGTCTGCAGTTCGGCCTGTGAGGGTTTGCGGAAGAGTTGCTTGGCGAACAACGCGTGCCACGCGAGCTCCGCTATGACGCGCACCTTGAGCTCGTGACCGGGCTCTGCCCCAACGATTCCGTCGATCACGAACAGGTTCTTACCGGAGAGATGGCCGCGTACCCGCTCGGACAAGGCGTCGAAAACCTCGGGGGTCACCGGCTGGTTCACGTTTCCCCAGTCGACCAGCTCGTGCGCCTTGCCGTGATCCACAACGAAGCGATCTTTGGGCGAGCGGCCCGTGCGGGAACCGGTCTTGGTCACGAGCGCTCCCGATGCTGCCAGGACCCCCTCGCCACGTTCGAGCGCTATCCGCACCAGTTCTTCGGGGCTCGGATTGCGGTGGATCGTGCCCGGGTCCGCTATCCCGGCCAGGTCCTGCGACGGCATGGAATGGCTCCTCTTTCCTGTGGATTCGAAGGGGCCGCGAGCCTACCTGCTCGACGCGCTAGACTCCCCGCACTTCAAAGACAAAACGCTGATACGAGCGATCAAGGAGGCTCCATCGTGGCAGACGTTATGGCCTACATCCTCATCCAAACAGAGGTGGGTAAGGCAGCTCAGGTTGCCAAGGAGGTCCGTGACATCGACGGCGTGGACGCTGCCGAGGACGTTACGGGGCCTTACGACGTGATCGTGCGCGCGAGCGCAGGCAACGTCGATGATCTGGGCAAGCTGGTCGTCGCGAAGATCCAGGCGGTCGAGGGCATCACGCGGACGCTCACGTGTCCGGTAGTCCACCTCTAGACACGCCCGACGACAAGCGGGGCATCCAAACCCGCGCCGTACACCCGCCCGTACCTCCCTCGCAACCCGGCGATGCCGTGGTGCCCGCGATCGAGCAGGTATCTACGTACGCTTTCGAGGACAGCGAAACGTTCTCCCGGGCATCCGCCGACAAGGTCGGCTCGGGGTACGTCTACACCCGGTGGGCCAACCGGACGACCGATGCGTTCGGCGCCGCCATGGCAGACCTCGAAGGTACCGAGGAAGCCGAACCGTTCTCTTCCGGCATGGCAGCCATCAGCGCTGCCTTCTTCGCTCTATGCGATCCCGGTGATCGCATCCTGTCTGCACGTCAGCTGTACGGTGGGACCCATTCCCTGACCGCCGGCCTGCTTCCCCGTTTCGGCATCGAGACCACCCTGTGCGACGTCGACGACTTCGACCGCATGAAGGTCGAGCTCCAGGGAGCGAAGCTCCTCTACTGCGAAACGATCGGCAATCCGGCGATGAGGGTTGCCGACCTCGAACGCCTCGGCGAGCTCGCTCACGATGCCGGCGTTCCGATGGTCGTGGACAACACCTTCGCCAGCCCTGTGTTGTGCAGGCCGGCCGAACACGGAGCGACCGCCGTCGTCCATTCCGCGACGAAGTTCATCGGTGGCCACCACGATCTGATCGGTGGTGTGCTGTGCACCGATCACGACACGATGTTGAAGGTACGGGCTTGGGCACGCGAGCTGGGGCCTACGCTCGCGCCGTTCAACGCATGGTTGGCATTGCGGGGCATCGCAACGATGCCTCTGCGCGTCGAACGATCGTCCGCCTCTGCGCTGGAGATCGCCCGCTTCCTCGAGACACACGAAGCTGTCGACGCGGTCTACTACCCCGCTCTCGATACCAGCCAAGACAAGGCCCTTTGCGATCGACTGCTGGGTGGGCTAGGCGGAGGCACGCTCGCGTTCAACGTGGTCGGTGGCAAAGAGCAGGCGTCTCGGTTCCAGAACCGGCTGGAACTCATCAGACCCGCGGCGTCGTTGGGAGGGTCGCACTCGTTGATCGTTCACGCGGCGAGCGTCACCCACACACAGCTCGACGACAGTGAGTTGGAGGCTGCGGGTATCTCTGCGGGGTTCTGCCGCCTGTCCGTCGGCCTCGAGGATGCCGCCGACCTGATCGCGGATCTCGATCAGGGGCTTGGCGCCCAGTAGTCGTCCACGCCTTCGAACTCGCTCCTGATCTCGCGCGCCAGGAGGTCCTCCACCAGTTGCTCGACCGCCCATCCTTCGTGGCATATGCGTACGACGTTCTCGGTGATCGGCATCCAGACACCGGCCTCCCGGCCCAGCTCGAAGATCGGCTTACAGCTCTTGACCCCCTCTGCCACCATGTTCATCGAATCGATAATCTCGTCGATCTTGCGACCTTTCCCGAGCTCGATCCCAACGTAGTGGTTCCGCGACTGGGGGCTGGCACACGTAGCGATCAGATCGCCGACACCGGCGAGCCCGAGGAACGTCAGCGGATGCCCGCCGAACTTCACCGAGAAACGAGCTAACTCTGCGAGCCCCCGGGTCATGACCGTGGCTTTGGTGTTGTCGCCCATCCCTAACCCGTCGGCCATGCCTGCGGAGATCGCGATCACGTTCTTGAAAGCGCCTCCGAGCTCGCATCCGACGACGTCGTTGTTGCGGTAGACGCGGAACGCGGGCGCCTGGAAAACGTTCTGCAGCATCTCTGCGCTGGTCTCGTCCTCGCACGCGACGGTCGAGGCTGCCGGGAAGCCTTTAACGACCTCTTTCGCAAGGTTGGGGCCGGTCAACACCGCGATGCAACTGGCCGTGATCCCGTCGACCTCCTCGCGCAGCACCTCGGACATCCGCTTTCGGGTGTCGACCTCGATGCCTTTGGTCAAGCTGATGTACTTGGGCTTGGCGCCCGCTATCGCCGCGACGTCTCGGAGCACACCCCTGAAACCGTGAGAGGGCACGCCCATCACGATGACCTCGGCCCCCGCGAGCGCCTCTTCCAGGTCCGCCGTTGCCCTCAACGTGTCCGGTAGCTCGAGGTCCGGCAGGTACTCAGGGTTCTCGTGATAGAGGTTGATCGTTTCGGCCAACTCACCGCGACGAGCCCAGAGCATCACGTCCAGCTCGGGCTTCACCGCGGCAAGCGATGCCGTGGCGGTCCCCCACGAGCCGGCACCAACGAACGCGACCTTGGTCACGCGGCCCTCTTCTTGGGACGTCGCCGGTCGGGCACCGCTGGTCGCAAGCTGGCCACGAGGCGCTCGATCTCGACCATCAATGATTCGCTGATCCGGCGCCAGTCATCGGTCGAATCCGGATCGCCTTCCACCTCCATGGGTTCGCCGATGCGCACGAGGACGTCCTGGCGGGGCGGCCACCAGTTCTTCGCGTAACCCTTCGGCCAGATGTTCTGGGTGCCCCACACCGCGCACGGGATGAGCGGTACATCCGACCCGAGGGCGAGGCGAGCCGCTCCGGTCTTGGGGGGTAGGGGCTTCAGGTCCGGGTCTTCGCTGATCGAACCCTCGGGGAAGACGACGACGATCTCTCCTTTCCCCAATGCCGCGAACGCGTTGTCGAGTGCCATCGGCGCTCTCATCGTGCCTCGCTTCACTTCGATCTGCTTGGCGCCCTTGAGGATCCATGCGATCCGCTTGTCCTGGAAGAGCTCTGATTTCGCCAGGAACCGGGGCACGCGCTTCGCTTTGTCGACGACGTACGCGGCGGCAAGGGGATCGAGGTAACTGATGTGGTTCAAGGCGAGCAACGCCCCGCCTTTCCGAGGGAGGTTCTCGATACCCTCGATGTTCCACCTGAACCAGGTGTGCAGGAAGGGCTTCAAGATGCCCTTCGCGATCAGATACGTGCTCTCCACGTTCCCCCCGGTGGCGGCCCGACGAACGGCACCTATCATACGGAGCCACTTGAAAAGCCACCATCTCACCATCGCTCAGATCTCAGATATCCATTGCGGCCATCCGATGTTCGACGGCGAGCTCTTGGATCACGCGATCAGCGAGATCAACGATCTGAGGCCGGACCTCGTCGTGGTTGCGGGTGACCTGACGTCCGAGGGCTATGCCCCACAGTTCCGGCAGGCGAAGCGCTATCTCGACAACCTGGACGACGACCTCGAGATGATGGTCATCCCCGGCAACCACGATCTGATGAACGTCGGCTTCCTCCATTTCCGGGACTCGTTCGGGCGTTCGGACCGCGTCATCCGCCTCCCCTTCGCTCACCCCGAAGGCGGTCAACCCACGCGCTATGCCACCGTCGTGGCGGTCAATTCGTCCAAACCCGATCTCGCGGAAGGCGAGGTCGGGCACATCCGCTACGACTGGATCCGAGCCTCGTACGAATGGCCGGACGACTACCGGATATTCGTCCTGCACCATCACCTGGTCTCGGTTCCCGGGACAGGGCGCGAACGGAACATCGTGTGGGATGCGGGCGATGTGATGGCCCTCCTCACCGAGCTCGAGGTCGACCTCGTTCTGGCCGGTCACAAACACGTTCCGAACGTGTGGCAGTTCGGCGAGATGTTGCTGGTCAACTCCGGTACGGCATCGACGTATCGGGTACGGGGATACACGAGGCCTTCGTACAACGTGATCGAGATCGACGAGGAGCGGGTGCGGATCGTGCAGCGCTATCCCGGGCTGGGAGAGATAGTCGCTGCCAGCTTCATGCGTGAACAACGGAAACTGGATCTGAATCCACAGCTTGCAGGCATGTTCAATCGCGGAGCGTGGTCCGTGTGACCGAGAGAGGATCGGTGCTTACATGATCGTTCGGATTTTCGACACCTCCGTCGACCCTGGGGATGTCGAGCGCGGCAAGCAACTCTTCAGGGACGAAGTACGACCGGTGTTCCTCAACTTCCCAGGGTGCCACGACATCGAGATGGTGATCAGCGTGGAGGAACACTCCGGCGACTTCGTGCAGATCGCCGCCATCTCGCGCTGGGAGGACATGCAATCGATCGAGGCGGCGACGAAGACCGAGGAGTACGCGACCGCCTTAACCGAGCTGAGGCGTCTGTTCGCCCAGTCACCGATAGTCAGGCACTTCGAGACGATGGACTGATCAGTCCGGGGCCGCCGCTTCAGCCTGAGCGAAGCGCAACGCCTCGGCCTCGGGCCAGCGTGCGTTCGCATGCGGGTCGAATGGGTCTATACGCTGACGCTGCTTCGTGGCGAGCCGCTCCATGACCTCCAGGGCCGCCGGTTCCTCCTCGGCGTCGCGCAGCTCGAGGATCCCGGCCTCCACGGCTCGCTTCATGAAGTCCTCACCGCGCTCGGTCCTAACGAGGATCATCGTCCATCCCTCCATCCCGAGACCACCGCACGACAGGTCCGCGTGCTCTGCAGCGAAGTCGGGGCAGTGGTGGCACCACTCGTTGGCGTAGGGCCGTGCTTCCTTCAGCGGGATGTCTACGTCGGTGCCATCATCGAGAGTGACGATGACTTTGCCCTTCACGTTAACCTTCGTGATCGTGTCGAGCGGGATCCCCCGTTCGCCGGCCACCTTGCCGACCATGAATGCGTCGTAGTCGAACGTCTCGGTGCACATAAGTCCGATCACGAGCTTGAGGTTGCGCGTCCAACGCTTGATACCTTCGGCCGCGAGTTGCCGTACCGCGGTCGATTCACACGACACTCCGACCAGGGCCACGCTCTTGCACTTCGCCTCGGCAGCCTTCTTGAGACCCAGGGGAGTCGCGCAGTACGTGTACCGAGAACCGGCGCTGGCCAGTAGTTCCTCCGTGGAACGCACGAGTTTGGGCTCATCCAGCCACGGGACCGAGTCGGACGGCTTCGCCACCACGGCTCCATCCAGCTCGCCCGTGTCCAGTGCCCATGCGAGCAGAGCGGTGACCGCTCCCCCATCCTGTCCTCGTTCGAGGAACCTGGCCTCGGTCGCACGCGCCAACGTCTTGGACCTATAGACACCTTCGACCTTCTCCGCCGGCCGGCGCCCGTATCCGAGGAGGTCCTCTTCGATGATGTCGAGGGACGGTCCCAAGCGGAGGCAGGCCATCGCGCACAACGAGCACCCTTCCTCGCCATGGACGCAGTTGTCGAACGGGCTCCGGGCATCCGTCTGGACCGGATCGAAGTCCGACAGCTCGAGCACCTTGTGGGGACAGGCGACGATGCACGCCGAGCAGCCGCAGCAGATCTCCGTCGCGACTATCTCTTCGTAGAGGTGCTTCCAGTGCTTCCTGTCGCTCGGTGCCATGGTCGCAAACCTTAGTCTGGACGAACATGGATGCCGGACTCTTGCCAGTGAAGCGCCTGGATGCCGCCAAGCGACGCTTGTTGCCTCACGTGACGGACGAGGACCGCCTCACTATCGCGCGAGCGCTATTCGAAGATGCTCTCGATCTCTGTGAGTCGTCCTCCGCGCTCGAGTGGTGGGTGGTCAGCGACGACGACGGCGTGCTCGCCGAGGCAAGCCGGCGCGGATTTTCAACGGTGGCGGATCCGGGAACCGGCCTGAACGATGCCCTGGAAGCAGGGATCGATGCGGTTATCCGCGCAGGAGCGTCGTCGGTCACGATCGTTCCCAGCGACGTCCCCCTCGCGTGGTCGGGAGATCTCCAGGACATCCTCGATACCGGCGCTACGTCGAGCGTGGTCGTGGTCCCGTCACGCGACGGAGGCACGAACGCCCTCCATCTCTCGCCGCCGGACGCGCTCAAGCCGTCGTTCGGGGAATTCAGCTTCAAGGCTCACCTCGCGAACGCGGAACGCCTCGGGATCCGCTGCACGATGCTGGCGTTAGGTCGCCTCGAGCTAGACATCGACACCATCGACGACGTCGATGCGTACCTCACCAGACCCAAGGCGGCCGAAACGCGCACGGCGACGGTGCTGGCCGAGATAAGGGCTCGCAGCCCCCGGCCCTAATCCGAGATCTTGTCGATCGCTACCTTCTCGGCCCGGCCGGCAAGCTCGTCGAGCCGCGCGGGCGTGGGGATCCGGACGCTGGGGCCGTCCGATAAGAGGTATGCGGCACCACCGGCCGTCGCCCCTATGAGGAGCAACACCACTGCTTGAGACACCGTGCGTTCGGCGAACGAGTAGGCGCCGAAGACGATCAGCCCGATAGCCGTCACGATCAATGTGACCTGCACGAAGCGGATCGTCCTTCGCTGCCGGCTGGGGGCGACGGGCCCCCGGTGAGCTCCTCCGGTTACGGCTCTCTTCATGGCTTGGAAGATAACCTCCACATCCATGGACGGAACCGTCGAAGCGATCCTGCTCGCCCCTTCTGAAGGAGCGGCGATCTCCCCCGTGAAGGAGGTCGTGGCTCACGCGGGCCGCGGGCTCGAAGGCGACCGCTACTACGAGCACAAGGGCAAGTTCAAGAAGCTCGAACCCAAACGCCAAGCGACATTCATCGAGATCGAAGCGATCGAGGCGGTAGCCCGCGATCACGACATCGAAATCGAGGCCGCCGACGTACGCCGGAACATCGTGACCCGCGGGGTGGCGCTCAACCATCTCGTCGGCAAGACCTTCAAGGTCGGCGACGCGACCTTCCGCGGTATCAAGCTGTGCGAACCCTGTGATTACATGCAGAAGCTCGCCGGCAAACCGATCAGAGAACCCCTGAAGCATCGCGGGGGCCTGAACGCAGAGATCCTAGAAAGTGGCTCGGTAAAGGTTGGGGACCCATTCCAGCGCATCGACTAACCGTCTCTGGTAGGGCTGGGTCAAGACTGCAAACCGGACGCGATCTCGCGCAGGGACGCCACCTGTTCGGTGACGCGGGCGGGGGCGGTGCCGCCGGGGTTGGCGCGTGACTCGAGGCTGCGCGTCGGCGAGGCGACCTCCAGGTCTGCTGCTTCGAACACGGTCCCGTAGGCGTTGAGTTGGTCCGGGGTTAGGTCGGCGAAAGACTCCTCATCCTGTTCGAGTCGGGCGACGAGGTCGCCGACGATCTCGTGGGCCTCCCTGAAGGGCACGCCGCGCGCCACCAAGCGCTCGGCGAGGTCGGTAGCCCACGAGGCTCCGCCCGCGGCCGCGCCGGCGAGACGCGCGGTATCGAATGTCAGCGACGACAACAAACCGGTCATGCCCTCGAGGCAGCCGAGGGTCCGGTCCACGGTCCCGAAGATCAGTGCCTTGTCCTCTTGTAGGTCGCGGTCGTAGGCGAGCGGAAGCCCCTTGAGCAGGGTCAACAACGCGGTCAACTCGCCGACGGCCGGCGCCGCGCGGCCCCTGATCAGCTCGGCCATGTCCGGGTTCCTCTTCTGGGGCATCATGCTCGAGCCGGTGGACCAGGCGTCATCCAGGCGGGCGAACCCGAACTCGCTCGACGTCCACAGGACGATCTCTTCTGCAAGACGCGAGAGGTGGACGCAGCACAGAGCGGTCGCATATGCGAGGTCACAGACGAAGTCTCGGTCCGAGACCGCATCCATCGCGTTGGCGAACCGGCCGGAGAACCCGAGCTCGCTCGCGGCTACCGACGGGTCGATCGGCAGCGTCGTTCCGGCGAGCGCACCGGCGCCGAGAGGCGAGACGTCGGCTGCAGCACGCGCGGCCTGGGTTCGTGTGGCATCCCGTGCGAACGCGAAACCGTGCGCGCACAGGTGGAACCCGAGCGAAACGGGCTGGGCGCGTTGCAGGTGCGTGTAACCGGGCATCACTGTGTCTTGATGCTCGTCGGCCGCGCGCGCGATCCCCTCTAGCAGGGCGGCGAGCTTGACGATCAACTCGTCCGCCGCGGCGATCGACCACAGCCGCAGGTCGGTGGCCACGAGGTCATTGCGACTACGGCCGGCATGGATCCGACGGCCGGTCTCTCCCAGCCGTTCGGTCAGGAGGCGTTCCACGAGCGAGTGGACGTCCTCGTCTTCGGGCGCCGAAGCGATCTCGCCCGCGTGCCACGCGGTCTCGATCGCGTCGCACGCGTCGGCGACCGCGAATACGGCCTCAGGATCGAGGAGGCCCGCCTTCTCCAGCGCTCTGGCGTGGGCCTTCGTAACGGCAAGGTCGTAAGGCAATAGTTCGATATCGATATCTATCGACGTGGTGAGTCTCATCAGGTCCGCGGCCGGACGCTGGCGGAACCTGCCACTCCATAGCGGTTTGTCTTCGTTCACGTTCGTTTGTCTCGGGCTGCGTGCGTCTTAGCGGCGAGACCCCATAGCTTGACGAAGCCGGCGGCGTGGCTCTGGTCGAACGTGTCGCCCTCGTCGTAGGTAGCCAGTCCGGGCTCGTAGAGAGATGCCGGTGAGCGGCGGGCGACCGGGAGGCATCCTCCTGGGGTCAGCCGCAGGCGCACATCGCCGGAGACGTACGTCTGGGTCGTGGCCGCGAATGCGTCGATCGCCTCGCGCAGCGGCGAGAACCACAGGCCCTCGTACACGAGATCGGACCACTTCTGGTCGAGCGAGCGCTTCTCGCGCGCCACGGCGCGTTCCAAAGTCATCGCCTCGAGGTCGGAGTGCGCGGCGATCAGTGCCAGCGCGGCGGGAGCTTCGTAGATCTCGCGCGATTTGATCCCGACCACCCTGTCCTCGACCAGGTCAACGCGTCCGAAGCCGAACTGGCCGACCTTCTTCTCGACCGCTTGGATAAGGGCCACCGGCGACAACACCTCGCCGTCGATCGCGACCGGCATCCCCCGGTCGAACGTGATCTCCATCTCCAACAGCTGCGACGGAGCCTCCTGTGGCGAAGCGGTCAGCTCGAAAACGTCCTCCGGGGCAACGTTCCACGGGTCCTCGAGGATCCCGCATTCGATGCTGCGGCCCCACAGGTTTTCGTCGATCGAGTACGGAGACGACTTCGTCGTGGTTATCGGCAGGTGGCGCTCTCTGGCGTACTCGATCGTCTCCGCACGGTTCATGCCCCAATCCCGCACGGGGGCGAGGACCTTGATGTCCGGGGCCAGAGCGCTGAGCGAAACCTCGAACCGAACCTGATCGTTGCCCTTCCCCGTGCAACCATGCGCAACGGCGTCCGCCCCCATCTCCTCGGCCACCTCGATGAGGATGCGCGCTATCAGCGGACGCGACAACGCCGAAACGAGCGGGTATCTATTCTGGTACAGCGCGTTCATCTTGAGGGCCGCGAAAGCGAAATCGCGTGCATATTCATCACGAGCGTCGACCGAACGCGCGTCGAGCGCGCCCAGCTTCTCGGCGCGTGACACGGCCGCCGCCAGATCTCCCCCTTGACCGACGTCGACGGCCACCGCGATGACGTCGTATCCCTGTTCGTTGAGCCATGGGATCGCCACCGAGGTATCGAGCCCACCCGAGTATGCCAAGACCACTTTCTTCATCGTGTGCCGTCTCCTTCTGCTGTTCGAGTGATCGAGCGGTCGGAGACCGCCTTCCATCCATCTACGAGAGCCCTTGCCGATCCGTCCGAGGGCGTCGCGACGAAGATCGTGTCGTCGCCCGCGACGGTCCCCACGACGGGCTCGAGCCCCGCGAGGTCGATCGCCCGCGCCACCGCAGATGCGTGGCCGGGGGCGGTCACCACGACGACGATGCTCGCCGCGGCCCGGATCTCCAGAGCGAAGTCCTGAAGCGTGCGGCGCAGGTTGCGCTCCATCAGCTCGCTTCCGGTGGTTCGTACCACTTCGTCGGGGAGCCTGTACTCCAGCGTCTTGCCGACCCTCACCTTCACCGCGCCGACCTCTTGAAGGTCGCGCGAGACCGTGGCCTGGGTCACGTCGTGATCCGCGTTCCGAAGCGCGGCGACGATCTCTTGTTGCGTGGCGGCATGACCCGCACGAAGGATGCGGACGAGGTCCTTGAGACGGTCAGATCGCATCGAGCGCCTCCCCCAACCGCACCAAAGCGGTATCGATCTCGTCATCGGTGATCACGAGAGGCGGTGTGATCCTCACGGCGGAGGGGGTCACTTCATTGACGAGCAGACCACGCTCGAGTGCCGCGGAGACAAGCGCGCCTGCGCTGGGCACCCCGAGATCGAACGCGAGCAGCATCCCTCGACCCCGCACGGTCCCCCGTCCGAGATCAACGAGACCTTGGGCGATGCGGGCTCCTCCGACGCGGGCGCGCTCCAAGAGGCCTTCGTCCTCGATCACGTCGATCGTCGCCAGAGCGGCGGCACATTGGACCGGGCCCCCACCGAACGTCGTGGCGTGATCACCAGGTTGGAAGGCAGCGGCGACCTCGGGCCGGGCAAGACATGCGCCGATGGGCAGGCCGCCGCCGAGAGCCTTGGCCAGGCAGATGATGTCGGCCTCGACCCCTTCGTGTTCGGCCGCCAACCAGGTCCCCGTGCGGCCCATGCCGGTCTGCACCTCGTCGAGGATCAACAACGCCCCCTTCCGGTCGCAGATGTGCCGAGCCGCCTGGAGATAGCCATCGCTCGGCACGACGACCCCGCCCTCGCCCTGGATCGGTTCGAGGATCACGGCCGCGACGGTCTCGTCCACGGCCTCGCTCAATGCAGCTGGGTCGTCGTACTCGATGTGCATGAACCCTGGAACGAGAGGCTCGAAGGGCGCTTGCTTGGAAGGCTGCCCGGTGGCCGACAAGGCCCCGAACGTGCGGCCGTGGAAACCACCTACGGTCGCGACGAAGTTCGGCCTGGTTCCCGAATGGTACCTGCGTGCGAGCTTCAACGCGCACTCGATCGCCTCGGCCCCCGAGTTGGCGAGGAAGGAGAGACGCCTCCCGGCGATCTGGGCCAGTCGCTGCGCGAGCTCGAGTTGTGGGGTCGTCCCGTACAGGTTCGACGCGTGGATCAGTCGTTGTGCCTGCTCGGCGATCGCAGCCGCGACCCTTGGGTGAGAGTGACCCACGGAAGCTACGGCGATGCCCGCGACCAGATCGATGTAGCTCTTGCCGGCATCGTCGACGAGCGTCGCACCGTGACCCGAGGCGAACGTCACGGGACGCGGCTTGTAAGTCGCCATCATGAGGTCCGCGGTGGTCGACTTCACGGCAGCACCTGCGTCCCGATGCCCTCGTCGGTGAATATCTCGAGCAGCAGTGCGTGGTGCACGCGGCCGTCGAGGATGTGGGCCTTACCGACACCGGCATCCAGCGCGTGGACGATCGATAGTGCCTTCGGGCGCATACCCTCGGACAGGTCTCTCGCCATGGCGCGCAGCTCTTCCGCTTTGAGCTCCGAGATCAGGGAACCTTTGTCGCCTAGATCTCCATAGAGCCCATCCACGTTGGTGAGGTAGACCAGCTTCTCGGCATCGATCGCGCCGGCGATCGCTCCGGCGACCGCGTCGGCGTTCACGTTCATGGTTCTGCCGTCGGCGTCCGGCGCCACCGTCGCGATCACCGGCGTGAAACCTTTGTCTAGCAGCGAGGTGAGGACGTCGGCTCGGATGGAGGCGATCTCGCCCACGCGCCCGAGGACTTCACCGCCCGGACCGACGGCAGGATCGACGGTCATCAGGCCTCCGTCGGCACCTGAAAGTCCCACGGCGCGCAGACCCGCCGAGCAGAGCTTCGTCACGAGAGCGGCGTTGATCGATCCGACCAAGACCTGTTGGACGATCTCGATCGCCGCGTCGGTCGTAACCCGCAGACCCGAGATGAATTCGGGTTCGATTCCGGCGTTGCGCATCGCCTCCGATACCTGAGGGCCGCCGCCATGCACCACGACCGCGCGCGAACCTACGAGGGTCAACAACGCGAGATCCTCGGCGACCAGAGCGGCCAGGGCGGGGTCGTCGAGCGCCTCTCCCCCGACCTTCACGACGATCGTGCGGCCGCGCCACGCGCGGATGTAAGGAAGGGCTTCGAGGAGTGTTCCTGCTTTCTGCGACGCAAGTTCTGTAGTGCTCATGTCGAGCCCTCCGCGTTCAGCGCCACATACTCGGTCGACAGGTCGCTCGACAGGATCTCGGCGGAGCCACCGCCTTCTCCGACGACGCAAGAAAGCGTTATGTCGTCGGCTTGCATCGCCTTCCGGGCCGCATCGAGGGACCCGGTCGGTTCGCCCTTATCGAACAGGACTTCAGGTCCGATCGCGACCGACAGAGACGAGACGTCGAGCGAGCGATCGGCCGCGCCGAGCGCTGCGAGGACGCGGCCCCAGTTGGGATCGCCTCCGTTCACCGCGGCACGCCACAAAACCGATGCGGCCACGGCTCGGCCGAGTTGAGCGGCCGCCTCATCGTCCGACGCTCCGGAAACCTGGATCCGTACGAACCTAGAGCCGCCTTCCGCGTCGCGGACCATCTGTTCGGCGAGGTCCTTGCATATGGATCCGACCCCTTGCGCGAACCTCTGTCGGTCCACCGGCACGGTGCCACCGGCGAGGAGGAACACCGAGTCGTTGGTCGATTCACAGGCATCCACCGAGATGCGATCGAAGCTCATCGCGACACTGTGGGTGAGGATCGACTGTAGATCCTCGACGGCAGCATCGGTCACGATGAACGCGAGCATCGTCGCCATGTTCGGAGCCAACATCGCGGCCCCCTTGGCGACCCCGACGACACTCGCGCCGTCGATCTCGATGCGCGAGAGCTTCATCTTCGTGTCGGTGGTCATGATGGCGCGTGCGAAGGCTTCGATCGAATCCCCCCTCGACGCGATCACCGAAGGCAGCGCCGAGGTGATGAGCTCGACGGGCAGCTCGATACCGATCGTTCCCGTGCTGGCTACGAGGACTTCGTCCCGGCTACACCCGAGGACAGTGGCTACCTCCGAAGCGACACTTTCGACGGCTTTGATGCCCGACGCCCCGGTGCATGCGTTCGCATTCCCACTGTTGCACACGACCCCACGCACCCGACCACCGAGAAGGTGACGGCACCAGTGCACGCTGGCCGCCGCGGCCGCGTTGCGCGTGAACGTCCCCGCCCATTCCACCGGTCTATCCGCGACGATCACCCCGAGGTCCGGGGAGCCGTCCGCCTTGATCCCGCACGCGG